>CABEAN010000094.1_pt1 | contig 24114 bp, 19 predicted proteins | sample 3132371 | NCBI WGS metagenome assembly CABEAN01 (sample SAMEA5534343, study PRJEB31848) | metagenome | biome: tundra; feature: field; material: soil | place: USA | collected 2013-05 | depth 0.45 m | reverse complement strand
TTCCTCTCTGTTTAATGGCAAACCACAGTTGCTACGAATGTGCGGAATGTCCGTAGGTGTGTATGTATTTCTTTCTTCTAACTTCTGCATAATTTATGCCTCCTTGTCAACCTGTTGCCCATGCTCCTCACGGAACATGCCCACACCTTTCAGGTGTGGGTGATTGACCTAAACCTCGTGCAGGGATCCAAAAGGGCGGGGTAGTTTATACAAATTTAACGCCAAGGTCAGAAAGCCCATTACGGTTAGCGAGATTGATCAAAAATGGCGTCAAGGACTCGATCATATACGATGATGCAAGACCGCCGCCGTCAAGAGGACGAAGGGATTTTATTTCCCGTGTGAGTTCCATAACGGTTTGCTTTGCAAACTCGTCATCCCCACAGACTACAACATCATAATCAAGACTTAATTCAAGTTTTGCCAGTTTTCGCGCTGAAACATTATGGTATGACGATACGACCTTAACGGTTTTTGGAAGGATCTCCTGTATCTCAAGCGCTGCGCTTCCCTGTTCCGGTGGAGTATATTCAAACGAACCATTTTTAGTCATGGGAACCACAAGTGAGATCACGATCTGGTCTTTAAAACAGGGCATGAGTTTTTGTAAAAGTGAAACCACGCCCTTATAGGGCACGGAAAGCACAACCACATCAGCTTCCTCAACAGCATTTTCATTACCGCATCCTGTAATGCCGCAGCAATACATACCTCTGTATAAAAGTATATTTGTATACTCATCCGCTGCATTGACAGCTTTATCAATTTCGCGGGAACAAACCAGTATATCATGTTTTCCTGCCCATCGCAATGCGAATCCTTCCCCGATGCTGCCTGTGCCTCCAAGTATTGCTATCTTCATGGTTTTTCAATTTCCTTTAAGATTTTTCTCATTATTCGCATATTTTCCCTGTTCATTGAAACGATCAGATCACTGAGGATAGCGAAAATAAACATCAGTATCCCTGTAACAATAAGAAGGGTCGCAAAGATTGTAAGGGGGACATGTGTTATATTATTTATCCATTCGTTTACGACATATATACCAACAATTATCCCGGTGATAGTTAAAAGACCGCCTATCAAATTAAAGTAAAATAGAGGATTATGCGTCCTGGCAAGAAGATATATTGTTGAACCGATCCTGAAGCCATCCCTGACAGGACGAAGTTTTGTGGCTGCGCCGCTTACTCTTGCAAGGTATGTTATAGGCACCTCGACGATCTTAAGATCTTTTTTTACGCATTCGATTGTAATTTCTGTCTCGACTTCAAAACCTGTTCTATTCAAATCAATTTGTTTATAAGCATTATAATTGAATGCCCTGTACCCGGAAAGTATGTCATTTAGCCAGACGCTATAAGCTAAACCGAATATCTTGTTCAATATCATGTTGCCAAAAAGATTAAAGCCAGTAAATGCGCCTTTCTGGTAATTGGAGGAGCGATTACCGATAACATGGTCAGCATGCCCGGATATTAAAGGTTCAAGTAATTTGTGTATTTCTTCAGGAAGATATGTTCCATCTCCATCTATCATTACTATATATTTACTTGATAATAAACGAAATGCCTGGCTTATAGCCTGTCCTTTTCCAGTGCCGCTTTGCACAACGATTCGTGCGCCTGCGTTTTGTGCTTTTGATACCGTATCATCCGTGCTGTGACCATCTATGACAAGAATATCCGAATAACCCAGTGATTTGAATTCTTTTACCAATCCTGCTATTGTTTTTCCCTCATTGAGGGTGGGTATTAAAATACAAATATCCTCTTTATTCATTTAGAGTCTTTATAATTTTGTTAATACTTAATTGTTAGTGATTTCCAAATTATTCAGAGTCTGGAATATATTCCTTCCGATTTTGAGGAGGATTATTAAGATGCAATGGGTCTCTGTCATGGTGACCAGTCGGACCAAACTGTCGAAAAGCTCCCCCTAGTTGTGTAAAAACTCATATTCGCATTAAACATAAAACCTTATAAAACCTCTAAATCGAAAAATAAGGCATCAATTTCGCAAAATTTGGAGTTTTTACACAGCCTGACGTTAGCTCTCCCCCACAATGATGCACCAGACATATTACATGAATGATAATTATAATCACTATCTGTTTATTAATCTTTTTACAGAGATATATTTAAATAGATGCACGAATATATTGTTTTTTGCTCACTGGGAGGTGTGTTTGTAGAGTAAAATAATAGAGGAGGATATAAGAAACTTCGTGTTACGAAAAGGGAGTTAATGTAATTTTATCCAAGATTATGCTTTTCTGCATAGTGTTGGATTGAAATGAATAGGACGATTGGAGAGTGAGGATAATTTTTTGAATTATATAATTATAAAAACAAAAAAGGAGTAAGACATGACGTTAAGGTATATACCAGCTAAAAATGAACGTAAGATAAAGAGAACAAACGGTGCAAACATTGGAATTATCGGAATATTACTTATTGCCGGAATAATGTTTGCAATATTGATGCTTAACAACAATGTGGCTAATGCCGCAACTCAAGGCAACGCAATCACAGCAGCAAACAGGGTGCAGATTCCAAATCACGGGAACAACACCCTCCACCTGGGGAACACGACACAGGCCCAGAGGAAAGAAGCAGCAAAAAATGCTAAGAAGAAGGCAGCTGCGGCAGGGTTAACGGTTGCCGCGCCAACACTCGTGCCTGGGCCAAGCGGGTTGCTCGTCCCGGATTATTTCGGGATCACCCCCAATTACGCCAATAGCCCGTTGCCGCCAGTTGTCAACATCACAGGAGGGAATGGCACAAACGCTACCGGGTTAGCAACAGTACAGGCAGGTGTAGTTACTGCCATCATGGTAACCAACGGAGGCAGTGGCTATAATTCTACTCCCGATGTCAACATTACAGGTATGGATGGATCAGGCGCTACCGCTTCAGCGACCATAACAGGTTCAGTTAATGCTTTTATACTTACAAATGGGGGTTCCGGATATACTTCTGCGCCACTGGTTGACCTCATAGGTGATGGCACTGGAGCTACTGCTTCAGCGACCATAACCGGTACTGTCAGCAGCCTTACGTTTGGGACAGCAGGCGCAAATTATACCACTCCTGTTGTCACCTTCTCCGGCGGTGGCGGTTCAGGTGCTAGTGCTAATGCAACAGGTTCCGTTGACAACGTTACTGTTATGGTAAGTGGCGGTAACTATAATACTCCCGTTGTTATCTTCTCGGGCGGTGGCGGCTCAGGCGCTGGTGCTAATGCGACGGGGTCCGTTGACAACATCACGGTTATGACTTCAGGCACAGGTTATCTCTCTCCTAATGTTACAATTTCAGATTCTCTTGGAGGCACAGGTTCAGGGGCTACGGCTACAGCAATCAATGACTCAAATGGTAATATCACTAGTATTACCGTTACTGCCCTGGGTTCTGGTTATACCGCTCCTGTTGTCACAATCATTGATGATGCTGGCATAGGCTCAGGGGCTACTGCTACAGCAACAATATCGATTACTGGAGTCACGCTTCTCAGCGGAGGTACAGGTTACACTTCTGCCCCTACCGTCATTATCACAGATAGTGCCGGGTCAGGTGCTACCGCTACAGCAACAATATCAGTTACTGGAATCACGCTTCTCAGCGGAGGCACAGGTTATACTTCAACTCCTACCGTCAACATAGCAGATAGTGCAGGTTTTCCAGCTACAATTGCTACTGCATCAGCGACAATAACCGCATCTGTTACCGATATAACACTCACTTCAACCGGCTCCGGTTATACCTTTGCCAATGTAGCCTTCTCAGGTGGCGGGGGAGGAACTGGCGCAGCTGCCACGGCAACAATAACAGGCTCCGTCACAGCTATCACGGTTACGAACGGCGGCAGCGGCTACGGCGGCATCCGAAAATTCGTTGACTCGCTGCCGGGTCTGACCGCTGCCGGTGCAAATAATCTTGATCAGTATCTCCCTGTCGGTGTTCCGGATACCACAACATATCCAGGCTCTGATTATTACGAGATCGAGCTTGGAGAGTATACAGAGAAGTTGCATTCGGACCTTGCCCCAACCAAACTGCGAGGTTACAGGCAGACCAACACAGCTGATGCAACTGTAAGCAAGTTCAGCTATCTGGGACCTGTCATTTTTGCCCGGAAGGACAGACCGGTACGTGTAAAGTTCACCAACAATCTACCTACGAATGCAGCAGGTAACCTCTTCCTGCCGGTGGATACCACAGTCATGGGGTCTGGTCCGTTCAACATCAACTGGGATCCCACTACGAAGCTAGCGGGGCCAACCCTGACCGGGAACTTCGCCCAGAACCGCGCCACCCTCCATCTGCACGGCGGAAATACGCCATGGATCAGTGACGGGACGCAGCATCAGTGGATCACACCCGCAGGAGAGAACACAAACTACCCCCAGGGCGTCAGCGTGCAGGAAGTTCCTGATATGGCAGGAGCGGGTTGCGGCGCAGCGACAGATGGGTGCCAGACGTTCTACTACACCAACCAGCAGAGCGCTCGTTTGATGTTCTATCACGACCATGCCTATGGGATCACACGCCTCAACGTCTATGCCGGAGAGGCCGCGGGTTACATTGAACGGGACTCTGTGGAGCAAGCTCTGGTAACTGCCGGAACGATCCCAAGCGCCGAAATTCCCCTGGTAATCCAGGACAAAACTTTCGTGCCTGGCCCTAACCAACTGAGCGCCCAGGACCCCACATGGGATTCAATCAAATACGGTGGCTTCAGTAACCTCTGGTTACCCCATGTCTATATGCCCAACCAGAACCCATGGGACATTTCCGGTGCAAACGCTATGGGGCGGTGGGACTATGGTCCCTGGTTCTGGCCGGTGTTCCCCACGACTTTCGGTCAGGTACTGAACCCATACTATGACCCGGTCAATGCGCCCTGGGAACCGCAATATATCCCTGGGACGCCAAACCCGTCCATAGTGCCAGAAGCTTTCATGGACACCCCCATTGTCAACGGTAATGCATATCCATACATAACCGTGGACCCAAAGGCTTATCGGCTGCGGATACTGAATGCCGCCAATGACAGGTTCCTCAACCTGCAGCTGTACCAGGCCAAGTCCAGTAACCCCATGTGGGATGTAAATGGCAATTTATCTGACCCGAATGCCGGGGAGGTCAACATGGTTCCTTTTAACTCGAACCAGAACTTGATAACTCCCTTCCCTGCCTGGTGGTATACACCCGGACTCAACTTTGTGTTCGATGACCGCGCCGGTGGTGTCCCTGATCCGACAATGAGGGGACCAGCCATGATCCAGATCGGCACCGAGGGTGGATTCCTGCCAGCTCCGACGGTGGTGCGCAATCAGCCAGTCAACTTTGTTTACAACCGCAGAGATATTGTTGTCTTGAACATCTTAGAGAAGGCGCTCTTCCTGGGTCCGGCAGAAAGGGCGGATGTCATAGTTGACTTCTCCAATTTCGCCGGTAAGACGCTCATTCTCTACAACGACGCTCCAGCGCCCGCCCCGGCGGCAGATTCACGCATTGACTACTACACGGGCGATATGGATCAGACCGATACAGGCGGCGCACCCACGACCCTGCCAGGCTACGGCCCTAACACCCGTACCATCATGCAGATCAGGGTAGCGGGAAGCGGAGGAAGCGCGCCAGTCGATGATGTCAACCAGGCCATTTTGGGAGCGTTGCAGACACAGTTGCCAGCAGCCTACAATCAGACACAGGACAAGCCTCTTGTGCCACAGGCGGCTTACAATACTGCCTTCAACGCGAATTATCCAGTCGATGCGTATGCCAGGATACAGTCTACAAACATGACCTTCCAGAACGGAGCACTCACGAATCTAACTATAACCAGCGGAGGGGCTGGATATACACTCCCCCCCAATGTGAGTTTCATCGGAGGAGGCGGTACTGGCGCTACTGCCACAGCAACATTAGCGACCAGGTCAGTTGCCAGCCTTACCCTTACGAATGGAGGCTCTAATTACTCTACTGCTCCTGCTGTAACTCTTTCCGGCGGCGGCACAGGTGCCCTCGCGACAGCGACATTAGCGCCAAGGTCAGTTGCCAGCATCGCCGTTACGAACGGAGGCTCCGGATATACCTCTGCTCCTACGGTCAGCATCTCACTTCCGACAGCTCCAGGCGGGGTAAGGGCTACCGCTATAGCCACAGTACAAACTACTGGACAGCGTCGCATAACCAGCATTACCGTTACGAACCCGGGCAGTGGCTATACCTCTGTTCCTACGGTCACTTTCTCAGGGGGTGGCGGATCAGGCGCTGCTGCTACAGCAACTCTGACACTTGCGGCTGTTGCTAGTCTTACCCTTACGAACGTTGGCTCCGGGTACACCTCTGCTCCTCTTGTCAGCTTTTCGGGAGGTGGCGGATCAGGCGCTGCTGCTACAGCAACTCTGCCACCTGCTGTCGTTGCCAGCGTAACGCTCACGAATAGCGGCTATGGTTACACCTCTGCTCCGACAGTCAGCATATCGGGCGGCGGCGGAACCGGTGCAACTGCAACAGTAAGCCTCGCATCAATTACTATGAATATGCAGCCAAAGACAATTCAGGAGTTGTTCGACCCGGATTATGGACGCATGAATTCCCTGCTGGGTGTCGAGATACCGTTTACAAACGGAATTATCCAGACGACTATACCCTACACTGACATCGATGCGCCTACAGAGATATTCAAGAACTCGGACGTAGCGACCGCCATAGGAACGTTGGCAGATGGAACTCAGATATGGAAGATCACGCATAACGGCGTTGACACGCATGCGCTCCACTGGCACATGTTCAATGTACAGGTGATCAACCGTGTTGGTTGGGATGGAGCGATCAGGCCGCCAGATGCCAATGAGTTGGGTTGGAAGGATACTGTTCGAATGAACCCGCTGGAAGATATCATCGTGGCCATGCGCCCGATCATACCCAATGTTCCATTCGAACTGCCCAACAGCATCCGACCTCTGGATGTAACAGCAGCGTTGGGCACGACCGCACAGTTCGGGGCGGCCACCAACTACCAGGCCGTCGACACGAATAATAACCCGGTTACTGTCACCAACCAGATGGTCAACTATGGTTGGGAGTATATCTGGCACTGCCACCTGCTGGGCCATGAAGAGAACATCATGATGCGCTCAATGGTCGTAGCGGTCGCACCAAAGGAGCCAATCAACGTGGCTGCCACCAAAACTGGTACTGGCAATTCCCAGAAGGCAATTGTGACCTGGACGGACAACTCCACCACTGAAACAAGCTTTACCATCCAGAGTGCCACCTCGGTTAATGGCCCGTGGACAAATGTAGCAACGGTAGCGTCCTTCACAGGAGCAGGTAAAGGCTCTCCAGTGACATACACGACCCCGGCTTTGACAAGAAAAACAACGTTCTACTTCAGAGTGATAGCCAATAATGTAGTGGGTTACACCCAAACGTACCCCGCCCCAGCAGTGGGCTATCCGACAATGACTGTCGTTTCCGCACCGTCTGGCACGTCTAACGCAGTTGCTACGAACTAGTGGAACATACAATATTCGAGGAGGGATCAACCCTCCACGGGTTCTTTTTTTCTGATATTATCTCCCATTTGCACTCCACAAGAATAATATCCCCCCTTCCTCAATGTCCAGACATTTTTTGCCGCAATCATTCGGTTTTTGTAATCACATTAACAATTATCGCCTGTTTCTGTGCATTCTTATATATTCCTGCTAATTTGGAAATGCTTATCAGGGATTTCCTGCAAAGACAGAAAATAATATTAAACAATTCGAGGTGGAATTAATGAAAAGAACATTTTTAATAATAATTTTAATCACAATTTTAACAGGTGCATTATTATCAGGCTGTGTCGATAATCCAAAGACCGAGGATCAGACCACCGCCTCTGTCACTGCATCACCAGCTGTCCAGACCGCCGTAAGCGCAAAGGAACTTGAAGGCACAATATCACTATCTGGCGCATGGGCGCTTTATCCAATGGCAGTTCGCTGGGGCGAGGAATTCCAGAAACTTCATCCTAAAGTGAGAATAGAGGTTTCAGCAGGCGGCGCTGGCAAAGGCATGGCTGATGCCATAGGCGGGCTTGTGGATATCGGAATGGTATCAAGAGATATTGATCCATCGAAGATTGCAAAAGGAGCATATCCGATTGGAGTCACAAAGGATGCCGTTATACCTACCATCAATGCTAATAACCCTGCAGCCCGGGATATATTGAAAACAGGTATAAAGAGAAAAACTTTTGTGGACATATATATTAACGAGACAGTGAAAACCTGGGGTGAAGCCATAGGTAAACCAGATCTAAAACAGGAGATCCATAAATATACAAGGAGCGACGCAGCAGGTGCGCCTGAGATATGGGCAAAGTATCTTGGAAAGAAACAGGAGAGTCTCAAAGGAACAGGCGTTTATGGTGATCCTGGACTGCTTGCAGCGGTGCAAAAAGACCCATTAGGTCTTGGATACAATAACTATAACTACGCACTCGATATGAAAACCGGACTTCCGATACCAGGCATTCAGGTAATACCTTTCGATGTGAATGAGAACGGTATAGTTGATCCTGATGAGGACATAAGCACGAAAGAAAAGACCATTGCTGCGATCAAAAAAGGTGTGTTCCCGCATCCTCCGGCAAGAGTGGAATATTTCGTTACAAAAGGTAAACCTACAGGGCTGACAGCAGAATTCATAAAATGGACCCTCACAGATGGCCAGAAGTTCCTTGATGAGGTTGGCTACATCGAACTGTCAAAAGAAGCGCTTGATAGTGAATTGAAAAAAGTTGATTGAATGGGTTTTACCCTATATTTTTTATTCCAATAGATTATCTATAACTCATGTTTTCTCGAAAAATTAAGGATTTAATTGCGGGCAGATTCATGCAAGCTGCTGCTATTTTATCATGCATTCTCGTACTGGTAATCGCTATTGTCCTGTTCATCAGGTCATGGCCGATACTTGAAGCAAAATCATTGGGGAACCTTCTGCTTGGCAGTACATGGATGCCTTTTCAGGGTGAGTTCGGCTTCTTTCCGTTCATCATAGGCACATTATATGTTACTTTAATCGCCATGGTGATCGCAGTGCTCCTATCAATACTTAGCGCGGTCTATCTTGCCGAATATGCCAACGAGAACCTGAGGACAAAGGTTCTCCCTGTAATAGATCTACTTGCAGGCATACCGCCAGTGGTGTACGGGGTATGGGGTGTGCTTGCTGTTGTTCCAATCGTAGCATACATTGCTCCTCTGGTAAGTCCTCTGGGGATACCCTTTCTGAATACTAACGGTTACTCCACAGGATACAGTCTTCTGGCAGGCGGCATTGTGCTTGCGATAATGGTATTTCCTATCATTATTTCGATCTCAGAGCAGGTGCTAAGAGCCGTACCTTCTGATATAAGAGAGGCATCCCTGTCGCTTGGGGCAACGAGGTGGCAGACCATCAAGAATGCAGTAATAAGGATAGCCTATCCTGGAATAGCTGCCGCTGTAATTCTTGGATTTTCAAGGGCGATAGGTGAGACCATGGCGGTATTGATGGTCGTGGGAAATGTGCCAAATATCCCATCTTCGGTTTTTGATTCCGCATATCCGTTGACAGCGCTTATTGCCAATAATTACGGTGAGATGATGTCAATACCACTTTATGATTCAGCACTGCTTCTTGCCGCCCTGATATTGATGCTTGTCATTCTGTTTTTTACCCTGGCCGCACGGTTAATATTGATCAGGATTGAAAGGAGAATGGCAAATGGATAAACTTCGGGAAGAGAAATTGTGGAAGTTCCTGATGATAGTATCGCTTGCTATCGTTGTAGGAAGCCTTTTTATGGTTATTTCTGTGATCGTCTGGAACGGTATGCCCGCACTCTCGCTTTCCATGATCACACAAACACCAAAAGGCGGGTACTATCTTGGAAAAGAGGGCGGGATACTGAATGCCATTGTGGGCTCGCTATACCTTGCGTTCGGAAGTGTTATACTTGCACTAATTATCAGCCTGCCCGCAGCTCTTGCTCTTCAAAAGGATTATATCGGGAAAACAAGACTTGCATATTATATCCGGCTCTCCCTGGATGTTCTCTGGGGCACCCCATCGATCGTGTATGGTGCATTCGGTTTTATTATAATGTTATATTTCGGTATGCGGGCATCGCTTCTGGGAGGAATAATCGTTCTTACCATCCTGCAGCTGCCCATAATGATCCGATCAATGGAAGAAGTAATAAAATTAGTCCCAAATGAGTTGAGGGAAGCTTCATATACTCTCGGAGCAACGCGGTTTGAGACTACTTTTGGGGTTGTGGTAAGGCAGGCGCTGCCGGGGATATTGTCTGCGGTCATTCTTGCATTCGGACGGGGTATCGGGGATGCTGCATCAGTCCTTTTCACTGCGGGCTATACGGACAGCCTGCCACGCTCCCTCTTTGACCCTGTGGCTTCACTTCCCCTTGCTGTATTTTTCCAGCTTGGCACGCCTTTTCCCGAAGTCCGGCAAAGGGCTTATGCCAGCGCGCTGATACTTCTCATAATAGTCCTTGCACTCAGCGTAGCTTCACGATATTTATCAAGGAAATTCGCAAAAAACATTATCAGGTGATTAAATTTGAAATCTCATATCAGTATCCGGGATGTAAATGCATTCTACAACGGCCATCAGGCGCTAAAGAACATAACGGTTGAAATTCCGCAAAAAAAGATAACAGCTATTATAGGCCCCAGCGGATGCGGGAAAAGCACCCTCCTCAAATGCTTCAACAGGCTCATTGATCTTACAGACGGGGCAAGTGTTTCAGGAAAAATCATAGTGGATGGAATTGATATTCTAAATGGCAGTATTGACGTTACGGCTGTAAGGCGAAAGATGGGACTCCTTCCGCAGAAGCCAAACCCGCTCCCAATGTCGATATATGATAATATCGCATATGGGCCGAGGCTTCATGGGAAACCGGATAAAAATGAACTTGATAGGATAGTGGAAAAGTACCTGAAGATCGCGGGTTTGTGGGATGAAGTGAAAGATAGATTAAAGTCACCGGCATCAAAACTATCTATTGGCCAGCAGCAGAGACTGTGCCTTGCGCGCGGGCTTGCTGTTGAACCTGAAATTATCCTGTGCGATGAACCCACATCAGCGCTTGACCCGGTCTCTTCGCAGCATATCGAGCAGGGTCTCCTGAAACTCAAGAATGATTATACTATCGTGATAGTAACTCACAATATCCACCAGGCAATGAGGCTTGCCGACTATGTAATTCACCTTTATCTCGGGGAGCTTGTGGAACATGGCCCTGCAAACGATGTATTTGAGAACCCGAAGGAAGAGAGGACTCGGGCTTATATTAACGGGACTATGCTAACTGATCTGAAAATTGATAAAGAGGTCGATCTTAAAGGAAATACATGCCCATATAATTTTGTCCTGGCAAAACAGGCGCTGCATGAGCTTTCAAAGGGAAAAGTCCTTAAGTTGGTGGTGGATGATCCCCTTGCGGTCACAGAGGTTCCAAGGGGTATGGAAGCTGACGGGAATGAGGTATTGAGCGTGAAGCAGATAAATAAAACGGATTGGGAGATAGTGATACGGAAAACAGAATGAGAGCGCCAAAATTCCCGATTTTCAAATAGCTTTCAATTCCTTAAAATCCATGATCATCGATATCGGAAATGTCGTCACATTAATCCCGCTTTCCTCAACTGCTGCCATGATATTTGTCCCCGCATATACGACAACCCCTATTTTTCCCGAATCAACAGGTGCATTGAGCACCGACTTGCCGGGTTCCCCGATCCGGGTAATATCCGCGATCCCTATGTTCATTGCAGATTTCAATACCTTTTGCGCCTCCTCGACCGATGACATCGGGATCTCACGAAGGTTTGCAAGAAGCCTGCCTGAACCCGTATCAACAGCATCAAGCACACGTGTCATTTTTTTAGAGATAAAGATCTTCATAGGGTCAATAGATGTACCATTATAAACAATAATATCCTCAAACCCTGTTGGCTTCCTGTTTCTCACATCCAGTAATCCTCCGTATTTAGGAGTAACCGGAATACCGTTTTTTAACAAAACCCCGTCAATCGTTATGCTGCACATGGTGGCAATTCCAATTTTACCTTCAGGGATATTGATATCTGAATTTGAAGTCTCTTCCTCCATTATTTTTATAAAAGGACTGAAACAATAACCTTCATTTATCACATGCTGCATGATCCCAAGAGTTTCATCAATGTCTTTCTTATCGATTATCGAAGTATTGATGATCACATTTCCCTGCCCGGTCTTAAGATCAAAAGTGGTATCATATATGAGTTTCTCAATTCTTGTTATAATAAAACCCATCCTGTCCCCGACCAGCGCGTTTTCAAGTTCCTTTGTCCCGCGCTCTGTGATGATCCTTCCGTCGTAGCCCTGGCGTTTGGTGAGGCCCCGCTCATCAAGGATGCGAAGGTGATAACGGACACCCCTTTCTCCTATGGGGTATCCGCGCTCGTTCATCCTGTCGGCAATTAGCCGCGCCCCTATAGGTCCCTGGTTTTCATGGAGAATCCTGAGTATCTCTATGAGTTTTCTTTGAACCATTGAGTCTATAGTTGTTGTGTTCATTCGTCCTTCTAATACCTTTCCTGATTATATAATATTCAGATAGCGGTCAATTTCCCAGTCATGTACGCTTATCCTGTAAGCATCCCATTCTGCTCTTCCAAGTCTCATGAAATCCTGGTAGACATGCTCTCCGAGCGCATCTTTTATTACGCTATCGGTTTCCAGGTTATCCAGCGCTTCTTTAAGGCTGCCAGGAAGGGATTCGATCCCATGATGTTTGCGTTCTTTATCATTAAGATGGAACAGGTTCAGTGTTGTTGGCTCACCCGGATCGATCTTGTTATCAATACCATCAAGTCCGGCCATCAGTATTACTGCAAAAGATAGGTATGGGTTGCATGCCGGGTCAGGACTCCTGAGTTCAACGCGCGTGCTCATGCCTCTTGCTGCCGGTATGCGTATCATGGATGAACGGTTTGCCCCTGACCATGCAATATATACCGGAGCCTCATAACCCGGAACGATCCTCTTATAGCTGTTAACAATAGGATTTGTGACAGCAGTAAAGGATTGGACATGTTTCTTAAGGCCGCCAACAAAATATCTCAAAGTATCGCTGACTTGCATATCTTTTGATTCATCGTAGAATGCATTCTTTCCATTCTTGAAAAGCGATATATTTGTATGCATACCTGAACCATTTATTCCAAAGATGGGTTTTGGCATGAAAGATGCATGCAGGTCATTTTTCTGTGCGATTGTCTTGGTTACGAACTTGAAGGTAATGACATTATCCGCTGTCTTTAACGCATCTGCATATTTGAAATCTATCTCATGCTGTCCTATAGAGACTTCATGATGAGAAGCTTCGATGTTGAATCCCATGTTCTCAAGGGCAACAACTATACCCTGCCGGATATCTTCAGCCTGGTCTATGGGAGGGAAATCAAAATAGCCCCCGAAGTCATGGGGGATGACGGTTGCCTGTCCGTCTTTTCTCTTGAAGAAAAAGAATTCAAGCTCAGGCCCATTGTTCATTACAAAACCTTTCTTGGCGGCTGCCGCTATCGCTCTCTTTAAGACATAGCGTGGATCGCCTTCAAATGGTTTTCCATCCGGCCTATAAACATCACATATTATCCTTGCCACCTTTCCGTCGCTAACGTCCCATGGAAGTATCATATAAGTGTTATTATCAGGTTTCAGGATCATGTCGGATTCTTCTATCCTGACAAATCCCTCGATTGATGAACCGTCAAATGCTATTCCTGATGTAAGGGCTTTTTCTGCCTGTGATGCAGGGATGCCCACGTTCTTGATCATTCCGCCAATGTCAACAAACTGGAGTCTTAAAAACCTGACCTGGTTTTCCTCTATGGATTTTAATATATCTTCATTTGTTATTGCCATATTCATCACTTATCTATTATTATCTTTCTTTATCTTTTTCACTTTATTACTATCTATTATTATAAATCATTCTGTGTTGTGATTAAATCCCATTTACCTGTCCCGCTTTGCCAATTTTGCCTTTTTATGATACTTGACGCCGGAAACTTATCCGTTATTGGTTTTGCCATTTTCTTTTCTCCTTTGGTTTTATGGTCTCTGCATATCCCCATCTGGTTTTTTGATTCTCTTTACGAATCAACCTTTACAATGTTTTTATCCAACTTGAGAAACAACTCAAATGAAGGATATGTGAGACCGACTATAGGATTCCGCTTATAGGTATATATAGTTTTCTATATTAACAGTACTTCCGAATACCCTGACTTCCGAACACAAGACCGATTCATCCATTGACACCATAAATCAACCACAAAATATAATAATGATATTATCCCATCTAAAAATATAGAGGGGATAATAAAATGAGGCTTGTACCGGAAATACAAACAACCAATCTCTTGGCTTTAACCTCATAAATTCAAACTCCATTGATTACATTATGTCTTTATTCAGAAAGATCAATAATGAAATAATAAGAAATTTGGGGAAACATCGACATTCTTTGACCATTTCATATATAAAATGGTAAGTAATTGGATTACACCCAAAAAGTGGACTGATATTTAAGAAACATATTCTACATGCAAGACCTTATAGATTATACCGTCTTAGGCTATTGTTTTTAGATAAAATACCAAAAGTTTAAGTAGCAGATTAGATTATATTATAAATATATATTAACTAAATTAGAGATTACTATGGCTGATGATAGAACGATCCGGGTATTATTGCTTGCTCTAATAATTGGTCTGGTGATAGGCACGGTTTATTCTCTCCATTCGCAGCAGATCGAATATGCATCTACAGCATCGGAGCAGATAATAGAGGGGGGCACTCTTGGCAAATTTAATACTTCTGTAAGTGAAGTACTGGGACAAAACGGCGAACTTCTGACCTATATCCGCCCACCAAGTTATGGTACGTTGGACTTCCAAGCTTACAGGGCAGAGAGAATTAGGTCTCTCAGAACTGCTGCCGGAGAGGCTCCTGAAAGAAATATAGAAGCCACCATCACATTTTATCCTGCTGTCCGAACTAATGAACTAGAGTTGTATAAAAATAAATATTCGTTAAAACTTATTGGGATTACTGGCTCTTCTTCGGGTACCTTAAATTACAGCGAGGCTCCAGTAATTAGTGTGAATTTTGAATTAATAGGCGAAAAACTTAACCTGTTCTCAAGGATACACGATGCTAAAGCAAAAGGGGCTCTTTTTGACCTCGAAAACCTGTCTCGATAACCGGATGTGATTCTGGTTGACTTGAATATTGACGGTGAAATACATGCACCCGTTTTTATACCACGCAGGTAAGCCGGATTTGCCCTGCAATTTCTTTTTTCCATCATCATCTATTAATAAAAGGTCATAATTTTTGGCGATTTACTTAATTGGTCTGGGCGATTTAGTCGCCGCCAGTTTATATTGTCAATAGCGGTCTAATTTTCCTCATTTTCAGCGGGATAAAAATCCCCATTTAACAATCTTGGGCATAAATCCCAGGATTTGGAGACTATGCTTGAAATTGAGGAATACATTATGATAAGAGAACTACACGCACAGGGTTTTAGCATTACTGACATATCAGATAAAACAGGATACGACAGGAAGACCGTAAAAAAATATTTGAATATAACAACAATACCGGAGCCAAAACAACGGGCTAATAAAGAAAGTATGCTTGATCAATATAAAGATCACATAATCAAGAAGCTAAACGAAGCCCCCTTCACAGCATCCCGAATATTTCGGGAAATACAGGAAATGGGTTTTAAAGGAAAATGTACAATAGTCAGGGATTTTGTCAGAAAAGTTCGACCTGAAAAAGGAGTCCAAGCAACTTACAGATTTGAAACAAAACCCGGAGTACAGGCACAGGTTGACTGGTCGGAATTCGGAAAAGTCGATATCGACGGCAAAAATCTAAAACTGTATTGCTTCAATATAATACTTGGCTACTCAAGAATGCGATATATTTACTTTGATTAATATATTGAAAAGTTCCGATGATGGGAATTTTAACGGTACAAGCTGAATAGAAAGAGTGAAGAATGCAGGTGAGGTCGCTTGGGGAAATTTCTGCCGGGAAGCACCGCAATTGTTCCCGCTCGTTGTCGGGGTGAGAAAGGAAACTGGCATGATATCAGGTTTAATTCTATATTACAAAATGGTAGTGAAATAGTGATACCCTATAAGTGAATTGCTTAGCGTTGTTTTTTTCTCCATTACTACCGGAAGGTCATATTGTAAGAACAAAAAAAGTTTTTCATGCTTCTTGCATGAACATCCGTTCATGAGCGTTTGATTGAAAAAAGTAAAGAAGAAAAGAGAAAAATGGACAAAATCTACAGAACATCTCTTAACTGTATTGCTGTCATCCATTCCTTTGTTGTCGTCTATGTTTCCTTGTTTGTCATTCCATCATCATTGCCACCGAATTAACTTATCGGTACAAATACGGCTGTCGTGATATCGCTGCTGGACATTGTATCTGTCCATGGATTTTGGTTTGTCATAAAGGAACTGGATATACCCCACGTATCAAGCCAGTGGTCAAATTTAAATCCTTCATTCGGTATTGCTTTGAACATTACCTCTGAATTTACTGGGATATTTAGAGTTGTGGTTGGTGGAGTTGTTGTTGTTCCTACTGCTGAAACTGCCTGGACGGTTCCTGCACCTGCCGGACTTACTCGTATGGTATCGACTACTGTATTTTTTGCTATAGGCACTAAGACCGCCGTTACTACATCATTGCTTTCCATGGTAACAGTCCACGGATTCAATGACGTTGTGAACGTATTGCCGTTCCATTTATCCACAAACCGATCAAACCTATATCCATCATTCGGTGTTACATTGAATGTAACCTTGGAATCTGAGGGGATAGTTATCTCTGTACTTGTAGATGTGGTTGTCGTTCCGATGGGGGATGTTATTGTTGCGATTCCTGCATCGGATGGACTTACATTTAGAGTGATAACTACTGGGTTTATTGGCACTAAAATAGTCGGTGTCAGGGCAAAGTTCTGTTTAGTTACATTGCCTGAGGTCACAACTACACCAGTCTTTGTGTTGCTCTCGAATCCATTTGCGCTCGCTGTCACAGTATACGTGTCTGCAGCAATACTTATGCTGTAGTTGCCGTTGGCATCAGCAGTTGCCGTCATACCGTTTGCTGTTATAGTTGCTCCTGAAATGGGTAAACTGGACGATACGTTGGTCACTGTTCCCATTATAGTACCATTAACTATCGAAACTGGGGTTGGCGTCAGTGAGAAGTTCTGGGTAGTCACGGTAACTGTTGCACTTCCATTAACAGTTCCATTAGTTGCCATCACAATTGAATTGCCCGGTGCACTGGCGTTAAATGTGGTAGTAACCTTTCCAGTATTATCTGTCACTGCGCTTGATGGACTTATAACGGTCGCATTGCTGCTTGTCCAAGTTATGCTTTACTCCTGCCATTGGATTATTATTTGTATCCAGTGCCGTTGCGGCGAATAGCTGAGGTTGACTGACATTCAATGTAGCTGTTGCTGGCGAAATTGTGATTGATTTCAGAGTTGGTGCGGATTGATTGAATAATTCGGAAAGGGTAACAACGTCAATGTCAGCACTCCTGCTCTTTAAATAATCACTTATAAGTTTAAAGTCTGCTGTGTTATACTCTTCTGGCAATCCATCTTTATCGTTTATCACGTTGTCAACTATCAAATGAAATGAAATAATTAAAAACCCATCAGAACTTATTGTATTATTTATTTCATTTATAATATATTCTGGTGATTTTTTATGACTGCGAATGCTATTGGTTCCAAAAGCTATAAGAGTTACCATCTCATATCTATCAGTGCTTGTGGTGTTATATCTTGGATACAGTTCTGGGAAAGTATAACAAGTTTTTGATACAGTTCTATCTGAACATACTTTATTTGCAGTTCTTGCTGCTACATAACCGTTCGACTTGACTTTACTGATAACGGTAGAATTGTATTTCCCATATGGATATGCCAGAAACATCGACCCTCTTGTAAACCCCGCATTGTTTAACCATGTTTTGCTATCTCTGAGTTCAGTGTTTAATGCGGTTGATGATAGGGTCTCCATGTTTGGATGTGTAATAGTGTGGCTTGATAAGTCCCAGCCCGCAGCATATAATTTATTTAATTGAGTAATATTCATGTATTGAAATTCATCCGTTCCTCCTGTTGCCCCGGCGACTGTACCTGTGATTACAAAGGCCGTGCCATTCTGATTGTTAGCTTGCATTATCGGGAATGCTTTGTAATATTGCGACGTCCACCCATCATCAAAAGCTAATACAACTGCTGGTCTTGCTGACGATACTGGCGAGACTGATAATATAAAACCCACTAAAAAAAATACGGATAATATATGCTTTATTGTTTTTGGCATAAATATAGTCAATTGTTTAATTTCCGACAAGATAAGAACCATTGCCTGTTCAATAATTATAAAAAAATAAAAACAGTCCATACTCAATTTCCATATTTTTTCATGTGATTTCATTCTATTTTTCAATTGTTATCCCACCATACCACCATATTTTGTGTCTCTACACCATCATTTTTGTTAACATCTGTTTTTTAGTTACTTATTTTTTTGATTTTGACCACGAAATGATTACAATTATCGCAGTAATTAGCGAATATCACTGTATCAGCTAACGAAAATCCTGGGAATGGCACCTTTTACTCTTAGGTCGATGACATTTGTAATTTCAAATTCATGGCTCAGTAAATATTTTTTCCTGCCCCTATAGGATTTCCACAGATGGCTAAAGGATGACAAACCAAATAAACTTATATGTAGCAATACTATGTGAAGTTTACATATAGAATCAGTACTTGTAAAGTCGAATGCAACAAATCGCTATGCGTAGCTTAACTAACTTTGTAAATGACAATAATGCTATTTTACAAAGTAAATCAATTTCCGCATAGCGATTTTATCGTTTTTGTTTTACAAGTACTGAGAATGCCCTTCATAGTAGCCGGTAGTTAAACTGTAGTCGGTTTATTAAACCTGTTTAGTGGTTAGTATTTGAGATATGAAACACTAAGTACTAAAGGTATAACACTGTTTGTCCAACTTTATTTTCGTGGAATGGATCTGCGTGGAGCAGGAGAGAGGCATAACAATAATGCCGGTTTCTGAAGATTAGATTATGAAATCCCAGCTTTAAATCCATAACACCCTTTATTTTTATTAATTTTATTTTCACTTATATAAATATTTATTCTTGAGGATATTCCTTTGATTTTGTAACGTGCGAAGATAAAGCCATTACATTTCATTTTGGATTATGCTATTAGGAGAAGGTTTTGTTTTCGATGATAGTGTTCAGAAATCTAGTACGTTAGTTATTTGAAGGAATATCTATCACTGGAAATCAAAAAATTGAGGAACTTACATTTAAACGTGTAGAACTCATATGAACCACCCTTTTTTATTATAAAGGGTATTTTTGAGCAAAATCCCGAAAAAGTAAAGCAGGAATCAATAACTATATTAAATATTGCTTTATGTAAGATAGTAATCGAGGGATATTCATATGAAAACAAACTATATATTTTGGGTTCTTTGCCTGACCGCGGTGTTTTCTGTTTTTAGTGTTTTGGGATTCGCCTTTACATATTCGCAGGATGCGACAATCCACGGAATTGGAGATTTCCTCTATAGTTCTTCTTTAATATGGTCTATGATAGCCCTGCCAATAACCGCATTTTTTTTGCTTAAGAAAATTCCCGCCAAAATTACGCTCGTTCCGGCTGCAGCTGCATTTATGGGTCTACCGTTTGTGTATCTGACAGTTACTGTTCTTTCAATCGGGGCATATGTGCACAATCCGCTAAGCATCGCAATCGATATTGCTATTGCGGCTTATGCTGTTTGGCTGATTATGCATGATAACTCAGAGTGCACATGTAGTTTAGAAACACAGCCTGTTCACTAAACCCTACCCACAACAAAATAATCTCTCATAGTCCATTTATGGAAGCCATTATATGAGATATAGGCGATGGTTGATTCTATTGCCTCCGGCTATTGTTTTCAGACAGCGATCTCGTGAAAACTGAATATAAACATTAATATATGCAGAATACTTCATTAATGATTTTATAATGCAGGCGTTCTGAGGTTGCTGGGGTTTTCAAATGATCTGCTTATGAAAATAAGTTACATATTTAATAATACATGAATAATTAATATTTTATATTTAGAATGCTATCCAGTTTATCGTAAGGATAATCACTTCAAATGCGATATCTTGCTTCATAATTTTGATCTCATCCTAAAAAAGAGCGCTAAAAGTAACATCGACCCTGTCGCGGTAACGATCCACGGCAAACCGAGAAGCAGTAAAGCCGTGGAAAAATTCGGATAAAAATATACTAAGGCAATCAGGGGAGTAACTAAGAAATTAGCCAGGAAAAACCACCTGAGCCACTTCTGCAGCCCATGTTTCGCAAACACTGGGACTGCAAATAAAGTCGCCAAACCCAATGCTATGTATCCCAACGCATCAACAGTCCAGAAAAGAGAATGAGGTGTTTGTACAAGAACTGGGTTCGGAGCAACATAAGGAATCACAGCTGTCAATTGAACAACGTAATTCAAAGTGACGTATGTTGCGTACATTACCGCAAAGAGAACAGCCGCATGGCTCCAAAACTTCTTCTCGTCTGGTGTCACATAGTGAAGTGCAAGCAACGCGAGCATAAATGGCGTCGCAATAAAAAGCGAAAATCCATAGATAAGAATCTCATCCCATGGATAACTAACAATGCCTATAAGCTGCAGAATTTGAGCAACATCGAATCCGAATGCTGCAACAAATGCAACAAGCGCTGACCAGAAACCGATTTTATATATTGTTTCTTCCATTTAAACAACCTCGCTTTTCATTTTTTCTGATTGACCGTCCTGTATTTAGTTTGCTATAGTCAATGCATTCTTGGTTCTAGCAGAATGTGCTGGGGCATCCTTCGGACCGGCGGTCACTAGATGGGTGCCGCCGTAACCGCCGGTGATATCCATCTGCTCATAGGGAACTGGCCAACGCTTCATGCTGTCTTCATAGGCAGCCATGTACTCAGTTTCGCCTTTTGGACTTTTGAAGGCAGATGGTAACTTCGACAAAATTCAATCTCCTTTGAGAAATTCTAAAATTTTTCGGTTGACTGTTTCAGGTTGGCCACCAGGCAATTCATGGCCAGCATGCGGGATCAATTCTGCCTGAATATTGGGAATCAGCCGTTTGGCGCGTTCTATCGCAGCGATGGGATCGTACAGCGACTCTTGCTGGCCGATGAGCAGCAAGGTCGAATTCTTTACGCCAGGCAGTTCCTCATCCATGTAAGGGACCGGCAGAACTGTAGGTGGTAACTGGAAATATCTCACACCCGGGTAGAACTGATTTGTTGTAAGATCGAACATTCGTTTAGTCTTTTCATTTTTCAAATTTGGTTCATAATACATCCAGTGCATCATATTGTTCGACCAATACCGACCTGGTAGACGAGTCAGCATGCTGCGAACGTAGAATTGTGTCTTGAGGGGAACAAAACTGCCTATCGGAGTGAGAAGAACGAGCTTTCTGAGCCGATCTGGCCTGTGTATTGCATAATTGAGAGCTGCGAAGCCGCCATACGACCATCCTATTAAATCCATTTGACTTATCCTGAGGGCATCCAATACACCAGTCAACCATTCAGCCATCTCGCCTCGATCGCGCATAGGCTGGTCCGGGATGCTCTTACTCGGCTGGCCTATCATATCCAGCGCGTAGACGCGGTAAGCGCGGCTTAGATCAGCAATGTTATAAGCCCAAACTGTCAGGCTCATAAAGAAGCTATGCAAAAGGATTAGAAAGGGAATTCGAAACCTACCAATCTGACCTCCTGAAAAAACAAGCTGCGCATTGGAAGAATATCGTCAAACTATCGAAAACCCCTGATGGCAGGGAACAACTCAAATCCAAATACGGTGCTACTGATGAATTAATAGAGTTTTTAAAAAAAATGGCTTAAAAGTTGGGGTCCGGGGAAGGAGGGAGGAAACCATTGAAAATAGATACTACAATTTTATCCTAAAATTGGTGCGACAAGAAGCTATGCTTTGTATTGCCAACGAGCTACCCCTTCCAAACCGTGTAGTTGCAAATTACCCTTTTTCTCTACAGGTATAATATGGATGATTTCAACCTTTCCGTTAGTCACTATAATCTCCTCAACAAGCAATTCAGTGATCTTCCGTTTATCTTCAAAACTTGCATTTTCTATGCCCCTCTTAACAGCCTCACAAAAAGTTTCTATATTATCAAATATCTTCTTGTAATCTATCTCATTTTTCTCAACTGTCTTTATATTTCTGATTTGCTCTTGAAGCTGTGAAATCTTTTGTTCCAGACCGCTCTTCCTGGTTTCTAATTCTTTTAACGTTATAATTTCCGTCTGGTATGCATCAATTAAACGCTGGATTTGTTTATCAGAACGTTGAATTTGTTGTTCCAGTTTTTGGCATTGTTTTTGAGTCCCGCCTGAGAAAGCAAAATCTTTTTGACGTTTGAACTGTTCGATGATCAGCTCTGGTTTCTCCAGAAGTTCTATAACTTTTTGCCACACGATCTCATCCAGACGGTCCTGTCTTACTGATTTGCTTGCACATCTCTTCTCACGATGTGTTTGTATGAGGTTTCTCCCCTGCAAGCATGTATAATATGCATATTTCCCTTTATAAGCTCCAAACATTTTATAGCCACATTCTCCGCATCTAACAAGCCCGCGAAGTAAATATTTATGTTTAGTATTGTTTCTAGAAGACCACCACATATTTTTCTTTAACTGCTCCCCTGCTCTTCTAAAAGTGTCTTCTTCAATTATCGCAGGAACTTCAATTTCGATCCATTCACTTTTTGGTCTTAACTTCTTGGTTGTATTCTCATATTTCCTGTATGCCATTCGATTTTGTGGTTTTTTCGGCTTTACACAGAATTCACGGTTATAATATGCTTTTCCTATATACGTTTCATTCGTGAGAATCGCTCGGATTGACGATGGAGCCCACCCTTTACCTCCTTTTCTTGGGCGAATGCCCATACGATTTAGCCTTTCCACAATTTTATATGTCGATAACCCCTCTTCAGTGCACCAGTGGAAAATATTCTTAACCAGTTCTGCCTCCTCTTCATGGATAATTGCACGTCCAGGTTGTCCTCCGGATACTATCTGGTAACGATAACCGTATGGGGGAATGCTCCACATAAGGAAATGTCCCTGTCGTGCATTATAGAGTCTGCCTCTTCTTGTCCTTTCGATGATCTTTGCCCGTTCGTATTCGGCAATAATTCCCTGCATCTGAAGAAGCAATTTCTCCTCCGGGTCATCGCTGATAGGTCTTTGTAGAAAAATAACTTCACATCCACACTTATTCAGTTCCTCGATTACGATTACCTGATATGCATATCTCCTTGCCAGTCTATCAGGGGAGTAGATGATGACCTCTTGGAATTCACCGGCTGCTGCACTGTCCCGGAGTGTATCCAAGCCAGGTCGCTCCAATTTTGCACCACTATACCCTTCGTCAACGTATACGTGTTTTTCATCGAGTTCTAACCCCTCATTTTCAACATACTTCCTTAGACATTCAATCTGGCTTTCAACTGTTTGTTCCACCTCCTGTTTTGAGGTTGAAACCCTGGCATATATTGCTGATTTCATTTATCTCTCACCTCATCTTCTTTTTTCCCTTTTCTTTCACTAAATAGTCCCAATATTCTTGAAAAAATCTTGTCAATGCGGTATTGTGCATCTTTACACCTCCTTGTTGTCGTAAAGACTTCCAATTTGTCTTTCATGATTATGTTCCCCCTTATTCTGAAAGACAACGCCGGGAGAGTGAAAGTTTGGTGTATTACCATTAGATGTCTTTCGTGAAAAAACAAATATTTCTGTAGTTGTTACGAATCTAAAAGTGCCATTTGTAACTACACCATTCAGATGGGG
>CABEAN010000092.1_pt1 | contig 24175 bp, 21 predicted proteins | sample 3132371 | NCBI WGS metagenome assembly CABEAN01 (sample SAMEA5534343, study PRJEB31848) | metagenome | biome: tundra; feature: field; material: soil | place: USA | collected 2013-05 | depth 0.45 m | reverse complement strand
CTTCATTATTTATCGAAAAATCTTCTCAGGAATTTCCTGAATTCCTCATCCCTGATATTTAGTATTTCCAAATTTTCCATTACATTGAACTTTTTCTTCATGCTAACACCGATATGCTTTCCAAGACCGCATTTGAGTATTTCAGATTCAACAAGTTTTCTCGCATTGGAATATTTCCTTGGGATTTCAACCACATACTTCCCGTTACGGATATACACATTAGAAAACTTATTGGCGGTATTGTATTTAGATTTGAATGCCGATGCATGTTCTTTTGTCCCGACTATGGGTCCTGTGTGTTTTTTTACGTTTGGAAGATTTGCTGACTCAAGTTCATATATAACAACAGCTTTTTCATTGGCCCATACTCCGCTATTGTAAACCCGGAAGTCATATCGTTCCAGCATCTCATGGCATGATTCTTCAAGCTTATAAAGCTGCGGGTACAAAACATCCTCAACTTCATCCGGAGCTTCAAATTCAATTGCGATAAGGCAAGTGCCTCTTGCGCAAATGATACTCTCATAATCCGCATCCAAAAGCGGTAGGGGAATGTGCGGATGGAAATATGATTCATCGGGATTCTTGCTAAAATCGCATGCCTTGTCCATGAAACTGCACATATTATCAAGAGACAGCGCCGCAGCGACGTTTCTTCCCGGGTCGGTTGGGTCGATCACGACGATCGGATCTTTATGAACAATTGTACCATGTTTTCCGATATCAATTACGATCCCGAATTTCCAGTCACAGGCCGCTTCAAGCACCTTTTCAAAGGAACCGTAATGTATTACAAGGAGTTCCACAAGATAGCCGGAAAATCCATGTGTTTTTAATTCAGAGCCATATACACCTATCCCTTTCTGGAATTGTTTCAGGAGCATTACATCATCTTCAAGCCCTTTTATCCTGGAACCCACATATTTGTTATGAAATGGCGTCCTGTCCACTGCTGATTTGATCTTTCCTGCGCTTTCTACATTAAATGCCGGGACAAGGTCGACCTTAAAACCATCAATGACCGCATGAATGTATGGGTGCTCAGCATATCGTTCCTCAAAACTTTGCCCTTCCATCGCGATCTTTTGCGCTATATAAAGCCCTTTTTCTTCAAGGAATTGCCGTTGGGCATCGGGCGGGAACATGATGAAAATATCAAGGTCATGCTCTCCGGATATCCATGTTCCCCGCGCAGAGGAGCCCACAAGTATACCATTGATATCCATGTTTTCGGCTTTGCCAATAGAATTAATGCGCCCGATTATTCTTTCTGAGAGTGTTTTTAACCTCTGTCTCTCTTCATCCGAAGGTTTTATTGATGAAAGTATCGAAGCCCTGATTGTGGTTATGTCTGTCATTGGATTGTAGTAAATTATAGGTATGATTATTTATAAGCTTATTAATTTCATCATATTGTTCTTTTTTGTCATAAGAAGACTTTGCATATTTGTGAACTACCCAATCCTAAAGGCGTTGGGCGATCTCTACCCTTGACCAAAGTATTTTACCTGATATTTTCTTATGAACAACGACATCCTTAAGTCAAATAAGGATAATTCTGAATACCCCAATTGCGGGGGTAACCAAGCGGCCAAAGGTGATAGACTCAAGATCTATTCTCGCAGGAGTTCGAGGGTTCAAATCCCTTCCCCCGCATAGAATACCAAGTTCAATTCGCTCTTTTTTAAGGATTACTTTCACTTTGCTTGAAGGCTACAATTAAAGAATTATGTGGTTGCATAAATCTCAGGATTTCCCGTGCTGTAAACCCTGAAGATATGCGTAAAGATAACCTCTGTTTTCTGTGAAATCTCATCTTCAGTGTAGCTTTCAGGAAGCCCCGTAACATCATTATACAGGCAATTATGTATCTCAGCTCTAATAGAATCACGCGTAGCCTCCTTTTCCCTCCAGTTATCGATGATCAATTTATCGGCCTTCAAATGTTCCAGAAGATCTTTCGCAACCTTCTTGATCCTCTCAATATCCTTCTTTGACAGACCGGGTTTGACCAGAAGATCGAAAAGTGCAAGATTTTCCTCATCGAGACCTTCGCGCAATACCCTCCTGGTTTCATAATCGAGGCTTTGTACCAACTTCATCAGTTCTTCGAATGTTTTTTCAATTGTTGCCCGGTCCTTTTCAGTGTTGTATTCAGATACTATCTTTTCGTAGTGCTCCTGGAAATCGGTTCGAAGGGGATTCTGCTGGATCATTCTGTCCAGTCTTTTCTCAATTGCATCTTTCAGGTTCGCAACTGTTGTGTTCTTGTTCCGGCAGCGCTCAAACTCCCTGCGCAGGCGTTCGAAATCGATCTTGCTTATGTCGTATAAATTGTGGTCTGGATCTGCTGTTTGATATTGTTTGATATCTATTGCACCATCTACTACTGCATGCAGTTGTTGGATGATGTCAGTGATGTCAGCCTGCTCCCTATCTATCTGAAGACGGTTGTAGATAATATTGACTGCATCATACTGATCCCTGTATTTGCTGGCACTTTTAATATTGATGCATGCTTTGAATTTCTTGAAGACCTCGCGTGCCATTATCTCAAAACGCTTGCGTGTTTCGTCGTTCCTGTTGATGATTTCTTTTGCATCAGCTATTGACTTATTTCTCTCAAATCCGGTCTTTTCGAGGACATCCTCAAGCCTGAGGTTGTGTGTTTCTAGTAAACCGCGAACCATAGCGATAGCTTCTTCCAGAGATCCCAATAGTTCATCATCAGCCGGCTTTACAGGATCCACTCCTGGTTGAGTTCTACCGCCATTGTCTCCCTTATGACCCGCAAAAGTCGCAAGAGCAATTCTTAAGTTCTTAAGAATGCCGCAATAATCCACGATCAGACCGTTGTTCTTCCCTTCGTTCACCCGGTTAGCGCGTGCGATTGCCTGCATCAGAGTATGTGCCTTAAGAGGTTTATCAAGATACAGTGTGGCAAGGCTTGGAACATCAAACCCTGTCAGCCACATAGCACAGACAATTGCGATGCGAAAAGGATGTTCTTCCTTCTTGAAAGCCATATCGATATCGAGGCGCTTTCCGTCTTGCGTTTCAAATCCCTGCTTGATCAACTGACGGTGCACAGTTATATCCAGGTCCCACTTGCGAAACTTCTCCATTTCTCCCTGTTCCTCGCTGACCACCACAGCCATTCTTGTTGTTTTCATCCAGTCGATCTGGCGGCGCCGGTATATCTCATCCTGATCGTCCTGTGCCTTCGAAAGCGCCTTTTCAAGTTCAATAAGGCGCTGCTGCCAGTAGCGGTCTATCAGGTCGTACATCCGCACGCAGGTTATCTTGTCTATGCATATCAGCATGGCTTTGCCGTTTTCCCATTGTGTGGAGTAGTGCCTGACAAAGTCTGCAGCTATCTGGTCAAGACGCTTCTGGGCAGTGATAAGGTGATATTCGCGCTTGAGTTCCTTCTCAAGGCGCTGCGAGACATTGATGTCCTCTATCTCGATCTCATCCAGCTTTTGTGCGATGCGTTCGTTTATTTCATTTGTGGCAATGCCCAGCTTTTCTCCGCGCGCATCATAATAGAGTGGAACTGTCGCCCCGTCCTCCACTGCGCGCTGGAAATCATAGGTTGAGACATAATCTCCGAATATTCGTCGGGTGACCTCATCATCCTTGAAAAGGGGGGTTCCTGTAAAGCCAATAAAACTTGCCTCTGTCAAAGCATCACGCATATTGCGCGCAAAAATACCATTTTGAGTCCTGTGCGCTTCATCTGTAATGACGATGAGATCGTCCCTGTGTGAATATGGATCATTATCAGAAATTTTCTTGTTGAATTTCTGGATGAGAGTGAACACATAGGCTTTGTGTTCGCCAAGCATCTGCTGCAGGTGATCCCCGGATTCTGCGCGGCATGGATCTTTGTCGTTATCCACCAGTTTGCAGCCTGCAAATGTTTTATAAATCTGGCTGTCCAGGTCATCCCGGTCTGTGCATACGAGGAATGTGAAGTTGCCGCCAAGTTTGCGGTGTATCTTTCGCGTGAAGAAGACCATGGAATAGGATTTTCCCGCGCCCTGGGTGTGCCAGAATATTCCAAGTTTACCTTTGCGAACTTTGCGTTCTATCACGGATTTAATGGCGCGGTTCACGCCAAGGAATTGATGGTTGCGCGCCAGGATTTTTACGAGTTTGCCTGTGCTGTCATCGAATACGATGAAGTTCTCGAACATATCCATGAAATTATGTTTGTCACAAATTCCTTTTAGCAGGGTTTCCATGTCAACCACGCCTTGTTCTGTTTCTTCCAGCCTCTTCCATTCAAGAAAATGCTTGTACCGGCTGGAATATGAGCCAAGTTTTGCCTCAACGCCGTTTGCAAGCACGATAATAGCATTGTGATGGAAAAGATGCGGCACAGTATCCCTATAATCAGAAAGGTTCTTCTCATATGCTGCCTGCAGGTTTTTATGAACGTTCTTGAGTTCAATGAAAAGCAGGGGGATGCCATTGACAAAACCCATGATGTCTGTCCTGCGCCGGTAGAGCGCCCCCTTCACCCAAAGTTCGCGAACAGCTAAGAAGTGGTTCTCTTCAGGATGCTCAAAATCAAATACTTTCAGGCGCCGTTTGATAAGTTCTCCGTTTTCATCGCGGAACTGCACCAGCACGCCATCCTTGAACAACGCGTATTTGTCCTGGTTTATCTGAAGGACTGACTGCGTAGCTGGATATTCCACGATCTGGCGTACTGCATCCTCATAAGCCTGTTGCGGCAAGTCTTTATTGAATTTGACCAGCGCTGCCTTGAGGTAGCGTGTAAGCACGACCTCGCCGTCATTCTTGCGACCGAGAGTGCCATACAACCCTAAAGTTTCTTCATTATAGGTATATACCGCCTCCCAGCCCAGCTTATCCTGAAGGTAATCGGATGCGGTCTGCTGTACGAGTGTGTCCTCGGTCATCTTGTTCATACGGTGATATCTCCATTCATGAGACGCGGGAGAAGGATGTCGCGGGCTGAGTTCAATTTGATATCTTGCGATTTTAAATTGCTTATTTGATTCGTGATATCTGTGGCAAATTCCTCGAACTCAAACCTCAATTCTTTCCGTGGGAGAAGTAGCGTTATTTCACGAATTTTTCTAGGATTTAGTTCAGTTTGATTAGTAGAGCCTTCTCCCATGGACTCAAATATATTTTCTAATGGTAATAAAGAAAAGCCAAACCATACTTTTTCTAAGTCTTCTTTGGGCCTTACAATGGTTACATGAGAATCAACAGTGCATTTTGGAATATTAATCCACAGCTGTGCAACTCTTTCTAAAGTCCCTGTCCCAGTTGAATTTATCAAAACATCTCCAAATCTAACTTGTTTTTCTTCTTTGAATTCCTTTATTTGTCGCCTTGCGAGCTCAAAATTCAGATCTTTGTTTCTTATACACTTTTGATTGATAACTATGAATTCACCTTCATCATCATATATGGGTGTTATTCCCCTACCAACCACAATCGTGAGTTCACCGATTGTTCGAGTCTCCCACCCCTCAGGCACTCCATCAATGATCCTGACATGCTCATGCCCCGGAAAGCGCAGATGGACAAACCACTCCCTGTATAGCAGCTGCGCCGACTGCTCCATAAGCTGGATGCGGCGGCGGTTGTTTTCGATGAGGGAGTCGTAGGCGGAGAGGATATAGGCGATTTTTTGTTGAGTATATATAGGTGGTAACCTGAACTTGAAAAGTGTTAACATCTTGGCGTTTGCATTTCCCTGTGCTGCGCCTCCTTTAATCGTCTTTACAAAGGTTTTGTAAATATCTGATTCAATCAATCTTCCAACAAATGCGGGATCAGCTACACTTCGATCGAGTTTCAGGCGAACCAAGTAAGAAGCAAATATTGCTTTTACATCATCCCTGATAAGTTTTGCATATCCTGTAGTGTTTCCCGTACGAGCAATTACTATATCCCCTTGATGCAGTTGATAGTTATCCATCTGACTTTCATCAATTTCACAATAGGGAACAGAATCCCAGTCAATTTGGTCGCGAACGATATCAGTAATCCTTAGAAATTTTGGCCCTACTTCAGTTTCTGAAGCGGATGCAGTATAACCATATTGAGTTTTGGATATATCCTTAAGTGTAACAACTGGCCAGTTCACATCAACACCTTCTCAAAATTCCAGGATTGTACTGCCAATCTATCTTACAGATGTTTTCTCGAGAATTGATCATAACCAAATTATCATGATTGAAATAATATCCTGCGCATCCTGTAAATCCTGTCTGAAAAGTCACATCATAAAAAAACCGCGGATGAACACAGATAAACCCAGATACCTCCCCATCAGTTGTTTTTGTGCGAGGATCAGTACGATAGAACGCGGATTTCGCGGATGGCGCGGATTTACACGGATATCGAAATCCACCTTCCATAGTCATTATAATTCAATTTCCTGCAGCTTTGCTTTTCTTGTTTCCAGCATGGCTTTTTCAAATATTATCTGTGAGTTCGGTTTTGGGTTTCAGGGAAAGTATAAAGTCAAGTGTATTCTCATAGGCGTCCAGTGAAATCGATATTGTTTTGGTTGCCATATTATCAGTTTATGTGCATGTAGACATATAATTCTTGCCGTTGAATAAAAAAACTCAAAATGCCGGAACAGGTTATTCTTGGTCTAAGCATTATATTATTCCTGCTCATCCCACTAATTCCAGAATCTCCCAGTATCCTCCCTTATCCGGACCAACTCTTCTGAGCAGTCCATTTTTCTTTAAATTATTTATATGGTATTTTATACCATTTTCACTGATACCAATAGCAGAAACAAGTTCTTTTTTTGTTATTCCTGGATTTTCTTTTATTATCTCCAGAATCTTTTGGGTAGTTTTCTGGGTAGTTTTCTGGGTAGTTTTCTGGGTAGTTTTCTGGGTAGTTTTCTGGGTAGTTTTCTGGGTAGTATCATCTTTTGCAAGATTCAAATACTCCTCGCTCTGCCTGAAAGTCACATAAAAATAACTCTCATTGAATTCAACATCAGGAACCGGAGCGTTATCTTTTCTGCATATCTCATTTATCCTTTCCAATCCAGTACCCATTTTCTCACCATAATGTATCCTCCCAAAAAGGTCAGCAATAATATGGTTTCTCCTGAACACTGTCTCTCCAAGAATAAAATTAGGCGGCTCCTGCCAATAATTCTCAATCCGTATCCTGTCAGGGAAAAACCTCAGGATATTGTTATGACCATGTTCAAAATAATATTTGTGCATCACCGAATTTATAACGGCTTCTCTTATGGCTTCAAAAGGATACTCATAAATATTCTCTCGTTGCGGCATTCCTGTAAAACGATAGGCAACCTTTGAGTACAATCGTACAAACTTCATCACCTCTTCAACGATCTCAAACAGGCTGCCTTCGACCTCTTTCCGGTCTATGACATCGGCTCCGCCATAATCCTTGAAAAGTGCGACAGTAAAGACAGACCAGGGGATAAACCTCTGTGGCTCTTTAGCAAAGAACATAACTCCGGCATTGTTGAATTGCAGCTTTCCATCCTTTTTCTCAGCAACGCCCAGATTGATAAGGAGCTTCTCCCGGTCCGCCGACCTGGAAAGACCCGCAAGCTCCATGAATTTCATCAGTTTAGAATCATCAAAATCATCAGGATAACTGAATTTCGGCTGTATCAATTCATCATATCGTATCTTTCCTTCAGACTTGAAGAATTCAAGGATTTCGTCCCTTGTCATTTTCGGAGCATTTGATCCGGTCCTCTTATAGAAACCAGAAGAACACTCATAGGGTTTATCCTCCCCTTCCTTAACATCAATGATCAATATGTTTTCAAAGCTCTCGATCGATATTTTTATTTTTGGTCTGCAATTATTTGTAATATCCTGGACTCTGGCTTTCAATTCATTCGTAACGCCAATTCCTTTAATCTTGCCTTCATCAGTCACACCAAGAAATATCCTGCCTCCTGAAGAATTGGCAAAAGCAACGATCTCTTTATCAAGATTATTGAATCCTTCCTTGAACTCGATATTATACCCTTCCCCTTCCTTGAGTATCATGCCCAGTTCTTTTTTATTCATTCTGCGCTTCATATCCCCAATTCCTCAAAATTCCTTGCAATCGTCCCGGCAAGCTCCACAGCTTCAGTATTCAGATCCTGCAATTCCACATGAATATCGCGCAGTACTTCCTCAAAATCAAAATCCTCATCTTCAACCTCAGGAACCACTCCCACATAGCGTCCCGGAGTCAGGCTCCAGTCATTTGCCTCAAGCTCGGACATATCCACAAGCTTGACCAGACCCTCAACATCCCGAAGCTTTGCTTCAGGGAAGCGTTCCTGCAGCCAGTGAGCCTGTTTGTGGAAATAATGCACCTTCTTGAGCTGCTCCACGGCCTTTTTTCGGGATTCATCAAGCGCCTTGCGACTGCTGCTTGTTTCGCGGCTCACCCAATGTTCACTCCCTTTTGCCTTGGGCTCATTTTCACATATTTCAATAAGCCGGCTCACCAGCTTGAATAAGAGGTCAACCTGCCTTACAAGATCGCGGCTCTGCTCAGAAAGCGGCGCGAGTTTCTCTGCACTCCGGCACAGTCCTGCATTATCTCTTGCGGTGGATTTCCAGGAGGTTGCAGCCTCCTCAAGGGCATTATGAAATGCTGCAGCATCCTGCATGAAAGTAGTCCTGCCGCCTCTGGATTCCGTCAGTGTTTCGGCATGGGCGGCACCATCAGGCAGTGTTTTAAGGAACGACTCAAGTTTTTCCATTAAATTAACCAGCTTTTGAGTGTAATCCTCAACTGGAGCAGCGGAATTTTTCGCCTCCGCAATAGTTGTATCAATGTACTCCTCAACCAGGCTCATGAACCGCTCCTCCTGACCGCGATATAACCAGACAATACTTGTCATGTTTTTTCGCTGCTCAGGGCTGAAATCGTATATCTTGCGCGTGACCTTGCGGTAGATATTTCGCGCATCTATCATCAGCACTTTATTTCGCATATTTTCAGGCTTATTCCTGTTCAGGAACCAGAGTTCACATGGCACTGTTCGTGTATAGAAAAAGTTTGAGCGGATAGACATCATCATATCCCCATGTCCGGTATCGATCAGCTTCTTGCGTACCTTTGCTTCACCACCGCCTGCACTAGATGCCTGGGAGGACATCACAAAGCCTGCTCTTCCATGCTCATTCAGGTAGCTGTAGAAATAGGATATCCACAGGTAGTTTCCATTAGAAACTGCCCCTTTTTTATTCACACCCGGCAATCCGAAAGGAAGACGCGGATCATTCTTGATCTTCTCGGCATCCACTTCATCCACATTGAACGGAGGATTAGCCATTACGAAATCTGCTTTGCCGATCATCTCATGCGGATCTTCATAATATGTTATCGCCTTCTGGATATTGCCTTCCAGACCATGAACGGCAAGGTTCATCTTTGCCAGGCGAATGGTTATGGGATTTTTCTCAAGACCATAGAAAGTAGCTTGCTCAGTTGGATTCTGATGTGACAATTCCATAAAATGAGAGCTTTGTACGAACATACCTGCTGTACCGATCGCAGGATCAAGCATCTTACCATGATTCGGTTCGATGACGTACACGATCATCTGGACCAGCGAGACCGGAGTTAAGAATTCACCGCCATCATGCGCCTTCTGATCGGCAAATCCTGTCAGGAAATATTCATAGATGCGCCCGAAGATATCGCCAGAAGCTGTTCTTAGCGCAGGATCGTTAAATGTTCGAAGGATCTGACCCAGGACATTGTTATCCAGTTCCTGATATTCACTCTTGGGCAGCACACCGCGCAGGGTTTCATAATCTGACTCAATGGATTCCATTGCCGTAATCATAGCCTGGGCGCGATCGGCGCTGTCAGGCAATTCCACTATATAGTCGAACTGTGCCTCCGGTTTGAGAAAAATGGCACTCTTTCGTGAGAAGTCCTCTTTAGTTAGAGGTCTTGTCTTACCTCCACGCGTTGGCATGGAGGCTTCGATCTGATCCTTCACCATCAGATAGCGGCTGTAAGCATGCCTGAGGAAGATAAGCCCCATCACTGGCAGGAAATATTCGTTGCTTGCATAGTTGGAGTTTGCACGCAGGTTATCCGCGCTTGCCCAGAGACGCTTTTCAATTGCTTCAATGTTATCTAATTGTGTCATCGTCTTTTTATCTCCAATACCCTCTAACTATGTCATGTATTACCACATTATCGGAATAAATACTATCATGTCAGCAGGGATAATAGTATTTCATAACAAATCAGACCTTTTAGAGGTATAATATGCCACGCTTTGTTTACCGAAGAACCCCAGATTCCTTTGTTTTCCTGTTATTATTGATACTTGGGGTGGTTTTTTTTCTGGTAATAGTCGAATTTATTGGTCTTGCTTTTATAAAACTCGGCTTCCCCCCTGAATATTCAATTCTCCTCTTACTCCTATCACTGATTGGTAGCCATGTAAACATTCCCATCAGGGTAATCAAGTCGCAAGAACCGGTTATTTCCGGGGGAATTGTTGATTTTTATGGGTTCAGGTATTTTCTCCCTCTTCTTGAGACAGAACGGCAGACAATAATAGCCGTAAATCTCGGAGGATGTGTGATTCCGATATTGATATCGATTTTTCTTATTCCAATGGTAAACCCAATTGACTTAGTAATAGGGGTCTTTATTATGACAGTTTTTATACATATGATGGCAAGACCTGTCAAAGGACTTGGGATAGCTGTTCCTGCACTATTACCTCCAATCATGGCAGCAGGTTTAGCACTAATAATTGCACCTCAAAGTGCGCCGATGTTCGCTTATATTTCAGGTACGCTTGGGAGTCTTATCGGTGCTGACCTTCTAAACTTGAAAAAAGTTCCATATCTTGGGGCCCCAATAGCTTCGATTGGAGGGGCTGGAACTTTTGACGGAATATTCCTGACTGGTATAATTTCCGTTTTGTTGGCTTGATAGGGGTAAAATAGAAAAACCACCATATAATATAATTTACATGAGCGTGAATATGTATATATACTATTATCCTATACTATTAATTGAGATAGGGGAGTAAAATAGAATTTTTCAAAATTATAAGCCACGTTTTTACCCCCTCCTCCTTTTTTTCGATAATCTTAATTAGATTTTATGCCTGTTGAAAAGTTCCTTTCTTACCGGACATCTACAAACAAATGAGTATCCAAATGGTATCCTGTAATGGCAGGGTTCAAGATTCAGACATTTAATAAAATGGATTTTACCATCAACGCAAAGTTCAACTTTACAAATATCGCTTCCAGATAGGCATGATAGATTCTTTTTACACCTGGTAGCCGTTTTCAAAATATCTTCATCTATTTTTATAACCGTTTTTAACATCATAAGCTATCCACTGAAACAAAATAAGATCAAGAGCATTATATATGTTTTTACCCAAACTTTACCCTACACATCATGATACAAATATTCATAATATATCATAGATAGTGAAGATAGGGAATATGCAAAGAAGGAGGAATAAATGAATCTGATCATCCTTTCGGACACCCATATAAAACCGGGGCAATCACTGCTTTCACGCCTCCCTGAAGAACTCATTTCCATGATCAAAAGCTCGGACCTGATCATCCACGCAGGGGATTTTGAAACTATTTATTGCTATAACGAGCTTGAAGCCCTCGGAAAACTCGCTGCCGTTCATGGTGATACCGACAGTCCTGAACTTATGAAGCTCCTCCCTGAGCGCAAGGTGATAAATGTCGGGGGAATAAATATTGGAGTCATCCACAAAGGGCAGCTCACATCAGAAAACACTGACGGGCTTCGCTACCTTGCAAAAGAGATGGGTGTGGATGTATTGATCTTCGGGCACTTCCATCACCCAATAGCCCATAAAAGCGAGGTTTTATTGCTTTCACCAGGAAGCGCAACAGTGCCGGGGATCGCAGAACCAAGCGCTATTGAGCTTGAAATAAAAAATAAAACCGTAACAGGAAAAATCATCCGCTGCAAAGATAACTTATGTTCTTATTTTGAATTCCAAAAACCATGAATTATTTATGGTTTTCGATATGTTTTTTGACGATATCCCTTATTTCATCCGGATTCCTGAGCACTGTTATTCCCTTCATTTTCCGGAGTTTATCCACCGCATCAAGATCAACATCCCGCATCGTAAGAGTTAGTTTCTTCCCGCCCGGTAGATCTGTGACAATATCCCCTTTTTTCTGGTCAGCCGGGAAAATATATACAGGCACTTTTGCTTTCATAGCCTGCGCTGCCGCATTTGAGAGCAAGGTATCTGATATTCCCGATGCGATTTTTGCCACTGTGTTTGAGGTGGAAGGTGTAATAATAAGAAAATCATATTTCCCAAGCTGTAAATCCCCTACAAGGAAGGGGACATTAGGGGATTTTTCTGAATAGGTTTTTGGGAAACTCGTTCTTAACTCTGAAAAGAGCTTGTACCATTTTACGACCATCTCACCTGCCTGGGAAAGAAACACCCTGACATCGAGATCATGTTCAAGCGTCAGCTCTTTCATTATGTCAAGGCTTTCTTTGAGATAATCCCCACAGCCTGTGATTCCCCATGCTATTCTAAGAGTCATTAAGATTATTGTATTATGGCTTTTATGATCTTGTCGCCTTTTTTGATGCTTTCGACCACGTTCTGCCCTTCTGTTACCTGCCCGAACACAGAATGCTTCCCGTCAAGGTGGGGTTGCGGCGCTTCTGTGATAAAGAACTGGCTCCCTCCGGTGTTGGGACCTGCATTAGCCATGGACACCGCACCTTTTGTGTGTCTTAGTTTTGGATGAAATTCATCACGTATCGAATATCCCGGACCGCCTGTTCCATCTCCTTTAGGGCATCCGCCCTGAATCATAAAACTGCGTATGACCCTGTGGAACGTAAGCCCGTTATAAAACCCCTTTTGCGTGAGGTCTATGAAGTTTTTTGTGGTGATCGGCGCTTCAGTTTCATAAAGTTCAAATTTTATAGTCCCTTTTGTGGTTTCTAAGATTGCAGTTCTGTTTGGCATAATTATCGTTGTAGCTTAGTGGATGTCATGGTATAATTGCTTTTTGTCAGGAACATTGTTTAATATATTCTATAGATTATACATTATTGAGTATATGTAGAAAAGTATATATATTATAACAGAGGTTTTTTAGTATAGGTAAGGATAAAGGAATGGATTCATTAAAGATACGTATAAAAAGAAGGCTTGAAGTGTATCTTGAGCTTGATATAGATGGTATCAGGAAATTCATAATCGACATCCTGCTACGATTAAAGAGACTCACTGTTGACCAATTGTTTAACGAGTTGAACAAGAAATTCAAGATTTCATTCAGCGCCGTTGCATCAACATTGGGATATATCCACTCAAAACTGGGGATCCTGCATGCTTACAAGGAATCATATAAAACACCAATAGTATATTCATTAAAGGAAGAGTACGTAGATATTGTAGAGAACGCATTAAGCAAAAGTGCATCTAAACCATCATAGAATTTATCTCATTATTTAATACAATAAACCGCTTGATAACTCTCTCATCCATCATTTTTTTTCTTAAATTTAAGATCAGTTCATCCATTGTCCCGATCTCTTTGCCAAAGGTAAGATTGTCAGCATGTGCAACGATTTTCTCTTCAATAGTTACAGGCATATAATCTTTTTCAGGAAGTCCAAGACCTTTTGTTTCTTTTTCAGGGATCCCTGCACCGATATGCCGTTCGATAATCTTTATTAATTTTTCATCAAGCCCGTTCTCTACCGCAATTCTGGCGCCTGCTACCGCATGACCTATGCCATGGGTCTTTGACCGTCCGATATCATGAAGCAAAGCCCCTGCAAAAACAGTGTCAACGTCGATTTGTATCGGTTGTCCTTTACGTTTGGCATTGTCCCGGATATTTATAGCGATCTTCCTCGCATAATCCGCTACAGCCTTACAATGTTCGATAACATCAGGAGAGCATCCTGACCTGATCAATAAATCGACCGCATCCTTTTCATTCAAGCAGCTGCACCTGAAGATGAAGTCAGATCTTCAAGCTTTACGATCCTTTGTTTTAACGCATCTATTACCGGTTCATTCTCCTCGAATAGCAAATCACCACCACAAAACGGGCATTTGAATTCCATTTCAGCCGCTATTTCAAACAGGAACCTGCCATCCTGTTTTTCACATATATAAAATACTTTATCCTTTTCATATTCGAGTTTTGTCTTGAGGTTCTTTAAAAGCTTCTTCGCTTCAAGTTCCAGCTGTCGGTTTAAATTACTCAGGTCAAGTTTCCAGAGGTATGTTAACCAACCGCTATCCGTATCCCTTTCCCTGCGATAACCAGCAAGCCTGTTTTCATATAATATGAAAAGAGTACGCCGAACAATATTCAATAAAACACCTGTAGCCTGAGCTATCTTTTCATCCGTGACCTCACCTTCGGGCATATTCGCTACTACTTTATACCCTTCTTCACCTACCAGATTTATTAGATAACCTTTAATAACGGGATCGTTTAAATCAACCAGAAAATTCACCATATTATTATTGGTTTTATATGACTTTAAACTTCCGTTCTCTTTTTGATCAGCTGTGAATATTGTCTGACTTTATCAAGAACCATCTTGCGAGTCCAGGCCGTTGCCAGCATTGTCGTTACAGGCTCATCGGGATGCATCGTGAGACCTGTTCGTGGAATATCGACAGCTTTCCCATTATTCATGCATTTTATAAGAATGTCCGAGATATCTTTGGTGATCACAAATTCCTTTTCTGCAAAAATTATGGTCTTTGCAGCAAAACATCGGGATTCTCTTATTTCAGGAAGCTCCCCATCAAATGATCTTATATGTGCATCGAAAATGTTCGATCCCGTTGAAAGCTCAACAGTGTCAAGACTCCCCTGGAAACGCGGATTTATTTCAAGGGCCTTTATGCCTTTATCTGTGAGCATGAAATCAACTCCGTTTGAACCACGAAGTTTGAATTCTATAGCGATCTGGTTTGCGTATTGTACCATTTCTTCTTTTGATTTTGTATGGAATGGTGTGATATTACCGCAATATGCAAATGGTATCCTGGTCAGCCAGGGGGTGCCTATTATCTGTTCATTTAAAGCAACAGCTACGGCATTATCCCCGGTACTTATTAATGAGACGCTGCAAGGTACTCCTTCAATGAATTCCTGTGCTATGAAATCATGTGAGTCATCATTCTTATTTATAAAATTGTTCATTTCGGCTTCGTTATTCACCATGATATTCCTCATACCCCCCGCCCCTGTTCTGGGCTTGATCATAAGCGGGAAACCTAAACCATCTGCTTTATCCATCGATTCGGTCCTGGGGTGGGGGATACCCAATGATTCCAGTTTATCAGGAAGCTTTGATTTATCGCTCGCATCTTTTGTGATTTTGGATGTATTATTCAATGTATTTTTCAAATTAAGGGTTTCAAAACCCGATCCAGGGATTATTGCATCAACGTCCCCAAAGGATTCAACTATATGCCGTAATTCATTTATGGACATATTTCCAAGAAGTTGCGACTTATTCGCGCATTTTTGCATATCCACATCCCCAAAACAGTCAAGAGCGTAAACAATATATCCTGCTTTTCTTGCAGAACAGGCGATATTGCGGACACTGTTGCCGATAATCAGGACCTTCTTGATCATTTTATTGTGCTTATTACCTCTTTTCCTGCCCTGTGCGGGATTATTTTACGTTCTCCACCTGGAAGAAATTGTGTTTTCAAGGCATCTTTACCTGATGCAGCCTGTAGCCTGTCAAGAGTTATGGCAAGGGCTGCGACTTCGGAATGCGGCTGGTTACTTACGCCAACATTCCAGTCAGCAAGGCCATATAATTCGGGCGGGACTTTTTCAGCTCCCACCACTATCATCAGGGCATCGGCTGTAATTTCAGGTATTGCATCGGGAAGATTAATACCGTACATGGTAAGATGAATTACTTTTCCCCCCGCATCTTTCCATTTTTTTATCTCGCTTTTCCAGCTGGTGATCCTCTTGACATAGAATGATCCGCCCCAACTGGTTCCTGCTTCTTGTAGGCTTTTTTCAATTCCGCTATCGTCAGAATCAAGTAGCATACCCTCAGCTCCCATGGCGCGAGCAGTAAGCGCTACATGAGTGGTTATTCTCTGGTCCCTCTGGATGCGGTGGCCGAGTCTTAATATAACAATTCGCATAAGTTGGAGTGAATATACTTTCGGGCATTTAAATTAATGCATTCCTATTGCGACCTCGAATATAGCTATGTTATATTTCAGGATTTGTTATTACTTCGATTTAGATGGCTTAGATTTCAGATTTTTTGTCGGGGTATCAGTCGGAATTGGTGTCGGGGTATCGGTTGGTGTGGGTGTAGCAGTCGGAGTTGGTGTCGGGGTATCGGTTGGAGTTGGTGCGGGTGTAGCAGTCGGAGTTGATGTCGGGTCGGTCGAGTTTGATATCGGCGTAGCAGCCGGTGTCAAGTTGGTCGAATTGGATGCCGAAGCAGATTGGGAGGATGTTGTGGTGGGATTAGAAGAGGAGGCGGGTGCGGATGTTGAAGTAGTCGTCGAAGGCCAGGTAATATTAATAATCATCGGTACTCCTGTTGACCCATTAGATGATGAGTTTGGAGTCGGCGTTGGTAAAGCAGTTTCAAGAACATTGATTCTTAGAGATTCGGTAACAGTATTAGTGTCCTGTGATTGAAATATCAATGCGCTTTCAAGGACTACAGGACGTGACGGTGCTTTCAGTAGCAGATAGCCACCTGTCTCTCCGGGCGGCATATCTCCCAGATCCAGCCTATCATATAAGATTTTGAAGTTGGACTTTGCCTCCAAAAGCCTTAATCCCATTAATTTAATTGAAGCATTATGAATTATCTTTGGGGAGGGATTGTAAGTCACGAATGAAACCGTATAGTTATCATCCGTTTTGATATTTTCTGGGTATGATACTCTGAGAAATACAGAGCCGTTTTTTGCAAAGTCTCCGGATTCGGTTATTTTAGATGAATTGGTATCATTTTGGAGTTTTTGAGGGGCTATGGCCTGGGCACCGAAATAGAACAGTCCGCCAGCCAGGAAAAGTATCCCGATCAAGAAAAAGGTTTTGACAAGCTGGATTTTCATGCTTTTCTCTTCCCGAAAAGTCTCTTTTATCCTGAAGGCAAGGTACAGTGTTACTGCTGATAGTGCTATTATTGCGAATGTAATCGCAATTCCAATCCCAAGTATTCCAATATTCATTATTATAGTTCCTCCCGTTTTGGTTTTTCCCATCGCATGGCGAGATTCAGTATTTCTTCGATTAATGCCATAAGACCTATGCAATCTATAAAAACATTATAGAATAGATATAGTGGACTTGCAATTATTTCTCTCAGTTTTGGCATGGGGTCTATGAGCACGGCATATATAGAGATCCCAATAGTTAAAGCCCAGTATGTCAATATCCCCCAGGCCAGCAAATTCAGGTCAGGGGTGGAAAAGTTTACAGTAAAACTAAAAATATCAACAAGTAGTATGAAAAGCAAGAACATGTTTATCAAGTATGAGCTTACGCCAAGCCACATGTAAGGTACTCCGAAAATACCTGCTGTACCGTATTTAGGATTAAAATACATTCCCTGATACTTTGAAAGAACCTGAGTCATACCTCGATACCACCTTCTTCTTTGTTTCAGGAAATCCTCCACGGTCTCAGGCGCCTGTGTAAAAGCTATCGCATGGGATTCGTACTCCACATGATAACCTGCTTTCAAGATTTTCATAGTAATATCAAAATCTTCAGCAAAGGTATCAGTTGGAAAATAACCCACTTCTTGAAGAACCCTTGTCTTCAGGGCTGCTATTGCGCCAGGCACTATCATAACACAATGCAACATAGACTGGGACTTTCTTCCAAGGTTTATTGACATAGTGTACTCAAGTGACTGCAGGGTTTTCAATAAGCCAGTAGGCCTGTCTATCTTTACATTCCCCGCAACTGCACCGAGGCGAGGGTTACTGGAAAAGCGTCTGCATATCCAGGTAAGGGCATCAGGATGCAGCTTTGAATCAGCATCAACCGTAATAACTACCTCTCCGGAAGCATTCTTGATGCCTGTGTTAACAGCGCCGGGCTTTCCTGAATTTTTCTGGCGTATGACTTTTACCCCTTTTTCCGAATATTTCGATGCTTCTTTAAAGGTATTATCCGATGACCCGTCGTCGATTACTATGACCTCATAACATGGATAGTTTAAACTCAGCATGGATTTTATACAACTGCCTATCGTTACCTCTTCATTATATGCTGGAATGATTATCGACATTGTAAGGAACCTATCGATTTTCCCCTTCCTTTTTAAGAAAGTTTCTATAAAAGAAAGAAAGCCAAAACTGGCAAGGCGGAAAATAAGAATGAAAAGCATTCCAAAAAATAGGAGAGTTGCCACAGAAAATTCAAATTCAGGAACTATAGAGAAATTAAATCCAGGTACCTTGAGGAATTCAGAAATCACAATCGCACGAATGCATCAATGATATATATATAAAGCGGGAGTTCTGAGTTTTTTTAAGCTTTATTATCGTTTATTTCAGTTTTTAATTCTCAATGAATGGTTTTTTTTGTATCAGGGCTGTTTTATCTCTAAAATTAAAGTTTAAATCAGAAGAAATATTTATTTTAATAATATGGATCATAAACCAAGCACAAATTTAATATATCATAATTCAATGACTGGTGGTTTACGTATGGAAATATGGAACGGGCTTTTGATAATAACCATTATGGGAATAGCTATTTTGCTGCCGGTATCTGCGCAAATTAATGCAGATTCGGTCAACAATGCAGACACCTATGTTTCTATCGGGGAAAAAATAACAAATAACAACAATACAGAGATATTAGGGATTTACGGCAACGGCTCAAGAATGAATACCATCATGAGCTGGACGCTCCCGAAAGGTAATAATGGCATTAAAGAAGTTGCCCTCACTCTATACTGCAAGAAATGGGATAATTTCCCGACAACTCCGGTAGAATTGCGTGTTCTTAACGAAAAATCAACATCAAAAAATTCTACCATTGTGGATTCTGTCCTTGTTAGAGAGGAAGGATTCTATAGCTGGGTATTAAGAGGGAATGATGCTAACAACAGCTTAAATTCTCTAAATTGGGGAGATACAATCAATGTCACTCTGACCCTGCCTGATGAAACCGGGTTTAATGGCATCCAGTGTTATTCAAAGGAGTTTTCGTATAATAAACCCTATCTGGTTGTTGCTGATGAAGCCCCCAAAATACCGCTTATAATAAATGTAACTGCAATTAAGGTAAAAAAGACCAGTGCCCTTATCAATACTTTAACAGATACTTCAACGACAAACATCCTGGTGAATTATGGTATAAACAGCTCTGATCTGAATTTATGGAGCTATGCTGATAGTCTATCGGCTTCTTCATATAATCTGTTAGCGCCGCTGACGCCAGGTACAACCTATTATTATAAAGTATATACTTCTGATTATATAGATAATAATTATAAAGATAGCTCTCCTGTGCTCAGTTTCACCACAGCTCCGGACAATAACTTATCTATCCCATTAGTTACGTTCGTTTTTGACGACGGATGGGAGAGTACATTCATGAATGCAAGCCCTGTCTTTATGGATTTTATGTTCCCGGGGGTAAGTGCAGTAATTACAGATATGCCTGATAAAGCCCCAGCTTATATGAACTGGACCCAGATCCGGGAACTCCAGAATACTTATGGCTGGGAAATAGCGAGTCACACAAAATCCCATGCAGACATGACCAGCCTCAATAAGTCTCAGATGGAATCTGAACTGGGCGATTCGAAAACGACTCTTGTAAATAATGGTTTGGATATTCATAATTTTGTTTCACCTACGGGAGCGTATAATTATCTAACGGAAGCATATGTAATGAGATATTACGACTCTGATAGAATTGTAACAGACGGCCCTATAACTCCTCCATACAATGAATTTCCGCTTTATGCCAAACATATCCAGAACACTACGAAGGTATCGGAGGTAGAAGGTTGGGTTGATTCCGCGGTTAATAATAATTCCTGGCTGATACTGGTCATGCATAAAATAGTTGATAATAATCCTGTAGCTGAGGAATGGACAAAAAGTGACCTTGTCAGTCTTGCCCGATACATAGAGTCGGAGGGTAAACTAAGAGTAGTTACAATCCGTGAAGCTGAGGTCACATCGTTCGATCTTAAAGGAGTTTATGCTGATAAAGCCCAAAAGAACATAACCAACACAATATCCCCTGATGGAACTGTATACTATAGCAAAACACCAACAGGTCATCCGAGAATCAATGCTAAAATTCTTCCATCGTCAGATCCTGTTTCGATTAACATAGGCATATGGAATACTACAGGTGATTATAAGATTCTATTTAATGAATCTTCTACAAATGCTTCAAATGAAATCCGATATGAGCTTGGTGACAGGCAGCCTGATATGAATTATTCAGTGAAAATATACCGGGACAACGGGACTTTGGTTAATTATTTATACATGAAATCAAATTCATCCGGGTATTTATCTTATAACACAACAGGTTCAGGGGATCCACGATATACGATAATCCAGCCAGTGATTCCGGAATCACCCCAGAAGGACATGGTCGAACCTGCCATTCTTGGAGACTATAACGAATTGCCGGCGACAAAAAAAATCATAGGCATTATCGCTGTTATTGTGATCATCGGGTTTATTGCTTACATCTTACGAAGGTTTGTTAGATAGAATTCTCCTTTTTGGCTCCAAAAGTGTTATAAGATGCCACTACCATAAAAACCCAAAATTAATTATCACGATCAAAAGAGGATTTTTATGACTGAAAAAATTGGAATACTTGCACTTGGACATGGAAGCAGACATCCGCACAATAAAGAGGTCGTCAGTGGTGTTGCAGAACTGATCGCCAAAAAATATAAGGATGTTGTTGTAAGGATCGGTTTTATGAATATGAATGCCCCGACAATGAAGGAAGGGCTTGATGGTTTCAAAGGAACTGGAGTTTCAAAAATAGTAGCCATTCCTATTTTCCTTGCACATGGTGTGCATACCATGGAAGATATTCCACAGATACTTGGTATAAGCAAGGAGTCACGAAAAACCATGATAAAACTTGACGGAAAAGATGTAGCGCTTATTTATTCAGAACCTCTTGGCGTTGATGAACTGGTCGCAGAACTGGCATTCAAGAGGGTTAACGAAGCCATTTCCTCGAATTAATGCTTTGACGCTATTTTTCAGTTCATCCAGGATAGCTGTACTTGATCTGACCCATGGCGGGGTTGTCATAGCCCGTAAGTTAAGGAAAATAACAGATTCAGTGACTGCTATAGATGTGTATGGGAAGCTCGACCCTGAATTATTGGACGAACTTGAAAGGAGTGGGATTAAAACCTCAAGGGAATCCCTGAAAGCATCGGATTTTGATTTGATAGTATCTCCGGTGCATCTTGATTCTAATTATCCGATGCTTCTGGACGCAGCAGCAAATAAGATCCCTGTTTTATCACATCATCAAGCGGTCGGGCAGATCTTATCCGGATATGAGCTTAAGGACAAAACTTTTATCGAGCTGACTGGTACAAAAGCCAAAACAAGCACTGCAATCCTGCTGGCAGATATTTTATCAAGGGAAAAAAAAGTTATCTCACATACAAGCCGGGGTTTTGAAGACTGGAGAACAGGAACAATAATCAAGAAAGGATTGAGCATTACACCTGCCAGTATTCTCACCGCGCTTGATGCTGTCCATGATGCAGGGATTGAATTTGATGTGTTCATAGCCGAGATCTCAATTGGCGGGACAGGTTTTGCTGATCTTGGAATAATTACCACGATAGCTAATGATTATAAGATCGCCAACAACACAAAGCTTGCAAGTGATGCCAAGCGCCGGATGATACTTGATGCCAGACCCGGAAGCATACTTGTAATAAATAATGATGCTTTGAGGTTTTTCGGGGCATGCAGGAGGGATATTAATGTTATCTCATTTACTGATTCAGTGAATGCATCATGTAATGTTTATTATGAGAGCCTGGACTGCAAAACAATAGCCTATTTCCTGGGAAAGAAACATGGTAAGATCCATATCCGGGAAGCGGCAGATTACGATATAACGTCTTATAAAACTGCCTTTGTATGTGCCACTGCTGCTGCTCTTGCCCTGGATATCGATCCAGTGGCAATTGAGAGCGCATTACTGGAATTTAAGGGTGCACAAGGGCGAATGAAGAAGAAATCCCTTGATGGCAGAATACTGATCGATAACTCAAACTCAGGAATGGATATCAGGACAGCCGAAAAAGCGCTTGATTATTCGAAAAACTGCGGCGAAAGGATCGTCATGATACTTGGCGAAGAAGCAAAAGAAGTTTGCGAAGGGCTTGATCCAGCAGGTGTTGACCGATTTGTAATGAAGCATTTACACGAACTTGCTGCCCTCATACTTGTCGGGGAAAGAATGAAACCGCTCGTTGAAAATGACCCGAAAAAAATCCATCATGCAAATGATCTATCCGGTGGGATCGAGCTTGCAAAATCATTAACAATGGAAAAGGATATTATTTTATCCTGTGTAAAGTGTTTCAGATGAAGCGGAAAATCAATCAAAGGATAAACAATAATGGAGCTTAATAAACCAATTATTCCCGCAAAAATAACAGGAAATATGTCTGTTGAGGGACTTGTGAATTCCTTTTCCGGTTGCGCTTTCGGAGCAGGCCGCATTTATGAAGCTGTTGACATATACCGGGAAATGATAAATGACCCGGATTGCACAAAATTTTTCGGTCTTGCAGGGGCGATGGTACCTGCGGGGATGAGCCATATTGTAAGCGATATGATACGGGACGGGGAAATCGATATTCTTGTAAGCACAGGCGCTAACCTTGTTCATGACATAATCGAGTCAATGGGGCTTCATCATTACAAGGGAACTGATGCAACTGATGATATCCGGTTGAAACACGAAGCTGTCAACCGCATATATGATGTTTTCCTGCCTGAGCATCATTTCACTGATCTTGAGGAAAAATTACAATCAATTTTCAAAGAGATCCCTGATAAGCTCTCGATAACAGAACTTCTCTCGCACATAGGGGAAAGAATTGATGATAACAACTCGATATTAAAAAGCGCATACGATATGGGCGTGCCTGTTTACTGCCCCGCCATACAGGATTCTATCATCGGATTGCAGGCATGGTTGTATAAACAGACAAGGCCCCTGAATGTAGATGTATTTGCGGATATGAGGGGATTGATTGACAGGTGCTATGAGGCAAAACGCGCCGGCGTGGTCATAATAGGCGGCGGTGTACCCAAGAATTTCATTTTGCAATCCATGCTTGTTACTCCGCGTTCTTTTGATTATGCGATACAACTCACAATGGATAGGCCGGAAACCGGAGGACTTTCCGGCGCCACGCTTGATGAGGCGCGCTCATGGGGAAAGATCGGGGAAAATGCAAGGTCAGTGACAGTATATTCTGATGCTACCATCACGCTTCCCATAATTGTTGCTGCTGTGAAAAATTTCAAATCAAAATAAGATTATAATCTACCCCACAATTAGCCTGATAAATTTATCCTTTCTGCAGTTTTGTATGCATCATATATATTAAATATCCAGAATAAGGGATATAATATAAAACCTATCAATACAAACATCAATAAGACAAAGACTCCACCGATTATCATAAACATTATACCTTTTCCTATCTCTCCGTTATAAATCTGACCAAGACCAGTAAAAAAAAATGAAGCTATCGCAGCGATTCCCGGATTTTTCTCTCCTGTGGGCGATGCTTTATTTCGAACTCCACATTTAGGACAAATTTCAGCTTTATCATCGATCTGTGCACCACAGTTTCTACAATACATATTTTCCTCCTATATATTTTCAATAATTCATTCAGGAACAAAAGTATTTAAATCTATCAGGAAAGTACGAAAAAAGTTCCAACAACGATGCAATTGGATATTAGTCAAGTAGCCGGAGGTCGTTTCAGACCCCAAGCCCTTTAAGAACCGTACATGCGACTTTCACCGCATACGGCTCAAGCATTTTTAACCCTTTATATCGGGCAGCAATTATTTGTCATG
>CABEAN010000084.1_pt1 | contig 24513 bp, 30 predicted proteins | sample 3132371 | NCBI WGS metagenome assembly CABEAN01 (sample SAMEA5534343, study PRJEB31848) | metagenome | biome: tundra; feature: field; material: soil | place: USA | collected 2013-05 | depth 0.45 m | reverse complement strand
GAGTATGGGTCTAAAATTGGATATGCTCACTTTATTTGATATCTTTATAGGTCAGGGAAATGATCCCAACAAAAATAGAAAGAGGTTGATGGATACATGGATTGCTTAACCGAACACCCATGCTTGTTTTTTAAAGCCTTACCAAGATCAAGAAGCATCGACCTATCTATGGTGAACATTCGCTGGAGTATCCACATAGTACTCATACGTTTGTAATCCAGCATTATCTCAAGCGTCATTGCTTCGCTGGTGTCCTCAACAATTTCTACGCCTATCAAATAGCCCATAATGTTGCGTATAATCTCCCTATATGCAAGATGATCCTCTTTGTCCAGTTTTATTTTAATTGTATCATATCCCACCAGATAAAAAGCAATTAATATGCGTTCAAGAGCTTCGCTTGATGTTACGTGTGAGATTTTGATTTCCTTCGTTCGTGACTCTTTTTCAATTACACCAGTTTCTATCTGTAATGAACTGCCATGTTCTGTAACCACCAGAGAGTCTCCTGGCTTCAGGTTAATTTTTTTAACCCATTTTTTTGGCAATGAAATTACGTAGGTCGAACCGCCGCTAACGTAAACCTTTCGTGTATCCATATTATCTTTACTATACTGATTTTATATAGTATATATAGATTCTTTGGAGAAGCTATATATTATTTGATTCAGAATTCTTGATGGTGAAAAAATAAAATGAATAGATTAAAGATAATACTAATTCTGATTCTGGCAGGCATGCTGTTAGCCGGATGCGTAAACAAACAGCCTGTCGAAGTACAGCCAACCGTGCAGCCCACGAAAGCTCTGGCGACTGTAACACTAAACGGTGCAGGCGCCACATTTCCATATCCTTTGATATCCAAATGGAGTTCGGAATATAACAAAATAAAGCCGAATGTCCAGATCAATTACCAGAGCGTGGGAAGTGGTGCAGGTATAAAGCAAATAACTGAAAGAACGGTAGATTTCGGTGCAAGTGATGCGCCCCTGACAGAGCAGGAATTTGCAAATATTTCCGGAATCCTCCAGATACCTGAGTCTATCGGTGCAGTTGTTATATCTTATAACCTTCCAGGTATAAAGACCGGAGTTAAACTGAGCGCAGATGTGGTCGCTGATATTTTCCTTGGAAAAATAACGAAATGGAACGATCCAAGGATAGTTTCCCTTAACTCAGACACCCAGTTCCCGGATAAAGACATTATTGTTGCACACAGGAGCGATGGCAGCGGAACGACCTTCGTCTTCTCGGATTATCTTTCATCAGTTAGTCCTGACTGGAAATCAAAGGTTGGAAAGGGTAAATCGGTAAACTGGCCAGTGGGTCTTGGCGGAAAAGGCAATGAGGGCGTTGCAGGTCTCTTAAGCCAGAATCCTTATTCAATAGGTTATATCGAGCTTGCTTATGCCAAACTCCAGAACATCTCATATTCTTATATCAGGAATAAAGCAGGAAAGTTCATCGAACCCACTCTTGAAACCACTGCAAACGCTGCAGCAGGGGCGACACTGCCCGCAGGCGATGCAAGCTGGTCTAAGGTGAGCATTGTCGATGCCGCAGGAGATAATTCATACCCTATAGGCAGCTTTACCTATTTGCTTGTCTACAAAGACCAGACAGATCAGACAAAAGGCAAATTGCTGGCTGAATTCCTCTGGTGGGCAGTACATGACGGTCAGAAATATTCCTCAGATCTTCTCTATGTACCGCTGCCCAAGGACGTCATAAGCCTGAATGAAAAAACCATAAGACTTATGAACAACAACGGACAACCATTAATTTAGATGGATCGAGCAAAATTGTCTTTTTTCCGTATCATCCGGAGTAAACTCTCCGGGGATTTTATTTTTGAAGCTGTTGTTGGCTTCTTTGCTCTTTGCATATTATTCCTGGCATTTTTATTGTTCAGGGAGCTTTTTATCGGGTCAGGACTTTCAAGAAACTCTTTTGGTTTGGGTTTTTTAACCACATTAACCTGGAATCCGGTAAGTGAGGTATTTGGCGCCCTGCCTTTTATCTTTGGGACCCTTGTGTCATCATTTCTTGCCCTGCTAATTGCTGTTCCATTCAGTCTTGGAATAGCGATATTTCTTTCAGAACTCGCCCCGGAAAAGCTAAGAACACCATTATCTTTCATCATAGAATTGCTGGCTGCAATTCCAAGCGTTATAATCGGCCTCTGGGGAATATTCATTCTCGCCCCGTTCATCCACGACTATCTTGCGCCGCCTCTTTCAACATACCTTGGTTTTCTGCCGCTCTTCCAGGGACCAATGTATGGCGGCCTATCCATGCTCACAGGCGGCGTGATACTTGCAATCATGATAGTCCCGATAACATCATCGGTATCCAGGGAAGTCATTATGACAGTGCCCACCCACCAGCGGGAAGCAGCCATCGCTCTTGGCGCTACAGGCTGGGAGACCACACGGATTGCAGTTCTTCCCTTTGCCAGGTCAGGGATATTCGGGGCTGTAATTCTTGGTTTTGGGCGTGCCATCGGGGAAACAATGGCAGTGACCATGGTCATCGGGAACAGTCCCAGGATTTCGGGATCACTTTTCTCACCATCCTATACAATGGCCTCGGTTATTGCAAATGAGTTCGTAGAAGCCACCTCAAAGCTTTATATCTCATCTCTTATTGAGATCGGGTTTCTGCTCCTGGTGATATCTTTCATAATCAATATTGCAGCCAGGATTCTAGTGTGGAAGTTGCTTAACGTCGAAGGTGGTGGCGTGACGTGAAATGGAATAAAAGAAAAATAATAGACAGGGTTATGTCAATCCTTACAGCTGCCTGTGTTGCAATTGCCATAATCCCGTTGCTAAGTATCCTCTACACGGTAACAATCAACGGAATATCAGCTGTAAACCTGGATTTTCTTACACAGATCCCCAAACCTGTTGGTGAAGCAGGAGGCGGGCTTGGGAATGCAATCCAGGGGACGTTCATTGTTGTAGGGATTGCCTGCTTAATCGGGCTTCCCGTTGGCATCCTTGCCGGGGTATATCTTTCAGAATATGGTGAGAACAGGTTTGGCCGTACAGTAAGTTTTGTTGCTGATGTACTCACTGGCACACCCTCAATAGTGGCAGGAATGTTCGGTTATACTTTCATTGTCCTGTATTTCGGAAGTTTTTCTGCCTTAGCAGGCGGGGTGGCGTTGTCGGTTTTGATGATACCAATTGTTACAAGAACTACCGAGGAATCCCTCAGACTTGTTCCCGGTTCAATTAAAGAAGCTTCCCTGGCGCTTGGGATACCAAAGTGGAAGACAACTTTATACATCGTTCTTGGCACTGCAAGAAGCGGCATAATCACAGGCGTTTTGCTTTCGATTGCAAGGATATCGGGTGAGACGGCACCTCTTTTGTTTACTTCTTTTGGTAACATGTTCTGGGCTAACGGGTTAGATAAACCAATCTCCACTATGCCGGTACAAATTTATACATATGCAATAACACCATTTCCTGACTGGCATGCTAAAGCCTGGGGAGGTGCCCTTATTCTGATTATCTTGATTCTTATTTTAAATATTGGAGTGAGGTTTGTTACCAGAAGAAAATATGGAATGTAAAAAGGAGTTTAAACATGCAGAATAAAATCATTGTAGAAAATCTCAATGCATGGTTCGGATCAAAACAGGTATTACATGAAATCAATCTTGGTATTGAGAAAAATGGAATAACCGCCATCATAGGTCCTTCAGGATGCGGGAAATCAACATTTATCCGATGCATTAATAGAATGCATGAAGTTGTGCCTAAAGCAAAAGTCTCAGGGAAAGTGCTGGTTGACGACATGGATATCTACAATAGTGATATTGATCCTGTGGATATTAGAAGACGGATTGGTATGGTATTCCAGAAGCCCAATCCGTTTCCGACAATGTCCATACGAGATAATGTTGTGGCTGGATTGAAACTTAGTGGTGTTAAGGATAAAAAGAAGCTCGATTATATCGCCGAGGAGAGTTTAAAAAAGGCAGCTCTCTGGGATGAGGTTAAGAATGACCTTAATAAATCCGGTGCGAGTTTATCTGGCGGTCAGCAGCAGCGCCTGTGCATAGCAAGGGCATTAGCTGTTGAGCCGGATGTTATCCTTTTCGATGAACCCTGCTCAGCCCTGGATCCTATCTCTACAAGCAAGATAGAAGATCTGATGATGGAACTTAAGGAGAAATATACCCTTGTTATAGTAACGCATAATATGCAGCAGGCAGCAAGAGTTAGCGATCATACAGCTTTCTTTCTATATGGAAAGCTGATAGAGTTCGGAGAAACAAATCAGATATTTAAGAAGCCAAAGGAGAAGAGCACTGAAGATTACATAGTCGGGAGGTTTGGATAATATGGTTCGGGAAGTGTATCACAAAGACCTTCACAGGTTGAAGGAAGAAATACATAACATGGGAAATCTTGTTGGAATAGCAATAAGGGATTCGGTACTTTCTCTTAAAAATCGTGATGTAGAGATGGCCCAGAAGGTCATTGACAGGGATAGGGAGATAGATGCTCTGGATCACGAAATTGAGGAGAACTGTATGCGCCTTCTTGCTCTCCAGCAGCCTATGGCAAGGGACTTGAGGCTGATAATTTCAGTATTAAAAATGTCTATCGACCTTGAACGGATGGGTGACCTTTCTTTAGAAATAGCGTTTATTACGAAAATGAGCGCTAATATGCCTCCCGTAAAGCCGCTGGTCGATATACCAAGAATGTCAGATATCTGTCAGGAAATGATCAAGGATTGTATGAATGCCTTTGAAAATAAGGATGTGGAGCTTGCAAAGAAGATCGCCAGGAGAGATGATGAAATTGATGCACTCTTTGACCGGATAAGAAGGGAACTTATTACAATTATGATCGAAGAGCCGAAAAAGATAACTGGCGCACAACATCTGACTTTTGTTGCAAGATATCTTGAGAGGATAGGGGATCACATAACTAATCTGTGTGAAAGTGTTGTTTTTATGGTGACAGCAGAAAGGGTGGAGTTGAATTAGATACTCTGTATGGATACCTACGTCTTAAAAAACACGGGGAGAAGGTTTTTAAGATAGATGATAATGAAAAAGATCCTGAAGTTCAAATATATGTGATAGTTTATATAGTATCAAACTTAGGGTAAATCTTATTTGTATTGGTAACTGTATTTTCCCGGATTTCTTGGCACAGCCAGGGTGATAATATTCCTCATTGCCATTCTTTTTTTGCACGTAATACTCACCCTCTATTTGGTGTGCACAGTCTATGCATATTATAGCTTTTCCTCTATGCAATTATATCATTCCTTTGTTTTCAAGATTTCTTTTCATCCAAATATCTTCCCGACGATATCACCTAACCCGCCTAGTATCCCCCCTTCATCGTCATCATCTTCTCTTTCTCTCCTATTGTCTCTACGAACAGATTCTCCACACTCAGGACAGAATTTTAGACTGCCCTCCAATTCGTAATCACATTTTCTACAATTTACCTTGCTACCTAATGATGCAGGCTTCCCACATTCAGGACAGAATTTTGCATTACCACTAAAATCATGGCCACACTCTTTACATTTCATATAGAGTTGTTAGTTTATTACCCTGTATAAATCTATCGATTTTGAAACGTTGATATCTAATAGCTAATAACTTCTAATTGAGTTTTGATTTACAATCAGTTTGCTAATATGGATTTAATTGGAAAAATATTACCTAAATTTCAATATGAGCGTCCGATTAAGCTAGTAGAGGAGCCAAAAAATATTATTCTTTTCTTGATTGGGGTGATAGGTAAAGACGGCTCCTCATTCTACTATTAAAGATTATCTCAATATAAATAAGAGTATCTTTTCCCAAAAAAATTTCCTCATTCTAAACAAATGTAGATATGTGGTAAAAATCAATAACAAGCGAAAGCTCAAATATTATTTGAAGGATTATGATTCAGGAAAGTCTTCTCAGAAATCGGCGGCCAAGGCTCTTGGCATTACGCCAAGACGTTTCAGGCAGATCCATGCAATATACAAATCAACCGGGGAGATTCCTGCAATAGGGGTCGGCCTGGGGCGACCAAGGCAGGATATTCCGAAAAAATGGAAGGAAATCATCAAGCAGGAATATGAAATGTTTCGACTGAATGCGTTGTATCAGGAAAAAACAATTTATGCAAGATGCAAAATAAGAATACCTCACAATACAATACACAAAGTAATGCTCGAATTCGGATTTGCAAAGGAACAAGAGAGCAAGCAAAAACGAAGAAAACCCTGGATACGATATGAACGGAAACATTCACTATCAGCAGTTCATATTGATTGGCACCTAAGTAAGGTCAATGGAAAGCAGTTGTGTTCTATCATTGATGATGCATCTCGAAAACTCCTGTCGGCGGGAGAATTTGACAACGCGACTGAAGAGAACTCTTTGAAAGTCCTGAATGAAGCAATTGAAAGAAATAGTCATCTGTATCCGATTATGTCCATAATATCCGACCATGGGTCGCAATTTTACGCCAACAAACGAGATAAAAACGGTTATGCAGATCACGCATTTGAAATATTTCTTAAGGATAAGGGAATCAAACAGATCTTATGCGGTGTAAATCATCCGCAGACTAATGGAAAACAGGAGAAGTTTCACGATTTTTACAAGAACCACAGGGGAAGATTTGAAAGTCTGGATAAAATGATCGAGTGGTACAATAATCGCCCTCACGGATCTTTGAATTTAAGACGGGCAGAAACGCCAAACCAAGCATTCATCCGGAAGATGCATCCTGAGGTCTGGCTCGGTTTTGCTTTTAAGATGTTTGGATGGTGAATTTTATGAAAACTGTACAAAAGGTAAAAGAAGTTAAGACTGAGGAAATTATTTCAGGAAAAGATACAATATAAATAAGAGACTTTTTAATTTATTCTGGTTGGAGGTAAATTCACTCAAAATTGAGATTTTTTAAATCCACTTATATAATTGATCCGAGCAAGGATAATCAACCAGAGAGATCGCAGAGATGTAATTTCTCTGTGCTCTCTGTGCGCTCTGCGGTTATTTTCGTACCAGAAGATAATAAAAAGTCTCATAAATAATCCGACAATTATTTGAGTTTATTTGAGTTTTTTAAGATTAATTTAATCGAAACTCAAAAAACTCAAAAACTATCAAAAATTAGATATTAAACTAAAACATTTTGAGAAAATTGCCCTGGAAGAATCAATCCAGAGAACAAAATTTGCTTTTAAAATAGGAGGTTTAATATGCAAAAGAAATGGATTATTGGACTATTAACATTAATTGTACTACTGAGTGGGTGTACGGGACAAACAACGACGCCAAAGGTTACACCAACACCAACAATGACGCCAACGGTTACACCAACACCAACAACGACGCCAACGGTTACACCAACACCAACAATGACGCCAACGGTTACACCAACACCAACAATGACGCCAACGGATACACCAACACCAACAATGACGCCAACGGTTACACCAACACCAACAATGACGCCAAGAGTTACACCAACAAATACCACATCAACAAATACCACATAGAAAAATCTACCATAATAATGGTGTAAAAGTATTAGTTTTAATATAGTAGTTTCAAGTGAGTCGCAACGTAACCTAACCGCTGATAGCAATTTGTCTCAGTAATACCTTACGATGCGCCATTATTTTTGCCCTGTACCGGTAGCGATTTGATAAAAAAGTATACATCTTATTCTTAGAATTTAAAAGCTAAGATTGTAACAATTCTTTAAAACCGAAACGGGCTGGGAGGGATTTGAACCCACGGCCGTCGGATTAAGAGTCCGACGCTCTGCCTGTCTAAGCTACCAGCCCAAGACTTCCCTCTAATACTGCTAAGTTAATATATACATTTCGCACCAATAAGGTATAACATGAAAATCGCGCGGGAAACTTTGCAATTTATACTGGAAGTATGCAAATCATCAGAACCGCATGAATTTGCAGGTATGCTTTCTGCCCAGGGGGATGTTATTACTGAAGTCATAGTAGTCCCGGGAACAGAGTCAAGCGATGAGAGCGCAGTGATGCAGTTATTCATGCTTCCCAACATACATACCATAGGGTCGGTGCACAGCCATCCTTCCGGTAATATCACCCCTTCGGGTGTTGATCTTGAGCTCTTTGATAAGAAGGGATTTGTTCATATTATTGTGGGCGCGCCATTTGATCTTAAAAGCTGGCGATGCTATGATAAAGATGGGCTGCCGATCAAACTTGAAGTAGTGGATTATGAGTTCAAGGAGGAAAATGACATTCTATTTGAGTAAAAACCAATATCGTATAGAAATAGATATATACTCTGCAACCTTCAAACATAAAAACCAGGAGACACTATGATGCAGTCACCACAAACCGGATATGATAGTGCAATAACCGTGTTCAGCCCTGATGGGAGGCTGTTTCAGGTAGAATACGCACGTGAAGCTGTGAAAAGAGGAACAACAGCAATAGGAATTAAAGCAAAAGACGGCGCAGTCTTATTAGTAGATAAGAGGGCTACCACAAGACTTGTGGAGATGGAATCCATTGAAAAAATTTTCCAGATAGATGATCATATCGGTCTGGCAACATCGGGATTAGTAGCTGACGCGCGCGTTCTTGTAGACTTTGCCCGCGTAAAGGCACAGGTCAATAAAACCACATACAGCGAGCCCATCGGGATCGAGACCCTGTCTAAAGAGATATGCGATTTCAAGCAGTCATACACACAAACAGGCGGAGTAAGACCATTCGGGACATCTCTTCTTATCGCCGGGATCGAGGGAGACAGAACGCGAATTTTTGAAACCGATCCCAGTGGAGCGTTGCTTGAATACAAAGCTACCGGAATTGGCTCAGGAAGATCTGAAATAATGGAGTTCCTGGAGAAAAAATATACTGAAGATATTGATCTTGATAAAGCTATTGTTCTCGGGCTTGAAGCCCTCAAGACAGTAACAGAAGGCGTCCTGAATGAATTGAACATAGAAGTTGGAGTGCTCGAACTTTCAACACGAAAATTCAGGAAGCTAACAGTTTCCGAAGTGAAAAAATTTGTATCGGGGATCCCCAAAGAAACAAGTGAAAAGGGAAAGAAAAAATAATATGGTGAATTTCGAAGAGATTGAAGAGATTTTTAAAAAACTTGAAGGAAAACTTACGCCTGAAGAATTCAGGTCAAAAGTTGAAACGAAATTTTCGGAAATGAATGGTCTTTGCGATTCAAGGACAGCAGCGATGCTTGTTGCAAGCGAACTGGGATTGAATGAGAACATTAAGATCAAGGACATGACTGCGGATAAGGGCAATGTTATTTTTATTGCAAAAGTGACTTCCGTTGGGGATATTAAGGAATTTTCACGAGATAATGATACTATGGGTCGCGTTGTAAATCTGAATCTTGCGGATGAAACAGGTTCTATCAGGGCTGCATTATGGGATGATGCTGCCGACCTTGTGAAAATTGGGAATCTAAAGATGGGGCAGACCATTAAAGTGAAAGGATTCGTCAAACAGGGGCAGCGCGGACTTGAAGTAAACGTGGGAAGGGGCGGGAATGTTGAACATGTTGAAAAAGAAGTTCCAGTGAATTTAAAACCCCATAAAATCAGCGAGATCAAAGCAGGAATGAATGACCTGAATGTTCTGGGCAAGGTGCTTGATATAGGGAAAGTGCGCACATTTGCACGCAAGGATGGAAAGACAGGGAAAGTCGCAAATATTACCATAGGTGATGAAACAGGGAAAATCCGGGTTACTTTATGGGATTCTAAAGCTGAATCCCCCGGTGTTAATGCAGGGGATATTGTGGAAATAATGAATGCATACGCACGGGAAAATACATTCAGCAACTCGACGGAACTGTCTCTTGGCTCTGGCGGGGGAATTACCAAAAGCAGCGCAGTCGTTACCTATATCGAACCTCTCACGCCAATATCCGATATCGGTATTAACTCTGCCTACAGCGTAGCAGGGCATGTCTCGGGAATTGATGATATAAGGGAATTCGATAGGCCTGACGGCACAAAAAGCAAGGTGTCAAACATTTATATCTCAGATAATACCGGGCGCATTAAAGTGGCGCTCTGGGCTGAACACGCAGACCTTGTAAATGAACTTGAAATCGGAAGCGAGATACAAATTGTGGATGCTTTTGCAAAATCGGGAAGGAACGAGGAAGTGGAACTTAGCGCTGGTGCAAGGACGAGTATCCAGGTTATTCGAAAGTGAGTCCGGATGATGGAATTTCCATTGGAAATGATGGGGTACATTATCATAGAAAATATCAACTAAAAAATAATGCCACAAAAGGCAGTGTCAATATTACTTTCACACCGCTCTCATAATGTTTATTTATAGGCACACCAAGATAATGACAATTGTGCACCAGATAACAAATAAAACGTGCACTGGAGAAAACAACATGGCAGAAAGAAAAACTTTGGAAGATTTACCGGGTGTAGGTCCCGCAACAGCAGAGAAATTGAAAGAAGCAGGTTTTGGCTCAATTGAAGCCATAGCCGTATCATCGTCATCTGAACTTGCAAGTATAGCGGAGATCGGGGAATCAACCGCACAGAAGATCATTAATGCAGCACGACAGGCCGCAGATGTTGGGGGATTTGAAACAGGCGACCTTGTGCTTGAGCGCAGGAAGCTCGTGGGAAAATTAAGTTTTGGCACCAGGGCCTTTGACGACCTCATGGGCGGCGGGGTCGAGTCCCAGGCAATTACAGAGTTCTATGGCGAATTCGGATCCGGAAAGACGCAAGTTGGCCACCAGATGGCTGTGAACGTGCAGCTTCCAAAGGAAGAAGGAGGACTTGAAGGGTCAGTGATAATAATTGACACTGAGAATACCTTCAGACCTGAGAGGATCACCCAGATGGTAATGGGATTATCCGCAAAAAATGGGAAAGAATACGATCTTGAGGAGTTCCTGAAGAACATCCATGTTGCAAAAGCCTATAATTCAAATCATCAGATATTGCTTGTGGATACGGCAAGCGATCTTGCTTTAAAACTCAGGGATACCGACAGGCCGGTGCGCCTGCTGATCGTTGATTCATTAACAGCTCATTTCAGGGCTGAATATGTGGGACGCGGAACTTTAGCAGACAGGCAGCAGAAGCTGAATAAGCACATGCATGACCTCATGAAGTTCGCAAGTCTTTATAATGCAGCCATTATCGTTACCAACCAGGTAATGTCAAAGCCTGATGCATTCTTTGGCGACCCCACAAAACCCATTGGCGGGCATATCGTGGGACATACCGCAACATTCAGGCTGTACCTCCGGAAATCCAAGGGCGAGAAGAGGATAGCAAGGCTTGTGGATTCTCCGAATCTTCCTGAGGGCGAGGCGATATTCTCGGTCACAACGGAAGGGCTTAAGGATTAAGCAGCATCACCGCAAAGTTCGCAAAGAACGCAAAGCATAGCTATAAATCTTTGCGAACTTTGCGTTCTTTGCGGTGAGAAATCCACGTTAATCCCAAAAAAATCTGGACATTAATATTAATAAGACATAATTATGGCATTCAAAGCTGTCGTAGTCGATATTGATGGGACTATTACATATAGCGACAGGAGTATCGATTGTAAAGCCGTTACGGCATTACGAAGCCTGCACGTTCCTGTAGTCATAGCTACAGGGAACGTGCTGTGCGTTGTCCGCGCAGTCGCAAAACTCCTGGGAACAAGCGGCATCGTGATAGCCGAGAATGGCGGAGTCGTTGAGTGCGGGAAAGTTGAATCTGACACCTCGCATATCAAAGAGTGCAAAGAGGCTCTGGAAGTATTGAAGCAGCATTTTTCCCTTGAGCGGCTTGACCTTGAGAACAGGATCACCGAAATAGGACTCCGGCGCAATTTCGATGTGGAAGAGGCAAGAAAAATCCTGGGTGAAGATGCGCCTGTTGATATTGTGGATACAGGATTCGCGATACACATCAAGAGCAAGAAGATCAATAAAGGCACAGGGCTAAGGAGGATCGCGCAAATGATGGGTATTGACGCGCGGGATTTCGTGGCCTTCGGGGACTCTCCTAATGATATCGAGATGCTTGAGGTGGCTGGTTTTGGTGTGGCTGTGGGGAATGCGCATCCAGATCTTAAAAAGGTTGCAAAGATGGTGACAAAAGGGGAGCATGGGACGGGGGTGGAGGAGGCGGTGAGGGAGTTGATGGAGAGAGGGGATATTAAGTAAATAAGAACTTGAAACTGAAGGTCAAACAGGTTCTGTCAAGTCTTAGGTTGATAGAAATACCTGTCAAAAATCGGTTGATATTGCCGTATTTATGAACAGGGTCAATAGGCCAACTATACGTTAAGAAATCAACAATAATGTGAAATCTATGATGAGTACTAATTAATACTAATAACTATACAATTAGTAGATAATCTTAAATATAAGTAACATCTAATGAGTACTAATTAGTACTAATAACTATACAATTAGTAGATAACTTGAAATATAGCAAACAAATTTGAATACTAAATGAGTAATGATCATAACATATTGAGTGTGTATAACCATGAGACTTCCAGAAAAGCCACCATCGGATGAAGAAAATCATAAGTTATTCTTAGAACAAGACGATAGTAAGATTATCACAGAGCTTAAACCATATTTGAGTATTGTTAATTCAGATTATTTGCATTGGGATGAGCTCCCAATGAGATTTAAGGGGGTTAATCTTAATCTTAAAAGATTATGGAGTTATGCTACATTAGTTAGAGAACTTAATACCAAACCGATTAAACTAAACGGGTTGACATTGCGTTATGTCATAACCCCCAAGATTGAGAAGGCACTCCATGATGTGGATATGCGGGTTGGAGGAAGATTTGATTTTGAATCTCAGATGCCGTCAACCGACCTAAAAAGGAAATACTTAGTAAATTCATTGATGGAAGAGGCAATAGCCTCTAGCCAAATGGAGGGTGCAGCTACAACAAGGGTAGTCGCAAAACAAATGCTGAGAGAAAACAGAAAGCCACGAAACCATTCCGAACAAATGATACTGAATAACTACATTACCATGATGTATATTAAGGAAAACACTCAGCCAAATCAACTATTAACATTAGAACTTATTAAGGAAATTCATAAGAGAATAACCAAAGATACTTTTGAAAATAAGGCGTACGAAGGAGCTCTTAGAACGGATAATGAAGTAAGAGTATTTAGAGGTGACCAGATTATTTATGAACCACCCGACTATACTCGTATTAATCAACTCCTAGAAGAAGTCTGCAATTTTTCTAATAGTGAGCCTGTTGAATTTTATCTACACCCTATTGTTAAAGCAATAGTGCTTCATTATATGGTAGGATATATCCATCCATTCAATGATGGAAATGGAAGAACTGCAAGAGCTCTCTTCTATTGGTATTTAATTTCCCATAAATATAATTGGTTCGAGTATATTGCGGTATCAACAGCGATAAAAAATGCACCAGGTCAATATATGCGGGCATATCTTTACTCCGAAACAGACGACAATGATATTACTTATTTTGTAAAATTCAACTTGCGACAGCTCGATATTGCGCTAACATCATTCGAAAAATATATTGAAAAAACAAGGTCAGAAAATAAGAAGATTCTTGAAACAATCAGAAGCAATCCAGACTTAAACTTCCGACAAGCAGAATTGATTATTAGTATGAATAAAAATGAAAGACCAATAACTTTTAAGGAGATGCAAGAACGCTATAATATAAACCACCAGACTGCAAGGTCAGACCTTTTAGGCTTAGAAGATTTAGGTTATCTACACAAACATATGAGGGGGAGACAATTTATCTTTCTTTTAGACAAAGAGAAATGTATGAATGTAATGAATACCTCAGATAAAAAACAAATAATACTTTCAGATTTTGAAACTAAAAACACCAATCCTCCTCACGAAATAATAGCCACGTCTATTAACAACCAAAATTAAACCACTACCAACGAATTTTGACGTTCTTATCAACCTAAGAATTGACAGAACCAGATTTATTGGATGGGCTCGATTGGAAGGAAAAAATAAGGTATTGTTTTACCTTCTTTTGACTAGTACCGCCGCAAGCATCGCTTCAAATGCTGACGCTTTTGGTGTTGCTGTCGGGGTTGGAGTGGAAGTTGGTATTTGGGTGGCTTGCAGTGCAAATACGAGCTTGCTCGCGCCAGTCTCGAAACTAGCTTCCTGCCATTCTCCAAATACACTTTTATTTAGTTTGTTGAGGGAGCTTTTCGAACAGGCATAACCAGAACCTTGTTTATCCGGTTTTTATCCATATCGACTACTTCAAAACGCAACCCGCCCCACTCAAAATGGTTGCCGACCGAAGGAATGCGTCCCATTTGCATCAGCACGAAGCCGCCCAATGTCTGATAGATACCTTCTCCTTGCAGCTTTTTGATTTGAAATATTTCTTTTCGATGGAAGGTATTTCGCCGACAATCTCTTCCATGATATCGTTGAGTGTTATAAGTCCCTGAATAGTGCCATATTCATCGACCACCAGTGATAGATGTATGCCAGACTGCTTGAATAACTCCAGAACCTTTAGAGCATGCGTGCTTTCGGGCACAAACAACGTGCGCCGCATGGATGCCTTCAGGTCAGCCGGTTTACCCACAATATTGTGGCTCAATAAATCTTTAACCTGTACTATGCCAAGAATATTATCAAGACTGCCCTGGCATAACGGGAAACGAGAATGACCGCTCTCTGGGCAATCTTTCGCCGTATCTCCTCTGGTGATTCATCTATATCAAGCCAGTCAATATCGGTCCGTGGCGTCATCAGTACAGGCTATTCCCTCGGCGTTATGCAATGCTAGCCTTTTAGGTACAAGCTCACCGATAACCAGCGTGAGATACGTAATACCCAGTACTACAACGCCAAGAGCGACAGCGTTGCTATAGGGCGCGAGTATGGGTATAGAGTCCAGGCGTACCGCCAGCTTCTCGGCTATGGTCGCACCGCCGAACACACCAGCCAGTATGCCAATAAGCGTGATGCCGATCTGAACCGTAGATAGTAAGCGGTTGGGTGAGCTTGCCAGTTCCAGTGCTGCGAGTGCCTTTATATTACCTTCATTTGCCCACTGTTGAAGCCTGGCCTTTCGCGCCGAAATGATAGCAATCTCCGACATAGAAAATACGCCGTTGGCGATTATAAGTAAAACAATAAACAGTATTTCAAAAGTGAGATTGGACATTCCGGAAACCTCTTTTGAGTCTTAATAAATAGGATAATTGGTGCGAGGGATGGGATTTGAACCCACGAACCCCTTCGGGATTAGCCCCTGAAGCTAACGCCTTTGACCGGACTGGGCGACCCTCGCATTTTGTATATTATATCTCATAATTTCTTATTTTGTTCGTCTTTTTTCGTGATTCTTCGCACCCCCGCACGAGGGGTTATGACAGCAATTTCAGGAGCAATGCCTTCTGGACATGCAGCCTGTTCTCAGCCTGGTCAAATATAGCCGAGTTTGGCCCTTCAACAACTTCTGCTGTGATCTCCTCGCCCCTGTGGGCTGGAAGACAGTGAAGCACCATCACATCATGCTTGGCTTGTTCTAAAAGCTTGCTATTGATCTGGTAGGGTTTGAAGTCGCGCAACCTCCGGTCATATTCCTCTTCATCACCCATTGAGACCCAGACATCAGTTGAGAGGATGTCTGAATTCTTTGCTGCCTTTATTGGGTCACTGGTAACATTTATTGTTCCTCCCAGAATCCTTGCTTTCTCCAGGATTTCGGCATTCGGCTCATACCCTCGCGGGCATGCTACGGTCATTTTCATCCCTGTCAGCGCGCATGCAAGCATGGCAGAATTGCATACATTATTTCCATCTCCGATCCATACAAAATTTTGACCCTTGAATTTTCCTTTGTATTCACGTATGGTAAGAAGGTCAGCAAGGAGCTGGCAAGGGTGTTCAAGATCAGATAGGCCATTGATTACAGGTACGGTACTGTTTTCTGAAAGTTCGACCAGGGTTTCGTGCTTATACACCCGCCCCATGATCGCATGGACATAACGGGACATCACACGAGCGGTATCAGCAACCGATTCTCCGCGCCCTAGCTGCACATCTTTATAATTAAGATATATCGCATGCCCGCCAAGATCGGTCATTGCCACTTCAAAGGATAACCTGGTGCGGGTTGAGGATTTCTCAAAAAGCATGGCCAGGGTTTTACTTTTGAGTTTATCGCATGTTTTTCCGCGTGCCCTTTTTTCTTTCAGGTCAGAGGCTGTATCAAGTAAATTGATAATATCTGCATATGATAGATCGGAAATAGATAATAGATGAGATGACAAACCCAGAAAACTCCTTTATAGTTTATTGTTCCAGACTTCTAGATGTAGATACTTATTTAAATTTCTTTTCCATAGTGACCTTACAATGATCCCAAAAGTTCTTGTCCTCACAGGCTACGGCATAAACTGTGATATAGAAACCCGGCATGCATTCAAACTTGCCGGCGCCGAAGCCGAACGTGTGCATATCAATGACCTGATCAGTGCAAAAGAAAGACTCTCAGATTATCATATTCTTGCGTTCCCGGGAGGCTTCTCGTTCGGGGATGATATCGCATCCGGTAAAGTTCTTGCGAATATGGTCAAATATAATATTGGAGAGCAAATACAGGAATTCATAGGATCGGGAAAATTGATAATAGGTATCTGCAATGGTTTCCAGGCCATGGTGAAGATGGGCTTGCTGCCTGGATTCAATGGCGATTATTCCACACAGGAAGTTACACTTACCTTTAATGATTCAGGAAGATTCGAGGACAGGTGGGTAGATCTTAAGGCAAATAAAAGATCAAAATGTGTATTTTCGAAAGGCATTGACAGGATATATCTTCCCGTGCGCCATGGCGAAGGGAAGTTCATCGCAAAAAACCCACAGGTGTTCGCGAGATTAGAAAAAGGGAACCATATTGTTTTCCAATATACGGATACGCAGGGAAATCCTGCCGGATATCCACACAATCCTAATGGCTCGATACATAATATTGCAGCGATATGCAATGAGACTGGCCGCATTTTCGGGATGATGCCGCATCCTGAAGCATTCCAGCACAGGACTAACCATCCCGGATGGACAAGGGAGGAATTGCCGGAAGAGGGGGCAGGAGTAGCAATATTTCGAAATGCAGTTGAGTTTGTGAAGGAGAATCTGTAAAAGATTTGTTATAAATTCAACTTAATTGAAGTGAATACAGGACAATATGCCCTGGAAAGACCTCGCATCAATTTGCAGGGGAAATCATCGCATTTCAAACAGTATTCAATATTTTTATTCTCAGCGCAATTGAAAATAATACATTCATGCTTGGATATGTTCTCTCTTTCACAGCCAAGGCATCCATTATTGAAGTTCTTGCATAATCCACAGGCAATACCGCATTTTCCAATTGTGATTTCCATTTATTCCACTAATTTTTTAACTATTATTCGATATAAGTTACCCCTTTTGTATTAAGAAATGAAACTGTTCGCCTTCTTTAAAGAGTTTTATTAACTTATGTCCAGCCCTTTTTGCCCATCGCGGGATATCCTGGACAGCCGCCGGGTCTCCAGTGACCATCTCCAGGACTTCACCCGGCATTAATTTTTCCATTTCTGTGGTTGTATTAAAAATCGGTATTGGGCAATAGAGTCCAATACAATCTACGAACAATTTTGGTTTAATATTCTCATTTTCAGTCATTGTGATCAACTATTATATTTATTTGATCCCCAGCACATCTGCCATTTCATATATGCCCGGTTGAGCTTTTGATACCCAGAGTGCCGCTGCCACAGCCCCTTTTGCGAATGCCTGCCTGCTGTGCGCCTGGTGCTTTATCTCAATTCTCTCGCCATCACCGGCAAAAAGCACTGTATGATCGCCTACGATGTCCCCGCCGCGTACTGCATGGATACCGATTTCCTTATGCCGGGGAGCAAGCCCCTGTCTCCCATATACAAGCTCTTTCCCGCCAAGTATATTCGAAATGACCTGGGCAGCCTTCACTGCGGTACCGCTGGGTGCATCCTTCTTCTGGTTATGGTGTGCTTCTATTATTTCGATATCATAATCCCCGAGGCGCTTTGCGGCTTGGGCAAGTAAACCCCAGAAAACATTTACACCTATTGAATAATTTGGTGATATGACTGCCCTGACACCATTTTCGGATATTGCTTTATCCATTTCGGATCTTTGCTCTTTTGTGAAGCCGGTTGTCCCCACGACCAGATTGACCTTATTCCTGGCACTGGTTGTTACGTTTTTCACAGCAGCCTGAGCTATCGTGAAATCAATAAGAACATCGGGTTTTGATATTTTAAGGACATTTTCAATATCATTTGCATCGGTCACTAGAACGTCAAGCTTTCCTGTCCTCATGACCTCTCCTATGTCCTTGCCAATATTTGTGACATCAATAGCTGACACTAGCTTCATCTCTTTTGATTTCAGGACATTTTCAATAATAAGCCCGCCCATTTTTCCGCAGGCACCTGTTACGGCTATTTTTATCATAGGATCACTTCAATAGATGAAGGTCATTTAAAGCAGCTTTTAACTTTCGCTCGTTATCCTGGCTCATGGGTGCAAGAGGAAGCCTCAAATCCCCGGCAGGAAGTCCGATAAGTTCAACGGCTTTCTTGATCGGGATAGGATTTGTCTCCAAAAAGACTGCGCGTATGAGAGGGGCAAGCTTAATATGCAATTTTCTCGCTTCTTCAAAATTCCCATTGCGAAACCCCTCGACCATGGAAACAGTAAGTTTCGGGGCTACATTAGCCACAACCGAAATTACACCTGCTCCTCCGATTGCCATTATCGGGAGCGTCAGGCCGTCGTCTCCGGAAAAAACAACAAAATTTTCATCATGGGTAAGTTCCAGGATCCTTGTAACCTGATCAAGGTTGCCGCTTGCTTCTTTAACACCGATTATATTGCTCTCTTTTGCAAGTTCGGCCACGACCTCAGGCTTGAGATTGATACCAGTTCGCGAAGGTACATTGTAAAGGATTATTGGAATATCAACTTCATTGGCGATCTTCTTAAAATGAGCAAGCATTCCGCGGTCATTGGGCTTGTTATAATAAGGAGTAATCAAAAGCGCTGCATCTGCGCCTGCATCCAGAGCAGAACGGGTCAACTCCAATGCTTCTGTAGTATTATTAGAGCCTGTTCCTGCAACAACCGGGACAGTGGAGCATTCTATTGCGACCTCAATGACCTTCTCATGTTCTTCTATGGAAAGGGTCGCAGATTCACCTGTGGTTCCGCAAGGAACGATACCAGAAACTCCGTTCTCGATAAGGAAACCAATATTCTGCCTCAAACCTTCTCTATCAATCTTATTATCCTTCGTGAACGGGGTAATAAGAGCAGGCAGAACACCGTTTAACATAAATTTTATCTCTTATGAATCTTTATCTCTTTCTTGTAGCTTTAACTCTCAACTGTCTCACTACGTACCCAGCTACACGATTCCTGATAACCTTACTATCGACGTCTGTATATTTAGTAACGTTTTCCTTGTTCTGGTTAAAATCAAGACTGAAAGCATCACTGTGCTTTTCAAGTAACATTTCTCCTAATGATTTTATATATCCTTGTCTAATATTTCCCATAATTATTTTTCTCCATTTTTCCTTTGCATACAACTCCATTATTCATATAGATTTCTGGAGGTTATGTCAAGACCACAGATTTATTTTATCATGAGCTTATCTGTTAATAATGAAAAATATCCTCTTGACCAATGATGATGGTGTGTATTCGACCGGCCTTAAAGCTGCATATGATAGCGTGTGTGATCTTGGTGAAGTAACTGTCGTTGCGCCATCAACGCAAAAAAGTGGTGTAGGACGCAGCATATCTATCTTTGAGCCTCTCCGGGTTTCGCTTGCCACTGTGAATGGTTTCAAAGCATATGCCGTTGCGGGAACGCCGACTGATTCAGTTATTATAGGGTTATTCTCTATCCTGAAGAAGCAACCTGACCTTGTTCTTTCAGGTTTCAATATCGGTGAGAACATCAGTACGGATACCGTAACAACAAGCGGCACGATCGGCGCAGCACTTGAAGCGGCAAGCTACGGCATTCCTGCACTGGCGGCTTCAATACAGGTGCTTGATGAGGGAGATAAATTTGATGACCACCGCACGTATAGTTACGACTTTAAGGTGGGTATTAATATAGTTAACAGGATAGCACGTAAAGTGATAATCAAAGGCCTCCCCGCCGGTGTGGATCTGCTAAATATCAATATACCAAAACATGTGAATATGGACACAGAAATCGAGATCACCCGCCTTGCCAGGAAGATATTCCTGACAGGTGTGGAAGAGCGCTTTGACCCAAGGGGCAGGCCATACTACTGGATAAATGGGGAGCTTATCAGGGATGCAGAAGAAGGAACTGATGTTAAGGCTGTTATGAAAAACGGACATATTTCAGTAACACCGCTTTCACTTGATGCGACTGCAAGGGTGGATTTTAACGAAATAGAATCATTATTGTGATACATTTCTATAATAGTACTTGATGTTGGCAAGAGCCTGGATATTGAAGATATGGAGACATTGAAGTGATAAAACCAGGAAAATATACTGTTACTGTCCTTTTCGGTTTATCAATATTCCTGATGTTGGATGCATCCCTGGCATTCGTTGTGGGGGAGCGTTATATGTATTGGGGACTGGAGTATATGCCAGTATGGTACAGAACTTTTATAATAAATATTTATGGGTCACCCCGGCCTGTATTGTGGATGTTAATGTCACTTGAATTCATGGTTGGATCAGGGCTGTTTTTGATGGCCCGAAAGTTAATAAAAATGGAGGAAAAATATAATGAAAGTTTCGATCATAAAGTGTGAAAACTACGAACACCAGAAAGTTAAAAACGCTATACTAAAGAGCCTTGAACTGATAGGCGGTATCGGGGAAATAGTAAAACCCAGCGACACTGTGCTGCTCAAGGTAAATGTTATCCCAGGAAAAATGCATAAAATGCTATTGATGTCATGAACTATGCAGCAACAGTGCTGTGAAACTAAAAAACCTCTTTCCTGGGCAGGCAATTATTGAAAACCATGCGGTACAACAAGACATGACCCATAGGAATAATTTAATATCTCAAAATAGTATCATAAACGTGAGAAAACATGATTTTAAACTTCCAGCTTACAAACGTGGAATCCAAAGTTTATTCGACCGCTGATGATATTCGAAAGTACAAGAATATCAATATAAATTATGATGTAAATCTTAAAAATCCATCATTAGTTGTCCAGAATACTCCCTTTGGAGAAAAATCAGTATTAAGGGTTGAGTACACTTTTGCAATCAATTATCTTAGCCCCAATATCGGTCACATCAGGTTTGAGGGTGTAACGGATTATTACAGCGACGAGGATTTAAAAGCCCTGAAGGAAAAATGGGACTCAGGAAAAGCGCCGGGGGACATCCAGAACGAGCTGGCAAACACAATGGTTGCAAATCTTGCGCCTCTTGCGTTACTGCTCTCAAAGTCGCTTGGTCTTCCGCCATCGATGCCTATTCCGGTAATTAATTTCCAGCAGCAAGCACAAAAGAAAAAGGAAGAGCCAACTTTTTATCACGGCTAATAATTATCCATCGTGGCTTTAACACTATTTTTATACTCATCTTTTAGCGAATAGACGTTATGGTCACCTTTTACATCTATTCTTAAAACGCCAAGCCTTGTATTCATAAGACCGACCATTGCTGAAATCCCCCTGTAATTGACATCGAATCCCTGTTCCTTAAGAAGATCAAATACATTCTGGGTTGTGTAAGGTTTCTCATCGAGAAACAATTTCAAGACTGATTTCCTGATGCCAGTTTCATCTCTTGCCAGGTATTTTGCAAGTCTTGTTTTCAGGGCATCATTTTCTTTTCCGGTCAGTGAAACCACCAATTCCCATTATTCGATTTTTAGAGTTTATACCTTTCCATGTATCAAAGCGGAGTCATTTCCACGATCATCCCGTTTTTCATGGGATATCTCTCGATGACTGACACTTTGCATCCGATTTTTTTAAATTCACCTGCAAGATTCCGGGCTATCCACCAGGCAGTATCAACAGTACCATGTTTATCCGCAAACATTTCCTTATGTACTCCCGACTCTTCCAATAGGTGCACACAATCTCCCTGGATAACTCCATAGACAAGAGTACCGTCATCTGTTATTTCATCAAAATACCTGGCGGATTTTTTGGCTATACGCTTAAATCTTTCCCGCAGCTGCACTGCGTCCTTGAATCTTGAGGAACAAAAATGCAGCTTTTCAAAGTCCAGAGATTCTGCCACTTCTTTACTTCCAAGTGCGGCACAGGAGGTATCATTAACAGGTAGATATCCCAGTTTCTTAAGTTCAGCCAGATTTGTTTCTGAAAATTCAAGCTCATTTACGTTCAAGAAACCATCGACTTCTTTTAATAACGAAATTACTCCGCTAAAGTCGAAGGTTATTGCCGGGATCTCTATCCCTGTTAAAATACCCATTTTATGTGCTTCAATAATAGAGACCCTGTAATATGTGCGGCCAATATTTTGAAGCATATGCCGGGGAGGATGAAACCTGATTTCATCAAGACCGGCTCTTCTTAACGATTCAAGTACCTCTTTGTTCGGGGCAAGAGCTGTATATAAATGAATATGATGTGATTTACCAAATTTATTTTTCAGTAAATTAATATAATGAACAACCCGGTCTAACCTCAATAGCGGCTCTCCGCCTGTAATGCCTGTCCCCAGGGCATCCATTGAAATGGCCTCTTCTATCAGGTCTTCATCCCTGTTAACAAGCCTTTCATTTGCAAATATTTTATCCTTTTCACGTCGTTCATTTGAAACCGGACAATAAAAGCAATTCTTCCCGCATACTCCTGTAACAAAGAGAACCATTTTGGCTCCTTTATAACATAATCGGCAGCCTTCAGGAAGGAAATTAAAAAAAGAACCAATGTTATCTTTTTCCATATATTACTTATTGCGAGCTATTATATAATCACCCAATTCATTAAGCTTTGTTTTGGCATAGCTGTCATCAAAGTTCTTGATCTGGCGTTTTGCATGATCTATCTCTTCTATTGCTACGTTCCTGGCATTTTCAATCGACAGAGAGACAAGATGTATAAGTTCCCCATTATTGCATTTCATCATTCTTTCGATTGATATTCCTGAATTAATTGCATCAAGAAGTACAATAGATGGCCGTCCCATGAAAAGGTCTTTCTTTACAGGCTTACCCAGGTCATCTTCCCTTGAAATACAATCCAGTATGTCATCACGTATCTGGAAAGCAAGACCAATGTGATTTCCGAATTCCTTGAGTTTTTTTATCTGTGTTTCATTTCCTCCGCCAACAAGAGCCCCAACTTCTGCAGCTGAACTGAAAAGTGACCCTGTTTTCCTGAAAGCAAGGTCAAGATAGCTTTTTTTATCCTTTGCAAATTCCACAAGCTCCATTGCTTCGCCCTCTCCCATATAGAACAGTGAATCCGCAATAGCATGGATAAGCCTCGGATCACGCGCTGCGATCCTGAGTGAAAGCGCTGCAAGGATCTGTACGGTCAGCAAAGCCATATCGTTGCCCCACAAGGTGTGTACCGTGGATCTGCCGCGCCTTTTTTCAGATTTGTCTATCACATCATCCAGCACCAGCGACGAGGAATGTATCAATTCAATAGACGCTGCTGCAAAGCAGGCTTTTTCGGCTGTACCGCCAACTGCTTCACTTGCAAGTGTCACAAGAGCCGGCCTGATTCGTTTTCCTTTTGATAATATAGCATAACTGACAGCGGCGGCAAGTTCAGGAGGCTTTATATCCATAAGCAGGTTTGGCATCTCTGCGTCCACCAATCTTGCGCGCTGTGCCAGAAGTTGCTCTATGTCCATTAGTCACACCCATAACCTGATTATATCAAAAGGATTTCTATTTAGTAGCATGTTTCTTTATAATTTACACTAATCATAAATAGATTTTATCTTTTATTTTGATATCAATTGATTTATAATGACAATTCTCTCTCATATATCCAGCTTTCGCATTCTATTAACGGCTTCATTGATCCTGTCCACCGGTTGCGTCAGGGCAAACCGTACATACCCTTCGCCAAATTCACCGAACCCGATGCCGGGTGTTGCCACAATTCCCGCTTTTTCAAGAAGCATCTTTGAAAAGTCAGTAGCTTTTCCATTTACATGAGCCCACACATAGAAAGTGGCTTTGGGCGGTTTTACATCAAGCCCAAGTTCCTCCAGGCCTGTAAGGAGAGCATCGCGCCTTTCCTTATAAATTTTATTCATATCACGCACACAATCCTGGGGGCCGGCAAGAGCTGCGATCCCTGCTTCCTGGATGGCTTCAAACGCTCCGGAATCCACATTCGTTTTAACCTTTCCAAGACCCGCCAGTATCTCGCGGTTCCCAACTGCAAAACCAAGTCTCCAGCCTGTCATATTA
>CABEAN010000050.1_pt1 | contig 26411 bp, 28 predicted proteins | sample 3132371 | NCBI WGS metagenome assembly CABEAN01 (sample SAMEA5534343, study PRJEB31848) | metagenome | biome: tundra; feature: field; material: soil | place: USA | collected 2013-05 | depth 0.45 m | reverse complement strand
GTGACAAAAGACATTACTTTTGCGCTAGAAGACCAGGAGCGTTTTTCGCAGAAGATGCCGCTTGTTGTATTAATGGACAACGGGGCGACAGATGAGGATATGCCTGCGATGAAACAGGCTGCTATTTATGGAATTGATATCATGGTCATTGACCATCATCACCCTGACGGAACTATCGATGGCATGGTGCTTGAACATGTAAATCCGGCTTATGCAGGGGGGGATTATGGATTAACAACAGGAATGATAGGTACTGAAATTGCGCGAATGATAAATCCTGATGTGACAGAAGAAATTAAGCATCTTCCAGCGGTTTCAGCCATGGGTGACAGGTCATCTGCTCCTGAAGCTGATGCATATAAGGCCCTGGTGGCAGAAAAATACAAGATCGAATACCTGAAAAAAATGGCTCTTGCAATCGATTATGAGGCATTCATGCAGAGGTTTAACGATGGAAGGGGGATAATGAATGATATCCTTAATCTTAATTCGAATACCAGACATCAAAAGATCGTGAATTTATTGAACGAGCAGGCAAATGCGGCAATATCTGAACAACTTGAGGCCTCAATGCCCAATGTTAAAACGCAGAAATTGCCAAATGGCACAATAATGAACGTGATCGATGTAGAAAATTTTGCTCATAAATTCACGTTCCCGCCGCCAGGAAAGACAAGCGGGGAGATACATGACAGATTATGTAACCAGAATGCAGGAAAGCCACTTGTCACTATTGGATATGGGCCTGATTTTGCGGTGCTTCGTTCAAAAGGCGTTAAGATGAACATCCCCCAGATGGTGAAAGAACTTCACAGCGAGATAAAAGGGGCAGGCGTAAGCGGCGGAGGTCATCTTGTGGTTGGAAGCATTAAATTCGTGGAAGGGATGAGAAAAGAAGTGCTTGCAAAACTTGCAGAAAAAATAGGAGCGGCCGGGGTTGGATGAAGGTAGGCAAGAATTGCGTAGGATGCGGCCAGTGCGCCGCATATTGTCCATTCGATGCGATAATTGTATTTGGCCGCGCTGCCATGAATGAAAAATGCACAGAATGCGGCAATTGTGTTGCTTATTGCCCTGTATGTGCAATTTCGGAGGCCTGATGAAGGCAGTAATTATTGGCGCTGGTCTTGGCGGAATGCTTGCCGGAGCAAAACTTACAAAAGCCGGGCATGATGTTGAGATTTTCGAGCGCCTGCCATTTGTCGGAGGCAGGTTTACCAATCTTCCATATAAAGGTTTCAAACTCAGCACTGGCGCGCTTCACATGATACCGCACGGCTCTCGCGGGCCCCTGGCTCAGATGTTAAAAGAAGTGGGTGCGGATGTTACCATCATCGACTCAGACCCGATGGCAGTGATAAGGAAAGAAAACGGCGAGATAATCTCTTTTCATGACTTTCGAAATGAACTTACACTTACAAAACAGGTGAAACTTGGAACAGTACTTGCGTATTCCCTGAAATTCAAACCAAAAAGCGAAATTTCATTCAGGGACTGGGTATTTAAATATTTTGAGGAGGAATTCCTCTTTAAGCTTGCGGATTCTTTTTGCGGGTGGGCATTGAGCCTCACGGCAAAAGACGTCCCTGCGCGGGAGATGCTTGAAATAATCGATAATATGTATCTTTACAAAGGCTCAGGTATCCCCATAGGCGGGTGCGGCGCAGTTACAGATGCACTTTCAGAGATAATAAGATCAAATGGCGGAAGGATATATACACAATCGTGTGTTGAAAAGATTGTTATCGAAAATGAGATGACAAAAGGAGTGACGGTACAGGGAAAAACAATTGATACGGACATTGTGATCAGTGATATCGGACATTTTGAAACAAGCAGGCTTTATGAGTGTAAGGACAGGGTATACCTGGATAAAATATCAAATGTCAAACCTTCAAAAGGAATTAAAATATGTCTTTGCGCGGATGAGCCGCTAATAGGTCACAGCGGTGTGTTTTTTACACCATATGCACAAAGGATAAATGGCATCAATGAAGTCACAAATACAGATCCGTCCCTTGCACCGCCTGGTAAACATCTTGTGATGTCGCACCAGGCAATTATTTCAGATGACCTGAATGAGGAGATAAATCTTGGACTCCTTGACCTGCAACAGCTTTTCCCTGGTAAGAAATATGAAGTCCTTTTGATCCAATCCTATTCCAACGGATGGCCGGTTAACAGGGCATCATCAGGAAGCGATAACGGGAATAAAACTCCTATCATTAATCTATATATTGTTGGTGATGGCGCCAAAGGAAAGGGCGGGATAGAGGTGGAGGGTGTGGCGCTGGGGGTCAGGAATGCGATGGGGGAGATTGGGGTATGTTGAGGTAATCCTGATATAAGAGAAGAGAAATAAATTCTTCAATTGTTGTCTTTGTAAACACCCATATCGCTCACCAGGTACTCATCGAAAGCGCTTCCTTCTTCCGTCCTCCCATTGTAGCGTATTTTTGCATCATCGGGTTCATAAGCCATGAAATCAACAAATCCGGTAAGAGAAAGATCTGATCCGTCGAAGTAGAGAACGGTTTTCGCATTAACAGTCACTTTCAGATCGCTTGTCGAAAATACCATCTTTGAAGGTCTTTTCCTGTTGAAAGCGGTTTCATTGATCCAGCCAGTTTCACTAATCGCTATTTCATCATCTTTATATTCTTTAATCACTTTGCCGCTTTCCCTGCTAAGAAGGGTCAGGTGTTTGAAAAAATAATTGCTGTAACTGTCATTCATACTCCTTACGGCATAAGCAACAGCCTGGTAATTCTCGGTTGTGACTTCAAACCAGTTCCATCCATGCATTTCCATAGGCCATGGGTTATCACCGACGGGGATCATGTGGTCCATATATCCATCCGCTCTTGTTACATTGTATTTTTTTCCATTCAGGATTATAGAGCCTTTTAATGTTCCATGTGAACGTTCGTATGTAGTGAAATTAAGAGGAAAAGTGGCTTGATCTATTGTATTATCCACATCTGGCTGGAAAAATAGATCAAACTTTACATTGTTATCACTAGTATAGTTCAATGTATATCCGGTAGACGCTGATCCGTTGAAATTCTTCAAGCCATCAGGGTAGCTGTAATTTACATAAGGGGTATTCAAGCTTATGTAATTATTCACAATAGTCCTTGGAATAAAAGTCTCAATATAATTGAAGTTCGTTTTCGCATCATCAGAATAAATCCCATAGAAAGTTAGTAGATGAGAGCGCTGTGTTCCATCATCAGAAATAATTAAAGGAGATTCCTGATGTGCCAATGTAACAAATAATCCAATATTTTTTTCTTCACCATCGGAAGCAACTAATCTTGCGTTTCCGTTTAGATACCACCATTCTGCCATGAAAATAGCGTCGAAATCTGTTTCTAAGTGTCCACCTTCTGAAAAAGCCGCATTCACTTTCTGTTTTTCAAAAGATTCAGCTAAAACTGGCACTGTAAAAATCGCAATGAGCAAAATGCTCATAATTAGTCCTAACAATATCTTCCTTATACTAATTATTTTCATTTATTTCATCCCTTTTTAGAACAGTTATTACAATTTTACATGATCATATAAATATCTTTCCATATTCTGCAATTCCGGCCTCTGAATGCAAATTACTGACCGGATGATCAAGGCGCAAGTCTTCTAATGGATCATAGGTTTTATGAATACGAAGGTTAAATATAGTCTTTTTTCATAATAACATCATCCATGGCAAAAAGGATCGCTCCACGATATGACCGGCTCTTTGGCGAAGGTAAATTCAACGCAACCCTCCTGATCGGACCTGACCCCCTGGGGGCGAATTTTGACTTCAGGGTATTTCTTGAAGCCAGGCGAAGACTAATATCGATCGGCTTCAGGTTGACTGATAGCAAACGCGGGTTTGTGGAGTATCAAAAAATATTCAATTATAATAATAAGAATATTAAGGCAAGAATACGTCTTTTCCTTGGCCGCAATTTTAGCGGGAACCTGCAGGAAACATGGCGCGAAAGTCTAGCTAATGAAGATCTCATATACCTTAAAACGCATGCGGGATATGGTAAACACCTGAGCCTGAGCGATGATGTTAGTTATTTTACGGATGCCTTAAAAGAAGGATTTGATCTTCCTGACAGGAAACTATACAAGTTGTTCTATCTTGATTGCTGCAAGAGTGAGATGTATTATAAGGATGTATTCAGGAACTATTTTGGGGGCGATGGCGCTGACCTTATTTTGCATAAATGGTTTTGCGATTACATGATAATCGGCCCTGTGGTGGTGCTGTTAAGGGAACTGATGGCTGGTTCTGACTTTGAGACAATTGTTTCGAAAATGAATGAGGAATATGGAATTCCTCACTTTGATGTGGAAGATGATCCGGCGGATAAGAGACTGGACAGGAAGATGGTGACTTATTCAATAAGCGAGAAATGAGACTTTTCATCAGTCCCTTGTACGAGGCTATGAAAACTATTAACGAAAAAGGAGACTATATGAAATTTGATCAGGAATTTAGTATAGGAGTGAGTGGGCAGGTTAGGGGTGGTGGTATGTTAAAAAGGGTTTTCTGCCCACTACAATTCGTATATATGCGAACAATGGTATATATAGTTTACGATTGTTGTAAACAAGTCAAAATATTGCAAAAAGAAAGATATATGTCAGACAATCGATATATGTGTAGTCAGGAAGAAGTTCGGGTAGAATTTGGGAATAATTTATGCATAATCATGGAAAATCTTTTTAATAGAATAACCATTTGTAGAAACCAGAGGAACCGATCCAGAACCTATCCTATCCAAAAGTCTTTTTTTGGTTCCTCGTAATAAATTTTTGAAACACGAATAGTCGCAATCTCATTTTGCCAATATACTAAAATACGATGACGTAATTGAGGAAACACCAAATATGGAGATAAGATTTCACAGGAAACCGGAAATGGATAGACCGGGCATGTTAGTAGGTCTTCCAGGTATGGGAATGGTTGCCAAAAATACGATTGACTATATTATGGACTGCATAAAGCCGGAATTTTTCGCAGATATTTTTGTTCCGTATCTTTCACCTTCTGTTGCTTGTTTTGATAAAGGCCTCGTAATACCTATGGACCGGGACGTTAGTCCATTCAAATTTTACTATTCAAAGGAAAAAAATATAATATTATTCTCAGGTGAGATGCAATTTGGCCAGGCTGCAAAAGATAACGAGATTGCTGAGAAAATCGTAGAAGCTGCAAAGCTATGCGGTGTTGAAATAATTTATACGGTAATTGCCACACATATAAAAAATTATGTTGAAGAGCCGGAAGTATCCGGAGTTGCGACTTCACCCGGACTCTTAACTTTTCTGGAGAACAAGGGAATAAAAATAGCAGATGGCAGGCTTCAGATAAGCGGAGTTAATGGAGTTGTAATAGAATCCGCATTGCGAAATGGAATAAAAGGGATATCACTTCTTAGCCAGACAGCATTTCCTGAAGCACTGGATATAAAAGCATGTTATGCAGGGATAAAAAAAGTTTCTGAAATATTAGAGATCGATATTGACTTGAGTAAAATCGAGATAGAAGTAAAAAAATTTGATGACAGCTTAAAGAGACATTTAAAAGAGATCAATGAAAAGAGAAAAAAAGATGACGATTTGAGTTATATTGGTTGAATGCTGGAAATTAAGTTCAAACTTTTTCCTCCAAAAACCTCTCGCAAACAACAAGGTCTCCCGGCGCATTAACATTAAGCGCCAGCTCCTCCTCGTCCAGGATAAGATTGTAATCCTCCTGCTCCTTTCGAATTCTTGCTGAATCAAGTATGTTTATCCCGCATGGGACAATGAAATCGTCATTCTTATGAAAAACCGTATCCGGTCTTAAGCCAAGCCTTGTGAATACCTCAAGTTTCATATGAACTGAAAGCGCAGGCGTGTTCACCTCAAAATATTTTTCGATTATCCTGTCTAAAAGTCCGCTTGTGACAAGAGGAAGGTCAGCCATCATTATGAGTACACGCCCCCTGATACATGCTTCTTCCACCGCGCCTATCATGTCAGGAACAAAACCTGTGCCTAACGTATGAATTATTTCAATTTTATTGCGGTCTTTCTTAAAATCATCAAGCCACTCATTTGTCTTTTTCACTCTTGGCGATGTGGCAACAATTATGCGTTCGATGTTCTTTGAACCAAGAAGAGCTTCAAGCACATATTGAATAAGCGGTTTCCCGGAAAGTTGAGTGAGGGGTTTTTCATTCTTACCGAGGCGCGCTCCCTTACCGCCAGCCATTACAACAGCATCCATCCGATACCTCCTATATATAGCAGGGCTGCAAGTCGCCCGATCTCATTTGCAGCTCCAACTACATCCCCGCTCACACCTCCAAAATGGCGGTTTGCAGTATTAAGAACAAGAAGCCCTGCTAATTGCGATATTATGAATGCTCCAATACCTGTGACCCCAAGAACAACAAAACAAACTGCTGCCGAAAAAAAAGTTCCGATAATAAAGTCTGACTGCTTTGTATTATCAACGGTCATTGCCCCGAAACCCGCATGCAGCCTCCTCCCAAAAGCCGCAACAGTGACCATTGACTGCTTGGCGCTTGTTTCTGCCACAATCAATCCGGAAGGAAGAAGGAGGAATCTGTCTGATTCCTGGATTGAAACAAGAGATACGAAAACGCCAAGGAGCGCTATCATACATAAAACAATGCCGCCAGTACCAATAGCCGTATCACGCATGGCAGCGATCTTTTTTTCTTTTGTCCCGTGCGCCGCCAGACCATCGCCAAAATCAGCAAGCGCGTCAATATGGTTGAATCCTGTGAAATAATAGATCGCTATAATGACAAATAGTGAGATTATCATCGGAGGCAACATTGTTAATGAAGTTAAACCGATCACAATCAATGAAAAAATTATCCCAATAACCGCGCCAACTACCGGGAACAGATAGATGTGCTTCATGAGATTTTCGATACCCTCCATGGTTATACCCACAGGTATCGTAGAAAGAAAACCAAAACCGCTTCGGATGGCTGATAGGAACTTCCTCATCCGGCGAAACCGCCTGCTTTGGGCTTATTAGTTGGCTTCCTGGTTCTTGTTTTTTTTACCTTCTTTTTTTCATGTTTTGCCCCGTCGTCCTTTCCTCTTGAATACATATTCGCGGATGCTCCGCCTATGAGCCCGGCGATCACATCATCCATAAAAGGTCCAAGTGAAGACAGGATACCGGGTTTTAATTTGTCAAATCTTACGTATTCAAATATCCCCTTGTCTCCACTGATGTATTTAGCGATACTCATCCCGATTACTTCATCCACAATAAGAAATGTCAGGTCTTTATTGAAGGTCTCTTTGCTCATACCCGGCAACTCGCCTTTCTCCCCTGCTTTTTCAAGAAGCATTCCTGAATATATGAGGATGCACAGGTTGGGATCAGAGAGCGCATGTTCTAATTCTCTTTTAAATACCTTTTCTGCTATTTCCTTAGTTTCGACTCCGGGATGGGGCACATAAAGTTCCATGGCTGCGTGAACAAGAACATCTTCAGAAAGTCCGGCATCTTCAAAGACTTTGATGATACCTATCGTATTAGAAGTGTCAATATCATCGGGCTGGTTTTTTTTCTTTTTTTCATTTTTGATATTTGATAATTTCATGATTTTCTCCAGCAATTCAAGCCATCTTTGTGGGCTTTGCTGCCATTTTGTTAATCCGTTACTAATGGAATCTTCCTATTAAAAATATTACTCCAATAACAACCATAGAGGAAAAACCTGCTAAAACAACTGCATTTTTAATATGTACTGTCCCTGGATGCTGATATTTATCCCCCAATACATGGTATCCAACTTTCTCAAGCCGAACATTAAGTGCTCCTGAAACTGCGGCCATCGGCCAGCCTGAATTGGGTGATGCAGTCTTATTATGATCCTGTATACAAGTTTTTAAAGCATCAAATGGTTTACCGAAGAATATTGAAGATATAAATATAATTGCAAGTGATATTCTTGCAGGCACGAAATTGACAATATCATCAAGTTTTGCCGCTACATACCCAATCTCTTTGAAAGGCTCTTTCTTATAACCCACCATGGAATCAAGCGTATTTATCATGCGGTAAGCAAGGGCGCCTGGAAGACCGAATATCAGGAAATAAAATAACGGTGATAAGACGCTATCGACAAAGCTCTCCGCCAATGATTCTATGACGGCTGATGCCGATTGATGTGCGCTGAGCCCGGATGTATCCCTGCCAACAAAGGTTCTCAGGTCGTTTCTTACTTTTTCTATCTTTCCGGATTCAAGGTCTTTTTGTATCCGGATGGCAGAAACAAGCAGCATGCGAATGGAAAAGCTGGATTTCAGAAAATATGCCATAATCACAAGTCCTATGATTCCTGTTCCTATCAATTCAAGGGATCTTGCCAGTAAAACCGTTATCCCTATACAAAAAATCACCATAAACAAACCATATACTTTCCTGTGTTGATAAGGAGCGGCGCCTGCAAACAGGTTGATCAGTTTTCCCATCCATACAACGGGATGAAAAAACGAAGGCATCTCCCCGAAAATTATATCAAAAAGAACCGCAATGAGTAAAACCTGTATCCGGAAATCCATCATAAAACAGGCTCCATCACACGTTTCCAGGCTTCCTTTATTTTCTTGCCATTCATCAACTCTTTTAACACATTTTCCGCAATGTGTCCCTGGTGGATAAGGTTACAGCCTGCGCAGCTCCAGACAGTCCCGCCTGTTGATCGATGAATAAGTTCCCCTCCTGTTCTGGTATTTTCACATGGGTAGAAGGGACAGAAACAGAATGTGCAATCCTGTCCTGCAAAATGGCACGGGTAATATTCGCAATCTATCCTGCTCCTGGCGGCAACTCCCCGGTCAAGCGCTAAACCTATCTCTTTTTCTGCGAGTTCGCTTCCCCATTCTTTTATAACCTTTAGAAATGCTGCGACCATGGCGCGGTTCTCGTTTCTCTTTCGCACAGCCACACGAATGTGATTTTCAAGATCAAAGGAAGCGCAATCGCGAATAATAATGCCATTTCTTAACATGCGTGCAGTCAGGTCAGCAGAACTCAAACCAAACTCTTTCAAATCTATGAGGATAAAATTCGTATCGCTGGGGTATGGTTTAAAGCCCCTGATGGAAGAAAGTTTTGATGTCAACCATTCACGTTCTTTCTTTAACAAACCAAGCGACCTCTTGATATAATCCTGATTATCCTTAAGAAGTTCTTCACTTACTGCTGTGGCAATAGAGTTCATGTTCCAGTGAAGGCGGATATTGTTCATGAGTTCTGCCAGAACAGGTGATGCAACAACAAAACCGATCCTTAATCCGGGGACTGCGAACGTTTTTGTAAGTGAACGCAATACTATCACAAAATCGTTACACGCTGCAATATCTGCGATACTTTCGCGTGGATCGGCAAGTTCAATGAAAGCCTCATCCACAAATAAAAAAACCTCAGCAAACGCGCATTTTTCAGCCAGCAAAAGGACTTCTTTTCGATTTAAGAGCTTTCCAGTAGGATTATTTGGGTTGCACAGGAAAACAGCTTTACAATTATCAATATTAGTGTTTAAAATATCATCGTAATCGACTTTTTCAATACGCGCGCCCAGGAGGAGGCATTGGAATTCATACTCTGCGAACGTGGGAGCCGGAATAATTACCTTATCATCTGGCTCAATAACCGTTTCAGCAAAAAGGCGGATCAGTTCTGACGATCCATTTCCCGGAACTATGTTTTCGGAGGTCACATTAAGATAATCAGCCGCAGCTTTTTTAAAACCCGGATATCTGTTATCAGGATAATTGTTTATGTCCTTGCAGGCAGCTGATAATATCGAACGTAGTTTTGGCGGTCCCAGAGGATTGATGTTAACACTGAAATCGAGCAGCTCTTGCGTATTCTTTCCTGCGGTCCGGGCACTTTCCGATAATCTTGCGCCGTGAATGCATGGTACAAGGCCAAACACATTTTTCCTGACTCTGTTATTAAGGGGCACAATCCCTTTTTTGTTTGCAGGGAATATTAAAGTGCTGTAGGTAACAACTATTAATTATTGCATGATTAGAAATATTTTCATAAATTATACCCATAGATACTGTTTTATTTATTTTAATATTGTTTAACTATTCTATAACAATTGGTTTTTATTCATATGATTATCATGTTAATCCAGCTGAATCGGTTTTTTCAAAAGTTGAAATACCACTATGTATAGAGTCATTTTATTAAAACAATAGGCTTTGCCACAGTTTTCACAACAACATTTATATACTATGGTGCATGATTGTACTACAAGACAACAAAACGTTGTCGGGGTATGAATAAATATGGCAGAAATAAGAAATTTTGTATTAAGGGAAAAGAATGGAAAAGAGACCGGAGTATTTACGGGCCATCAGCCGCGCCAGGCAGCATTAAAGGCAGCCAATCGCAGCAAAGGAACAAAATCAAAACCAGTTGAATTAAGATTAAGGGAGAGAGGAACAAAAAAGATCCACATATACAAAGGATGGACGGAAGTCGTTGCTGCTCCAAAGAACAAACCAAAATGGATGCCATCAAAGATCAATAAGCCTAATGTAAAGAAAACAGGCGTCGAGTTGCTGGATAAAGTTTAATTAATATTTTTTTTTGATGCTAGCATTGCGGCGATCTTGCCGTATTAAAAGGATTTATTTTTGATAGCATCTTTATCAATAAACCAATTTCTTGTATCTTGATTTTTTTATTTTCCCCTGTCAGGATATTTTCCACGAAATTATTGAATTCTTCGCTATCGCGGGTCAACCTGACAAAAGCTTCCAAAATCCTCCTGTCCGATATCAAGTAAGATATCATAGTGAGCCCTGAGAAGTCAAATTCTTTTTTCCACCGGACCTGATAATCATTTAGCGTATTTTTGCCTGACATTGCATCTGACAGGATTTGGGCAGCTATTTCTCCTGAACGCCTGGAATAGTACAGGCCCTCACCTTCGAATGGTGAAACAAATCCTGCAGCATCTCCTGCCAGGAGAAATCTTTTAGAAAACGTTTTTTTAACTGGTCCAAGCGGGATGAGACCCTTTTCACCCGGGATATCGGGGAAACCCGCTAATGAAGAACTGCCTGTAAGCACATGATTTTTTTTAGGAGCGACCCATGAATAAACCCCTGGCTGTAGATCGATCTCATAATAGTTATCAGGTTCTACATATTTTTTCTGTTGCACACAAAAGGCACACTTTCTTGTACCTCCGTAAAGCTTGCTTAAGTCTGATATCCCTGATGCAATAATAGCATAATCTGCAGTAATAGATTCTTTATTTGTTCTGATCATTATGTGGGCCCCCTTTTCCTCTATCGACGATACTCTTTCTTTTCTTAGCTCAGATCCATCAATAAGTGCTTCATTAAGATTAAAAAGATCAAATGATTCACGGTTTATCGAGTACTCAACTGCCTTCCTGTATGATATTTGCGCATGGATATCACAAAATGAAATCCTGGTGCCTTTTAACTCCTTCTCGACAAAATCATGATTTATCCCATATCTCTTGACATACTGAGCTGTCAGGATTCCTGCGCATACCTTTTTTGTATCACGCGGGTCTATTATGAGAGTCTTGTAACCAAGAGAAGATAGTTTTAAAGCTGATGCAGAACCTGCAGGTCCGGCGCCGATCACTATACAATCGTATTTCATATGAAAACTCTCCGGATTATTCTGTCCGTCAAAATATACGCTATATCGAATGCAAAAAGAGCTATCAAAGCATTCAGTCCGATAATTTTCAAAATAACCAGTATCAATACCCCTATTTTGAGGATTAATCTATAGTCAAAGATAAAATCCATGGATTCAGGGATACGGATCAGGTCTCTTATCTCATCAAGTGCTGCTAATATCGTAATAAGCAATACCAGGGGGGAGAGTTTCACACCAAATAAAAAAACCATTGTGAGTATTGCGCCCATACCTGAATAATGACCCCTGCTATCAATCTTGCCTGTCAGAAGACAACCAAGTATGATACCTCCAAAAAGAAAAGATACATCAATATCGATAAGCATTAAATTTCCCATTACAAATCCGTATGCCAGGCCAGTGGGTATCGCGTAAAGACGATGAATACCCAGGTTCTTATCTTCAATATCATCAGTCAGTTTAACCAATGAACCTGCAAGAAAACTGAGGAAAAAAATGATTAGAAAAGACATTTTTTATCAAATGCCTTTCACTCCTCCTGTGCGTCAAGATTTTCTCCTTTTACCTTCCTGCTTTTCTTCTCGGCCTTTGCCCCGGCCTGTGAAGCGAACACATTCAAAAGGTCTGTCAATTTTTCATACTGTGCGGTCTCGATATGCGAATACCGCAACGGCTTTTTGTGCTTTCGCGTATCTTTCTTGAGCTTCTTATACAGCTCATCAGAGCGCGATGTGAGTTTTTCATCAGTCGTCCCCTCGATGAGCATAACGCCCGTTGCGCCGTATTCAAAAGCTGTATTGACCACATCGCCGTCGAGAATGTGGATGGAAGGAATGCTCACGAACCTGATAAGAGAAGAGTATTGTTTCCGGTTAACTCCGGCAATATCAGCCGCTGCATATGCATACGGGTCGATGAAAACGATCACACCTGGAGCTTCGCCCAGTATCCCTTGCAGCTGCGCCTTTAACTGGTCGCGTGTAAAATTTCGTATCTCGATGCCTTTTATTGGGCAGGCTGGCACGCAGATTCCACAGCCTGTGCAGGCAAGAGGCGAAAGTGCTGCTTTTCCTCCCACCAGTGCAAGCGCATTATACGGGCAGGCCTTCACGCAATCCCCGCAGCCGTTGCATTCAAGTATCAGTGGCTTCTCAGGCGGGATAAGGATCATACCTTTTCCGAGGAACTGGGAAACTTTGTGGGCGGCGCTTATTCCTTCCGTAACAGAATCATGGATATCCTTGGGTCCAAGCACGCAGCCTGCTGCAAATACCGACTGGTTAAGTGTATTTACAGGGTCAAGCTTGACATGCTTTTCTTCAATAAAACCGTCATCGCCCAGAGATACGCCAAGCTTATCAGCAATTTCTTTTGTGCCTGTTGAGGGGATTAGAGCCGGGCACAGCACCACCATATCAAATATTTCGCGTCCTTTCCTGCCAAGGTTTGTATCTTCATACTGAACCATGAGAGAGCCATCGGTTTTTGGGATTATTTCAGCTACTTTTCCGCGCACGTAATTAACGCCTTTTTCTTGCGTGTGGTGATAGAATTCTTCAAACCTTCGTCCTGCCGAACGCATATCGATATAGAAAATCCAGGCTTCTGCATCCTCTTTCATCTTTTTCACAAGCTGCGCCTGCTTCTGCGAATAGATACAGCAAACTTTGGAACAGTGTTTTCTCCCCTTACCGGTAAAATCCCTGCTTCCTGCGCAAAGCACGAAAGCGACCCGGTTCGGGAAAGTCCCGTCAGCTTTCTGTAACCTCATTCCGGTTTTGCTCTTTGCAGATAACATTTCCTCAAATTCAACAGCTGTGAGGATGTTTGGGGATGGATAATTATATTCTTCAATAAACGATGGGTCAATAGGTTCAAATCCGGTCGCGATCGCAACGGCGCCCACTGAAATAGTACTTGTTTCTTCCTTTGCCTCAAGATTGATCGCATCGCGGGGGCATACCTTCACACATACGCCGCAGTTCTTGCATTTTGACATATCGATCATGTATGCCTGCGGGACAGCCTGGGCAAATGGAAGAAATATTGCACCTGTCGGGCATTTCCTGGCGCAAGCGCCGCAGTTAATACATTTCTTGATATCCACATAGCGCGGGCTGTGTTTCAGGGTAATGGAATAATCTCCAGGGCTTCCATGAACATTTGCGACTTCGGTCTGTGTGAACATGGTGATCCCGGGATTATTGTGAACGGCAACCATTTTTGGGGTGAGAATGCACTGGGAGCAATCAAGCGTGGGGAATGTCTTTGAAAGGCCGATCATGTGCCCGCCAAGATATGGCAGCTTTTCTATTAATATCACTTCATGGGAATCAGCAATTTCAAGTGCCGTTGTTATTCCGGCGATCCCGCCGCCAACAACAAGCGTCCTGTTCACAAGTTCCTTTGAAAGAGGTGTTAGCGGCTCTATTGAACCCATGCGAGCGGCGGCGCCTTTGATCAAGCCTTTAACCTTTGAATTCACGCTTTCCTTACTGTCCTTATCGTGTACCCAGCTTGCCTGTTCCCGGATATTTGTTATTTCAAGGAGATTGGGATTAAGTCCCGCAGTTTTTGCCATCCCCCTGAAAGTTTCAAGATGCAGCTTGGGCGAGCATGATCCTATAACAACACGGTCAATTTTCCCCTTCTCTATATCATTTTTTATCTTATCCTGGCCAACGCTGCTGCACAGGTAATCCTGGATGTTCACTGTTATATTCTTATCTTCTTTGAGCTTATCCGCAACTGCCTGGAGGTCAACAACATCACCGATATTACCTCCGCACCTGCAAAGGTACACGCCGATCCTGGATGCCTCTTTTCTTGCATTTTCTATCATTATTTGCCCCCAATTTTCGCGAGCAATTTATCAGTTGGAACAAGATGCCGGGAAAGCCCCAGTTCCTTCGGGTCAAAACCCAGGGCAAGTCCCATAAGCTGCGTGAAATAAATAATTGGCAGATCGATCTTGATATTAAATTTTGCTTCCACTGCTTTTTGTTTTGCATCAAGCTGAAGATGGCACATTGGGCATGTAACAACAATGCAATCTGCGCCTGTTTCTTTTGCCATTGCCAGCAATTCCTTTGCGAGACTGAGGGCAAGGTCTTCATTTGTTATCAACATCGGGCCTCCGCAGCATTTGGTTTTATAATAATACTTTACAGGCTCGGCTCCAAGGCTTGATATTAGATTGTCGAGTGATTTTGGATCCTCAGGACTATCAAAATTGTTTTCGGGGCGTGTCAGGAGACAGCCATAATAAGGAACAGCTTTGATCTTGAGAGGTTGTTTAACCAGTTCCATGAGTTTTGGCAATCCAAGATCTTTTACGATCACTTCGAGGAGATGTTTTGGTTTTGTATTGCCGTCATATTTTTCAGTGAGCGCTTCATTGACCATCGTTCTAAGAACGTTTTCCTGGAGTGCGGTATTTGTACGCATGAGGTTTGAATAGCACAGGTTGCAGGGTGTCGCCATATCAAGCCCTTTAGCGGATGCAAGCGTTCTTGCGCTGAGTGCGGTCTTTACCGTTCTATCCGGCACATGCAAAGCACCGCAGCAGTTCCAGTTCTTTATTTCTTCCAGCTCAATGCCAAGGCGGCCAAATACCGCTTCTACAGAACTGCGATAGTCGACCGCGGTTCCATGCTGCGCGCATCCGGGATAATATGAATATTTCATTTTTTAGCCACTTCTGCTGTTTCGTTTTCTTCAGGTTTAGTCAGTTCAGGCTGTTTATCTTTTTCTTTAGCCTCTTTGCTTTCTTTCTTCGTTTCCCCGGTTTTTTCTCCAAGTTTGAAAATTGCATCCAGTTCCCCGGTATTTTCCATCCTGTCGATGGATAGAGGAATTTTTCCTTTTGCCATCATTGATAGCCCAAATGGAAGCTGCTTTATCATTCCATGCTCTGTCAGGCTGTATTTGGAGATCAACAGGAATTCAGATGCTCTTCCGTTATTCTTAATTACATCTGAAAAAACATTATCGAACTTTATATTCTTGTTCTTTATCCCTTCGGCTATAGCTATTGGTTTTAACATTTCCATAAGTTCAGTAGGATGAATGCCCCTCGGACATCGGACAGAGCATGAGAAGCACGTTGTGCATATCCATATCGTGTTGCTTGAGAGCACTTCCCTCTTCAAGCCAAGCTGCACCATGCGTACTAGCTCGCGCGGGGAATGATCCATTTCGTGGCTAACAGGACAGGAACCCACACATATTCCACATTGCATGCAGGTTTGGATCTTTTCTCCGGCAGGTGTCTTTAAGACCTGCTCTTTGAAAGCAGGGTCTCTTGATTCCGGACTTAATGGTTCTTTTTTCATATATATCTCCCAGAGGGGAAGACAGATGAAGAGCTAATACTATATGAACTTATCAACAGATAACATTATTGTGGCATAGGAAACTTTAAATAGTGGTAGGGTGATAGTCGGATTCCCTTAATAGAGGAAAAAAATGCCCGAATATACTTTATTCTTAGGTTGTATCATCCCCGCACGTTTTCCCTTCATGGAAAAATCAACCAGACTCGTTTTTTCCAAGCTTGGCTGTGTTCTTCACGATCTTGAAGGGGCCACATGCTGCCCTACAAAAAGCATCATAAAACCGATCGGAGATCTGGCCTGGTACGTAACGGCAGCCAGGAATCTATGTATTGCGCAAAAAGCAGGCCATGACCTTCTGGTTCCATGCAATGGTTGTTACAGCACATTAAAATCTGTGGAAAGCGAAATGCATGTAAATCACAAAATAAGGGATAAAGTAAATGCAATTCTTGCTTTGGAAGGACTGGAATATAGTGGAACGATCAAGGTGAAACATCTTGTTGAAGTCCTTCATGATGAAATTGGAATCCCGAAGATAAAACAGAACATCACAAAATCCTTCGATGGTATGAAAATTGCCACCCATCATGGATGCCACATGCTGCGTCCCAGTTCTTCCATTTTCTTTGATGACCCGAACAAACCAAAAAAATTCGATGCACTTATAGAGGCGCTCGGGGCAAAGAGTATCGAATATGAAACAAAAATGCTATGCTGTGGTGGCAATCTTAACACCGCGGATGAACCGGAAGAAGCAACAGCCCTGGCACGAATGAAACTGATGGAAGTAACAAAAAAAGCAGATGCGATCTCACTAACCTGCCCTTCATGCTTCATGCAATACGATTCACGCCAATATATGATGCAAAGAACAGGTGAAAAACTGAACGTTCCAATCCTATTTTATCCTGAGCTGCTCGGTCTTGCCATGGGTTTTTCAACCGGGGAACTCGGATTGGACATGCACAGGATCGATGCAGCAGGATTCCTGGCGAAATGGGATTCAAAATATAATTATCTAAAGACATTAAAAGAGATTTTCGACCTGGGCTCCATAAGCAAGTGTTATGAGTGCGCAGCCTGTGTTAATGACTGCCCGGTTGTAAAGGTAAATCCGGATTTCAATCCGAATGAAATAATCGGAAGATTGCTTTCAGGTGAACTTGAGGCAGTAATAGAATCACACAGCATATGGCGGTGTGTTGACTGTTATACATGTTATGAACTCTGTCCTCAGAAAATGGGAATGAATAAGATATTTGACAAACTAAAGCATATGGCTATTGAAAAAGGGAAAGGGCCTAAAGCCTTTATTGCGAGTATCGAGATGTTTAAAAAAGATGGTAGACTTGGTGAGCCCTCATCTGTGCGAAAGAAACTCAAACTAAAAGAGTCACCAAAGAGCGGGGGAGAAGAATTGAAGAAATTACTTGATCATATTGATAATAATGGAGAAGAAAATGAAGTCTGATGGAATACCGTCCGGATGTGCGATATCAGGATTGATGAGCGAAGATGGAAGACGCATTGGAGGCAAAGTGATTATCCGATCAATTGCCTGCATGCACGACCGTTCAAACGGTCTTGGCGGGGGGTTTGCAGCCTATGGTATTTATCCAAAAAGAAAAGACATGTACGCTTTTCACATGATGTTTGATAATTTGCAGGCTAAACAGAATACTGAAGAATTCTTCAAGGATCACTTCAACGTTGATAAGGATGAAGTCATACCCACGCAAAGGCAGAATGGCGTATGTGATCCCCCTATTCTTTGGAGATATTTTCTTGAGGTGCCTGAGAATAAACTTGAATTCCTTTCAGAGAGAGACTATGTCACAAAAACAGTAATGAAAATACACTCTGAGATAGACGGGGCTTTTGTTGCATCAAGCGGTATGAACATGGGTGCTTTTAAGGGTGTTGGCTTTCCTGAAGATATCGGAAAGTTTTACAAACTGGAGGATTACAGCGCTTATATATGGACATCCCATGGCAGGTTTCCCACGAACACACCTGGTTGGTGGGGAGGCGCTCACCCTTTCACCCTTCTTGACTGGTCTGTAGTACATAATGGTGAAATATCCTCTTACGGGATCAACAAGCGCTATCTTGAGATGTTCGGGTACAGGCTTGAATTAAGAACTGATACCGAAGTTATCGCTTACATGTTCGACCTGCTCGTAAGGAAGCATAAGCTTCCGGTTGAAACGGCAGCAAAAGCGCTTGCAGCCCCATTCTGGAAAGACATAGACCGCATGGAACCTGATAAAAAGAAGGCAGCCATCGCCCTGAGGCAGGTATATGGAAGCACTCTATTAAATGGACCTTTTAGCATAATCATTGGACACAGCCGGGGCATGATCGGATTAAACGACAGGATCAAGCTTCGCCCCATGACGGCTGCCAGGAAGGACGATATGCTTTACATGGCATCTGAGGAATCCGCAATAAGGGAAATCGCGCCAGACCTTGATGAGGTTTGGAGCCCCAGGGCAGGAACACCGGTTTTTGGTGCGTTAAAGGCAGAGGTGGAATAATGGAATCACAACTGCCGGCAGAATTCAAGATTAATGTTGATCATGAAAGATGCCGAAAATGCAAACGCTGTGTAATAAATTGCAGTTTCAACGCTATTGAATTCAAGGATAAGGTCACAACCAATAACAGGCTGTGCGTAGCTTGCCACAGATGCGCAACATTCTGTCCGGAAAGCGCTATCACAATCACTAAGAATCCTCTTGATTACAAAGACGGATATAACTGGTCCCCTGAGATAAGGAAAAATATTCTCAAACAAGCTGATAGCGGCGGTATCATATTGACTGGTATGGGCAATCCCAAACCCTATCCTATTTACTGGGATCACATGTTAATTGATGCCTGCCAGGTGACCAACCCATCGATAGATCCTCTCCGTGAGCCAATGGAGCTTCGCACGTATCTTGGCGCTAAACCCGATACCCTTGAATTTGATGATAATATCAGCCTTAAGACAGAACTTGCGCCGCAGGTGAAGCTGGATATTCCAATTGTATTCGCGGCGATGTCCTATGGCGCTATCAGCCTGAATGCCCACAAGTCACTTGCAATGGCGGCAAAGCGCATGGGGACGCTAATGAATACAGGTGAAGGAGGGCTGCATGAAGACCTTGCGGGTTATACTGGCAGTATTATCGTCCAGGTCGCATCAGGGCGTTTCGGTGTAACAAGCAAATACCTGAACAACAGCGCTCTTGTGGAGATCAAGATCGGGCAGGGCGCAAAACCAGGAATTGGCGGTCACCTGCCTGGCGAGAAAGTAGGTGAGGATATCTCAAAGACGCGCATGATACCTGTGGGCACAGATGCACTTTCCCCGGCGCCGCATCATGATATCTATTCAATTGAAGACTTATCGCAATTGATATACGCTATAAAAGAGACCACAGACTATAAGAAACCCGTATCTGTCAAGATAGCAGCAGTACACAATGTAGCAGCCATTGCCAGCGGTATCGTCAGGGCGGGCGCTGATGTGGTAATGATAGACGGCTTCAGGGGCGGAACAGGAGCTGCCCCTATGATCATCAGGGACCATGTAGGGATACCTATAGAACTGGCTCTTGCCGCAGTGGATGACCGACTGAGACAGGAAGGCATCCGCAACCGCGCTTCTATCCTTGTCGGTGGAAGCATCAGGCAAAGCGCGGATGTCGTTAAGGCTATTGCGCTTGGCGCGGATGCATGTGTCATAGGGACAGCATCGCTTATTGCATTGGGCTGCCGCGTGTGCCAGAAATGCTATACTGGCAACTGCGCATGGGGTATTGCGACCCAGAAACCTGAACTCGTGCGCAGGCTGAATCCGGAAGTAGGGGCAGACAGGTTGTGCAACCTGCTTACTGCATGGGGTCATGAGATCCAGGAAGTGCTGGGTTCACTCGGGATAAATGCAATCGAATCGCTGCGCGGAAGCCGTGAGCGTTTGCGTGGGGTTGGATTGAGCCAGGAAACACTTGACATACTTGGGATCAAGCATGCAGGAATAGGACAGTGATAATTATGAGAATCGATGCAAAAGGTATGCATTACAGGCCCTTGAACAAGATGATCCGTGATGCAGTGGCACAAGGCGAGAAAGAGTTCGAGCTTGATAACATATGTGGTCAAAGATATATCGGTGCAGGGCTGAACGAAAATGTAAAAATCACCATTAACGGCACTCCGGGCAATGACCTGGGGGTTTTTATGAACGGACCAAAGATCATCGTTAACGCTAACGGGCAGGATGGTCTTGCGAACACCATGAATGCCGGCGAGATCATTGTTCACGGTAATGTGGGCGATATCATCGGTTACGGAATGCGCGGAGGGAAGCTGTACATCAAAGGTGATGTGGGCTACCGTGTGGGTATCCATATGAAAGAGTATAAGAAACAGGTACCAATTATCATAGCTGGCGGCACAGCCGGTGACTTTTTCGGCGAATATATGGCAGGAGGGATAATGATCCTTCTTGGCATGAACGGAAAAAGCCCGCTTGTTGGTGATTATGTAGGGACAGGCATGCACGGAGGTGTAATGTACATCCGCGGGAAGGTTGATCCTTTTAATCTCGGAAAAGAAGTAAGCTGCCTTGAATTGAGCGGGGAGGATACAAAGCTTATAAGCAGCTATCTCAAGGAATACTGTGAGTATTTCGGATTTGACTTCAACGAGGTCATGGGCGCAAAGTTCACAAAGATGGTGCCATTGTCGCTTCGGCCGTATGGGAATATGTATGTGTATTAAGTCAAGTATGTAGATTAATTTCAATGAAAGGGGCAAAGATCGTCTGATCATGCATAATTTGATTTACGCTATCATGAATTTTACACCTGCAATGACAAGAACTACTGCAAGTAGTTGATAAAGAGTTGCATTCGCAAATCTCCGGCTTCCCATGTAAGAACCTATTGTACCTCCAAGAACTGCTGCAAGACCCAGAATATAGATCATATCAGGGAGGAATTTTACACCTGCAATATGTCCTGCTATTCCGGATATTGAGTTCACAAGAATGAACATAGCGGAAACACCTGCAGTTTGCTTAGTTCCTGCCCAACCCATGAACAGGATAAGAGGGGTAAGGAAGATACCGCCGCCTACGCCTACCATTCCGGAGAGCAAACCGATTCCGGCTCCTGCCAGTATAGCTGCCAGGACAGGAATTGGTTTGAAGGGATTTGCGAGCGCTGACTGCTTTTTGCTAAAAAAGTGGTAAGCTGCGAATAATAACACAAGACCCACGATTTGTTTATATAGATTACCCGGAAGGGACATGGCGCCGCCTATGAACGCAAACGGAATCGAACTTATTGCAAATGGCCAGAAAGTATTCCATGAAAAATAACCCGCTTTGTAGAATTGCACTGTTGCTATCGTTGCTACAAGGATATTCAGGACAAGTGCTGTGGGTTTCATAGTATCGGGCGCGATACCGAAAAGTGCCATTACTGCAATATATCCCGATCCTCCGGCATGACCCACTGAGGAGTACAACAATCCAGCCGCAAATATGAGGATGGAAAGAATAATTATGTCATCCATAATTATCCCGATTTTTTTCCAGTGATTTCTTCAATATCAACCTTGATAACCGTCACATTCCTGATCTGATTTTCAGAAAATACGAACGACTCATCACTATAATGCTTTAGAATTATATTCAAAGCATTTATTTTTTCTTCTGATCCATCGATAAAAAATGCTTTCCCATACCCGATAACGCTCTTATATAGTACATTCCAGTCGCAGGGATTTCCTTTTGTCATTAATCCCTCATAAATATCAAATTCAAAACATATATTGTTATTTTTCTTGAGAATATCGATCTTCTTACCCGCATTTGCCGAATGGAAATAAAGATGCCTGTTACTATATCCGAAGCACACTGGTATCATATATGGCAGACCATTATCTGAAAGAGCGATCCTGCATACGGGAGATTCATTAATGATCGTCTCGATCTCTGTTATATTTTTAATTTCCTTTTCTTTTCGTCTCATTATTTCTCCGGGATTTGCATATCGTTTGGCATTCTGCGTTGAACCTGTATGTATGCAGAATATCATCAACTCTTATGATTCCTACTTTCTCTCCATGTTCTACAACCGCTATATGAGATGCTTTGCAACGATCGAACATAATGATGGCGTCAATGAGCCATTTTTCCACATCAATAGTTAGCTCAGGTGAGTGCATGATCTCATCTACCGGAACATCCAGATTTACTTTATTTGCTACTCTTTGCATAACATCTTCCACTGAGATAATACCGGTAAGCCTGCCGTTTTTACAGACAAGGGCACTACCGATTCCATTCTTCTTCATAAGCTGTGCAGTATCATTCAGTTTGGTCCCGGTGGGAACTACCACCGGGTCAGGGAGGAGGATGTGGCTTATTTTGGACATGGCTCACACACGATATTTTTCTTCGGGCACCCTCGAGCACACGCCCCGCAGCCGATGCAGTTATCCGGATGCGCTACTGTCATAACCTTTGCTCCGCACAGGTCATCGGCATTTGGATGGTCTATGTATTCGAACACACCGCGTCCACATATCTTGAAGCATTTTCCGCAGCATCCGCAGTCGTTGATATTGCTTTTTACAACAAAGACTGGAGTCCAGCTCCCGCCTGATGCTGTTATTCCGGTTATGTATTCCATGTTTTCACTGGTGCAGCTTATTGGGGTCATAATTATGTCCCAGGATTGCGTTTGTTATCTGGTCAAGCATGTATATTGAACCGTTGTAGCCCATTATGGAATACCTGTACACACCAACACGGTCGTACACAGGGAAACCAAAGCGTACAAGTGGAACGCCCAAATCATCTGCAACGTCCTTGCCCTTGGAATTTCCCAGTATCAATTCTGCTCCCCGTGTTTCTACAACCTTTTGGAATTCATACAGGTCAGTGCCTTCAAGGATCTGCGTATCTGTCTTATATTCAGTATTTACTGCCTTTATGTCAGGTGCAAAATCCTTATGTTTTGTAGCTGTCATCGCTACTGTGGGATTCATCCCTGCTTCAGCGCAGAACCTGACGATTGCAGACACAAGATCAGGATCTCCAAATATCGCTACTTTGCGTCCATACATATAGTGATGCACATCAACCATGCAGTCTATCAGGCGCCCGCGATCTTTCTTGATCTCATCAGGGATCAGAGCACCGCTTAACATACTGATGTTTCCCACGAACCTGTCAGTGTTTGCAACACCTATGGGCGCTGGAGCAAGCAGCGCCGATACTTTGAACTTGTTCTGGAGATACGTTGCAGCAGAACCTGCAGACCTACATATCGCGACAGTACCCAGTGAATTTGCCGAATCAATGATATCAGACGGCTCTGTTCCTCCATCAGGCAGCAATGGCCTGTGCCCCCCTGGCATGATAGGAGTATCAAGGGTTTCCGAGATATCGGACAGGAATATATTCCTTACATTCATGATGCGAAGCATATTTTTTATCTCCCTGATATCTCCGGGGTTTATTATGCCCGTGATGATGTTTATTTTATTGTTGGGTTCACCCTTTAAAGCCAGTGTTTCCACAAGAGCCCTCATGGCATTATCGTAGCCTGTAAGATGCGTACCCACATAGCTCGGAGTAGATGCAGGGATTATTCTCATTGTATCATCGGGCGCAATCGCCTTCTTTGATATCAGTTTTACATCATCGCCTATTGTCTCGCTCATGCATGTTGTGCATATTCCGATGAGGGCAGGATCAAGACGTGACTTCACGTTCTTTATCGCCTCTGTCAGGTTCCTGGCTCCTCCAAATACTGCTGCATCCTCAGCAAGCGAGGAAACCGCCACTTCAGCCGATTCCCTGAAATGCCTCGCTATATTGTAGCGCAGATACGTGCTGCATCCCTGAGAACCGTGCACAAGCGGCACACATCCATGTACTCCCATATAAGCCAGTATAGCCCCCATGGGCTGGCACATCTTGGGAGGGTTGATAGTTACACTTCGTGCCATTTACTTCGCCTCCAGGGGCTGGTTTATGAATTTCCAGACCGGGCTGTTCACTGCAACATCAATGTCCTTTGCGAAATTCACGAATCCCTCAAAACCGGCATATGGTCCTTCTTCGTAGGAATGACCATTGATAAAGGGAATGCCAAGCTTGTATGTCAGGTATTTCTCCTTCAGTCCGCCGATAAAGAAATCAGGCTTGAGTTTTACCAGGTATTCCTCTATCTCCAGAGCATTTGGATTGTCTATACAGATATGCCCTGGATTTGCCTTTTCCATTATTTTCTCATAGTCGTCCTTATGACCGAACGTTGTAGCCGTGAGGATAGTTTCGATGCCCAATTCCCTCATTGGTCCCATCCAGTGCCAGGCGCGCGGAGCTCCCTGGTATATGAAGCATTTCTTACCTTCAAGTTTCTTTCTATAGTGATCGATCCCGGACTGGTACAATGCAAGCTCTTGTGCTATTACTTTTTCTGCATTTTCTTCAAGATGGAAGAATTTTCCCACATCGCGAAGCGCCTCTGCCGTTTGCTTCATGCCAAACAGGGATACGTTGATATATGGGACACCGTACTTGTCCCGGATCATCTTTGCGATATATGTGGATGACCTCTGGCACTGCACGATATTGAGTTTCGCCCTGTGCATGGGTGGAATATCATTATAGGAGGCATTGCCTGTAAATACTGAAAGTACCCGCACGCCCATCCTTTCAAACAGCGGTTTGACGATCCACGCATCACCGTCGATGTTGAATTCACCGATTATGCACATGTCGTAAGGCGTTGTCTCTCCAGGTTCTTCTGTTCCAACCACTTTTTCAAACAGCGTGCGGTTGGCGATGTGATGCCCCAGGGACTGGCTCACGCCCCTGAAACCTTCACAGTGGAAGGGTATAACGGGTATCCCGATCTTTTCCTGCGCCTGCTTGCATATGGCATCTGTGTCGTCACCTATCAACCCGACCACGCATGTGGAATACACGAACACCGCCTTTCCTTCCGGAAAGAGTTCATGCGCTTCTATTATGGAATTTAGCAACTTTTTTGCACCGCCGTATATCACGTTTTCTTCGGTCAGGTCTGTACTGAAGCAGTACTTCCTGTGCAGCTTCGTGTCTGAAAGGTTCCTGCGCGTGCCCCATGTATAGTAGGCGCATCCGATCGGGCCGTGCACCAGTTGTATTGCGTCCTTTACAGGACCACCAACTACTCCCCTGCAACCTGCGAACGTGCAGCCGCGCTCGGTCATGTCTCCTGGAACTGTCTGGACATTGCACATTGGCAAGACCATGTTCTCAGGGTCATGGCATACGATATGCGGCTTACGCTGCGGTATCGGGATATCGCATTCCGGTAATATTGTTGTCATTTCTTTCTCCTTATTCAATACTTGATCGATTACTTGATCGCCTGTTCTTTGCTCTCTCCTGTCCTTACTCTTACAGCATTATCCACCGGACAAATGAAGATCTTTCCATCTCCAATGTGTCCGCTTTGATTTGTCCTGATTATGGTTTCAACCACTTTCGGGACATCCTCATCCTCGACCACAATTAAGATCATCCGCTTAGGGATAAAGCGCATGCTGGCCCCTAAATTTTTTTCCTCTAACTCTGTGAGTGCGGGATCAAGTTCATAATTCCAGCCTGGTAGTCCTTTCTGTTTGCCTCTGCCTTCAACGCTTATCATTGTGAGCGCAAAGACACCTGTTCCCAGAAGCCCTGCTTTTGTCTCCGGCAAATTATGTCTTCGGATTATGGCGACAACTTCCTTCATATTTTCACCTATAATCCCGATGCGCCTGTCCTTACAGTGTACGCTTCTGAAACTTCGGTCACGAATATTTTTCCATCACCGATATTCCCGGTACGTGCGCTATTCTGGATGATATTGACTGCTTTTGTTACATCCTCGTCATTCACGACTAGCATTAGCATCACTTTGGGCAGCTCATCGTAACATACCGTCCCTACCCTGATCCCTTTTTGCTTGCCGCGCCCAAACACGTTCATCTTGGTGAGGGACACAAACCCTTCTTTTTCCAGGTGCTCAACAACTTTTTCTTCTTTGTGCGGTCTTATTATTGCACGTATCATCTTCATGTTCTCACTTCTCCACTATTCCAAATTCAACCATCATGTTCTCAAGCTCCTGCATAGCCATGGGCTCCGGTATCACGAAATTCGTGTTATTTATGATGTTTTTAGCAAGCGACCTGTAAACTTCGGCCTGCTTGCACGTCAGATTGTGTAAAAACTATTTTTTTATGATGTCCATCCTACCCAACAAAACCCGATTTCTTATCTGATATCCTCCGTTCTAAAAGGAAATAATCGTTATGTATCGAAGCATTTATAT
>CABEAN010000337.1_pt1 | contig 28947 bp, 22 predicted proteins | sample 3132371 | NCBI WGS metagenome assembly CABEAN01 (sample SAMEA5534343, study PRJEB31848) | metagenome | biome: tundra; feature: field; material: soil | place: USA | collected 2013-05 | depth 0.45 m | reverse complement strand
TTGATAAATCTCATAATACCGATGCTTTTGTAATCGCAGGAGGAACTATGCAAGAAAGAAGTTCAATAAGCCATTTACTCAAACAGGTCAGGAAATGCAATCGTAAATTATTCAAAGGCGAAAGAAGCCATATCAAGAACACATCTGCCCGATTCATTCATGGATTCCAAAGATTCGATAAAGTTCTTTGGAAAAATATTGAATGTTTCGTATTCGGAAGAAGAAAAACAGGTTATTTCGAGTTGAGGAAACTTGATGGAACGAAAATTCATGCCTCAGCAAAGGCGAAAGAACTTACTTTAGTAGAAAGTTCTAATACATTTTTAATAGCGAATTTGAGGCGGGATACGCTCCCCCACACTCTGAAGAGTGTGGTTTCCGCTACCCCTGCACCCCACGGGGTTTTATGAAACTGATATATGATCTGCTCCTTCGTGAACTTGGGTCTAAGCATTGGTGGCCTGCAGATACACCTTTTGAGGTTGTTATCGGAGCAGTTCTTACACAGCAGACCAGGTGGGAGAATGTTGAACGAGCGATAAATAACCTGAAAGATCATGGATTGATAGAAGCGGATTCCCTTTCAAAGGTTAAAACAGAAGAACTGGAAGAGCTTATCAGATGTACGGGATTTTACAGGCAAAAAGCTTTGAGATTAAAAAATATTTCGAAATTTTTCGATGAAAATCCTGATATTCTTCGAAAACCTCCCGGCGAACTCAGGGAAGTTCTGCTTTCCCTGAATGGAGTAGGAGAAGAAACAGCTGACAGTATTGTCTTATATGCGGCAGATAAACCAAAATTCGTGATCGACGCATATACAAAAAGGATATGCAAATGCATGGGGATAGACGGCAATTACGGAAAACTCCAATCGATCTTTGAGAGTTCGCTGCTTCCTGATGTTCCCGTGTATAAAGAATTCCATGCGCTCATTGTTGAATATGGAAAACAATTCTGCGGAAAAAAACGCTGCACTGATTGTATACTGGTTGAAAATGGCAAAATGTAGCAACATCCTTATCCGCGATATCCCCCTTTTCGGGTGCATCGCATTCGGTATAATTGACCGCGGGACGAACGTATTGCAGGTGCGCCCAATAAGTGAGTGCCCTATTTCCTGTATTTTTTGTTCAACCGATGCCGGCCCTTATTCAAAGCAGAGGATATCGGAATATATGGTTGACCTTTCGCAACTTCTTGAGGCTTTTGAATGGGCTGTTTCTTTTAAAGAGATCGATGATATCGAAGCTCATATTGATACGGTTGGAGAGCCTTCAATGTATCCGCAACTTGTTGATCTTGTGAAAAAGCTTTCTGAAAACAAAAATGTCAGGACCATTTCCATGCAGACCAATGGCGTTCTACTGAACACGAAACTCATTGATAAGCTGGATAATGCGGGACTGTCCCGGATTAATCTATCAATTGAAGCGCTTGACCCGGAACTTGCAAAGAGGATTTCGGGAATTGATTCATATAATATTGAAAAAGTTCGAAAGACTGCCGAATATATAGCCATTAATACTGATATTGACCTTCTTATCGCCCCGGTGTGGCTTCCTGGTATAAATGATGAAGAGATCCCAAAATTGATCGAATTCGCGCTTAAGATCGGCGCAGGTAAAAAATGGCCTGCTCTTGGAATACAGAAATTCCTTTCCCACAAGAACGGGAGGAAACCTGATGTGAATGTGATGAGCTGGGAAAAATTCTATTCACATCTTGAGGAATGGGAAAAGAAATTCCAGACAAAGCTTATACTTTCCCCGCAGGATTTTGGAAGCCATGTATGCAAAGCGCTTCCCAGGATGTTCAAGAGAAACGAAAAAGTAAAAGTAAAAGTTATCGGGCCTGGCTGGATGAAGGGTGAGAAACTTGCGATTGCAAGAGGCAGGGTATTGACGATCGTAGATGCTGGCAATATCCCCGTGGGAAAAGAAATCTACGTCAGGATCGCAAGAGTAGTGGACGGGATATATATGGCAAGATGAGCTAAAGTTTATTCAAATGCACGACTTTGGTCGGCGGAAAACCATTAAAATAAGTGCTTGAAGCGATCGAATAGGCGCCAATATTTTCAGCATAAAGCAAGTCGTCTATTTGCAGATCCTCAGGTAGCTCATCGGCTAAGGAAATAGTGTCAAAAGCGTCGCATGTGGGGCCAAAAGTTGCGCAAACTTTTTTCTCTCCGTCTTTGAAGGAATGCAGCGGATAGGGCTGGTGATCAAAAACTTGTCCTGAAAAAGTATGATAGACACCATCATTCAGGTAATAGCATGTTTTCCCGTCACGGACAGCTTTGCCAACAATTTTCGTGATTAAAGTACAGGCCGTCGCCACTATAAATCTCCCGGGCTCTGCAATAACCTGAATATCTTTATCGGGGAACAAACGCTTTATTTCCGAATTTAGTTTTTCAGAAAGGGCGGTAAAAGATTTTACGTCCGGTGTATACTTTACCGGAAACCCGCCGCCAATATCTAAAATCTTTCTTTTTTTGCCTTCCCTGTCAATAAACCCAATCTGATAATTTCTTAATTCTGCTTCCTTGAAAATTGAGGAGGCGAAATTTAAAGCCTGGGAATAGTTATCAAAATTATTGCACTGGCTTCCAACGTGAAAACTAATCCCTTCAACTCCAAGCCCTAAATCCACGGCTTCTGCTATAAGATCAACAGCTTCTCCCGGATGGGCTCCAAATTTTGAAGAAAGCTCTACCATAGAACCGGTATTAGGCACGCGGATCCTTAAAACAAGACCGACATCCGGGGCGTGTTTTTTTATTTTTCTTAATTCTTCAATATTGTCAAAAGTAACTAATATTTTATATTCATTTAACTGAGCCAGGACTTCGGCAGGCTTAATGGTATTAGCATAAATAATTTTATCCCATATAAAATCTTGCCGTTCTTTTTCCGGAAAATGTTTGATATTATCATGAACCAGCATAAATTCAGGGAAGGATGCCACGTCAAAACTTGCGCCTAAATCATACATAGTTTTGATAATTTCAAGATTAGAATTTGCCTTAACAGCAAAATATGCCTGGACATCAGGCAATTTTTCCCTGAATTCACGATAATTTTCCCTGATTTTTTTATGATCTATAATAAAAACCGGTGTCCCATGTTCCCTGGCAATTTTTTCTAAAATTTCAAGTTGTTTTCGGATCATGATCGTATGTGATATTATAAACAATTGTTATTTATTAATCTATAAATAGAAAATTTTCAAATTGCCAGGGGTCGGGATTAAGTTTCGCCGCAGGATGTTCTTTAAAAAATATTTTGCGATTTTTAAGAGGCGTCCAATCTGAGGGAGTGGAAATAAATTTTCCGAGATATGGTTTGGCAATATCCAGAACAAAATCATGAGGCAGGTCGTCAGGCAATTTAATACCTTCTCGCGGATTTTCAAGCATCCAGAGTATAGCAGCGACAATTCCGGCTGCTACCTGAAGGGTAGTAGCGTTCTGGCCTGGAGCCAGAGACCTGGCTTCATCAATGCCCAGAGAGCTGCCTGTCCACCAGGAATTATAAGAATGCCCCATCAAGAGCGCTCCAAGTGTATCTTCACCGGATGTAATTTCATCTTTTAAAATTCGGATTCTGGGCTGGAGTTCGTAATTCCGGCCGCGCAATTCATGAAGCGAAGAAAGCGTTTCATGACAGGGCATATAAGCATAATTTACGGTAGGCCGGTAGATCGCCAAACCATCTTCCCAAACAGTTAACCGGTCTGAAAGGCCGAATGCTTCACCATGGCGGATCATCATACCCACAATTTCTTCATCTGGTATCCACGATTTGACCCATGTATTAATGCCCATTTGAGGCAAAAAAATCTGATTTTTTGGGCCGTGGGGAGGTATATTCGCCCATTGGGGCAATTTTTTCTCGTGCGTGCCCCAACCCAATTCAGCTGGCGCCGTCCCTTCCTCCCATAACCCTTCAATGCTCCATGTCCCTACAAATTCGTTAACTTCCTTTGGCTTATTGGTAATTTGAGTATCTCGCTCGCTACAATGGATTACTTTTATTCCTAATTTCTTTGCGAGTTGTGGAAAATCCATCTTTTTTGCAAGATGGCAGATTTCTTCTTCGTCTTTCGGAGAAACTTTCTTATCAGTACAGATACGCGCAGTAATATCCAGCAGGGCCTGTTTTACGAAGTGAGAAATCAGGCCGGGATTGGCGCCATGGTCAATGACAGCAGTGGGCGCATTTTTCCAGCTCTCTGAAAGTTCCAGCAACTGCATTTGACGCCAATAAAGAGATTTTTCAAACAAACTCTTCGTATAAATTCCCTCAACGGGATCCCAGAGTTCAACCGAAGTATTTACGTACAATACATTATGATCATGGCACCACTTAATAATATCATTGGCACCTATATTCCACGCCAGATCAATTAGCAAACCCCCATTATCAACATATTCGGATAAAACTTGATTTAAATTTCCAGGGGTAATTTTTTCACAAACATATTTTAATCCATGATCTGTATATTTTTTCAAAGCTTTAGATTTATCTTCAAAATCAATTATGGTAATGTTTTTTAACGGAACATCGATTTTGTCCATTAAAACAGGCAGGGTGCATTGTGAAACTGAACCATATCCGATAATGAGAATTTTATTGTTGAATTTCTTTTTCATTGTTTGTTAAATTATCCCTTAATTCGAAAAAATTATTGAACTTTCAGTATCTATGTTAAGGTAAATAATACTTGCGATTATCGGTTCTGGTTTATTGATTTGAATTTAATTTCCCCCGTAGGCGCTCCTATAACCTCATAGGCATTAATTAATCGACAAAAGCCGCCCGAACCGGCTATCAAAAAAATAACTTGTAAATGATGAAATATCTGTTTTCTCGCTGCCAAACAATAAGCGTGAGAGAGATGGCCTGTTTGCATATCCAACTTCCGGTTTTCCCGCAATACCACCAAGTCCGGCGGCAATTTCAATAGCATCATCAAGACTTCCAAGCTCATCCACAAGACCCAGTTCTTTTGCTTTTGCGCCAGTGTATATCCTGCCGTCAGCAAGGTCCTTCACCTTGCTCAATGAAAGATTCCTGTCATCTGCCACTTCTTTAATAAATCGGCTGTAAGCCTCAGTGATCACCTGGTCTGCATACTGTTTTTCTTCATCCGATAATCCCTTCCAATCACCACCCATGTCCTTTAATTCGCCTGATTTTGCGATATAAAATGATGTTCCTTCCTTATCATAAAATCCAGACCTGTTCTGGAATTCCCATATCACGCCTATGCTTCCTGTCATCGTATCAGGATTGGCAATTATTTTATCAGCAGGAGCGCTTATGTAATAAGCGGCGCTTGCCGCTACATCACCCATCGAGATAACAATTGGTTTATCGATTTTTTTCATTGCCTCCACAATTTCTTCTGCAGATGCAGGAGAACCTCCAGGACTGTTTATCCGCATAACGATAGCTTTGACACCTTCATCTTCGTTCGCATCCTTCAAGCTTTTTACAATATCCTCGGATGTTGCTGCCCCAAAGCCGGTGGGAATACTGCCTGTCAGCATTATTCCCTGGACATAAATTACTTCAACACGATTTTTTGAAATCCCAAGGTCTTTACCCCCCATGATCAGATAGAAGCTACCTGCTATTATGAACAGCAATATAAGAATAATAACAATAAATTGCAAGATTTTTCTTGAGGATTGTATCATTTTAAGATTATTTATTTCTCCTCAATACAATGGTCAAGGTATTTTGCATGGCTTGCTTTTATGAACTCATCACATACTTTTCCGGGAGCTCCATCCATGACAATATGTCCCTTATCTATCAATATCGCCCTTTGTGCGACTTCCCTTATGAAATCAATATGGTGACTTATGAATATTATAGTAGTATTAAAAGTCTTATTGACATTCTTAAGGGCATTTGCCACATCCCTCAATGTAATCGGATCAAGGTCGCCAAACGGTTCATCAAGAAGCAGTACTGAAGGCTGTGTAGAAAGAGCAAGAGCAAGAGCAGCCCTCACATTTTCACCCCCGCTTATCTGGTATGGCTTTATGTCAAGAACCCCAATAGGCAAATCCACTGCCTTAAAAACCGGTTCAGCAAATTTCAAAACTTCTGTAAGCGGATAGCTCGGGAAAAGGACGCCAAGGATCGCAGGAGTATAGCCCATCTTGGCGAGCTTCTCTTTTCCATTTTCCTCGGGCATATCGGTCATCTTGTACATTTCATCAAGATCCACATCAGATATACCAAGCTCCTTTGCGCGTTTTCTTGCTTCTTCAACAACATTTTGTCCCTTTACGCCCAGCCTGAATGCAAGCTGCTGCTTAATAGTTGAGTGCGGTGTAAGAGCAAATTCCTGGTACATTATGCTTGTTATTCTTCTGACCTCCATTCTTTTTGGAGAATACGTTGACATTTCAACCCAGTCATCATCTACACGGAATTCAATATCCCCATCATCCGGAAAAATAAGCCCATCCATGGCATGGAGCAATGTTGTCTTTCCGGCCCCGCTTGGGCCAATAAGTCCAACCATCTCTCCCTGTTTGAATTCAAGATTTATATTGTCAAGATCAAGCACTTCTCCCTGCCTGATAAGCCAGTATCTCTTTGAAAGATTATTTACCTTGATCACGGTCCTATCTAAGGTTCGAACTGGCATCGGGATAGCGGGTTTCATATTCTTAAGGAATTTTTTCAATATTTCCTCAGGCTCGCCTTCATCTATTATCTTCCCGTTATCAAGCCACAGCACGCGGTCTGCAAGATATGAATGTATTTCTGGCAGATGGGATACAACAATTGTCTTAAGTTTCAATTTTTCATTGACATTCTTTATTGTGTCAAGAACTCCCTGTTTTGTTGCCGGGCATGTCATTGTGGCTGGTTCATCAAGGAGGAGAAGTTTGGGTTTCGATGCCAACTGCCTTGCGATCAACAATCTTTGTTTTTCCCCGCCGCTTAATACCTGTGAGAAATGTTCCGCCTTGGAGTCAAGATTTACAAGTTTTAAGTATTCAATACTTGTTTCATAACATTCTTGATAATAAGGAGAATCCCTGTCCGGGAGTGACTCATATCCGAATTTTTCAGCATAAACGCGGCGCAGTACGTTTTCATATGTAGCGCCAGACCATAACCCGAAATTTCTCTGGAGATGGATCGCCGCCATTTTCTGAAGTTTTTTTTTATCTTCTATCGATGAATCCGGTTTTACCGTAAATCCATCGAGTTCGAAACTCCCGCTCACGAATGGTTCCATTCCGCGCAATACTTTTAATATTGTTGATTTCCCGCCCCCGCTTCTTCCTATTATACCAAGTATTTCTCCTTCTTTTACATCAAAACTTACGCCATCAAGTACTCTGATCGTGTCAGAATCGATCACATAGTCTTTAACTATATTATTAACTTTGAGCATTTAAGATCCTCCAAAACATTCGGCAATTAATGATTATTAATAACGCTGATTTCGTAATGTTTAAACGTCTATATATTATTATTGGTCAGCTTCAAGTTTACGGAAGGACAGGATTCTTTGATCATAAACAATCGCTCCGGTAGGCTTGAATGTCGGTTTGATCGTTCTATCCCGCTTATATACTTCGGAAACCTTTGCAATAGCCCTGATAGTAAGCTGAGCAGAGAGTTTGAACTTATGTTAAATTCATCTTAATATTCACAATGCAGCTATAGAAAGGTATATACTATATAAATACTCTAAAAACCTAATCATATTGATTTAGACTGAGGTATAAAATATATGAAATTAAGTGGGTTTTTCAAGAAAAAAGATTTAATGAAAGAAGCACAGGATTATAAGAATGCGGGAAAATACGACCGCGCCCTGGAATCTTATGCGAACATTCTCAGGATCGAACCAAAAAATCTTAAAGCCTGGTATGACAAAGCCTCCATACACCTTACGCTTGAACAATATCTTCCGGCACTTGATGCTTATAAGACCATCCTGGAACTTGACCCGAAAAATATAAAAGCATGGCATGAACTGGGATTCATACTTGTGAATCTTGGAAGACTGGAAGAAGCGCTTGTTGCTTATGACAAAGTGCTTGCATCCGAACCTGAAAATATGAAATTGCTCAATGAAAAGGCAATGATATTGAAGGAATTGAAGAAGGATTCCGAAGTATTAAAAATTTACGACAGGCTTCTTGTGAAAGACCCTGATAATGTTAAAATGTGGTTTGAAAAAGGATTAATGCTATCAGGTCTTGGAAAAGAAGCGGATGCTTTTTTAGCATACGAGAAAGTCCTGGGAATAGACCCGGGTCATGCAGGAGCTCTTGCCCGGAAAGGATTGATCATAGGAACCAGAAGACAATACGCCGAGAGCTTTGACTTACTTGAAAAATCTATTAAGAGCGATCCGTCTAACTGGAATGCATGGTATGGTAAAGGAAAGGTTTGGGGATTAAAGGGCAATGACCTTTCTTCAATAGACCGGAAATATGATGCAATGAAAGCATTTGAAACAGCTTTGACCGCATATGGAAAAGCACTTGAACTAAATCCGAAGGATGCAGTATTATGGTTTGAAAAAGGTGTTATTCTCAATAAACTTGGTAAGGCTAATGAAGCCCTCAAGGCTTTTGATAAGTCAATTGAAATAAATCCTGATAGTGCGAACACATGGTATGAGAAAGGATTGATTACAAAGGAACTTGTAAGCGAAGCTGATGCACAAAATTGCTTCAAGAAAGTAATGGAATTGGATCCTTCACATACTCTTGCCCGACATAGATTAAAACACTAAATATTCAAGTGGATATTTGATATGGGAAATAATATGAAAAATTCCAGGATGATAATAATAGGTTTGTTATTAATATCGATGCTTATTACCCCCGTATATGCTGCGGATTGGAGCATGTTCAAAAAAGATCCTTCACATTCCGGCTATACAGATGATGCGGTAAATCCTCCGCTCATATTAAAATGGACAAAAGACATTGGATTTGAAACCGACTCATCCCCTGTGGTAGTTAATGATGTTTTGTATATTGGAACAACTTTTGGTATTCATGCACTGGACATAAGATCCGGAAAGGAACTATGGACATACCATACAAATGGTTTTGTAAAATCAGTTCCAACGGTTTCAAACGATGTTGTATATTTTGGCGCAGATGATCGCAAGTTCTACGCAGTGAACGCAAAAGATGGAACCCTTCTATGGATAAATGATAAAGCCATGGATGGATATGTTGCTTCGGCTGCTGTTGCAAACAACATGGTTTATGCGATGCCAAAAGATGGTTCTTTTTATGCATTTGATATCAGGAATCGTGAAATTATCTGGTCCACACTTATAGGAAAAGTAGCTGAATCATCACCGGCTGTTGGAGAAGGAATTATTGCGTTTGGAACTGATGGCGGAGATATAGTCGCGCTTGATGCTTCAACAGGAAAAGAAAAATGGCGTTATGATTCAGGAGTGATTGAAATTAAGTCTTCACCTGTCATAGCGGACGGAACCTTATTTGTGGGGTCAAATGACGGATCAGTCTATGCAATTACCATAGACAAAGGGACACTGAAATGGAAATATTCCACAAGTGATAATGTTGAGTCTTCCCCATCTGTGAAAAATGGTGTAGTATATTTTGGCTCAACAGATTCAAATTTCTTTGCGCTTGATGCATTAACTGGAAAAGTTATTTGGAAAATCCCCAATTTTGGACCTGTTCTTAGCGGACCGGCAATTTCAAATGATATTGTCTATTTTGGGACAAGAAATAATTTCATATATGCACTTGATACCAATACAGGAAAAATGCTCTGGAAAAATTCAACCGGACAAAATGATAAAGATTACATAACTTCTCCTGCGATTTCAGGCAACATGCTGTTCGCAGCAACGCATAGCGGGCTATTGTATGCGTATTCATCAGGAAATATGGCAACCTCAACACCAACGCCTGCTATTGAGGAAACAATAGCATCGCCAACAATAACACAAACTGCCAGCCCGACTGTTGCAACGGTTAAACCTTCACAAACAAAAGGGTCTCCGGGATTTGAATTTCCGGTTTCGATCTTACTGATACTGGCGGTCTTTGGAATGTATCGTAAGAAAAAATAACAACACATGCAAACCCTAAAGGGAACAATAATATACGGCGATGAGTTTGAACCAATTGATGGTTATATTACTATAGACGATGGCATAATAAAGAAGATTGAAGAAAGTACCGTTGCCACTGATGTAATAATCGCCCCCTGCTTTGTGAATGCACATACTCACATAGGAGATTCGGTCATAAAAGACCCCCCTTTTTTACCCCTTCCTGAACTCGTGCAGCCTCCTGATGGATTGAAACACAGGATCTTAAGGGAAACCTCTTATTCCGATCTGGTTTCTTCGATGAAGGCAAGCATTGAAGACATGATACAAACAGGAACCTGCGCTTTTTGTGACTTTCGTGAAGGTGGTTATGCCGGAGCACAGGCTCTTCATGACGCCATCGGAACTGATCCACGCATTAAAACTTTGATTTTCGGACGGCCGGATGATGAAGATATGAATTATCTTGATTCTTGCGATGGAACCGGGCTTAGTAGCACGAACGATCTTGAACCTGGATATATCCGGGATATTTTAAAACAAACGAGGGAAAAAAAGAAGAAATTTGCAATCCATGCAGGTGAAAGGGATCAAACAGATATTTCAAGTGCGCTTGGGCTTCATCCGGATTTCCTGATACATCTTACAACGGCGGGAGAAAAAAATATAAAGGATATTGCAGATGCAAACATTCCTGTTGTGGTCTGCCCGCGCTCGAATTACATCACGAGGTCCGGGATTCCCCCAATTGCGAAAATGCTTGACGCAGGGATTCTTGTTGCTGTGGGCACTGATAATGTAATGCTTAATTCCGTTAATATGTTTTCTGAGATGGAATTTCTTGTTAAAACAAATCTTTACAATGATAGACAAGTATTTAAACTGTGCACGCTAAATGGAGCAAAACTATTAGGTATGGATAAAGAATCAGGCTCCATAAAAATAGGAAAAAAAGCAAGATTGATGATCTTGACTAAAAAATCTTATAATATGCAGGGAATACAGAATCCATTGAGCGGTTTAGTGAGGCGGGCCAGACCGGATGATATTATTAGGATAATTTAATAAATTGAGGAGGAAAATTATGGCTAGTAAATTATATACAAAAATATTGATTGCAACAGATGGTTCGGAATATACAAAAAATGCGGTTGATTACGGTATCGACCTTGCAAAGAACACGGGAGCAAAGCTTCTTACAATTTATGTTGTCGATACTGCTGCTTTTGCTTCGATCCCCATGGATGCTGCGTGGGAGAGCATGTATGAGCTTCTTAAACAGGAAGGCGACCTGGCTATAAAATATGTGACAGAAAGAGCAGAAGCAGAAGGATTGGAAGTTGAAGGAAATTTAATTGAAGGGCATCCTGGTGACGAAATAATAAAATATTCTGAAAGTAACGCGGTCTCCCTCATTGTAATGGGAACTTTGGGAAAGAGCGGGCTTGACAGGTTCCTTCTGGGAAGCGTTGCCGAGAAAGTAGTTCGCAATTCAAAAATACCAGTGCTGGTTGTCCGCGCTAAAAAATAAAAAAAAGGGAGACAAAAAATGCCGAATACGCCGCAAAGCATAAAAGTTGATGACGTGATGGTCAGGGACGTTGCCCGCGCTGAATTGCCCGGATCAAGGGATGAAGTTCTTGAAATCTTAAAGTCAAAGCATATTTCTGGAGTTCCGATAGTAAAAGGCAGCGAACTGGCAGGGATCGTTACAAGGACTGATCTATTGAAACATCCTGAAGAGGAACAGATAGCGCTCCTGATGACGAGAAATCCCATTACCATTACGCCCGATAAATCGATCGTAGATGCAGCCCGGATAATCCTGGATAATAATATTCGGCGTTTGCCGGTTGTTGAAGATAGTATACTTACAGGCCTTATAACCATAGCTGATATTGTTGGCGCAATAGGAAGACTGAATATTACTACCCCAATAAGTAATTATATTGGAAATGGCGTGGTTTCTGTATGGAGCGAAACACCTCTTTGTGTAGTTGGTGAGATCATGGAGCTTGCCGACGTTAAAGCAGTTCCAATGTTGGATTCGACACTTACACTGGTTGGGGTAGCATCTGATAAGGATCTTATAAGTGCAAGCATGATCGAGGATAAGACTGAGATGTCAAATATGTCTGCAGGATCTGATGATGATGCCTGGACATGGGAATCCATGCGGGACACCATGAGCCTGTATTACAGCGTCTCTAAGATCCAGCTTCCTGATTCGCCTGTGAAAGAAATAATAAAATTAACCGGTGAACCTGAAACTGCACTGCTAAGCTCGGCAGTAAGTGAATGTGCACGTAAAATGAAGCGCCATAGAATTGATCAGCTACCCGTCGTCACCAACACCAAAAAACTACTGGGTTTGGTACGCGATAAAGATCTGTTGAGGGCAATAGTATAATTCAGATATCCTGAAGGATCTGAATTATCATTTATTTACTGTTCATCTAACATTATTTTTTTAATATAGGCATATTTTGCCTAAATATTTAAATCAGATTATGACGTAAATCAAATATTTAACATGATAAAAACAACAGATAAATATCCTTATTCTGAAACTGCGGCAATGCAAAATGTTTATACACGGAAGATACTGCAACTTTCACCTTCAGTAAAGCTTGTTTTCAAAGTGCTTGAATTCAAGGGACTCTTGACCCAGAAAGAACTTGTCTCTGAAAGTTATCTTCCTCCCCGCACTGTGCGATATGCCCTGAACATACTTAAGAGAGAAGGGATACTGGAAGAACGCCTCTATTATAAGGATGCACGGCAGTGCCTTTATGGTGTGAAAACTCCACAAACTGATGAGTTATTGTCAAACTTTGCATGCGGTATGGTATGATTTATATATTTTTAAACTAACTGGAAGCACATGGACCGAAACAGTTTGCGGGAAATAGTACATCTTGTAGCTTCTTTACTGGTTCTTACAATTGCGTTTTCATATCCCAGCACCAGTATAGAAGCGTTAGCTATAGCCGCCGTTGGAGTGGGTACAGGTTTTCTGCTTCATGAACTTGCCCATAAGTTCACAGCCCAGAGATATGGTTATGTTGCAGATTACGAGGCAAGCCCCATGGGATTGGCCATGGCTATAGGGATATCTATATTCACAGGTGGAAATTTTGTATTTGCAGCACCAGGCGCGGTAATGATCAGGGGCAAAAAAATTCCTTATGGTCAGGTTGAAAACTATTATTATAATAATCTCCAGAATGAAAGGGAATTTGCCTATATTTCTGTTTCAGGGGCTGTGGTGAATTTAATACTTTCCTTCTTATTCATAATTATTTCATTAACAATCACCGACCCATTAGCAATAAAAGTACTAACAAGAGCTGCCTTTATCAATGTGTTCCTTGCAGGATTCAATATGATACCATTCGGCCCTCTGGATGGGGCAAAAGTTTGGCGGTATAATCCTGTCTTATGGTGTATTGTAGTTATACTATCGATTATCCTGTTCTTTTATTTACAATCCTGATAAGGAGAATCGTTCAAACTTTCTTGAATGAATCTTTTGCCGCACCGCACCAGGGGCAGACCCAGCCAGCAGGAAGATCTTCAAAAGCTGTCCCGGGCGCAATACCCGAGTCAGGATCGCCGTCAGCCGGGTCATATACATAGTCACAAAGAGTACATTTCCACTTTTCCATGTTATTAAATTTAATCTGCAGAACTTAAAAGTAACTTCGAAATACTATGGTTATTACACGTTTTAATTTTGTCGTATAAATTAGTCAAACTAAAAAACTGATTTTTTAAGTTAATTGGATTTCATTTATAAAATATAAAATAAGTAACCGAAAAACTTATTGGTAACAAAATACTATCTATCTTAGGAGTAAGGAATGGTGTTGGTTCATAAAGATAGATTATATATATTTATGGATTTATCCATAAAAACGTGTGTGGCTTACTTCAGATTAAAATAGCTTATAATTGAAATAAGGGAGGAATTATGAAAGAAAAGGAACTTTTTATAGGAATAGGAATATTAGTAATGCTGCTGGCGCTAGCAGGAACGGTAAGCGCAAGTCATGATGGGTCTAAAGGATTTGCATGTAATAATTGTCATGCTATCACACCCGAAAATGCAACTTTTTATAACCAAACACATCGTTACAACGAAACACTGATTAATCCACCAAATTGTGATCTTTGTCATGTAAGTGTTGCAACAACACCATTTAATATGGATCTTTCTCTTAAAAAAGGCACTCCAACTTACCTGACATCTACAACATGCCAGGCATGCCATAAGACAAAATATGACAAATGGAGTAACACATTGCATGCTGTTATGTTAACGCCAAGAGATAAAGCTCAGGCAATGAATCTTCCAACTCCATATGTTGGCTGGGCGAACATATCCTACGTAATTGTAACTAAATTTCAATTCGCATATATCAACACGACTGGATATTTCCTTGCTCAGAATGATGAATATAATACTGAAAATATGAAATGGGAAAATAGTACTCACGCTGGCGGCGCATACGGCACCTGTGGAAGATGCCATACCACTAACTGGAATGCAAGCGCCAGTAATAGCTCATTACCAGGCTTTAATGGTACCTTTAGCGAGCCAGGAATTGCCTGTGAGAGATGTCATGAACCGGCAGGCAATGGTCATCAGGTAGTTGTTAATTATTCCGGAGATTCATGTCGTGAATGCCATACCGGTAATAATCATGGAACGGGCTGGGAAAATGGTGAACATGCGCCACCTCCGTATGAAAACGGCAGCAATTGCATGTTCTGCCATTCCTCGTTTGATCAATATAGAAACCAGAATGTGACTACGGCTAACGCGACAGGCGTATCGTGCGGAGTATGCCACAATATCCACGATATGACAGATAACAAATATGCAGCAACATTCTCGGAAGACAATTTCAATGCAACAACATGGTCTGAGGTCGCTGATTCGAAATTAAGTTTCTTCAATGCAACAGCAAGCTATATCAGTTTGACTGGTGGCTCAACAGGTACACTGGGAGCTGGGAACGATATCTTCGATACCCTCGTTTCGCCTGCCTTGTTATACCCCGGCAATGATGCCAGTAGAAAAGATGCAAGCTATGGTACTGCACCAATAAATGTTACAGGTCCTGTGTCAGAAGTATTGTGCTCAAAGTGCCATTACAGACATGGGTTGGCTCATACGGCATCAGTTAATCTGACACATTCCAGAATGAACTATCCACAAAGTGAATGGGCAACCTGTACTGACTGCCACATGGCAGGTACAAATGCAACAGTGGGTAAAGATATGATGAAGAACCACGCGAACGACCCATTGACTCCAAACTCCTGCGGAGGCACCACAAAATGCCATACTACAAGTGCTCAGAACTTGAGCATGAGTTCACATTCAGTCATTCCAAACATGAATGAATGGAATGGAAGTGCACATAATGACATGGAAGTTGGAGTAAACAAAAATCCTAATAGTAGTTTCTACAGGAGCATCAACGGAACAACAGGTGTCGTCACTACCGCTTCAAGAATGAACTCTTGTGACAAATGCCACTCGCCTTTTAACTGGAACCCATTGACTGACTTTAATAGCAATGGCACTCAAAACACCGCCACCGTAAAGCTGACTCCTGATAACTTCAAGGGTATTATATGCGCGGTTTGCCATAATTTCCACGACATGGGTGACTGGCTCAAAAAGACCAATGCGACGTTCGGGGAGGCAAAAGCCTATGCATGGTATAATAAGGATGCTGTAGTCGCGGCCACGAATGCAACAACTGGCGCTATAACCAGATACAAAGCTAACTATACCATGATGTCAAACACAACTGAGCTATGCGGCAACTGCCATTCGAATATCAGAATAGGCAATGAAGGGCCTGGCTGGAATGGTTCTGGCGGTAATCCGACAGGAGTACATGGTTTCCCGGCAAAAGATGTGTTTGATGGCTCATATAAGCAGACAGTGTTAAATTTCGAGTGCATAGATTGCCACATGTCAACAATGATAACAGACTCAAACGGAAGCTTGCTGCCTGACAGCCAGAAAGTGAAAGGTCATTCCTTCAAGGTGAACGCTACTATATTGATGAACGGTACAACTTGCTCAAGCTGCCATGTAACCGGAAGCACACTGGGCAACCTGAGCGCTACGATCGAGAATATACAGGCACAAACCCGTGATAAGTGGAATGCCACAAACATAACTGTTCTTGGCGCATTGGCAACAATTAAAGCCTATAACGGTGAGAAGAACCTGAGCCGTGATAAGATCGCCCAAGCATACTGGAACCTGCGATTGGTGTCATCAGACGAAAGTTGGGGTGTGCATAATCCAGTGAAGGTAAACAATTTGCTCAATGAGTCCTCGACTCTGGCGAATGATGCCATAGAAGCTCTTGGGTCAACGGCAACAGGAAAGCCAAATATAACAAGCTTTTCTCCGACGACACCAACAGTGATTGATGTTGTTGGAGGCCCCACCAGAACATTTAGCATTACAGTTAACCAGGCAGTGAACGTATCCTGGCAGATTAATGAGGCAGAAGTAACTAATGAAACAGGTGTAACCACATCGTCATATCCCATTTCCAGCGCAATCCAGGGCACACGGAACGTGACTGCTGTTGCTCAAAATGACAATGGAAGTGCAATGCAAAAATGGACCTGGGTCGTTAATCCGATATCTTCAGGAACAGGTAGCATCTCAGGCATGAAATTTAATGACCTGAACAATAATTCGATTAAGGATTCAGGAGAAACAGCCCTTGCCGGTTGGACCATTGTACTGACAGGAGGCACCACTGCAACTATGACAACAGATGCAAATGGCAGCTATACCTTCAGCAACCTGGCACAGGGCAACTATACCGTGGCAGAAGTCCTGAAGCCAGACTGGAAGCAGACATTACCAGCAAATGGAACATATAATGTAACTATTGCAGGCGGAGAAAACCTGACCGGTATGGACTTCGGCAATAATTTGCCTGTGCCGCCGCCAGTGAACGGTACTATTGCTGTAAGGATGATCGAGAAGGGATCTTTACTCCTCGGAGAATCAACCAATATTACTGTTGATATCAGCAGCAATATGAGCCAGGCGTTGGCCCTTCATGAAATTATACCTGCGGGATGGAACCTGACAAGGATCTCTGATGACGCAGATGCTTTCAAGAATAGCACCAGCGAGTCGATATGGTTCAATGTAAGTCCGGGAATTAACAAAACAGTTATCTATAGACTAACTGCGCCAGATAATGCCTCTATCGGAACATATCACATCAACGGAACTATAAGCAGCGCAAGTGGAGTGATAGCAGTTGTACAGGGCGACAACACCATTACACTTGATATTAAAGCATTTTATAGAAGACTTGGCAGTGATACCAATATAGTAGAGACCACGGACGTGTTAACAGCCGCAGAGGACTGGAGAAACAACAAAGCACCTGCCGGATTTGAACAAGCAATAACAACACAGGAGTTCCTTTCACTGATTGATGAATGGATGAGGAACTAAAGCATAAACAACCAGGATAAATTCCGCGCAAATCCCGCCTCCTGAGGCGGGATACTCTTTTTACTTTTTTTTCGAGATCGCCAGTTAGGGAACTTATTAAATCTTCTTTTACGAATAAACTACAGAGAGCCCAGAGGGCACAGAGAAACATTAACTCTGTGATCTCTGGGCTCTCTGTGGTTGATTATCCTTCCGGGATTGATTTTGTATTGATTATTTCTGTAAACATAGCTCACATAACTCGGAATCTCAGGTTACATTGTAGAGATTGCAGAACAAAACCAATATGCTTTTAAATAAAGAAAGACGAATGTCGTAAAAACGTAGGAGGAAAATATGTTTGGTATTGAATTTGTACCGGCAGATCCGGTTCTAAAATTAGCACACTACACAAAGCTCGCAGAAGAAAACGGTTTTGACAATGTATGGATTACAGATCACTACAATAATCGTGATGTGTATACCACACTTGCAGTACTGGCAATGAACACCAACAGGATAAAACTGGGAACAGGCGTAACAAATCCTTATACAAGGAATGTTGCTATCACGGCCCAGAGCATTGGTGCGATCAACGAGATATCCGGCGGCCGCGCAATACTTGGTATCGGCCCTGGTGATAAGGCCACTTTTGATGCCATGGGCATCGAGTGGGTCGAGCCAATGACCACGATCGCTGAAAGCATAACAGCTCTTCGGGGATTCTTTGGCGGTAAGAAGGTTGCACAGGATGGAAAGCGTGTAAAAGTCGGTGGAGCAAAACTGTCATTCAAGACCGGAAACATCCCCATCTATATGGGAGCGCAGGGCCCCAAGATGCTTGAACTTGCAGGTAAAGTTGCTGATGGAGTGCTCATAAATGCATCACATCCAAAGGATTTTGAATTTGCGATCAAACAAATTGCACTTGGCGCAAAAGCAGTCGGGCGCGATCCCAAGAGCGTTGACGTAGGCGCTTATGCATGCTTCTCTATCCATAAGGACGCAGAAAAAGCAAAGGGCGCAGCAAAAGTTGTAGTTGCATTCATCGTTGCAGGCTCACCGGATACCGTTCTTGAAAGACATGGTATTGATGTTAGTGCAAAGAAGAATATCGGCGATGCCATCGCAAAAGGCGACTTCCCGGGATTGAACACTCTTGTCACTGAAAAGATGATAGATGCTTTCTCCATATGCGGAACACCGGCTGATTGCAAGGCAAAAGTCCAGGCCCTCCAGAAGATCGGCGTCACGCAGATAGTTGCCGGATCGCCAATTGGTCCTGACAAGGAAACGGCTATCAAATTGATAGGAAAGGAAATCATCGGAGGAAAGTAAAGTGGAAGCAAAATCGGACAGTGCTGTCGCAGGACCCCTTGTAGAAAGGGGCATCCTTAAATCCGACCAGGATAAGGTACTCATCAGACTGGGCAACATGTATGCCCCTAACGTGGGACTACCAAAAATTGCAGATGTTGGTGAATATAACTACTGCTGTTCCTGCGGTACATGCGAAGCTATCTGTCCGGTGAACGCCCCCGTAGTACGAAAAGAGCCGGTTGACATTTCAAAGGAAAAGAACAATTATAATAAAATGGAATTGAAAACCGAGGTTGTTTTCAAGAATGGCAATCCCTTAATAGCAGAAGTTAACCCATGTGTGAATTGCTATGCATGCGAGCGCGTATGCCCCATACTTGATGGTTTCCCGGTAGATGAATTCAACAACGTCAGGGTAATGAAAGCAGGAAAAAGCAAAACACTTCACGGCCAGGATGGAGCAATAGTTTCACAGATATTGAAATCCCTCCTTGAACAGGGAGAGATCGACTGTGCCATTGGGGTTGTTCGAAATGAGAACTGGGAAACAAAAATTGTAATGTTCACCAGTCCTGAGGATATAACAAAAGCCAGCGGTACAAAATATACCTACCAGCCGGTACTTTCAAGCGTCAGGGATATACACAGGGCATTTGTTGATACTTATGTCCAGGGCCTTAAGAAATACAAGAAAGTTGCGCTTGTTGGAGTACCATGCCAGGCCCATGGCGCAAAACTATTCCGTGATAATTTTAACAGGATAGAATTAATAATCGGGCTTATCTGCATGGAAAGTTTTTCTGAACAGATAATGCTCAATGAAATGATCCCAAAGATTATGGGCGTTGATATAAGGGACGTAAAGAAGATGAACTTTAATAAAGGTAAATTCATCGTTGAAACTAATAAAGAAGTAAAAGAAGTTCCCATCAAAGAGGTCGCGCCTCTTGCCAGGAAAGGATGCCATTATTGCCAGGATTATACATCATATTTTGCAGACATATCGGTTGGTTCCGTGGGTTCGGATGAAGGGTGGAGTACTGTTTTTGTAAGAACTGAAACAGGCGAGAAATATCTTAATAAGGTCAATGATATTGAATGGACTGAAAAACCCATTAACCTGGATATTGTGAAAAAGCTCATTGATATGAAACATAAACATAATAGCTGGGACTGGCGCGCATTTATGAAAGAGATATGGAACCGCGACACTCCTGTCAGGCCATGGGGAGCAGAGAAACTCGCTAATATCCCCCCGCCACCACCGCCGCCATCCGCTGAAAAACCCCCGGGAGCAGCAAAGCCATCTGGCACAAAGCCCCCGGCTGCAAAACCAATTTAATAATATGCGCCGCGGGATTTATCTTGGAAGATTCCAGCCATATCATTTAGGGCATCATGAAGTCTTAAAACAGATAGTGAATGAGGTGGATGAAATCATTGTGGGCATCGGCAGCGCCCAGAAAAGCCATGAGATAGAGAATCCATTCACAGCAGGCGAACGGGTGCTCATGGTATCAAGCTCACTGATGGAATTTGATATCAAACACTATGTAATACCAATTGAGGATATCCAGCGCAATTCCCTCTGGGTATCACATGTGAAATCAATGGTGCCGCCTTTTGATATTGCATATACGAATAATCCGCTTGTGATAGAATTGCTGCGGGAAGCAAGGATAGAGGTCAAACAATCTCCACTTTTCATGCGAAACAGTTATTCCGGCACGGAGATCAGGCGCAGGATGTTAAAAGGTGAAAAATGGGAGCATTTTGTACCGAAAAATGTTGTAGATATCATAAAAGAGATCAAAGGTGTCAAAAGGATCAGGACCGTTATGCAATCAGACCAGGAATGAAATTCGGATTAATTCTAATTATTAAATATATTATTTTCTTCAAAGCAACCTTTTAATCCTTTCCCCACCAATAAACACTCAGGGAGAGACAACACTAATGTCCATCAGATTTGACCGATTCACCATCAAAGCCCAGGAAGCATTCCAGGACGCACAGACCATAGCACTTGATAAAAACCAGCAGCAGCTTGAAGTCGAGCATCTTTTACTTGCACTAATCAACCAGAAAGAAGGGCTCACACTCCAGCTCCTGCAAAAACTTGGCGCGAACACCGCAGGAATAATCTCACGGCTTGAAGACGAGCTCAGCAAGCTCCCGCGCGTGGAAGGAGCCGGCGCCGGCCAGGTTTACATGTCCACACGATTGAACAATGTCGCTGAGGCCGCATTTTCCGAAATGAACACCCTTCGCGACGAATACCTGAGTACGGAACACCTCCTGCTTGCGATCGCCGATGAAAAAAATGGTATCTCTGCGCGCATCTTGAAAGAGAATGGGGTTTCAAAGGATGCTCTCATGAAATCCCTGAAAGAAGTGCGAGGATCGTCACGCGTCACAGACCAGAATCCTGAAGATAAATACGAGGCGCTCAAAAAATACGGACGCGATCTTACCGAACTTGCACAGCGCGGGAAGCTTGACCCGGTCATAGGTCGGGATAATGAGATCCGGCGTGTGCTCCAGGTGCTATCGAGGCGGACAAAGAATAATCCTGTTCTTATAGGAGAGCCCGGTGTCGGAAAAACTGCTATTGCAGAAGGTCTGGCGCTTCGGATATTTGCAGGCGATGTCCCGGAGACCATAAAGGACAAGAAAATTGTGGCGCTCGATATGGGCGCGCTTGTGGCAGGGGCAAAGTTCAGGGGTGAATTCGAGGAGCGCCTGAAGGCTGTGATAAAGGAAGTGCAGGATTCAGAGGGGGAGATCATACTTTTCATAGACGAACTTCATACCCTCGTGGGTGCAGGAGCGGCAGAAGGGGCAATGGATGCTTCAAATCTTCTCAAACCCGCGCTTGCCCGCGGGGAACTGCACGTGATCGGCGCCACAACGCTTGATGAATACAGGAAGCATATCGAAAAAGATGCTGCACTTGAGCGCCGTTTCCAGCCAGTGCTTGTGGATGAGCCTTCTGTGGATGAAACCATTTCAATATTGCGCGGCCTGAAGGAGAAATACGAAGTTCATCACGGTGTCAGGATACAGGATGCAGCGCTTGTGACAGCCGCTATTCTATCTCATAGGTACATAACAGACAGGTTCCTCCCGGACAAGGCTATAGACCTTATCGATGAAGCTGCATCAAAACTCAGGATAGAGATCGACAGTATGCCTTCTGAGCTTGATGACATCGAGAGGAAGATCAGGCAGCTTGAGATTGAGAAACAGGCGGTCAAAAAAGAAAAAGACGAATATTCAAAAGAACGCCTTGTGAAAATCGATAAGGAACTTTCAGACCTGAAAGAAAAAGGCAGCTCAATGAAAGCTCACTGGCAGCTTGAAAAAGATGCCATCCAGAAGATCCGGAAGATCAAGGAAGACATCGAGAAAACCCGCATAGAATCTGAAAAAGCTGAAGTTGAAGGCAATCTTGAACGTGCCTCAGAACTGCGTTATGGGGTTCTAATGGGTCTTGCGAAGCAGCTGGATGAAAAAAATAAGAAACTTGTCAAACTCCAGAAAGACCAGAAGATGCTCAAAGAAGAGGTTGATGAAGAAGATATCGCAGAAGTCGTGTCGAAGTGGACGCACATCCCTGTCAGCAAAATGCTCGAAGGTGAGATGCAAAAACTCGTTCATATGGAAGAGCGTATCAGAGCGCGCGTTATCGGGCAGGAAGAAGCGGTTGTTGCGGTTGCCAATGCTGTAAGACGCGGCCGCGCCGGAATTTCAGATCCGAAACGTCCCATTGGCTCATTCATGTTCCTTGGTCCAACTGGCGTGGGAAAGACCGAACTAGGACGGGCGCTTGCCGAATTCATGTTCGACGATGAAGCTGCAATGATACGGCTTGACATGAGCGAATATATGGAAAAGCACACAGTTGCAAGGCTCATAGGCGCGCCGCCGGGATACGTGGGTTACGAAGAAGGAGGCCAGCTCACAGAAGCTATCAGGCGGCGGCCTTATGCTGTCGTTTTGTTAGATGAAATAGAAAAAGCGCATCCTGATATTTTTAATGTTTTGCTCCAGATACTCGATGATGGAAGGCTTACAGATGGCCACGGTCGCACTGTGGATTTCAAGAATACGGTCATAATAATGACTTCCAATATCGGGAGCCAATGGATTTTTGAGTTGCTGGACAATGAAGAAGAAATGAGGAAAAAAGTGATGGAAGTCGTTCGAAGCAGGTTCAAGCCTGAATTCTTAAACCGCCTTGATGAGATCATTATTTTCCATCCGCTACGCCTTGCCGAGATCATTAAGATCGTGGATATCCAGTTCAATATCCTGAAAAAAAGGCTTACTGATAGGAAGATCGAAATAACTCTTACAGAATCAGCAAGAGACCTGATCGCAAGAATAGGTTATGACCCATCATACGGCGCGCGGCCCTTAAAGAGGACTATCCAGCACAGGATCCTTGACCCTCTTGCAATGAAGATACTTAATAAGGAATTCAAAGAAGGAGATTCGATAGAAGTGGATGCAGATGGCGAAGAGCTTGTGTTCAGGAAAATAAAATAGCACAATGATATCTATCGGTGTAATAACGCGGGGAAAATACGGCTTGCGACTGATCGAAAATATCAGGAACAATTCCAATTTTAAGGTCTCATCATTAGAGCTTCCTGAATCACTTCCCGATTTCATAGAAGAACCGGCAGAATTTGTCAAAAGGTTGGATCTTGACAGGAGTTTCTTTTCGAATGACCTGATAATAACTTACATAATCCATCCTGACCTGACACCTGAAATAGCGCGCATTGCAGGTGAGAATGGGGCTCATGCCGTAATTATTGCAGGAGGCGCAGCAAAAGCAGGCGGAAGAGATGAGCTGTTAGACATCTCAAAAAAATATGGCATTCATATCGAGATACATGAGATATGCTGCGATATAGGACGATCAAGCAACAAAACCGTTATGGATTTTGGATCATGCTTTGGAAGACCCCAGATCAGGATCACAACAAAAGACGGTATAATCTCGGACATATTGGTCATCCGGGGCGCTCCATGTGGAAGCACATGGCACATGGCAAAAAACCTCATCGGGTCTAAAACAGAAGATGCTCCTGCAAAAGGCGGTCTTCTTGTGCAGCAATACCCATGCAGGGCCATCCGGGGCTCAAAAGGCGGAATACATAAAGCTGCGAAGCTGCATAAGGAAGCAGTTGAAAAAGCATTGAAAGAGAGTGGTCAAATGAAAGGATCAATTTATGAACGCTCACTCAAGTTCCATGAAGCACACCAGGGGAAGATAGCTCTAAAAAGCAAAATAAGTTTAAAGACAAAAGATGACTTAAGCCTTGCCTATACACCAGGAGTAGCAGAGGCATGCCTGAGGATACAATCAAACAAAGATGATATTTACCGTTATACTTCAAAAGGAAATCTTGTTGCTGTAGTGAGTGATGGCACATCGGTTCTGGGATTAGGGGACCTCGGTGGTTATGCAGCGCTGCCTGTGATGGAAGGAAAAGCGGCGCTTTTTAAGGTTTTTGCAGGCGTGGATGCTTTTCCGATATGTCTTGACACCAGGGATACTGAAGAAGTGATCAACATCGTAAAGAACATAGCGCCTGTTTTCGGGGGGATCAATCTTGAGGATATCGCAGCTCCCCGGTGTTTTGAGATCGAGACAAGGCTAAAGGGATTACTTGATATTCCTGTGTTCCACGATGACCAGCATGGAGCAGCTCTAGTCATGCTTGCGGGGCTGATAAATGCCCTGAAAGTTGTGGGAAAGAAATTCGGCCAAATAAAAGTTGTCATCAGCGGCGCAGGCGCAGCAGCAACAGCAAGCGCAAAACTCCTGATAGACCAGGGGGTGAGGGACATCATCATATGCGATTCGACCGGCATAATTTATGAAGGAAGAGCCGGGCTTAATCCCTATAAAGAAGGACTTGCAAGGCTTACTAATAAAAACCAGGTGACAGGAAATCTTGCAGATGCCATGAAAGGAGCGGATGTATTTATTGGTTTATCAGTGGGCGGGATTGTCTCTGAAGAAATGATAAGATCCATGTCTTATGATGCAATAGCGCTGCCTCTGGCAAATCCCACACCTGAGATCATGCCGGAAAAAGCAAAAAAAGCAGGCGCACGGATTGTCGGGTCCGGCCGTTCGGATTGCCCCAACCAGATCAATAATGCCATTGGATTCCCGGGTATATTCAGGGGGGCGCTTGATGTAAGAGCAAGAGATATCAATGAAGTGATGAAAATGGCAGCTGCAAACGCACTGGCATCACTTGTCCCCGAACCTTCGGAAGAACAGATAATACCCAGCATTTTTGATACACAGGTCGCACCCGCGGTAGCCTCTGCTGTTGCCAGGGCTGCAATGGAAAGTGGAGTTGCAAGAAAAAGGGTTTCTCCTGAAGAAGTGGCAAGGCATACTAGAGAACTGGTAAGGATTCAATGAAGTTCACGAATTTCCTTATTATTTTATGCGTATCTTTAAGCTTTTATTTTTGGGGCACAAAAGAGAATCTTGCATTCAGTGAATATGCCCTTTTTCACGGAGCATATTATACTTTGTTGACCGGGCTTTTTGTGCATGCAAATTTTGCCCATCTTGCCGGGAACATGGTTTTCCTTTATGTATTCGGCAACAGCCTGGAAGATGAAGTCGGGGCCTTCAATACCGCTCTTGTTTTTTTCACAGGTGGTATATTATCGTTCATTTTCAGTATCCCGTTTTATCCCGAAGCGAACATGGTTGGCGCATCAGCCGCCATATTTTCGGTGATGGCTGCCCTATTGCTTGCCCGCCGCCCCGGATATTCTGTCCAATTCCTCTCGCCAATCGGGCCGCTTACGCTTTTGTATTTTATCTTCAATATAATCGCGGTTAAAAACGATACTGGTGGGAATGTTGCATATCTCTCGCATATCATCGGTTTTATAATAGGAATGATTTTCGGAGCGAAATACAACAAGAAGTGGAAAGAGAGCCTGTTTCTTACGCTTGGATTGTTAATCTGTTATATCATTGTATACAGTTATTTGAAAAAATGGATCTAAGAAAATCAAATCGATAGATTTATGTATCATGATAATAATTCATATGTATAATAGGAAAAAGAATGGAATAGGTTTCAGCAATGGCAGGCTGTAATTGCCCACGTCTCAATTGATTCATATCAATATATAACAATCATGAATGGGCGTTATGGTATTACATCATGTTTTGTTAGAACAGATATTATTGGATATTAAGAATTGGGTATAGAATGCAAACCGCACTAAAATTTCCTATCCTATCCTATCCAATCGTGAACATTTTTGGGCGGGCAGAAATCTATATCTGATTTTTTATATACACCCGGAAGCCAATATGAGTATAAAATTGTTACATTTAATGTCGTATTCATTAAATAAAAAGATAACAGTAGAAGATATAAAATAATGAGCATAAAATCAAACCGAAAGATTTATGTATCATAATAATAATTCGTATATCCAATAGGAAAAAGATGGAATAGGTTTCAGCAAAGACAGGCTGTAATTGCCCACGTCTCAATTGATTCATATCAATATATTACAATCATGAACGGGCGTTATGGTATTACATCATGTTTTGTTAGAAGATATTATTGGGTATCAAGAATTGGATATAGAATGCAAACCGCACTAAAATTTCCTATCCTATCCTATCCAATCGTGAACATTTTTGGGCGGGCAGAAATCTATATCTAATTTTTATATCTTTTAAAAGCTACATATAATGTCGTATTTATTAAATAAAGAGATAACAGTAGACAATATAAAATAATGAGCATAAAATCAAACCGAAAGACTTATGTATTATAATAATAATTCCTATATCTAATAGGAAAATAATGGAATAGGTTTCAGCAAAGGCAAGCTGCAATTGCCTTGGTATGAATTAATTCATATCAAATATAACAATCATGAATCAGTACTACAGAATTTATGCTCTACTATGTCATACATGGATAAATCAGTTGGATAGTGATATGTGGATTTAAAGTAAGACCTCTAAACCCGGATATCACTATCCAGGGATAGATAGGAAAAATGATATAGTGGATGTTAAGGAATAGGAGAAAAATATGAAAAAATTATATATAGCAGCAGCTATCCTCTTTATTGGAATAGTTGGCTTAGGATGGGCAGCCGAAGCGGCGTCGCCAGTAAATCAAAATATGGGTTTACCTGATACAAAGATGGTAAACGTGTCAAACGACTTATGTAAAGGGTGTCATCAAGGTCCGGCTGATGTTCACCACTACATGGTATCAGGAGGTCCAGGTTCAAGTATGGTAAGAACAACAACTCTGGGATGTGTTGATTGTCACCCAGTAAGTGGCGGAGCGTTGACAATAGACAGAAATTGTCATGACTGTCATGATGGACCTGCATGGTCAGCAAATCCGTTAGTAATAAATCTGACAAAGATTCGACCACCAGGCAGACCACATCACAACACAACAAAGAATTCTGCATCAAACGCAATTACCAAGGCTGCATATAAAGCAGCAGACAGACAATGTACTACTTGTCACGCTGATGGGTATTTAGACAACTATAACGATGGACATCCAGTACCAACATATAACGCATCTATGATAACACCGATAGCCAGTTTCAAGATAAATGACAGTGGAACACTATGGGGTGGATGTTTAGCTTGCCACGATGACGGCGCAACTGGGTCAAATATCTTTAATCCAGATACTACTCACCATACAGCGAGATTCTGGGTTGGTTACCAGTGCAACAATTGTCACGTATCAGCAGGATTTAGAGCAGAACCAACTCCTGACTATAATCCAGAGCCACAGGCGCAATACTTAAGAGTATATCTAGGTGAAGCTTATCCATCATATACAACAATGTTTGGATGGGATAACACAACGAAAAAATTTGAATTTAGAAATGCAACAATGATTCAAGCTGGCGATACACTCAATGGTACAGGATGCGAAAAGTGCCACAGTATACGCGATTTGCATAATATTGAATCGGCAAGTCCAGGGCCTGACGGGTTAATGCAAACTGCAGATGACCTTGATGCAGTACAGACTATTGCTGCTCAAATCCCAGGATATGGTCATATAGCCAACAACTCTGACTGCAACGGTTGCCATCAGGCATGGGCTGGTTCAACAGATAATCCATTCCCAGGACCAAAAGCTATGACAGTATATAGTGTAACTCCAGGAATTGTGACTGCTAATGTCGCTACAGATGTAGTTATTGCAGGCACAGGCTTTGTAGAAGCTCCATATACAGCAGCGCTTTTGGTAGACGGAACACCAGTATCTGCAACTGTAACAGAAACATCAATAACAGCAAGTGTCAATCTGGCTCCAGGTGCTCATAGCATCGTTGTTCAGAAAGACGTTGCAACAACCTCACCGACCACAATAATGGCTACAGCACCAGGTACAATATCATCAGCGAAGTTAACAGGTACAGCGTTAACCATTGATGGTGTAGGTCTTGGAGCAGACCAGACGATGGTTGTAGTTTTAAAGAGTGACGGGTCACGTGTAGCATCTGACAGTATCACCAGTTCAACAGCTACTCAGATAGTTGCAGTAGCTTCACTGGCAGTAGTCGGCGATACCTTAGAAGTTATAACACCAACCGGTAAAGCCACAAAGGTAATCGAAGCTGGAACAGTTCTGGATTCAGTAACAGTCACTTATCCAAATGTAGCAGGAATAACCTGGAAACGCGGTACAGCAAAGACCGTAACATGGAACATAGCAGGTTCTTCTCAGGCAGTAAACGTTAAGATTGATCTCATGCAAGGAACATCTGTTAAGAAAACACTTGCATCCAGCACTCGTAACGATGGAACCCAATCTGTAACAATCCCCAGCAACCAGGCAACGGGATCTTACACGATAAGAGTAACCAGCTTAAGCCATACCCCAACGTACAGCGATACAAGCGACAATACCTTCACGGTAACGAAGTAAAGGGAAAAATAAAGTAAATAAATGTAAATATGAATTGTAAGAAAG
>CABEAN010000329.1_pt1 | contig 29748 bp, 36 predicted proteins | sample 3132371 | NCBI WGS metagenome assembly CABEAN01 (sample SAMEA5534343, study PRJEB31848) | metagenome | biome: tundra; feature: field; material: soil | place: USA | collected 2013-05 | depth 0.45 m | reverse complement strand
AGGAAAAGAAAGGGCTAATATGGATTTTTTGATGAAAAAAGCACATTTTTTCTGAAAAATCTGGAAATTCATGAAACGAAAGAAGAATTTAGGATAATTTTAAGGGATTATCCGACAATCTCCAGATATTAAAGATGTTCAAATAATTAAAAAAACTACACAGTATGGACAAAAAATTATGAAAGTAGCCGTAATTTTTCAAGATCCTACAGACAAAAGTAAATATTACGACGCCGCTTTTGATCTTGGAGAATTAATACCTGGATCAAGCTGCGTACAAATAATAACTGATCTCTTTGCTCCAGGACAACGAGATGCTTTTAAGGATTGTCTCATTGGACCTGATGTAGAAGTTTGTCGCTTAGGAGATCGTGTAAATGAACTTCTTGGTCTCCCAGTGCTTATTCCGATGGAGAAAGTTCCTCTAGGAAATATCCCAATCTCACTTTCTACTGGAATAATAAAACCTAATGATATAAAAACGGACATTGTTTCTGTTGATAACACCGCTAAAAAAGCATATTTCAATATATTTTGGCCTGGAAGCGATCTCGATTTGGTTTTGTATACACCCAGTGGAGCTAAAATCAATTTTTCAGTTGCTTCAAATAATTCAAACATCAACTATACAAGTGGAGCAACTTTTGAGTCATATGAAGTCAGATTCCCTGAACCAGGCAATTGGACAATGGAAATCATCGCCGTTAACGTTACAAGTACCGGAGAAAATTACTCAGCTATAACATTCATGGAAACGAATCTTTTTGTCGGTGCTGGAACAAATAAAGATTCGTATGTCCCAAATGAACCAATAACAGTAACCGCATATGTGCAAGATAATGGAACTCCGCTTTCAAAGGTGGATGTTAATGCAAGTATTTCCAGACCAGATGGAACAAATAGTACAATTCAACTTTATGATGATGGCTTACATAACGACAATCAGACAAATGATGGAATATATGCCAATGCATACAAAGATACAAATGTAAGTGGAATATATTACATTACTGCCTCTGCGAATGGTATGATACGAAATGAATCATTTGAAAGAAAAGCATTTAAGAATGTATTGGTTGGACTATATCCAGATTTAACAATCAAATCTTCTGATATTAATTTCTCAAATAATATCCCAATACTAGGAGAAAATATTACAATCAATGCAACGATTCATAACATAGGAGACACAGATGCGAATAACGCTTCCATCTTTTTTTACGATGGAGACCCTGCCAGTGGTGTATTAATAGGAGAAGATAAAATAAATATAGGTGCTGGTCAAACAGCCACAACATCCAGTTTTTGGAACACCACAGCAGGGCAGAATGAGATATTTGTTGTGATAAGCCCATTTAATGAGTTTCTGGAGAAAAATTACACTAACAATAAAGCCTCTAAAATCATTAATGTAACACCAACACTACCAGTGAGGTTCACTGCTGATAAGGATATATATTCTCAGGGGGAGCAAGTAATATTTTCTCTCATAAATAACGGAACCGATGTTATAGACTTACCAAATTTAGCACCGTGGTGGGTTGAGAATGCAACAACAGGAGAGAGAATCTTTTCCCCAATTGCAGCTCAAGTTATTACTCAGCTTGATCCAGGAAAATCAGAATCCTGGGTATGGGATCAGAACGATAGCGAGGGAGGGCAAGTTCAACCAGGTACTTATCGAGGAGGTATAAGTTCAATTATTGGAGTTAACTATACCAAAGAATTTGAGATAACTACAGCCCCATTGATTACACCAACTCCAACTGTAACTCCGCCAGCCGGAACATGTTTAGGTGATATTACCGGAGATAGTAATGTAAATTCTGACGACTTCGTATTATTCGCCCTCGCATACGATTCAGCGAGTGGAGATTTGAAGTACAATGTCAAAGCCGACATGAACAATGACGGTGTTATAAATAGTGAGGACTTTGTGTTATTTGCATCGGTATATGGAAAGGCATGCCAGGATGCATCAATTACTTCAATAAGGGGTGGAGCTACGTAAGCTGTTACCCCAGAGTATTTTGAAAGCGGCCACCGCTTGAACAGAAAATCGTATGGCAACAACCGAAGAAGTGCTAATATGAAATATTTGGAAAGTGCAAACAATAAAGATTATATAAAAACTTGACTTCGCAAGTTAGGAAATTTATTAAATCTTCTTCTACGAAGAAACCACGGAGCGCACAGAGGACACAGAGAAACATTGACTCTGTGATCTCTGCGTTCTCTGTGGTTGATTATCCTTGAAAAATTAAGGATCAAGAACCTGATTCTTGACTTGAAAAGTCCAACTGTCAAATTGCAGAAAGGAAGGATTTACACTATTTTAGGCTTATTTCTGTAAACATAGCCCACATAACTCGGAATTTCAGCTCCATGAAGAAACCACAGAACAAAAGTTCTGCAGTTTTGAATTATTCCTTCCCGAAGAAGCTTCTCATCATCGGGTGCATTTCCATCATTTGCTGGCTTGCAATATCCTCATACAACCTGTACATGATACTGACTGTAAGCAAAAGGCCTGTTCCGCCAGCGCCGCCAAGAGTGCCAAGTAAACTTGCAATGAGTGTAAGAATACCAATAAACGCACCCCCGATCACTGTGACTTTTGGGATATATCGCTGCATTACACGTTCAAGAGTCCCACTGCTTCTGCGGTAGCCCGGGATCTGCATTCCTGACTTCTGGATCTTTTCCGCGACCTGCTTTGCTCCCATGCCTGTTGTCTCGACCCAGAAGAGAGCAAAGATTATGCCTCCAATGATAAGCATGGACGCATCAGTGAAAACATGCAGAAGTATCTTCCATAACGCAGGTTCTGGAAAACCAAGATTCGTAAATCTGGGCCCAACAAGAGAAGGTATCCAGTCACTTGGCCCGTTTATCGGTGAAAGATAATACATAAGACCACCAACAGCGGTTCCTTGTTTGTAGGTTCCCAATATCGTTATATTTTTGCTTGAAAGAATTAAGCCTACCATCTGGATATTTGCCTGGAGCGCCCTTACAAGGATCATAGGCAAAACACTTGCATAGATGAGTTTAACCGGGAACCGTCCGCGTGCACCTCTTACAGCTGCATGGGCAAGGGGTATCTCTATTCTTGTGCTTTCTACATAAACAACCATCAGATAGATAGCTATTGTACTTAATAGCGCAAGTATTCCTGCATCATAGAGAAAGACAACTTTGTTTGTCATTATGTAATTCAAATCGATCCCGGACGTAGGACCGGCCATGAATACCCATTTGGGAAAGATACCTATCGGGACTCCTGTGTTATCCGTTTTCCAGTTGAATAGACCCTGGACGATCTGCTGCGATACGCCGGCTATAATGAACATTCCAACACCTGAGCCTATTCCCCACTTGGAAACTATTTCATCCATGTAGAGAATTAATATACCGCCCATACAGACCTGGATGAATAGCAACAATGTTATGTAGCTTACCGGAACCCCAAGCGTCGCTGCAAGCCCGGCATCTGCTTTCATATATCCACCAAGAATTTGCGGCAGGGCTTCAAGAGCGATCATCACAAAAACAAGAAGTTTTTGCAAACCCTGGAAGATGGCCTGTTGATGTGGATCTGTTAGATCCATTTTTATGACATTTGCTCCCACAAGCAATTGCAGAACTATTGAAGCGGTCACTATCGGACCTATTCCCAGGACCATCAGTGAACCGGAAGCTCCGGCGAAGAATGCCCTGTAAAGTTCAAAAAGGTCGATCGAGCTTTTATCCAATCCAAATAGCGGGATATTGGCCAAAACGAAATACAGGACAAGAATTCCCAATGTCCATCCGAGTTTTTTCTTAAAATGCACATGACCTTCCGGACGTGTAACTGCAGGAAGGCGGTTCAATAGGGGTGCAAGACTTTCAAATGCCATATTTTATTACTCTTGTTTTGTCGATTCTGGTTTTTCTGACGGGGAAATTGTCTGCCCTTTAGCTTCCTCAATTTTCTGCTGAGCAACAGACGAGAACTCGGAAGCGGTCACAAATAATGGTTTGGTTACTTTTCCACTGCCAAGTACTTTTTCTATACCGATATTGCCAAGGTCAATGTGGAATGCATTTCCTTTCTTTTGCGCAATTCCATCTATTACCAATTGCTCAATGGCCTCATCGATCTCTCCTATATTTACAATGATCAAATCTGATGTCACAGACTGCGGGCGTTTGAATCCGTGCTTGCCAAAAGTCAAGCCGCGTTGCATTGAGCGGACAAAATGATGCTTGCATGTTCCGGCATTTCCGCGCCCACCGCGGCTGCCTCCGCCTCTTCTGTTCTTATGCGTGCCTCCGCCGCATGTCCTTGATCCCCTGAATTTCTTGGTTTTTTCTTTGCTCATGATAATTACCTCATTTTAGTTAACAGGGTATTGATTTCGGTCCCATGGAATCCAAGGTCTCCTCCTTCCTGGAAGGTTCTCTTGGTACCTTTTAAACCTTTTCTTGCCGGATGCATCCTGAAAACAGGTTTCATTTTAGGAATATCAGATATTGATGTGCTTCCTTCGCATATGGCTTTTGCCAGTTCCTTGAAGGATTTGAATGTGGTGTTCTCACCAAGGTATTCCTCAGTAAGATCATCCCCGCCTTCGAGCTTGCCTCTATTCTCAAGCATTTCTGCAAGTGTTTCCTGAGTAATGACTCCCCATGCAACATAATCTTTTGCTTTATGGATCATTCCATGATAGGTGGGTGTCTCAGGGACTATCACACAGTGATTTACCCTGTCAAGGCGCAACATTCTTAATGTATCCCTGATATCCTGCCTGGTTTTTACTTCTCCGCGAAGTTTTACTATAGCGTACATTTTTCACACCTTCATAGTTGTTGTCTTTATAAGTGCATTAAAAGTTGCTTTTGCGAAATTAAGGGTTGTTCGCGTCTCACCGCTAACTTTTGTCCAGACATCTTTTATTCCTGCAATTTCCAGCACTTTTTTAGCAGTTCCTCCGGAAGCAATTCCAAGTCCTCTGGGAGCAGGCAATAGCCTGACTTCCACGCTTCCGGTTTTACCCTTTACTTCAAAAGGTACGGTATGGCCAAGTCCGCAACCGCATTCCCATGAACCGCAGCCGCGTTTAATGCCGATCACATTCATCTTGGCAGTGTCTATCGCTTTTCGGATAGCTATTCCAACCTGGACGTCCTTTCCTTCTCCGATGCCGATAAAACCATCACCGTTACCAACGATGACTGTTGCCCTGAATTTTACTCTTCTTCCTGAGTCAGTCATTCTTTGGACCATATTGATATCAAGAACTTCATCCCTGATCTCGGGCAGCAATGCATCCACAATCTGAGACTCTCTTATTGGTAATCCCGATGCAAGGGCTTCGCTCATGGTTGTTACCTGTCCCTCTTTGACCAGTTTACCCAATCTTGTCTGGGGGAACCATTCTTCTTTCTGTTGTTCAAATCCTTTGTCTCTCATTTTATTCACCTGAATTCGCCCTCGATCTTTTCTTTTACCGCCTGGAATTGTTCTGCAATATTGGTTTTTCTGTATTTGTCAATATGCTTGCCCATGATCCTGTCTTGCGACGGGAATATTGCCGGGTCATGGGGTATATCAAGACCTGCATCTACCGCACCTTTTAATGCGGCAAACAGCAATCCACCCCTGGTAGTATGGTATAATCCCAGATCAGTTATTGCCTCTGTCTGCCCTTTTTTCTTTGCCCGGTATCCAAGCAATAATCCTGCCAGATACGCTGACGTGATATTTCCGGTTGGGGCAGTATAGCCATATTTTTTTAAATCCTGTGTATTGGCACAGACGAGTGTTTCATCTCCTGCTGATTGAGGTACTATTATCTGTACCTGCGTGTTTTTCAGGCTTTTCCTGATTACGAGCCTGGGCTTTCTTGATATCAGCAATTGCTTTCTTGTGCGATAATCCGTTTTGCCCATCCTGACTCTTCTGAATTTTACTTTGTATCGTGATCCTGTTGCCATGTTCAAGCCTCCCTGGCTTTAAGCTGTTCTATATGGGCAATAAGATGTGCCCTGCTTCTGTATTCTCCGCCTTTGGCTTTGCGGTATAATTTCCTGTAAGTTGAGACTTCAATGGTCTTGTTCTCTTTCATTTCTTTAAGTTGACTGCGCAATGCGCGGATCTTTTTCATCCATTGTTCTTTCTTCGGGTTTCTTGCGCCTTTTGCACCCGATCTTGAGCCATGCCCCTTCCGGTGGCCGTATGCACGTGTCTCGGCAACTTTTCGGGCTCTTCCGCGGCTTACTCCCTGGATATTTCTTTTTCCGATCTTCTCATCACGGATCAAAGTACGAATATCTTCCCGCGTAAGAGCCGTTGCTATATCCTTGTACGCTTCGGGATTCATCCATACGCGGTTGACACCAATATCCATAACTTCTGCCGCAAGTCTTCTCTGATTTGCAAGATCTGTCATTTTATTCTACCTTCCTTGTGGGGTTTAAAATCTTTAATCCCAATTCTGCAGCTTTTTTCTCAATAATACTGCGCTTTCTTGCTCCCACTGTTCTGCCTATTCTGCCAGCCTGCCTGTCGGTCTTAAGAGATTCAACTTCTTTTATATTATTTACAATGATCTCTTCAAATCCTGATGGATGGAGCCCACGAACAGCTGCCGGACTTCCGTATCCTGCTTCTACAAGAGGACATTTTCCATGCTTTGAATACCTTGTCTTATTATGTATGCCGTCCGGTTTCCTCCAATAGTCTGCAAGCTTCTTCTTCTTATGAGAATCTGTCTGCTTGAATGTAGGTTTCTTGCTTTTCTGTTTTTTCCTTACATTAAGAAGTCTTTTTGTTTCCGTATCATGTGTGATAGTAATAGGCGATGCTTCGATTTTTTCAGTTGTCTTCTCCTCTTCTATCTTTTCTTCTTCGATCAGGTCAGCAGAGGCTTTGATCTTTTGCCCAAGTTTTTCGCCAATTCCTTTGATTTCGGCAATTTCTTCTTCACTTGCATTTTTTACAGATCCGATTGTCGTGAATCCTGCATCATAAAGTATTTTTGCTTTGGCCTTTCCAACACCATCGATAGTTGTAAGCTGTGTTATCGCTTCATTTTCCATTATTTTCACCGTCCTGACTGTTCCACGAGGTAAATCCCGTCCTGGAACACCCTGGGGTCAAATCTTTTGATTTTTGTAGCCTGGCGGATATTGGCTGCTGTCTGCCCTACCTCTTCCTTATTGATACCATTCAGGATGACCTGGTCGCCTTTTATTGTAACTTTGGTATTACCCAGGATATTGGCTTTTCTTGCCTTCTTTTCGCCCAGGAAATTGGCAATTATTACCTTATTCCCATCGGTCTTTATCTGGATAGGAAAATGTGAATAAACGACTTTCATCTTATATTCATATCCTTTGGTCACGCCTGTGATCATATTTTTTAAGTGGGACTCATATGTACCAAGGATAGCAGCCTGTTCTCTTCGTAGAATGTTCGTCTCCACAATAAGTTCGGAATCGGCTTTTTTTATGGCAACTCCCGGATACCAGAGTTTTTTCTGTAGCTGACCTTGCGGGCCTGATATCGATACGTTGATATTATCGATATTTATATTGACGCCCTGGGGGATCTCTATTGTTCTTTTTGTTTCCATACTATCACCTAATAAACAAAAGCGAGTAATTCTCCGCCAATGCCATTATCCCTGGCTTCGCTATGGGTCATAACACCCTCAGGGGTCGTCAGGATAATGGAGCCGAAGCCCTTTGCTGGTAAATACCGTTTTTCCCATTTCTCAAAGTCGGTATTCTTCACGGCATGGCGCGGTCTGATTACTCCGCACTTATTGATTTTTCCTTTAAGCTGTACCTTGAAATTTCCCGATTTCCCATCCTCTATGAATTCGAAATCGCCGATATAAGCTTTATCTTTCATGACTTTAAGCACGTTTCCTATTAGTTTTGAAGCGGGCTTAATAGTGCAATCGGATTTGCCTATTATTTCTGCATTTTTTATTGTTGATAACGCATCTGCAAGTGGATCTAATAACATTAAAATCACCTATGTATATTTCTCAAAGCCCATCTGGTATGCTGTGTCCCTGAAGCACTGCCTGCAGAGGTATAATCCATATTTTCGGACTAGCCCCTGTTTCCTGCCGCACCGTTTGCAGGCATTGGCGCCGGCCCCAAATTTTTTATTGCTTCGTTCCATTTAAATTACCTCCACACCGTACTTCTCTTTAACAAAAGAAATTACGTCGTCTTTTTTCAATCTGTGGTCATGGGATACTTTATGTTTCTCAATTTTTCTTGATTTTATCCTGTATCCTGCTCTTTTTAGAGCCACATTGATATCCATTCCGTAGATGCCAATCGAAGGATCGTATTTCATTCCCGGGAAATCAGTATGTTCCTCAACCCCGAAAGAAAAATTCCCATTTTCATCAAATTGTGTTGCATTTATCTTATTTTCAATGATCTTCAATGCGGTTGTAAGGAACTCCTGGGCATGGGGTCCCCTTAAGGTCACCTTGCAACCGATCGGTTCATTTTTCTTGATTGAAAAATTCGGCAATGTTTTCTTTGCTATGGATCTGACGGGTTTTTGCTTGACAATAGTTCCCAGCAATTTTTCTGCATTGGTCAATCGCTCGCCTGATTCTCCTGTACAGATATGTACAGTCACTTTATCAATTGAAGGTGTTCTCATCGGATTCATTTATACCACCTTGATCTGCGGTGTGGTTTCACCTATTACATATACATATTCTTCAATTGTCTCAAATTCACTTTCATTGGATATGGCTACCATGTTCGTTCCTGAGCCTCTGACTTTTCGGATCTGCTTAATCTTCCCGATTTCTCCGGAATGTTCGCCGCCGACGATCATTGCAAGATTTCCGGTTTTGTAGCCTATGTGTTTTATTATCTTGCGGTCTTTGGTATCAAGAATTACAGTATCAAAAGTCTTGTAATCATTGGATGCAAGGATATTAGAACCATCATGAAGGTTAAGCTGTACAGCTCCTTTCCTGACGATTGTTTTATTGTTTATCCTGCAAAGCTTTCCAGCGTTTGCATCTTCTTTGAACAGTTTGAACCTGTTCTTTGAATCAAAAAGAACACGATAATATTCATTAGTAGCGGGTAATGATATTATATCGAAAAGACCGACCATGTATTTATAATCGGTTCTTACCACACCGTCTATGCAAATGTTCTTTTCATTAATTATCCTTTTAGCTTCCCTGGCATTGTTTGCGATCTTAAGGATGTCACGTACGACCACAAGTAATGGAATACCGGTTTCCGTTGAATGGGCTCCCGGATTAACTCCAACTACCCAGTGATAAGTTTTTCTGGTAACAGGCCATGATATGGGCGCTGCTACTCTTTTTTGATGTGTTGCCATTTAATCACCCAGGCGTTTTTCATCTTTTGTTTCTAATTTCGTTATCATTACGTTCGAAGGTTGTACCGGTCTTGGCACTTCTGTGCCATCAGATTTTGTAACACTAACACCATCAACGGTAATTGTCATACTTGTAAGATTAACTACTGCTACCTTTCCTTCTTTGCCTCTATGGTCACCGCGCATTATTTTGACAGTATCTCCTGCACGGACAGGAATACTTTTTATATTATGTTTTTCCCGAAGTTCGGTACTCAATATCGCACCTATGAATTTATGCCTGATATGGAGAGGAGCCTGGAATCTTGATTTTCTTTGTTTTCTTGGTTGTGTTGATACCATTTTTCTCACCTACACTATTATCGAAGCTGCGGATGAAATTTTTGAATAGCGTTCCGCTGCTTCCCTGGCTACAGGTCCTTTTATTTCCGTACCCTTGGGCACGCCTTCATCATCTACGATCACTACTGCATTATCTTCAAAAGAAACCCTCATTCCATCCGGGCGCCTGAATTCTTTTTTCTGACGTATTATAACAGCCTTAAACATCTGTTTCCTTGTTTCCGGACTCCCTTTTTTTACACTTACGATAAGCGTATCTCCTACACCTGCGCGAGGATATCTATTCCTGACACCGCGATATTTCAATACCGATATGACTTCTACAATTCGCGCGCCTGTATTATCAGCAACTTCCATTCTGGCCGCCGTGTTTATGGCGCGGGGTATTTTTGCTTTCATCCCTTTCATTTTAGCACCTCTATTATTACATAGGATTTTGTCTTGCTTAAGGGGCGGCATTCAGCAATCATTACCTTTGACCCTTCTTCTGCATTCATGCAGGGAGGGTTATGAGCATGTACTTTGGTTTTTCTTTTTTCGTATCGCTCGTATTTTGTGTTCTTTTTCACATATATTCTCTGCACGACTACTGTTTTTTCCATTTTATCGCTTACAACTACTCCACTTAAAACCTGCCCTCTGACCGGCAGTGTTCCATGAAATGGACAATTTGGGTCTATGCATTCTTTTGTTGGCGGTTGAACATCCAACCCAATATCACGTGTCATTATTATACCTCTTTTATTTCCTGAATTTCTTCTTGAATTTTGTCTGGATTCTGTTTTCGGGTTGCGAGAGCAATAATCTTCCGTCGACTTTTAGTGTTAAAGGCAAGTAACGTTTGCCGTCAACTGACGGAATTGTGAATATAAAAGATGAACAGGATTTTGGAATGTTTTTTTCCCGGACATCAGTTTCTATTGTCAATAAATTCTTTGTTTCATTAACTATTCTTCCCTCAATTCCGATGAGGGATCTGTTCGTGCTGTCCACTACCTGTGTATCAAGACCTATGAGTTCATGGTGTATGATATTCTGTGGTGTCAGCTTCATTATTTATTTTTCTCCGTCTGGATCGTCTTGATCCTTGCGATCGTTCTTTTTATTTCTTTCATCTTTCCCGGACTTTCAGGGGCGCCGCCTGCTGAAGCAATAGCGCGCTCCCTGATCAACTCCATTAATATTTTATCCAGTTCCTCTTGCCTCTCATCATTATTCATTTTCCGTATTTCATCACTTCTCAATATTGCCACGACTACTCCTCCGTCTTATGGGTGCGTGATGCGGGGTGCCAGTAATCGTATTCGGAATGTTTATGTTCCAGGACATCGCCATGCATCCTTTCTTCGATATTACCGGTATGGATCTCTTCAGGAACTGTTTCCTTTTTTGTTTCAGGAACCGGTTTTACGTTATCTGGTTTTGTTTCAACGGGAGCAGCCTTTATGAGTTCTTTGATACCTTCCGGTTTCTTTCCCACAACTGCAGTTTCCTGTGGAATTGTGATCTCTATTATCTTAAACCTGCCAGGGAGTTTAACACTTGGTCGGATTAACCGTACACGGCATCCGATAACTCCAAGTTTCTTTATCGCGATGGCAAATCCCTTGTCGACCAGTTCCATTGCAGGATTTCCTGCATGGAGCATATTGCCTGCCACAAATTTTTCAGTCCTCTTCCTGGGGCCCGTCAATTTGCCGGCAATATCAATTTCACATCCGAGCGCTCCTGATTCCATTATTCTTCTTAGCATATTATGGCCGGCTTTCCTGAAGTAAAGACCTCGTTCTATTGCTCCTGCTAATCTTGAGGCCATCATCTGGGCGTTCAGTTCAGGGATTTTTACTTCCTGGACATCTATTTGCGGATTATCAACACGGAAAACAGCTTCAAGGTCATGTGTAAGCTTGTGTATAGTCCTTCCGCCCTTTCCTATTATCATTCCGGGCTTTTCAGCAAAAATAGTCACCTGGGTACCCATCGGGGTCCTGTTAATATTCATGCCTCCATAACCTGCCCTTTCCAATTGTTTGGAAAAGTACTCTGCCAGCTGGGTTTTATCATACCCGTTCTTGACGAATTTTTTTTCAACGCCCATTATTGCACCTCTGCTATCATTTCTACTGTAACTGTTTCCTGTCTCTTGGGCGTTGCTCTTCCCTGTGCTCTGGGGAACTGCCCCATATAAGTATGGCCCTTCTTTGTTTCTACATGAATAATCCTCATGGATTCCGGATCAAGACCTTTGTATGTGGCATTACTTTGTGCATTTTTTATAATACATAAGAATTCCTTAGCAGCTTTCTGTGGGTATCTGCCAGAACACATTCCTTTCCTGTGGGGGATATTCCGTGTGAATCTTTTATAAGGCACAGCCTGTTTCAATAAAGCTACGTTTTCAAGAAATTTCTGGGCAATATCGAGTTTCATGCCTTTGATCGCTGTTGCGATCTCGTGTGCCTGTTTTCTTGAAATATGAAGTTCCTTGCCCATAGCCTTGGATGTTTTTTCTGGCGCTGGTTCAATAGAGAAATTTAATTTCATGTAAATCACTTCAATGGAACGAATTTGCTTGATTTTGTTGCACCGATACCTGCTGCCCCATGCGAAACTTTCTTTCGTGTAAGCACAAATTCACCGAAATAATGACCCATCATCTCAGGAATAATATCGATCGGCACGAATTCTTTACCGCTGTGGATCGCGATTTTCAAGCCAACCATTTCAGGAAGGACTATCATGTCACGTAAATGTGTCCTGATGCCCTGGTCTTTTATTTTTACTTTATGCAGTAATTTTTTATGATCTTCTGAAAATCCGCGCTGGATAGTGCGGCGCTGTCTTGAAGGAACAAGCAGAGCGAACTCATCATGACTTAATTTTTTGAGCTCCTCTACTGATTTCCCTCTGAATGTGAATTCACCCTTTCTCTTTGGTATTTTCGATGATTCTTTTCTTGCCATTTAACTCACCTCTTTCCTGTCCTTCTTGCGGCAATTGAGCCGACTTTTCTTCCGGGCGGCGTGCCCCTGGCTACTGTCTTTGGTCTTCCCGGATGCTGGCGTCCTCCGCCTCCGAACGGATGGTCAACAACATTCATTGCTACACCCCTGCTTCTTGGCCATTTGCGTGCCCTTACTTTCATCCTGTAGAATTTCTTTCCTGCCTTCACGAACGGCTTCTCAGTACGTCCGCTTCCTGCGACGACCCCTATGGTTGCCCTGCATTTCGGATTAAGCCATTTCATCTCTCCACTTGGCAATTGCACTACGGTCTTGCCCACATCATGCGCAACAAGGATCCCGTACATGCCTGATGCGCGGGCAAATTTCCCACCGTCGCCAGGCTGTGATTCTACATTGCAGATAGGTATTCCTTCAGGGATTTCTGCCAGTATAAGGGTATTTCCCGGTTCCACTGGAGCTGAAATACCGCACTGTATCATCTGGTTGACTTCCGTGCCTTCAGAAATAAGCATCAAGCGTTCCTGCCCGTTATCGAATGATATGCGGGCAATAGGAGCCGAACGTGCGGTATCATGTATGATCTCAAGCACTTTTCCGGTTACGATTCCTTCTTCCACTTTCAAATGCATTAGATTCGCTTTGAATTTATGAGACGGTGCGGTATATGTAGGAGAACCTTTTCCCCTACTTTGACCCATTATTCTTTTTCCCATTTTCTCACCTAGAATATTCCCAGCCTTGAAGCAAGTTCTGTCGCAGTGTCTGGGTCTGCGAAACTCACAATAGCTTTCTTTTTTCCTTTTGAGGTCATCATCATATTGACGCTTGCCACTTTGACTTTAAAAAGTGTCTCAACCTCTCTTTTCACATTGGTTCTACTGTCATTGATATCAACGATGAACTGGAGAACATTGTTATTTTCAGCCATCAGCGTTGCTTTTTCTGTGACATAAGGATGCTGTATCATTGCATTTTCTCCTCTAGTTTTAATATTGCCGACTCGGTATATATTGTCAGGCGTCCTGCATGCGTTCCAGGAGCCAGTAATTCTGCATTGAGCTGGTCATAATTTACTACATCAACGCCTGCAAGATTGCGTGCAGCCCTGACTACACCTTGGTCTTGCGCGGTGACGATCAAAATGCTTTTTGGCTGTTTATATCGCCTGCCCCTGAGCTTACCTTTGCCTGCGCGGACTCTTGTGTGTTTTGCTCTTATGATATCATCGTACAAATTAGCTGCCTCAAGGAATGATTTTACATCCTTTGTTCTTATCAGGGCGCTGAGTTCATCAGCAACGACTAAAGGCAATGATGCAGAGAATTGATGGCCTCTCTTTTTGACAAGTTCAACATTTCCAGTAGCGGCAACCGCTGATCTTATGGCTTTCTTTCGCTCCTTGTCGTTGATCTTTTCAGTCCTGTCAGTTTCAGGTTTAGGGGGATGTGCCTGTCTGCCTTTAACAGCCTGTGGGATTCTTGCCGCTTTGCTGCCATTCATAATTCTGGCGACACGTGATACGCCTCTGCCAGGTCCCCACCCTTCAGCGGATGTCCTCATTCCCGCATACATATGCGCTCCATAAGGCTGCATGCGATTTGCCTGGGCCGCCAGTACTGCCTTCTTAATAAGGTCTGGTCTGTATGGCTCATCGAACAATGTCGAAGTAATTTTTTTCGTAGATTTTCCGGATAAATCGATTATATTCAAATCCATGGGATCACCCCTGTTTTGACTCAAGGCTTATATAAGTTATTTCAGGTGCCTGGCCCTTTGTTTGTTTCTTTGGTCTGATAGCGGGTCGCATGCGGACTAACCTCTTGACTGGCCCGGGTACGCTTCCCTTTATAATAACATAATCATTCCTGACAATACCGTAATTTAGGAATCCGCCTTCAGGGGTAACGTTCTTTCCATCCTTACCCACCTGCATGATCCTCTTATTAAATTCGGTTCTCTGGTGGTATCCTGTTTGCCCCAGTTGTGGAACTCTCCAGCTGACATGTGATGGATGCCACGCCCCAAGAGTACCGATCTCCCTTACACTTCCTGCTCTTGAATGTTTGTTTTTCTGGAGCTGGATCCCCCAGCGTTTTACCGGCCCCTGAACTCCTTTTCCGATTGTTATTCCAACAAGATCTATAACATCGCCATTATTGAATACATCGCCAATACCGACGTTTTTCCCCAGGAGACCTTTTGCATACTGGAAACGTGCCATCAGGTCAGTACCACCAATATTGTTCTCCATGATCTCCGGTCTTTTCTTGGGAATTCCTGTTACTTTATCGGGCATTGTGTACATTACTACCCTCAAATCGTTTGCTACACCTTCTTTGATAAGCTGCTCGATCCTGGCAATAGCTGCTGGCATGTCGTGTTTCTTGGGTACGGTTATTGCCCGGTTGAGTTCTTTATCCAGCTCGGTTGTCCATGCTTCTGCGATAGCAGTTGCCCCATAAGTGCTATTTTTATATAGCCTGATAGCTGCAACTTTCATAGCAGGAACTTCCATAATTGTTACCGGTACTGAAATCTCCATCCCGTTCGTTAAACTGTTTGGGATCTCATCCCTCATTATGAGATGTGTCATGCCGGCCTTGTATCCTGCAAATCCTAAAAGCTTTGGCTCCTTTTGAACAGGCCATGCTCTCACACGAGGTACTTCGCTTCTTGCTCTAACGCGCGGACTGTATGAAATAGAACCGCGTCTTGGTCTGTGCGGATGTGACATTTTTTCCTCCTTTTCGATATAATATAAATTAATACGTGGGAGTATTTTTACGGCAAGTGCATACCCAATACAGGTTATTGCAAATATGTCTTCACAAATAGATTTTGACTTACACGCATTTTACGGGCATACGATAGCCGCATTGGCCCTTTGCAATTCATCAAACCCGACTTTGATCGACTTCAACTTGCGTAATTTATACGCATCGTACTTTGTGCCTTAAATGAACAAGAAGTATATAATGCTTTGGTGATAAAATAGAAAAAATAACGCTATACTTTAGACCACTTTTCCCTATTCGCAGGGCTTGAGATAAAGCTTTTTATACCATTTGGACTATCTACAAACTACTTGCACCGATGGTCTAGTGGCTATGACTTTAGCCTTCCAAGCTAATAACTCGGGTTCAAATCCCGATCGGTGCATTTTTTTTATTATTTGTATTTAATCCCGGAGCATCGCATAAAATATAATAATTCAAATTATCATAATTTAGTTTATGTTAATCGGAAGTTTTATTATATCCCGCATCAATTACCAACCATGGCTTATCAATTTATTGACCGCGATAAAGAAATGTCATTCCTCAAAGAAAAATACTCCTCCGGGTCAGCTGAAATGATTATCATTTACGGCAGAAGGCGTGTTGGTAAAACCGAACTGATAAAACAATCATTATCCAAAAGTCCGCTAAAATCCCTGTACTTGCTTGGAGAGCTACAGAAGGAAAACCAGCTGTCATCCATATACTCAAACATTGCAGGACTATCGCTTGAGGATGATTTCCTGAAAAACAGCCCTTTGAGTACATGGCAGGCGTTCTTTGACTACCTTACGAGATACATCGATAAAAACGGGATGGTGCTTGTATTTGATGAGCTTCCGTATATCCATAAGACAAATCCCAATTTCATTTCAATACTCCAGTTTTTCTGGGATGAAAAATGGAAGAACATGAACCTCAAACTTATTCTTTGCGGTTCAAGCATTTCGATGATGCAAAAGATAGCACTTTCATATTCAAGTCCTATATACGGAAGGCGCACAGGACAGATTGACCTTCAACCTCTTAAGTATCTTGATTTCAGGATACTGTTCAATGAATGGGAAGAGGAGGGAATCATGGGCGCCTATGCTGTCCTGGGAGGCATACCGCGATATGCGGAAGAATTTGACAAAAAGAAAAACCTTTATGAAAACATAGGTAAAGCTTTTCTGGATAAGGATGCTGTTCTTTATAAAGAGGCAAAGTTCCTGCTTATGGAAGAATTGCAGGATTTTGCCAATTATTTCTCTATTCTCAAGGCCATTGCTATCGGGAAAAATACGTTCAATGAGATATCTAATTTTTCTGGTGTAGCCTCGAACAAACTCTTCGTTTACATATCGAAATTGATAGAATTAAATATTGTCAGGAGAGACATACCTGTAACATTATCAAAAGAAAAATCCACCCGGGTTGGCAATTATGTCCTTAAGGATTATTTCTTCAGGTTCTGGTTCAGGTATATTTATCCAAACTCCTCCCTTATCGAGATTGGGAAACCTGAAATCGTTCTTGATATCATAAAAAAGGATTTCGATAAATATCTGGATACGATCTTTGAGGACATTTCAACCGAACTTCTCCGAAATTTGTCCCTGAATGGAAAATTGCCTCTTTTCACGAAGTGGGGTAAGTGGTGGCGAATGGATTATGAAATAGATATAGTTGCAACGAATGAGGCAACCGGAGACATACTTTTCTGCGAGTGTAAATGGGAGGATACAGAGACAGATAGGGCAGTTCTTGAAGAAATGCTGGAAAAGTCCGGAAAGGTAGAATGGGGCGATGAAAAACGGAATAACCATTATGCTGTCGTTTCAAGGAAAGGATTCACGAAAGGGGCGAAAGGGTTTGCTGATGAGAAGAAAATCCAGATGTATGATTTCAAAGGATTATCAAGAAAAGCCATTAGCATAAATTAAATAACCCTCCAGCCAATTAAGCCCCATAAACCATGGCCAAAGTAAGACTTACAGATACGACCTTAAGAGACGCCCACCAATCACTCATAGCGACACGCATGCGGACAAGGGATATGCTCCCGATAGCACAGAAGATGGACGAAGTCGGCTTCTTTTCACTTGAAGTATGGGGAGGCGCGACATTTGACTCTTCTATCCGGTATCTTAATGAAGACCCCTGGGACAGGCTCAGGGCACTTAAGAAGACAATCAGGAAAACACCTCTCCAGATGCTTCTTCGCGGCCAGAACCTGGTAGGATACAGGCATTATTCCGATGATATTGTTGTGAAATTCGTGGAACATGCGGCCGCAACAGGCATTGATATTTTCAGGATTTTCGATGCGGTTAATGATATAAGGAACATGGAAGTTTCCATCAAAACCGCAAAGCGCGTGGGCGCACATGTCCAGGGAACTGTCTGTTATACCATCAGTCCTGTTCATCCTGTCCCCTTATATGTCAAGATGGCAAAAAAACTTGAAGAGATGGGTTGTGACTCACTTTGTATAAAAGATATGGCCGGCCTGATTTCACCGCAAAACGCTTTTGACCTTGTAACAGCGCTGAAGGAAGAAATCAGCATTCCTGTGGACCTTCACAGCCACTGCACAAGCGGCATGGCCCCGATGAGTTACCTTTTTGCCTGCCAGGCAGGAGTTGATGTACTTGATACTGCTTTTTCACCATTTGCCTGGGGCACATCACAGCCGCCTACGGAAACCACAGTTGCGGCGCTTCGTGGAACGCCTTATGATACAGGTCTTGACCTTATCCTACTCACTGAGATAAAAAAATATTTTGAGGATATTAAAGAAAAATACAGGGGCATCCTTGACCCGATCTCAGAGAGAATAGACACGAACGTCTTAAAATACCAGATCCCGGGTGGGATGTTATCTAATCTCGTATCGCAATTGAAAGAGCAGAATGCCCTGGATAAATACGAGGCAGTTCTTGCCGAGATGCCCCGTGTGCGCGAAGAACTGGGTTACCCGCCTCTTGTTACTCCCACGAGCCAGATTGTGGGAACGCAGGCGGTGCTAAACGTATTGATGGGAGAGCGTTATAAGGTCGTTCCTAAAGAAGTAAAGGATTATGTTAAAGGTCTTTATGGGCGCACACCTGCCCCGGTCAGTAAAGAGATCATGCTTAAAGTGCTTGGCAATGAAAAACCCATAACATGCCGTCCTGCTGATCTTTTGCCGCCTGAGCTTGATAAAGTAACAAAAGAAGCACAGGATCTTGGGATCGTCAAAAAACCTGAAGATATTCTTACATATGCTCTTTATCCGGCAATAGCTCCCAAATTCCTGAGAGGGGAAACAAAAGAGGAAATACTTGAGGCTCCAAAATCCAATAATGGGAAAGCAGTTGCGCCGCTGCCTGCGGAGTTCAAGGTTGAAGTTGATGGGGATCTATTCAATGTAAAGATCATTTCGGCAGGCGGCGGGATGTCTGTCCGCCCTGCAGAATATGAGCGCCCGAAAGTTATGGATGGGGCCATAACCGCAAGCATGCAGGGTATGGTCCTCAAGGTAAATGTCAAAAAAGGCGACAGGGTTTCAAAAGGTGATGTGGTGATTATCCTTGAAGCTATGAAGATGGAAAATAATATTCATGCGCCACATAGCGGCGCTGTAAAGGATATCTTTGTCAAGGAAGGCAGCACGGTAGGCGCAGGGGATGTACTGATGGTAATTTCGTAAGGAAAATGCGAACAAAGCATTTAATTTATATTTTCTGCCGTTGCATGCTGTAATTTCTGATGTTTCGCAATAAGTTCCCTTACAGTTGGAACTAACTGGACCGGAATTTCCATTGCAGTTTCGGTTCTGTTTTTGAAAGCAGCTTCATCTTCTTCCATAGCATCTTCTTCGGTTTGTTTTTCATAATGAGAAAGAACCTTCTTCACCCTATTCTCGTCCCAGCCTTTTGGAAGTTTACTTTTCATTTTTTCTTTTGACTCCTGCGTTTATATGCCATTAATGGTTTTCCAATTAAATCAAAGGCAGTAATTATAAAAATACTTTTTGGTTCATGATCAAGAACATAAACAACTCTCAAATAACGTCCGGCATGGGTTTGACCAATAGCGACCCTTGAACCATCTTTACCTGAGCGATCTTCTCCTGGCTTGAATAAAACATCTTCTACCTCCTCTTCAGATACATTATGGTTATAGATATGGGGCTGATCTGTTTCTGGATCGGTGTAATAACGGATATTCATATGATAGCCTTTTTTTATGCAGCAATGCTAATTTATTTTTATTACAGTGTTCATATATCTTGCCATTTGTTGGAAATATTTTATTAGCTTACTGTGGTCGGTTTCTCTTCCAAACAATCAGAAATTATGCTTTTGATCTTAATCTTTGTTTTCTTAACAAAATCATCAAATTCTAAATCATCCTTTATATTTAAGTCTATAGTCTTGATGTTGTTGGTTTACTTGAAGGGGCTGCTGCTGCAATAGCCATCCCAAAGCAGCAGCCTGAATCACTGTCTGAGGCAAAAAAGTGCACAAAGGAATATTTAAGCCCCTAAAACAATAAGATTTTATGGGAAATTTCGAATACGAAAATGTTGTTTACTGGAGTAAAGATGATAATGCTTATATCATAGAAATTCCAGAGCTTCCAGGCTGCATGACTGACGGCAGGACGTATAAAGAAGCAATAAATAACACAACGATTATTATTAAAGAATGGATAGAGACCGCCAGAGAACTTGGAAGGAATATCCCAAAACCGAGAAATTCACAAGGATGAAACATGTTTAAAAAAGTCCTGATAGCCAACCGCGGTGAAATCGCTATCCGCATAATGCGAGCATGCAGGGAACTCGATGTAAAGACAGTGGCAGTGTATTCTGAAGTGGATAAAAATGCGCTTTTTGCAAAATACGCAGATGAGGCTCATCCTATAGGACCAGCCCCGGCAAGCCAGAGCTACCTGAACATGGACAACATATTCGACGTAGCGCACAAAACAGGCGCGCAAGCGATCCATCCAGGTTACGGTTTTCTTTCAGAAAACGAGATTTTCGCGGACAGGTGCCAAAGAGAAGGGATTATTTTCATAGGCCCTCGCGGAAAAACTATCGAAAGTGTTGGAAGTAAGATTGCTGCAAAGAAGACCATGAAAGCCGCAGGTATACCGGTCATACCGGGAAGCGAGAACGGTATTGATGATCTCGATGCGGCTATTGATATCGCAGAAGCAATTGGTTATCCTGTCATTGTAAAAGCCTCGGCTGGCGGCGGAGGCATAGGCATGAAAGTGGTCAGGAAGACCGATGAACTGCGTGAAACCATCGAATCCACAAGGAGGGTGGCAAAATCATCCTTCGGGGATGCAACAGTTTTTATCGAAAAATACCTGGAAGAGCCGCGCCATATTGAATTCCAGATACTTGCAGATAATTATGGCAACATTATCCATGTGGGTGACCGTGAATGCTCTATCCAGCGCAGGCACCAGAAATTGATAGAAGAATCCCCCTCTCCTATCATGACGCTTGAATTGAGAGAAAAGATGGGCTCTGATGCAGTAAAGGCGGCTGCAGCAATAAATTATACAAATGCCGGAACAATTGAATTCCTTTATTCAAAAGGCGATTACTATTTCCTGGAAATGAACACAAGGCTCCAGGTAGAGCATCCGATAACGGAAATTGTAACAGGAGTTGACCTTGCCAAAGAGCAATTAAGGATAGCCTCGGGAGAGGAATTAAGTTATAAACAGTCGGATATCCAGCAAAGAGGCTGGGCTATTGAATGCCGCCTGAACGCTGAGGATCCTCTTAACAACTTCACGCCATCACCTGGAAAACTCAGAAGATACCGTTCTTCAGGCGGTCCAGGCGTCCGCGTGGACAGCGGAGTGCATACAGGATTTACCATTACGCCGTACTATGATTCCCTTATCTCGAAACTCACCGTCTGGGGGAGGGACAGGAACGAGGCTATCGCCCGGATGAAACGTGCTTTATATGAATATATCATAGTCGGGGTAACCACTAACATACCTTTCCACAAAGCTGTTATGAATGACGAATATTTCAAGCGCGGAGAGTTGACTACTCATTTCATCGAAGATCACAATATCATAAAAGAAGTGGAAAAGATCATCGAAGCTGAAAAAGAAAAGGGTGCTACGCTTGCATCTGCCCTCGGAGCGGATGATAAAAAAGTAGCAGCAATAACAGCGGCGGTTGGTACATATATCCGGAATGCAAAAGTCATGGGAACAAAATGAACATAAAAGATAAGATACTTGAAAGACTAATTAATAATAAAGGCATGCGGGTTTCCGGAGAACAGCTCGCAAGCGAACTTTGCGTTTCAAGAACTGCCATTTGGAAACATATCAAGGTCTTAAGAGATGAGGGATACCTGATCGATTCTTCAACGCATCTTGGATATTCACTTATTGAAACACCTGACACGCTCACCCCCGGTGAAATAAAAGCGGGACTTAAAACAAAGGTTATCGGGAAAGAGATAAAATATTTTAAAGATACAGAAAGCACAAATATTGTTGCCCATGAGATAGCAGCTTCAGTACATGAGGGTACCCTGGTAATAGCTGAAGCCCAGACAGCAGGACGCGGTCGTCTCGGGCGAAAATGGATCTCTCCTGAAGGAGGAATATGGCTTTCCATAATACTTAAGCCAAAGATAGAACCTTTACACGCCCCACAGATCACACTTCTTGCAGGTGTTTGTGTTGCCAGGACGATTCGAAATTTTGGTCTTCCTGCAAAAATAAAATGGCCTAATGACATTCTTATACACGGGAAAAAAGTATGCGGCATCCTCACAGAGATCCGGGCTGAAGCTGACCTCATTGATTATCTTATTGTCGGGATAGGAATCGATGCAAATGTGGATACAGAATCATTCCCTGATGAGATCAAGGATAGTTCAACATCACTTAAAAAAGAAAAGGGGAGTAAAATAAATCGGGCTGGCTTTGTCCGAAAATTGCTTGAAGAGTTTGATGGATTATACCTGAAATTCCAGGATGAAGGATTTAAATCCATACTTGAAGAATGGAGGAACATGTCCGCAACGATAGGTGAATGGGTGAAGATAACGACACAGACGCATTCAATATACGGTGAAGCGATCGGTGTGGATAATGAAGGAGCTCTCATTCTTGAAACAAGTGAGGGGCATCTTGAAAAGATTGTCTCAGGAAGTTGTGAACATCTAAGGCGCTCCTGAAAGTCTTCAATAAAGGAAGTAACAAAATATGCACGATGATTTGAAAGAACGCGCGAAAAAGCTTGAAAACAATTACAATGGAAAAGAGTTCCTGTCTATCGTGAATGAGATCAAGAAAGATAAGATTGATGATGATGAACTTCTCATGCAAATCGAAAATATAAGCAGAAAAAGGTTCGATGGAAAAGTATCTTTGACCCTCGGAGTATTTTCCGGGAACTTATTGGAAATTATTGCAACAATTGCTGCGATTGTTCTTGCTTTTCGGGTAGATGCAGACTGGATGCTCTATCTATGCGCCCTCATCCTGATGGCAACGCTGCATCCGCTTTCACATTATTTGACTGGAAGGTTGGCTTGTATCAGGTTCACGCATTATTATCTCAATGGCCCCGCACTCATCGAGCCTACCCTTCGGATAAATTATTTTTCATATCTTAAAGCAACAGGCATGAAAAGGGCTTTGATGCATGCTTCCGGGGTTTTCGGGACTCTTTGTGCACCTCTGGTCATGGCATTGATAGCACTTGATAAAGGGGCGATCGGTGTTGCAATGAATCTAATGTATTTTTTCTTATTGCTAATAGTTTTTGAACTTTTGACTTCAATGAAGATAGGGGATTTGATGAAAGCAAAGAGGGAATTAGGGTACAGGTAAAATTTATATAAAATTTTATTTTCTGATAATATTTTCCAGCATTTTGCGTTTTTTCTTTAGAGCCGAGATACTGAAGTAATAATATCCCCATACAATTAAAGCGCAGAACAAGAGGAATCCGGACATATATATCAAAAGTATAGGTGTATCCCTGTGGTGATATCTTATCCTGATCTTTTGTCCTGCCGGATTATCCCATACGAGAACTTCTCTTCCTGATGAGTCCCTGGTAATGTTATCCGGATTTGGCTGGATATATCCCAGGAACATAGTCCCCGCTGTGAAATTTTCGGGTAAAACTACACGTATTGTCCCATTGCTTGTCGGAATATAGGTAAAATCCTGCCCTCCTGGCTTGGTGTATGCTACAAACCCTGAAAAATTAGTACTGAAATTAAAATGCGCATAATTTCTGCCCATAATTGTCTTTATAGTCACATTTACGCTGGCATTATTTCCTTGATAATCTACTGCTACAGGATGCCGGAAAGTCTGGATGCTATCTTCTATCCTGTAATCAACGGATGTCTGGTTAATGATATTTTCTATTACCTGTGTGGAAGAGACATTCAGATAAAAAATAGTAGTATTTTCCAGGCCGGGAAGTTCATACTGAGAAGGGTCGCCTGTTTTAATATCAGGGGAAATGCATCCGGCCGCCAGAACGGAAAACATAACCAATGCAATAATTAATTTCATGAATGCTCTAACATGAACAATACAACCATTAAATATTATCCTTTGAAAAATTAGTTGATGACGAAATTAACATACAAAATTTGTTGATCTATCCGATCAATTGTCAAAGCATTTGGGGAACTGATATTTGAGAAATACTTATAGTATTGTGTCAGGTCAATCGAACTATCAGCTGTAATATCTTTATCGGCAAAATTATTATATGTATTATGTGAAATGTTGTATGTCTCATTATCGGCCAGGTGGGGATATTTTTGTTGCACAGATAATACTTTTATCGTGTTATCATTTGTTTTGGAAAATTTTATCTCAACCGTCCATAGATTTGTAGTATCTGTTACGGAGAATCTCAATCTGATATCATTTTGATCCGAATCTTCGTGTTCCTCTTCATGCTCGCTAACTTTTGAACGTGCCATTATAATATCCTGGATCAGGAATTGGGTAGCTTTATTACCCGCCGGAATATCAAGGCGTCCCTGGCCCTTCTCGAACATATCCAGGCCATCTGGTCCAGTCGCTCCTCTTGAATTCAATAATGAGTTATCAAAAGTGACCATTCCTATATACATCTGGTTCCGGGAAGATTGAATATCATTATTTGGTAAATTCAGTTTTTTTACATTATAACCCGGAATATTTGTCAATTTCAAACAAGAATCATTCGAATTTCCATACCTGCATCTTGTTCCATTCTCAATTGTGAAATTGGAGCCATCCGGCCTTGATTGTCTAGATAAGTTTTCCCAGATTTTGGGATATCTTGTCTCTACTGTTGCATTCATCGATAAAAATTTTACCTGTGAAAAACCTTCGTTTGGTATCGGCGCAATATTCATTGATTCGATTTCCATTGATGAACTGGATTCAACAGCTCCGTATAATATCGGAATAAATATGTTATCTTTTGAAGTTAACGATTGGTTATCATCAACAGCAATAAAAATTCCATTACCATAATCTTTCATCATTAGACCATTTTCGAATATGAGCCTGGGTGAGTCTGATATGCCATCCTGATCATAAATAATTCCCATTGAAGTATAGTTTTTCCACTTAGTACCTTTATTTGTATCATAACTGATATTGATCATCAAAGGATATGTGGAAAGTATCCCGTTTGCACCAGGTCCGGGATTTGAAAGCATAAAACGCTGCGGATACTTGACACCCATATGAAAATTGCTTGTTTTAGGAATAGATTTCGTTGAAACATCTTCCAGGTTTGAGCGCAGGGTAACAAAATCATCATAAATACTACCAAACTGCTGAATTTCTAATTCTTTATTCCATTCAGGAACCTGGCGTGTCTGCATGATCCCAAGATAAAGCACAAGAATTAAAAGTATCATCATCGCGCCAACAACTTCCGAAACTGCTTTTTCATCTTTAAAAAACTTCATAATTTCCTCTACACGAACAGGGTAAAAAAAAGATAAGCTATAGTCATCATAATCACCGAGTGCTTAAGGCCATCGTACACACTTTCTCCCATCATCTGGCCAACAATAATACCTGAAAAGAAACCCTGTATCACTGATGCATGCATGAACAAAAGGGTATATTCTAATTTCTGGGAACTTATCTTGAGCATTCCGGAACCTGCTATTGAACTCACATCCGGTATCTTTGGAAGGAACATGGTTGCAAATACATATAATACAAGGAGGAATACCGCGAATGACATATATACAACAATAAGGTAAGAAAAAAGGACAGTGAATTTCTGTTTTTTAAGTTTATCAGCAAGTGTTGCTTCATTTGCGGCAACACGAAGCGTCTCTTTGATATTTCCTGTAGACTCGCTTGCTTTTGTAATCAGGGTAACGATCCTTGAAATAGAAATTGTCCTGACCCTTCGTTCAAATTTTGTCAGCGCCCCGATCACGCTATTGCTCCAGACAATATCCTTGTACATGAGTTTTACCTCTGTGCTTAAAACACCCAGGTTTATTTTGGTAATCGATCCTATGGCATCAGAAAGCGGCATCCCCACATCGTTAATGGCGGCCATCCGCCTTAAAAATACAGGGACTGATTCTTCAATTGCCCTGATGTGTCGCGTCCGTGTTTCATAAAATAACAGGAATGGTACAAGCATGATCAATAAGCTTATTATTATTGAGTCATCCAGGACTTCAACAGTTATCTTTTGTGTGTATATCGAAAGTATAAAATATATCAATGCAGCAGGAATTGTGATATAGAAAGCTTTTTCCGGGTCAGCAAAAAATATCTTCAGGGGATTTTTTAGTTTCTCTACCACTCCTGTCCATCTCAAAGACCTCATAAGTTTGCGTATCAGTCTCTCATCATCGTTTGAAACTGTTGTCCTGACATCATCGTAATGATGGATCTTTTTGGATACTGAATATATTTTGAAAAGCTTAGAATCGCTGCCCAGGGAAACTGCGCTTAATAGAATACTAAATGCAGCAGCGCTTAAGGGAATTACTGCATATATAAGAACTTTAAGTATCAGCAGGTTCCCGGGACCCATAAGTCCCATAACTATGACAATCGTAATCAAAAACAGGGGGCCTGCAACGAAAACCGTAATATAGGTCTCAGCAAGCATACCAAGCATCTCAAGATACATGCCCTGGTCCGACTCGGCTGTAGCCTGGTAATGCGATACCATATTCCCGAAGAACGTATCGAGGTCACCGCTTGTTTCAACGACATTTATGAGATTTTCAAGAAAATCCCTGAACTTCTCGGATTGTGTATTGGTGGCAGCATTTTTGAGTGACGTTATAATATCATTGCCATGTATTTCAGTATCCAAAACAATATAATCGATCTCTTCTGCAAATTCCCCATAGATGTTAGTGTGCTGGCTCAAAGATTTAAATATTGAAATAAGACTCAATCCGCCTTTGCTCATTGCGTGCATATAGGCAACCCCATGCGGAAGTGTAAGGTCGATTTTGCTTTTTCTTATTTTTGCCACAAGTCCCGGATATGCAAGAAGAAGATAATAGGAGATCATTGACAGGATCACGCAAATAAATAAAATAATCAACGCAGTACCCCATAGAGGGGAAAGCAATAAGCCAAATACAACACCCATGAAACCTGTTATTATGGAATAAAGATATGCGCTGCTTACATAGATATCCCAGGGCATTGCTATATGTCCCTGTTTGATGGATGATCTTACGGAAGAATAACTATTTTTATTTTTTCTGACAAAATTTCCGAAAATGGCAAATGCCAGTTTATTTGATCTATTCATATCTTCCCAATAAATTTCATGGTTTTTCCGGCATCAGCATAGTAACTCCGGATAAGAGAAACGATTTCGTACTCATCCATTTTCTTTTCAACCATATATTCAAGGACTTTTTTCCTGTTCTCAAGTTCAAGGTTCACCTGTTGTTCATCCCAGTTACGTCTCTCCATGATATCTTCAAGAACGAATGATTTCCCGGTATTCCTGAAAGTATCATTTTTCGGATCCCACGTATAAAGTTCGTTGAATCGCATGTCCTGGGTCTTCGGATCAATTCCTATGAATTCTACTATGCTGTCAAGGCGCCGAACTCTCCTGTCACCACGAATTATCATCTTCTGGATACAGAGGATATCAAGTGCCTGGATCATTACGCGGGGGATATTTATCGGGTCTCCTTCAAGCCGGTTGATAACTGTATCCACAGAATCTGCATGCATTGTGGAATAAGTTGTATGGCCGGTATTAATGGCCTGGAATAGCGTCATGGCCTCTTTTCCCCTGATCTCGCCGACAATTATATATTCTGGACGCTGTCGAAGCGCCTGCCGCAAAAGTTCATACATATCAATATCAACGACAGTGTCAGATTTTGAAAACGATTCACGAGTGACACTTCCGATCCAGTTCGTATGGTGCAGCATAAGTTCGTGTGTATCTTCGATACTGACTATTTTAGCGACAGGTGGAATAAAAAGTGAAACCGAATTTAACGATGAGGTTTTCCCGGCTGCTGTTGCGCCTGCAAATATCATGCTTTTGTTATTTTCAACAGCAAGCCAAAGATAAGCAAGTATTTCAGACGAAAATGTGCCATTCTTTATAAGATCAGCAGGTGTAAAGGCATGTTCTCGGAATTTCCTGATCGTAAATGAACTTCCCCTGAAGGTAACTTCTTTTCCAAGTGAGGCATTCAGGCGCGAGCCATCAGGAAGTGTGCTGTTGACCAGTGGTTCGCCAATTGATATCTGCTTGCCGCATCTTTGCGTAAGCTTGACTACGAACGAATCAAGCCTCTGTTCTTCGAATGAAATATTAGTCTTGAGATTATGGTATTTCCTGTGATACACAAATATCGGGACATCCGAGCCATCACAGGATATATCTTCTATATGAGGATCCTTCATAAGCGCATCAAGCCTCTCGTATCCTATATAATCCCGTTTGATATAATAGAGGATCTTATAGATGGCTTTTGCATCTATTTCCATTGAATAACTGTCGATCAGCTCAAGTGTCTTGGTCTCGATGATCTCCTCTTTCGTCTGGCTTGAGGTTTCATAAACAGTAAGAGTGTCCAGGATATTTTCATAAACAGTCTCAAGCACCATCCGTTCAAACACAGTGAGTTCGGGCTCTACTACCTGGTATTGATATTCATTTTTCTCTTCATTATACAGGATTGAGACAAATGCGTAGGGTTCATTGACCCAGTAAATATCTTTTTCGATAAAACCAATTAATCCTTCAAAATCAACCAGGTCTCCGAACTTTTCCTCAGAATAAGGTTCAAGCTTGAGTTTTTCCCGGGTTAGAATATGGAAGTAACTTTTTAAGTCTGCATATATTTCTTTCATTTTTTCTGCAAGGCTTATTTTAGAAGGTTCAATTCTTGATTCCATATTATTATCAGACCGATGAAAAGGAATTGTTGTTCATAATTTTTTTCTTCATCATCATTATTATCACGATAATTTCATATACTTTTCGCTCCATCAATAATATACATTTAAAATATTCGTTAAGGAAGAATTTCATGGACTTGAAGAAAAATCCAACCGGTATTGAATCACTTGACCCGGTGCTACAGGGCGGTTTTCCTTCTGGTTCCCTGGTTCTGTTACTGGGTGAGATAGGCGCTGGCGAGTTTGAATTTGCGATCTCATCTATTGCGCGATTGCTTAACAGGCCAAAACAGGAAACAGGTACGCCCATTCCAAATAAGGTTTGTTATGTCTCATTAACTCGCGGAAAAGATGATTTCTTAAAAGAAATTTCGTTATCGTTCCCTGAATTCTACAATGTGATCAAGGATCAAGTGGAATTCAAGGATTTTTCGGAGGCTTTTTTTGCAAGGTCTTTTATTCCTATTAACTGGCGTTGTTCTTCACAGACCGAGCTTTCATTTGATTCCCTGAAATGGAGCAACGAAGAAAAAAACCTTGTTGTCGCGCTCATCGATTATCTTGATAAGAAGGCTTATGGAAGCATTGTAATAATTGATTCCTTAACAGTACTTGCCCAGCATTGCCTGGAGCGCATGGAATGGAAAGATCTCATAATGTTCCTGCGCGGGCTTCAAAAAGCGTCAAAAAAATGGGACGGTCTTGTGTATGTTATGTTAAGCGAAGGGATTTTTGAGAAAAGTAAGCAGGAAGAAATCCAGGATTGCATGGATGGTGTGATGGTTTTTGAATGGGATAAACAGGGGAGTTCAAAAAGGCAGCGTATTATGTATATGAAAAAATTCAGGGGACTTCTTCCGGTATTGGA
>CABEAN010000305.1_pt1 | contig 30822 bp, 36 predicted proteins | sample 3132371 | NCBI WGS metagenome assembly CABEAN01 (sample SAMEA5534343, study PRJEB31848) | metagenome | biome: tundra; feature: field; material: soil | place: USA | collected 2013-05 | depth 0.45 m | reverse complement strand
GGCTTTGGCATTTTTTTTCCTGCTGCTTTTTGCCATAAGGGAAAAATGGTACAATGGTTTGATCGGAAAAATAAAACGTCTTGATAATAAACTTTTGATTTTGTTTACAGAAATGCTATTTTTCATTTTTATATTCATTGTCTTTTTCTCTTTATATTATACAGGAAATTTCCTTGACCTTTCCGGGATGAAAGATGCCTTCATGAAAGCGGTTTTGCACTGGTACGAGATGCATAAGATAGAACGTATGGGCGGCCCCTTCTTTTACTACCTGCCGATCATGGTCCTCTATGAACTCCCAATATTTATTTTTGGGGTTTTAGGAATTGCACATTATAGCTGTTGCGATAATAAGAAAATAAAGATATTGACAATTATTATAACCTACTGGATAATAGTTGATTTATTTTATCTCTTATTAAAAACATATCCGGCATCAAGCAGGTTCCTTCCAGTATCTTATCTACCAGCATCGATAATCATTTTATTGCCATTGTTGGTATTTGCATTCTTAAGCGTATTGAAATCAAAAAATCTTTTTGTTGCTTTCCTGACATATTGGGCATTGACTAATTTCTTTGTATATTCATATATCCAGGAAAAAGTACCCTGGCTTGTACTCAATCCCTTACTTCCTCTTGCATTAATTGCAGCGATCTACCTGAATGAAATTATTCCGGGACTGGATTTAAATTCCCGTAAAGGGATGATTCTTGTTGTAATTATTATCGTAACATCGTCTTTTTTCGTATATTCAAGCATAGAATTAAACTTTAAGCGTTATACAGATACCGCCGAACCTCTTATCCAGGCGGCTCAGCCTCCTCAGAAGTTCGCATTATTTCTCAGTAAAATAAATGAAATTTCATCACAGTATGAGGGTAATTCAACAAAAATACAGCTTACAGATGCCGATTTAGAAACCCAGTTCCTCTGGTACATGCGCCGTTTCAATAATGTTCAATGGAAGGTCGATATCAATTCCACTCTCGACGCACCGTTGATAATCGCTCATCAGGGCGATGAAGCTGAAAATGAAGCTGAAATTGTAAAGCGCCACCTTCGCACGGATTATGAGAGACTTAATAGTTCAAAGATGTCATGGTACTGGTTCAAAGAGTCAGATATTACCATTGATTATATACTATACAGGAAGATGGATCGTGAGCCGTCAGAATACAGGGTAGTGCTTTTTTATAAGCCAAAATACCAGGATAGTTAATAATGTGTGGAAACATGAAATTTTGGAGATAATATGAAAAAAGTTCTCATTGTTGTGGATATGATAAATGATTTTGTCACAGGGAAATTTGGAAGTGAACGAGCCCGGAAAATAGTCCCGAATGTTGGCGCTCTTGTAACTAAAGCACGTAAACAAAGGGTTCAGATAATATTTTTATGCGATGCACATAATGCAACCGATAGGGAACTGGGTATCTGGGGGGAACATGCTATGAAAGGAAGCAAGGGTTCCGAAATAATTCCAGAGCTCAAACCTGAAAAAAATGATATTGTTATAGAAAAACAATGGTACAGCGCTTTTGTGGATACACAACTTCCTGAAATATTAACACAAATGAATGTCGATACGTTGATTTTTACAGGTGTGAGCACAGACATCTGTGTACAGAATAATGTTGCTTCGGCATATTTTTCAGGATATGATACAATCGTCCCCCGTGACTGTACTGCTTCGATAGATGAAGAGTCTTATGAATACTCCCTGAAATATATGAAAAATATTTTCGGTACGGAAATTTCATCATCTGATAGGGTTTTTTAATGGTTTTAATGATCTCCGGGATCGATGAAGCTGGAAAAGGCCCGGTTCTTGGACCAATGTGCGTTGCTGGAATACTGCTTGATAGAACAAAAAGAAATGAACTTTTAAGAATCGGCGTTAAGGATTCAAAACAATTGACCCCAAAAAAACGTGAATTTCTGGCCGGGGAAATTAAGAACATAGCTGAAAAATATTTTATCCTTGAAGTGACACCTTTACAGATAGATGAACTCAGGAAGATAATGACAATGAATGAAATAATGGTAATATGCTTTGCCAAAGTCCTTGAAGAATTAAGACCGGATCATGCTTTTGTAGATGCTGCGGATGTAATTGCGAACCGATTTGGTGAAAATATCAGGATGAAATATTCAGGGGAAATAATGATAACTTCCGAACATAAAGCGGATGTTAAATACCCGATCGTATCGGCTGCTTCTATACTTGCAAAAGTCCAGCGGGATTGGCTTGTACAACAACTGGAAGATGAACTTGGCATGGAAATAGGAAGCGGTTACCCTGCTGACCCGAAAACTATCGGATTCCTTGAACAATGGGTAAAAGACCATAATTCTCTTCCTTCCTTTGCCCGTAGTTCCTGGGAGACTTCAAAAAATATTTTGGAAAAATTCGATAGAAACCAGAAAACATTATTTCAATACGAGAGATAAAAATCATGAACAAGCCTTTCGATAAGCTTTCTTCCTTCCCCGGTCTTGAAAATCGGTAGGTTCCAATCCTGTATTATTCTTTTCCTTTGCGTTTTAACTTCCTCTTGTTTTAATGGATTAAAACCCGTTTTTTCACGCGATTCCCTGTATATCATTATGCCGCATCGTTGCCAGACTGGCGTTTCTGCAAGATTTATTCCATGCCGGAATACCAGCTCATGTATCTGGCTTGCCTTCATATTTTTCAGGCTCATCGCAGTTTCATTTTCGCTCATTCCGGATTTTAACAGCGTGTAATATCCGTAGGAACTAACATGATTTCTCCATGTCTCAGCCTGCCTCCATAAAAGATATTTATAAATGTCTTCTTTTCCAAGAAGAACGATCCTTGAATCAAAGGATACAGGTTTTTCAAGCCTCAACCGGATTGTAAGCGCTGATGAAACAAATGCCGGGATAATGGAATCAATTTTCTCGACCCTGTTGTTATAAGGCATCTCATGGAAAAATAATGAGACCTCATCTGAGAACGTGAATGCAAAAAGTGGATTCAGGCCGCTTTCCTTAAAAAATAATTCAACTGAATCTGCCATTGCATGGGCAAATCTTTCATCATATGGTTTTAGGAGCCCGATTGAATCCAGCGCGCGACGAAACCCCCTGCCATCGATCCTTACAGCAAAAGGAGGGAACACCTTGAGGTGGGAATATATTTCCCTTTCTTTCATTTCATTTTCTGAAAAATCATGATTCAAGATTTATTATTGTTCCTCGTCTTCGATATTATACTCTTCAGTAACCTCTTCGGGTTTCTTGAACTGGTCTTTGACATGCCTTATGAGAATAACATCGGCAATTGCTGTAACCCACCTGAACGGGACGACTACACCTTTACTTCCCGAATCAAACATATTGGGATTTAATTTTGTGGCCGCAAGACCCGTAGCTTTTTTCTCGTTTACTTCAAGCACGACATCGTTTACTTTTCCAATATATACTCCCTTTTCTGTGTAAATATTTAATCCAAATAGCGTTGAAACCTCAGCCTGCATATTATCACCTTATCTGAATATGAATGATATCAATATAAACTTTATTGAACCTTTTTCGCGAAGTTTAATATTCCCGGATGATGATTTAGGCTGCAATGTTAACAACTGATGATATTAAAACACTTATTAAAAAATATGCGCTGCAGAATGCCGTAAAATATAACAAGTTGCCGCTGGCCGGTTCTGTGATGGGCAAGGTAATGTCAGCCCCGGAACTCCGGACAAGGGCAAAAGAAGTAAATTCGCTAGTGTCAGACGTGCTTGATGAGATAAACCAGATGTCTCCTGATTCATGGGAGCAGGAATTGAACCGGCTCGCACCTGAACTCATTGCAGAACTCAAGGAAAAGAAAGAGCCGGAAAAAGGCCTTCCAACTCTTGATATTAAAGGATATCTTGTGATGAGATTCGCGCCAAATCCCAACGGGCCGCCTACTATAGGGAGTTCGCGGGGGATCGTTGTGAACTCGGAATACACGAAAAAATATAATGGCAAGTTCATCATTCGCTTCGATGACACTGATCCTGCGACAAAGCGCCCCATGCTTGAAGCTTATGACTGGTATCTTGACGACTGTGAATGGCTTGGGGCTCATCCTGATGAGGTTGTAATAGCCTCTGACAGGATCCCGAAATATTATGAAGTAGCTGAACAACTTATTAAGAAAGGGGAGGCATACGTTTGTTTCTGCGAACAGGAAGACTTCAAGGCGCTAAAAGATATAAAGAAAGCCTGTCAGCACAGGGAACAGGATGTGGAAGAGAATCTTGCCTCATGGAAAAAGATGCTGTCCGGTCAATTTAAAGAGCAGGAAGCAGTGCTTCGCATCAAGACCGATATTGCGCATAAAGATCCGGCAATAAGGGACTGGGTTGCCTTTCGTATCGTCAAGACGCCGCACCCAAGACCTGAAGTTGCGGACAAATATAATGTCTGGCCGCTCCTTGATTTTGAGAGCGCCGTGGAAGACCATCTCCTGGGTACGACCCTTATTATCCGGGGTAAGGATCTCACGGATAGCGAGACACGCCAGCGATATGTTTATAAATACATGGGCTGGAAGTACCCGGAAACCATGCACTGGGGACGCGTGCAGATACACGAGTTCGGGAAATTAAGCACCAGCGGCCTGAAAAAGGCGATAGCTGACGGTACATATACAGGATGGGATGACCCGCGCGTGCCCACGATAAGAGCATTGAGGCGGCGCGGCATACGATCAGAAGCTCTAAGGAAATTCATTATAGACCTTGGTCTGGGTGAAACTGATATCAGCTTAAGCCTTGATACATTGTATGCAGAGAACCGAAAAATTGTTGATCCGATAGCAAACAGATATTTTTTCGTATGGAATCCTGTTGAACTGGAAGTTGAGGGCGCAGAACCCAAAGTCGCAAAAGCGCCGCTTCATCCTTCGCGTGGCGGGATGAGAGAGATCCCCGCAGGAACAAAAGTGCTTATCTGCCAGAGCGATGTGGAAAACCTGAAAGAAGGTGAGAAATTGCGTTTGAAGGACCTTTACAATATCCAGGTTACAGGATTATCGCCGCTATCAGCCAAATTCATCGGCACTGATATGGATCTTGTCAAGAAGGAGAAAGCACGCATCATCCACTGGGTTCCTAATGATGGCCAAAAGGTGCGGGTTCTTTCACCGGACGGCGAATATTCAGGAATTGGCGAGCGCGGGATAGAGAAAGAGCTGGATAAAGTGGTGCAGTTTGAGAGATTCGGGTTCGTGAGGATCGATAGCGTTAGCTATGATGAGATAGTGGCGTATTATACGCATAAGTGAAAAAAGAGTCGGTTTGCAAAGATATGATATTTTGACTTTTTGGGTAGGTTATAAAATAAATGCAGCACTTTTTTTGATTGAAAAAGTATATCTGTTAAGAAGTCTTAACTTTATGTGTTAACACAAATCAGTGTTACGAAACCAAAAGAGTGGAGGCAAAAAAATATGACAAAATATATAGTAGAATCACCGCACACTTCCGAAGAGTGTTTGCAGGCACTTGATGAATTGCTTGAGAAAGGGGAGGACACACTTAAAAAATTCGCTTTCGGCTGTAAATCTGGAGAACATACAGGCTGGGCTTATCAAGATGCAGATAGTGAAAAAGAAGCATTGGAATTAGTGCCGGAATTTTTAAGGGATAAAGCATGTGCCCATGAAGTCAGCATGTTTACTCCAGAAGAAATAAAAGCGGCACATGAGGAAGCATAACAAAAGAATCTTTTTTAATTTCTTATTTTTTTTATCCGATGAAAAAACTTATATGGCATGGAATGCCATATAAATTAGATCAAACTTGAAAGTAAGTGTACTAATCGAGCCATATAAAGATATGATAGACATTCATCTTGAAAAGGTCGATAATGCATTGTATGAAAATCTGAAATTTGGGATCAATTATCGTGTCTTTGTTAACGATGAGTGGATACCTATCGTGCGATATGACAATCACCTTCATAAGAAGAAATCTGGAAAACATCTGCACAGAATTGACAGGGATTGGGAGTCTCCCGATATCATAAATATGACACTTACAGAGGCAAGAAAGTTTGTCGAAGAACTTGGACGTGAACTACGAATAATGGTTGTGAAAAGTTATGAAAATAAGAATAATCTGTGAAAAAGAAATTGATACAGAAATCAATGAAATCTTAGGCAATGCTGAAAAAGGTATTGTAAAGGACGATGACACCCTATTGCTGACACCACATCAGGCAGCAGGATTATTCACACCCAGAAGACTTGAACTGCTTCATCATATCGCAAAAAATCCTCATATCAATGTAAGTGAAATTGCAGAAATTTTGCATAGGGATTGGAAATCAGTATTAAGAGACTTAAAATACCTGGAAGGTTTTGGATTAGTAGAACTTGTTAAAGAAGGGAGACACAGGATGGTAGACATAGTTTCTACAGAACAGGTAATGGCGTTCACATAATTTGCCTGCGGTACAGGTTCTTGATGTTCCGCTGCCAGGGCTCATCCATTTACGCATAAGTGAAAAAAAAGTGCATACTTATGTATGTTATTGTGCTTTTTGTTTAACATTGCTGCATTGGGGCACCATCCCAGCCATATCCGTAATCTCCGCGCTCATTTAAGGTTCTCCTTTATTGTCTTTACAAACTCCTCAGGGTTTTGGGTAGTAAGTACCAACCGTCTGAAGAAGCCACTTCTTTTTTCAATCTCAACTGCACTCTTGCGCATGCTGACAAAAGCAAGCCTCCTTCCCCACAGACGGACGCCCCAGCCCACATACCAGGGAATATTAGATATTGTTTTTATTTCTTTGATTTCTGAGAACGTGACGCCATATTTAAACGGAGGCATTACAGCCTCCACACTATTGTTCGTTATCCTGAATTTCATGCTGAAAAAGCCCCACATAATGAGCGCATAGACGCAGGCGGCAAAAAGCAGGGCGAACTGAGCCTGCTCAGGGGCTTTATTGGAACCAACTAAATGCCCGAAAAATGCAAAAAAAGATGAAAGAGCCAGCACAAAAAAGCCCAGAGTAATTATCGCTTTAATCGAATTGCTGTAAGGCGCACTTTCTTCATAAACAATGCCTTCCGAAATTCCATTTTTAATTGCATACTTCTGCTTCATTTGCCACCTGCCTTTAAGTTAACCGCATAAAAAGATATTTTATCCATTATAAGAGTCTTCCTGTTTTTCCGCTCCCAATATATCGCTTCAAGTTATTGCTTCCAGGCAAATAAAAATAAACCTGAGAGGAAATTTTTACTTTGCTGTTAGGCTAGCTTCGGATTTATCGAATAAGATAAAAACAACACAAGATTAATTATCCCGAAGTGATCCCCGCTTTTAATGTTATCTCTGGCTTTTGCTATCAGCTCGCTTGGATTTTTCTTATGGCAAAACCTATTACCTACCAGAACAATAAAAACCCGCGAGGCAAGACAATGAAAGAAATACTTGAAATCCTTGAAAACGACCCTAAAATAAAGCCAAAAGAAATTGCAACAATGACAGGGCTTACGGAAGCACAGGTTGCCTCAAAGATCAAGGAAATGGAAAAAAATGGAATTATCCGAAAATACAAAACAGTAATTGATTGGGAAAAAGCAGGGGAAGAATATGTATATGCCATTATCGAGCTAAAAGTTGTTTTACGCTCAAGGACAGGATATGATACTATCGCAGAGCGAATAGCCAAATTCCCGGAAGTTGTATCTGTCCGTCTTATCTCTGGAGGACATGACCTCTCACTTACAGTGCGCGGAAAGTCCATGAAAGATGTTGCATTTTTCGTTGCAGAAAAAATAGCTACCCTTGAACAGGTGCAGGGAACTGTTACACATTTTGTGTTGAGAACATACAAGCAGGATGGGGATATCCTGTTTGAGAAAGAGAGGTCCCAGAGACTGCCGGTGTCGCCGTAGTGATACTATGACGGGAAAATTCGTTGCAAAAGCCGTAGATAATATCCCCCCATCCGGTATCAGGAAATTCTTTGACCTTGTGCTTGAGATGGAAGGGGTAATATCACTAGGGGTTGGTGAGCCTGATTTCGTTACGCCCTGGCATATCAGGGAGGCGTGCATATATTCTCTTGAGAAAGGATTCACATCCTATACTTCTAATCCCGGTCTTCTTGAATTAAGGGAATTGATCTCGAAAAGTTATAAGAAAGATTATAATGTTGATTACAACCCGCTAAATGAGATACTGGTTACAACAGGGGTGAGTGAGGCCGCAGATCTTGCTTTCAGGGCAATAATAAATCCGGGGGATGAAGTGATCGTCCCGGAACCGAGTTATGTTTCCTATAAACCAAGCGTTTCCCTCGCTGGCGGGATATCCGTTCCTGTTCGGACTAACAGGGAAAATGAGTTCAGGGTCACACAAGAGCAGATAGAGAAGAGCATAACAAAGAAAACAAAAGCGCTTGTGCTAAGCTATCCAAATAATCCTACCGGTGCGGTTTTGAGAAAAAAAGACCTTGAGGAGATAGCTGTGCTGGTCAATGAACACGATCTTGCCGTGATCTCGGATGAAGTATATTGCAAATTAACATTTGAAGGCCCACATACGTGTTTTTCATCAATTCCAGGAATGAAAGAAAGAACGATAATATTGAACGGGTTTTCAAAATCCCATGCCATGACAGGCTTGCGTGTCGGGTTTGCAACAGGCAGCATAGAATTGGTGGGCGCTATGACCAAGATCCACCAGTATGCGATGCTGTGCGCCCCGATAACTGCACAAATGGGCGCTATTGACGCCCTGAAGAACGGCAACGTTGAAATGGAAAAGATGATAAGGGAATATGACCGAAGGCGCCGCATCATCGTGGATGGATTGAATAAACTTGCTCTTGATTGTTTTGAACCCAAAGGGGCATTCTATGCATTCCCGAGCATCAAAAGCACTGGCATGACATCGGAGGAGTTCGCAGGCGGACTCCTTAAAGAAGAGAAAGTTGCGGTAGTGCCGGGGAATGTATTCGGGGATTGTGGTGAGGGGCATCTTCGATGTTCATATGCAACATCGCGCGAGCAGCTTGTTGAGGCCCTGGGCAGGATAGAATCTTATCTGGATAAGATCAGTTGCAAAATTCCTGCCAGATCGAAATCCAAAAAATAGCTCAAATAAGGGTACTGAAAGGATTTGATTAAGTGCATATTTTACCTTTTCGGTGCGTTAGTCTTTGTTAATCGTTCATGAACTGACAAAAAAACAGAAAGAAGTTATTGAAAAATTGGGGGTCATAGTGCCTAAAAAGATGGGAATTTAGGAATTTAGAAAAACGGAAGTACCTAATTTTACCAATTATTGCTCATCTTTCATTTACACATTTGGCATATACCAGTTCCATCACATACTCGACATTTTTTCGGAAATGGTTCACAAAAGGTCTGTGTTTCTCCATTTCCCCCACATTTCCGACATAATCGTGTACCATGACAAGACGAACATTCTCCCTGTTATGCAGGGTAAAAAGGGTGACGACAATAAGGGCAATACGGTGCATCTTCACGAACCGATTTACGGCATTATCATAATAACTAATTATGTTTATACTTTCCCGTTCAAAAACATTAACATGTCTGATTAAAATTCAGCAGCAATATAGAGACAAATGTTTATAAATTCCTATACTTTAAAAAAAAAAGGAATCTCAGAAGAATTTTGACAGACTATCCCATCCGACGCAGACTTGACAGAATCAGATTTCGCAATATTTAAATAGAGGAAACACCCTTCCGCTTCCGCGCGTTGAGAGCGCAAACAATATTTACAATGTAGAAGAAGAGGCCTCTTGTTACTGGTTCTTCTTCAAAAAACCAACTTGGAGGAACATGAATCTTAGACAACCAAATGCAAATGAAGCGACACAGACCTATAATCGCTCAAAGAGCGTATCCCCGATGTCAGGGATATGCACACGGTGTCTTGACGGATGCCGCGGGAATTGCGAAATCTTCAAATCCTCATTCAGAGGGCGAGAAGTCATATATCCCGGTCCATTCGGGAATATAACAGCAGGCGCAGATAAAAATTACCCTATAGATTACTCGCATCTGAACATACAGGGCTATGCAGTGGGCGCATGGGGACTGCCGGAAGGCGAAGAGGCAAATCCGGATACCGCCAGATTCCCAATTGTCAATACCGAGACCGAATACGGCTGGGATAAGAAAGTAAGGATGAAAGTCCCGATTTTCACAGGAGCGCTTGGCTCAACAGAGATCGCACGCAAAAACTGGGAACATTTCGCAGTTGGCGCAGCGATCTCAGGGATCACCCTTGTATGCGGTGAGAACGTATGCGGTATCGACCCTGGGCTTGTTCTTGACAGCAACAAGAAGATCAAACAATCACCCGAGATGGACCGCAGAATTAAAACCTATAATAAATATCATGAAGGCTTTGGCGAAATCCTTGTGCAGATGAATGTTGAAGATACCAGGCTTGGAGTTGCTGAATATGTATCCTCAAAGCACAACCTCGATACCATTGAGTTAAAATGGGGACAGGGCGCAAAATGCATTGGCGGCGAGATCAAGGTCAATACAATCGAACGCGCAGTTGAACTTAAGAAACGCGGATATATAGTTACTCCGGACCCGGAAGACCACGCAATAAAGGCTGCATATAAGGATGGGGCAATAAAAGAATTCGAGAGACATTCAAGACTCGGATTTGTCACAAAAGATGGATTCTTTGAAGAAGTAGACCGTCTCCGTGACCTTGGTTTCAAGAGAGTCACACTCAAGACCGGGGCCTATTCCATGGTTGAAGTTGCAATGGCAATTAAATACTGCTCGGAAGCAAAGATCGATCTGCTCACAATAGATGGCGCACCCGGCGGAACAGGCATGAGCCCATGGCCAATGATGGAAGAATGGGGTATCCCGACATTCTATCTCCAGTCCCTTGTCTATGAGTTCGCAGAAAAGATGAGCAAGAAAGGCATGAGAATACCCGATCTTGCAATGGCAGGCGGCTTCTCAAGCGAAGACGGTGTTTACAAGGCACTGGCAATGGGCGCACCATACTTCAAGGCAGTATGCATGGGAAGAGCCCTCATGATACCAGGATTCGTAGGGAAGAATATTGGACAGTGGATAAAAGATGGCGACCTGCCCAAGACCGTTTCCGAATTCGGAAGCAGGCCTGAAGAGATCTTCGTTTGCTATGAAGAACTCGCAGATCGCTTCGGTGAGGATATAAAGAATATCCCGCTCGGTGCAATTGGCGTCTACACCTATGCCCAGAAATTCAGGACAGGCTTGCAGCAACTGATGGCAGGCTCACGAAGATTCAATGTATCAACTATCGGGCGCCAGGATGTAATGGCGCTGACTGAGGACGCATCAAAAGTTTCCGGCATTCCATACGTGATGAATGCATATCGGGAAGTTGCAGAAGCAATTCTGGACGAATAAAGAAAAAAGTAAGGTGGCAGATTTTTTCATCTGCTGCCAATATTTTTTTTGAAGATATCGACAAATTCAAACGATGTTATTCACATACATAGCTTCTACGGTTTAAGTTTTCAGACACAAGATGGGATAAAAATTATAACATTTGCCGTGATGGACTTCGATTCAATTTCTTCGGCACAGCAACGGTTTCAAAAACTGATGAATGAATCAGAATTAGAGAATATGAAGACATCCATTGGCGATAGTTCACTTGAAAAGGAGTATAACTCAAATGGCATATGGAGTGTTGTGGCATTTACAAAAGTGAACTGCGCCCTCAAAATGTTCAACCAGTTAAGCTAAAGAATTTCCTATTTCTTCATACAAATAGGAAATAAACATGCAGATCCACTGACAAAGAGATTCATGCAGCATCAGATTAATACGTATGCTAAGTTGGTTTTCATCCAGAAATTAAAGGGATATAGTGAAGCTGGAGAGCATCATCACGATAATGCAGGTGGGTCCTGGAAATTGGAGTGATATGATTATGGCAATAGAGCCCGTGTTAGCAAATCTTAGGCAAGAATTACAAACAATATCTGAAGGGAGTACAAGGCAGTTTGAAGAGGAGTTTGCTCCTGTTCATGTAGAATGGCACAGCAGCGACAACAACCTTGGTAGAGGAACGTTTCAAGGTGATTTTATCGGATTTCTTTCGTTTCATCATGAAGTTGTTCTGGCTCATCAAGCCATGAGAACGAAGAATGGTGAACCTGTAGAGGATGAGATGAGAAGACCAAGGCCTCCTTATCGAGATAGTATAGATACTATCACCGATCCAGAAAACTTCTCAAACGCACTTGAAGGGTGGCATAATAGAGTTCATATGAATCCTATCTACCCTGAGGACTTTATGGATCCAGCCGTGAACATTTTTTTGCCTCTTTTCTGGCAATTCCATACATTTATCGACAATAAATTTATGGCTTGGCTCAATAATAATAACATCCAATATGATGATGTTGACCACACAGTAGTTTAATTTTCTTTTTTCCGCAGCAGAGCTGTGGGGAATAACGATCAAGTGTAGATTTTACTCTTTTGCTCTCTGGCTTCTCATTCATAACTGCCATATATACATCGACAGGGATATGGATAGCACTTCTGATCGGCACCATTTGAAGTTCGATAACGACCTGGCGTAATTGTTCTACTGAACGGGCGCCTCCTGCATTGCCATAGCTAACAAAACCCACAGCTTTCCTGTTCCACTCGGGGAATATGGAATCAAGGGCATTCTTAAGCACCGCGGGATAACCGTGGTTGTATTCGGGGCATCGGATAATCGCGTAAATCCAAAATTTCAACCTCATCAGCTTTCTTTTTCGCTTATTTATAAATGTTTCTTTAAAAATTGTAACGCCTTTTTCCATGCATTTTCAGCCACTTCTTTATTGTACGTTGTTGGATTTGTGTCATTCATAAATGCATGGCCGACGTTTGGATACACTTTAAACTGGAAATCTTTATTGAGCTTTTTCATAGACTTTTGAAGTCGCGGCAAATCTTGAACTAAAGCAGTATCCTTTTCACCGTAAAATGCCATGACCGGACATGAGATTTTAGCCAATTCTTCCTCTTTTTCCGGCGCGTGGCCATAAAACGGCACAGCTGCAGCAAGATCCGGTTCATCGACTGCCAAACTGTAGCTGTAGGTACCGCCAAAACAAAATCCCATGACTGCAATTCTTTCCAGCCCATATTCCTGCTTTAGATAGTTGAAACATATCTTGAGCCGTTCGACTGTTTCCCTTCCGAATTCTTCCGACCTGATCGGACTCATGATTGCACGCATTTTCTTCTGGGCTTCATCGCGAGTAGCAGGATTGGCGACCTCGGCTAAAATGGACTGGTCTATTTTTTCATTAATTCCGGTCTGGGAAATAAGATCCGGTGCGAGCACAAGATAGCCTTCAGCTGCTAAGCGGTCGGTGAGGCTTCTGATATTTTCATTAAGCCCCCATACTTCATGAATGAGAATGACACCCGCGTGCGTATTTTCCTTTCCGGCAACATAGGCCGGAATAGGATATTTGTCATGTGTGATAATAATATTTGTCGTAGTAGTGATATTGTTGGTTTGTAGATTTGAATTTATCGGAATGCACATAATTCTAAATTATGGCATCTTCTTGGTTTTTTTTTCTGCCAGGTGGGATAAATCCAATTTTCTTATTATATTACAACCACCGTTCCAATCATATTTGGATGGTTTGAACAGCTATAAGAAAAAATCCCGACTTTATTGAAGGTCCAGCTAAACGTATCCCCTGCATTGAGGTTACCTGAATTAAAATCGCTACCTGTAACTGTATGTTGTACACCGCTGTCCAATTGCGTCCATGTCACAGTCGTGCCTTTCGGAACGGTGATCGTTGCCGGATTATATGCGAAACCTTTGATCTGTACTGTAACTGGTGCTGGCGTCATAGTTGCAGTTTCTGTTATTTCAACCGAAGTCTCTGTTACCGTTGCAGTTGGCACAGCAGGCATTACCGTAGGCTGGGAAATAATTTCGGTTTTTGGTCCATAAGTACAACCACTTATTACTACAATTATCACTAACAGCCCAATAAACAATATCTTTTTCATGATCTTTTGTTGCTAGATTCGTGCCAGGACTTTAACAAGAGGATGGACAGACTATTGATTTCTATTCTTAAGGGTTATTCTTGATCCTATTCTTGCCTTCCTTAATTCCTCTGATCGGACAAGGATGTTTCTGGCGCTTATGGAATAGTATTCTTCTTCGCATTCGCAACATTTTACATATGCTTGGGAACCCTTAGTCGCTAAAACATAGAAATAAAAATTGTTTAAATCATTATTCCCGCATATTTCACAAGGAACAAATTCTTGTATTACTTCACTAACTTTCATGATAACTCCCAATATTAGATAGGTGTATCATCTTATATAAATATTCTATAGATATTGCATTGATTGCATTATTTTATTTCAGCATGTGATAATTCCAGCAACATCCTCACATCTCCCGGTGGATAACCCGAATAAGTCTTACTGAAATAACCAAAAACTTCAACAGAATCCTCAATAAATCCTTTGATCTTCAATCCCCAATTCTTTATATCATTACTTCTATCTCTTTCAACTTTTCCGAGTTTTCCATTGATTTTATTCCTGTCCCCTATCCATCTGATATACACAAAATCAGCGGTTACTGTATTCATTTCAGGCATCCATGGATGGTCTATCAACGCAAGTGCGACTCCATTGTCCCTGAGCATATCATAGAATTTCCCATCAAGCCACTTTTTATTCCTGACTTCCACCGCATATCGGCATCTTCGTGGCAATCCTTCAAGGAAATCCTTCAATATTTCATACTTCTCAGGTGTAAAACCGGGAGGCAACTGCAAAAGCAAAGGTCCTAGCTTATCTGCAAGCAATGACATATGTTCAATAAAGACATCAATCTCTTCTTTACAATCCTGGAGCATTTTAACATGTGTAATTTTGCGGGGAAATTTAGCGCAAAATTTAAAATCATCAGGCACCTCTTCCTTCCATTTTCTTACAGTATCCCTGGAAGGAATCCTATAAAAAGTGTTGTCTATTTCAACGGTATCAAAATTCCTTGCATATTCAGCAAGCAACTCCTGCGTTCCTTCAGGATAAAAATTCCCTTTCCAGAAATCATAACTCCACCCAATAGTGCCTATATGCATTTTTTTCACCTCAATCACTTCCTTTGAATAATAGCCAGTTTTTCTCACCTGCTTTCTTGAATTTTACAAGCACATACCTTCCTTCCATCTTTTCTCCCTTAATAATGAACTCGATCTTGTCCTCTTTCCAGTAAATGGTTTCATAAAATCCTTTATCCCATATCTTTACAGTTCCTGCCCCGTACTGTCCTTCCGGGATCGCTCCTTCAAATTTACCATATTCAAGAGGATGATCTTCTACCTGGACAGCAAGCCTCCGGTCACCGCTTGTTTCCGGAGGACCTTTGGGAACGGCCCAGCTCTTTAAAACTCCATCCTTTTCCAGTCTCAGATCGTAATGGAGCCTGCGGGCATGATGCTCCTGGACAACAAAGGATTTTCCCATACCCTTTTCATGCGACATTTGAGGCTCAGGTGTCCTGCTAAAATCCCTTTTTTCCGTATAATCTGAAACAACAGGTCGTATCTGGTCTATCGTACATTCCAGGGGTTCTTTATCTTCTCTCAAGCTTTTAAACACAGGAATACGAAGCTTTTCGTCTTCCGTTATTGATTGGTAACCTATTTTACACACAATATCGGGCCTTAACCAGGTAATTTCCCTGTCATTATCCACCCCGGGGAGTGTTTCTTCCCCTACCTTATGTTTATCCAGGGACAGCTTTAGATTTTCCATATATTCCCGGGAAAAACCCGTACCAACTTTACCAATAAAGACCGGTACTGCCTTATCATACAGTCCAAGGATCAATGATCCAAAGGTCTTCTCCCTGTTTCCTTCACCATCCGTATAACCGAAAATGACGCAATCACATGTCTTTACCGGCTTAATTTTGAGCCAGTTATTGCTCCTTTTTCCCGGTTCGTATGGACTCTGCTTCTTTTTGGCCATAATACCCTCAAGCCCTTTTTCCAGGGCTGCCCCGTAATAAGCTTCTCCGGTTTCTTCAACAAATAAAGACAGGACAACGAAATTTCCTTCTTTTACAGAATTTTTTAATAACCTCTTTCTCTCCATAAGAGGTGTATCTGAGACCTCCTTTCCATCCTTTTCCAGGATATCAAATATTATATAGGTTGCAGGAAATTTGCCCGCCAGATACATTATTTCACGCGGATTGGTATTCTGCATTCTCCGGATGAGAGATTGGAAGTCAGCCTTTCCATCCTTCATAATAATTATTTCCCCATCAAGCACTATATTCCCTGTCAAATCCTTCAGTTCAGAAAGTTCAGGAAAATTATCTATCAGTTCCTTCTGTTTTCGGCTCCTGATACTGAGTTCTTCCTCAACATAACTGATAGCCCTTATGCCATCCCATTTTACTTCAAAGATCCAGTCACTGGACGAAAATGGCGATTCTGCCAGTCGGGCAAGCATTGGTTTATAATCTTTCATTTGCTAAGTTGTTTTATAGTCTCTTGAAGGGCTACCATCAATTCTTTGACTTCCTCTTTCTTGGGGACTTCCGCAACGATGACCTCCCCCTTCATCTTGGTCTCTATGAGCTTTTCCATTTTCTCCCTGTAACCATCCCTGTACTCGGTTATATCAAATTCCCCTGATAGTTCCCTAATGATCTTTACGGCCAGTTCCATCTCTTTTTCTGAAGGTTTTTTTAATTTTGTAAGATCTTCCATATCACCTGGATTAATCACCTCGTTAGAATAACGCAGGGTTGTCAGGATCAAAGCACCCCTGTATTCATACACAACAACCGGATATTCCTTGGTTCTCATTGTGACCTTACCCATTCCTGCTTTGCCCTCCTGACGGATCACTGTCATCAACAGGCTGTAGGCATCCAGGCTCTTGTCAGGGACCAGTATATATGACTTTTCAAAATATACGGGGTCAATGGAGAGTAAACTGATAAATTTATCAAACCTGATCCTCTGGTCCGATCCAGGTCTTATGGCATCCAGTTCCTCTTTTTTGAAAACTATGAATTCATTCTTTCGTATTTCGTATCCCTTTACAGTATCCTTCCAATCAACTACTTTATTATCCCTGATGCAGACGCGTTCATATTTCAAGGGCTGCCCATCAGCATTATGTAAAAGCCTGAATGAAAATGCCTGATCCCGGATCATTGTATAGAGCTTGACCGGTACATTCACAAGCCCTATTGTGATACTGCCGCTCCAGATGGGCCTGCTGGAGGGTTTGGCCGCGTCTTGATCATTTTCCATTTTATTTCACTTCCAGTGATTGTTTATTTTCCAGTAACCCCTCCCAGGGATCATTCTTTCTTTTTAAGACAGTAAATATGTTGAACTCCTCAGGTCTTAATCCTTTCTTAAGTTCCTTCCATTCAAGGGGTGTAGATACTGTTGCTCTGACTTCGGCTCTCAGGCTATAGGGAGCTATCATGGTCTTTCCCCTGATATTTTGCAGGTAATCAATAAAGATAGTTCCAGGATCCCTGGAGTTCCTGAACTCCGATACAACAATATCAGATCCTCTTGCCATGAACTTTCCGAATTGGTGAACGAATTCCCTTGTCTGTTTGAAATTATAACTTTTAATGACGGGCAGGACAACATGCAGTCCCTTTTTCCCTGAAGTTTTGACATATGACCTGAAGTTGAGTTCATCCAGCTTTTCTTTCAATAAAAGAGCCATATCTATGACATCATCAAAGGAACAGGGAGGTTCCGGATCTATATCAAAAAGTACAAGATCGGGTGTATCATAATTATCAATAGTTGAAAGAGTAGTGTTTATTTCAAGAGTTGCAAGATTAGCCATCCAGATAAGGGTATCCAGGTTATTGCACAGAATATGGTTGATATCCCGCCGCGCTGTCTGTGAATATCGGTTGAAAGTTTCAACCCATGCAGGTATACCCGCTGGCGCATCCTTTTCATAGAATCCATCTTTGTCAGCGCCATCAGGATATCTGTTCATGACTATGACCCTGTCCTTGAGGAATCCCAGCATCCGGGGAGCTATCTCTATATAGTATTTGATCACCCGGGATTTTTTCAATCCCAGCGCAGGATAGATGATCTTGTCCAGATTCGTGAATGATACTTTTGTTAGTTCTCCCATACTTCATCAATATAATAACCTTTTATGGTATAAAAATGATTATTTCACCTGCATGGCAGAGTTCTTATATCCTTTTCACTATAAATGTCCTTAATGGAAATCAGGCTTTCCCGCCCGTGTGTTGAAGACCCGACCCGATATATTGCGGAATGTCATCTTGGAAAAAGATTGGATATGAAAAAATTATGTGATATCTTACGTGAAATCGGGGCTAATGAGTTAAAATGCTCATTAAATCTCGGTGTTGCCCGTTTTGAACTTGAAGGAAAGAACGTGATGTTATACCAGAGCGGGCGGGTAGATATCAGGAAAATCCGGAGCATAGATGAGGCCCGGATATTCCTTGAAAAAATAGTTTCAATGGTTAAAGATGCGCTTTAGCGATATATCCTCTTTGAGAATTCACCGATCTTATCCTCTGTTTTCTGAACAAAAGTATCCATCTTTTTATCAAGATGGGCTTCTACTCCCTGGATGTTTATCCTTAATGAGCGCTCCTTGGTATCAATGGCTTCTTCAATATTTTTTAATCTACCATCAAGCAGCAATATCATTGCTGCAAGAGACCCGATCAAAAGAACTGCTGCCAATATGATCACCGGATCGGCACTACTGCCAAGACGTGTTAGCCATTTAATAGTCAATACAACTGAAGACAGTGTCATTATCACTGCAAGTGAGATATCCTTAGTGTCCATTCATCCACCTCTGATTTTTCTATACTGAATATTCTTTTGCAGATATATATATTTAGTTGTATTACATATTAAATTAGTTGTATAAGTTTACTCCCTTGAAAAGAATGGAGCGCAACTACTTTTTAACCTTTGCACATTATTAGCCGATATATGCCCAAACCTGAATTACTGGCTCCTGTCGGTAGCAAAGAAGCGCTTTTCGCCGCGATCGAGAATGGAGCCGATGCTTTGTATTTTGGCGGCACGCTTTTTAGCGCGCGGCAGTTTGCATACAATTTCACGAACGAGGAACTCGAACAGGCTATTGATTATGCGCATATCCGGGGAGTCAAAGCCTATGTGACCATGAATACGCTTGTAAAGGATTCCGAACTTGGAAAAGCCGGTGAATATCTGCATTTTCTTTGCAATGCCGGGGCCGATGCGGTCATCGTACAGGATATCGGTATCTTGCGCTTGCTTCGTGATCAGCTTCCGGCACTTCCGGTCCATGCCAGCACCCAGATGACGATCCACAATATAGAGGGAGTGAAGTTCCTCCAGGATTTGGGCGTGAAGCGTGTGGTTCTTGCGCGCGAATTGTCGCTTGATGAGATTGCCCGTATCAGATCGCAATCATCGATCGAAATAGAAACCTTTATCCATGGCGCGCTTTGTTTTTCATATTCAGGACAATGCTTATTGAGCAGTATGATAGGGGGGCGAAGCGGCAACCGCGGATACTGCGCCCAACCATGCCGAAAAAAATACAGGATAGGTGAAATAGAAGGCTATCTCTTAAGTCCCAAAGACCTCAACATGAGCGAGCATATCGGCGCGTTGATGGGCGCTGGTATTGATTCATTCAAGATCGAAGGACGGATGAAGCGCCCCGAATATGTGGCAGGAGTGGTTCGAATTTATCGAAAACTCATAGACAGGGCTGCGCCTGGCGATGATTTCCGGGTAACAAAAGGTGAAAAAGACACACTTCTTCAATTGTTCAACCGTGAATTCACAACAGGATACTTTTTCGGGAATCCGGGGGGCCGGTTAATGAGCCGGAAATATCCCTATAACCGCGGGACAATGCTTGGAAAAACGGTTGAATATGATTCACGTACAAAATTGGTTTCAATAGACCTCAAGGCGCCATTGAGGATTGGTGACGGGATAGGTATAGGTAATCGGGAAACAGGAATTACTGTAAGGAATATTTATATTGGCAATAAAATTGGCACAGAAGCCAAATCCGGTTCTGTTGTAAAAATACCTCTTGATATTGAAGTTGCAGAGGATGAAGTCGTTTTTAAGACTTTTGATAGCAAGCTAATGGCATCACTGGAAATCGGGAATACCAGGAAAATCCCGGTAAAAATGTCCTTCAAGGCAAGAATAGGTGAGCCGCTTGGACTTCTGATCGATGATGGTGAAAATAAGGTTGAGATAAGTGGAGATATTGTCAATCCGGCAAAAACAAAACCAGTTTCCAAAAGTTCGATCGCCCAACAGTTAATAAAGCTGGGCGGCACTATTTTTGAAGCCAAAGAGGTGCATTTTGAGCTTGATAAGAATATTTTCATCCCCGTTTCCGAATTGAACTCGATCCGAAGGTTTGCGATTGTGGGGCTTGAAAAAATCCGCGCCGGAAAATGGAAACGAGAATGCAGTGAACCAGGAATTTCTTTTAGAACCCGAGAATTTGAATTCAAACCCATCCTGTCAGTCAATACCGGTTCTATTGAATGTGTCAAAGCTGCTGTTGACGCCGGCGCTGATGTTGTTTACCTGGGAGAAGAATTCGGCATTGATAAACGCGGATTTGTTCCTGAAGAGGATGACCGTGACGCAATTGAATATGCACATAATAAGGGTGTTAAAGTACTGATCAGCACCCCGCGGATAGTAAAGGATTTAAAGATTGAAATTTTCGATATCCAACCGACTGTCAATGATCTAATTGAAGCGGCCGATGGTTTCCTGGTTGCGAATTTAGGTGTTCTGTACCACCTTCGAACAAATTTCGTCAATAAGCCAATAATTATTGATTATCCGCTCAACGTCTTTAACAGGCTGGCTATGGATTATTTTTTGGATTTCAGCCAGAGAGTGACATTATCTCCGGAACTTACCCTGAATGAAATAAGAGAACTTGCAAAATCCTGGCCGGCAGAATGTATCGTCCATGGTTTTTTCCCTCTAATGGTATCAGAGCATGACCTTATAGGAGGTCTTTATTCCGGGGGAAAATCGGGAGATATTTTCCTGAAAGATGAAAAAGGGTTTAAATTCCCGGTAATGACAGATACGCATAGCCGCACTAATGTTATGAATTCCCGCGAGTTGTGTTTGTTGGGATCTGTGTCCGATATAATAAAAGCAGGCGTGAGCTGCCTCAGGATAGAAGCAAGAACATATGATGCAAATATGACGGGAAAAATCACGAAAGAATACAGGGAGGCGATCGATGATGCCGTTAGCGGAAAGAAGAATGAAAAACGCTGCCAGGGTGAGCATACTGCGGGTCATTACTTCAGGGGGGTTTTATGAATAAACATAATAAAGCAGACCTGAAACAACCGCTCCTAAAATAGTTGCAACAAGATTTACTCCGTTATTCGTGAGATAACCTTTTTGCTGAAGCGTTGCGCCAAGCAGACTGTCAATGTTCGTACCGATAAATCCTCCTGCTGTCACGACAAACACAAGGGAAAGGTCTATCGGTATCAATATGAATGCAAGAAGAGCAATTATCGATGAACCGAAAAATGCCGCCTCTTCGCCCAGGATCGAGACTGCGCCATCAGTTCCGGGCTTTGCTTTTTTGAATGTCGTGATCATCCTTGGCTCTCCTTTATAAGTCTGACCGACCTCACTTGCAAGGGTATCGCCGCATGCTGTTGCCACTGACCCCAGATAGGCTGCCATCAGAACGTACCCATGCCAGGGGAAAATCCCATATGCTATCGCAAGCGTAAGAGCTGCAAGCGAGTTGGAAAATACATTTTTGTAGCTTCGAATTCCTCCTTTTCCCTCAGCCGTTCCCCGGGTTAATTTAAATTCATATTTATAGCGTGTAAACATGCTGCCAAGTAAGAAAAAGGCAAGAAGGATAAAAAACCAGTTAATGTCACTTGATATAATTATCAGTACCCCAAACAATGTTGCAGAAAGCATTGCAGATACGTCGGCAACACGCGCTCTATAGGAAAGATATCCGAGTAAAAGCGATAATAAAAGCGCATAAATAAGAAAATTCGGTTTAACATTATATCCGAACATATAGAAAAGCCACATAACCATAGCTGAACCAAAAGGGATCACGATATTATCTTCATCCTTTGTCATGGATTCAAGAAGGGCGCCTGTAAGGGCTCCGATCACGGAAAGAAATATCATCATACTTACAGGAACATATACAGTGAAACCGGCTATCCACACTCCTATAATAAAAGCAAAGACACTCCCTGAGACCAGGAAAACCATACTTGATTTTGCCGAATAAACCTTCAGACCACCAGGCTTATCACTCACATTTTTTTCTTTTTTTTTGTAAAAAATATGTATGATATCTGCAATTCCATCCCCGAATGTTGTAATAGCAAAAGCAGCCCCTATAATAAATATTGGGAATTTATATACTCCTGCAATATCTACCCCGACCATACGGCTGATCGTCAGAAGAATTGCTGTGGTCAGGAACAGGTGTATCATACTAACAAGCTTCCCTGCTTTTAAGTCTGATTCCCTCGCAAAGAACCGGAAAAATGATGAGCCGGTGGGGACAACGGAAAGAATGATCGCTGCACTTAAAAACAAAACAGCTAACAGGGAAATGTTCGCTTTGAAAAACGGAAAAAATAGAACCAGCAATCCAAGAAGAATATAAATGCTTTGTTTCTCATATTCTTTTGTCGGTATCATTTGGTTTCAGAGATGGTATTTACAGGCAAATACTTTATCCTTATGCTCCATTAAAAGGGCGATGGGATTTATCTCAAGATTATACGAATGGAATCTTAAGACAAAGATAAGTAAAATGAGTGTGCCAGATCATATTGTTCTTGCGCTTTCTGAAAGTGATCTTTTTGCCGATTCGAATTATTTAAAATTGAATTTATTTGCATGCTGGTGCAAAGAGATGGGAATAAAAGCCATTACCATATATATTAATATAATCGAAGTGGATACGAACATCAGCATTAAAATTTGCCATAAACTATCAACAGAAATACCCCCGGCGCTTAAAAATATCACGCCAAATATCAATATTATCAAAAGAGGTGACAAAGAAATAAGAAAACATAAGACGGAAGATATGGTTCTTGATATATCGCTTGGTTACAGCGGAAAGTATGAAATGACAAGGGCATTAAAAGAGATCATGTTCCAGGTGAAAGAGGGAAGGTTATCTCCTGATGCTATAAATGAAGATGTGATCGAATCCCACTTATTATTTAAATCAGAACCTGATATCGTTATCCGGGCAGGAGGAAAAAGATTGACTGATTTTCTTATCTGGCAGTCTGTTTATTCTGAACTTTATTTTACAGATGTCAATTGGCTGGATTTCAGTAAAGTCGACTTCTTGAGGGTGTTGAGGGATTTCCAGAAACGCCAGAGAAGATTCGGAAAATGATCACCGAAACTACCACTTGATAATGTTATTCAATACAACATTACGGCGTGCAAGTTCATGTAGTATCTTTATAACTTCTTCCTTCGGGATCGTTATGGATCTCCTCGATATTCGAATAACGTCTTCCACTTCCACCATACCATAATAACTTAAAAGTTTTACAATACGCATAATGGTGTTCTTTTGTCTTTCATGCTCTCGTGTCTGGAATGTGCGAATGGCACGAAGAAGGTCAATCCGGCGAAACTCTGGCCAGAAAGGAGCGCAAAAATATGCTGCGCACTCATTGCCATTTGCCTGCCATGGGAGGAAATTGGAAATTCTCTCATCTCCGCCTGTCCTGATAATAAGATCCACATATGGGACCGAGCCGCTTGAAGGATATAAATTATTAGAAATAGTCTCTTCATTAATATCTTTTAGGGACAATTCCCCGGTTTTAACTTTCCATGCCATTTTTTGTGCCGCATCCACAAGTTCCTGCCGTCCCCCATAAGCAAGAGCCACATTGAGAAATACTCCATCGTAATTCCTTGTTATCTCCTCGGCATGTTTTGCAGATGATTTAAGCGCTGGCGGAAGCAGGTCAATATTCCCAAGCACCCTTACTCTCATCCGTCGTTTATGTGTGCGCCAATCGGCGCATATTTTATCGAACTTGATCCCGATAAGGTCAAAAAGCCTTTTATTTTCAACATCATTCCTGTCGAAATTCTCTGTTGAAAAGGCATAGACTGTAAGCTGTTTGATCCCAATATCAAAACTCCAGTCAAGAACTTTTTCTGTGGTGTCTGCCCCCTTAAAATGACCATAAAACTGTTCCATGCCTCTCCTTCTTGCAAACCGCCTGTTGCCATCCATAATAATAGCTACGTGCTCAGGGACAGGCTTATCCTTTATTTCCCTGGCAAGCAATGCCTCATAACCACCATACAACAATCCCGTCAAACTCAAAGTATCACTGGAGTCACTTACAGTATGAGAAGTATTTAAATTTACCCAAAGTCATGAAGTTTACGCTGCTCATCCGATTTTTCTCCTGGTGGTGGAGCAACGCCTATCTGTTTTAAGACTTTTATCGCTACCTTTGCGCCTATAATATCTGAAACTTTACCTGCTTCTTGCACCCTTAGCGACTCCAAATCTCTAATTCCGGCATTGAACAACTTGCGCGCGCGCACCCGCCCGATGCCCCGGATCCGGATAAGGTCAAGAAGTTCCGGGCTTGCCCCGTACTCGACACGTTTTTCAAGTTCTCTTGCTTTACGTGCCGATGAACGTTTGAGAAATGTTCCCAGTTCTGCCATTGAATGAACAAGCCATAGCGTGGTTTCTGAAAGCGCCCTTATATCTCCTTCCCCGATCCCGAATTTTTTCACTATGTCTTCCTCTTTTATCTCATTTATCCAGTCAAGCATCACACATGCTGTTTTTACCTGTGAGAGGAACCATTCGAAATCAACTTTGAACTGGGGCGGTATATGTACGAATTCGGTATGGTGGTCCATGACAAGATCGCTTAGCCAATTATAATCATTTGAACGCAAATACAGCTGGCGCATATCAGGGGTTGTTGCCAATATATGAAGAAGGGTGAGTTCGGTATATTGGATGTCCTTCTCTTCTATTTTTTCCATCCCTTCGATCATCAATGACGCTGACATTGGATCAATATACAGGCGGGAGACCATTTCTCCAAGACGGGTGGCAAAAAGCCCATCTTTTTCAACGATCATCTTCTTTTCAACAAGGAAACGAATTATATTATCAATCACGACTTTGAGGCTCCATGGTTCCTGCTGGGTTGAATAAAAAGTCGCGCGCATGAACTCCAGCAATTCTGTCATATCTCTTGCAAATCCCGTTACAATTAAAGAGAGGATATGTGTGCGTAATGCGTTTTCAGAACCAAGTTTTGAATATATTTTTTCAGCGCCCGCAAGAACATACTGTTTCATAAGTTCATCCAGTTCATCTGATGTCTTCGCAACAAGGACAGATTCACCATAGGGATCAAGCCCTGGCCTTCCTGCTCTTCCTGCCATCTGCTTGTATTCAAGAACGGGTATAGGAACCTGGCCAAAATTCACATCATAACGCCTGAAACCTTTTATTATGACCCGCCGCGCCGGAAGATTAAGCCCTGCTGCAAGCGTTGGCGTCGCTGCTATTACTTTTATAATTCCATTACGAAATCCTCCTTCGATGAGCTTTCTCTGTTCTGAAATAAGACCGGCATGATGAAAAGCACTGCCGTTCCCGACGCACATCGCAAGTTTTTTTGCAGTATCCACTTCACTTGTTTCATGAACTTCTGCCGCAAGATTTTTTAGTTTTTCCCTGGTATCACGATCCAGGAGTTTTGCTAGAGATACACCCAGGCGCCCTGCCATACCTTCAGTGTTCTTCCTGCTGCTTTCAAAAACCAGGCACTGTCCCCCTTCTTTTATAGTATCGGCAACGAGTGATATGGCGCTGTCGCTATGGAATTTGTTGATCTCTCGCTGGCTCCTGTCCCCAAAACTAATGGCATTTCCGAAAAAGACTCCTTCTTTTAATACAATGGGACGCCATTCACTCAGAACAAGTTCGGCACAAAGCCATTTTCCCACTTCCCGGGCATTACCGATAGTTGCTGAAAGCGCTATTATCTGGGGTTTTTGTTTTATCAATTTCGCAAGCACTATCTCAAGCGTTGGCCCGCGGTCCGGCGAGTCAATAAGATGCACTTCATCTGCGATCACGACTGTAATCTCTTCGATCCAGTGCGACTTGTTTCGAAGCAGTGAATCCACTTTTTCGGAAGTTGCAACGATAATATCGAAATTTCCCAGCCATTCATCATTGGAATCAAAATCACCTGTAGCAATGCCTGCTGATACCCCGCGCCCATCGCTTTTTTTTATGCCCTCAAAACTGCGGAAACGCTCGTATTTTTCGCTTGCAAGAGCGCGAAGAGGCACGATGTAGAGGGCTTTTCCTTTTTTAGTTTCATTTAGTACCGATTGCAGCATGACAAATTCCGCAAGGAGGGTTTTACCTGAAGCTGTGGGAATAGCTGCAACGATATTCTTTCCTTCAAGAAGCCCTGCATCAATGGCGGCTGACTGCGGGGGATAGAGTGATTGGATCCCTGAATCCAGGTAAAATTGTTTTATTGGGGCTGACAGGTTGAGGTCATTTATTTTAATTCTTTTTTCCGGATGAGTCACTTTAATAATTTTATTTGCTGGTTTTACCATTTTTTGACAATATGGGGTTGGATTAAAAATAACTTGTTATCAGGCTGGATATTTATTTTATAATTATGTCCATTTTCAACCCAATTTTGGTTTTTATTTGTTAATACAACTTAAAAACCTATCAAAAATCATTAAATATCCTGCTGTTCATTCTGACATCATATCATGCCACTCAAAATAGATATCAATCTCACAAATAATGAAAAGCGGGTTTTGCTGGCACTTTCCATGAAAGATAAATTTTCACCTGAAGACCTTGCCGCCGCCTCGGAATTAAGTATTGAAGCTTCCATGCAATCCGCATTCATGCTGGCTGAAAAAAATCTGTGCGAAATAAAAGAAACGATCACGGCAACATACACCCTGACAAAAGAAGGGGAACAGTATGCGCAAATATCGCTTCCTGAGCGCCAGGTCATGAACTCGCTAAAAGAGCCGCTTTCGCTTTCCGAATTAAAAAAGAAATTCCCTCCGCAGATGGTGGGGATCGCCCTTGGCTGGCTTCGAAAGAAAAACTGGGTAAAGATTGAAGGAGACAGGATCGTTCCTGTAAAGAAAGCCGAGGTGGGCGAAGATGAAAATATCCTGACAAAGCTCAAGAAAGGCCCGCTTTCAGACATCGGGGAGGCCGTTAGGGACCTGATAAAACGCAATCTTGTTGAAAAAACAGAGAAAAAGAGCCGGATAATAATGATCACACACTCTGGAAAAGCCCTTGCAGCAATGGGTTTGACCATCGAAGAGGAAATTGTACAACTCACACCAACTATAATCACCAGTGGTTCATGGAAAAATGCCAGGATCCGCCCGTATGATATCCATACCCCGATAAAACCGATATACGGCGCAAAGATCCATCCATACCAGCGCCTTATAAACGAGATGCGTCAAATTTTCCTTGAGATGGGATTTACGGAAATAAAAGGCGACATTGTCCAGAGCTCATTCTGGAATTTTGATGCTCTCTTCCAGCCCCAGGAGCATCCTGCGCGAGAGATGCAGGATACTTTCCACCTTGCCACGGAATGCGACCTGCCTGAAGAATATATCAAACCCGTTAAGGAAATGCATGAAAAAGGCGGCGGGATTTCCCGTGGATGGGGAGGTAAATGGAGTGAGGAAGTTGCAAGAAAACAGGTGCTCAGGACTCATACAACAGCAGTCACGATAAAATATCTTGCCGATCATCCTGACACGGCTGTTAAAGCTTTCTGCATAGACAGGGCATACAGGCGCGAAGCTATTGACCCCACGCATACCCCTGAATTCGAACAACTTGAGGGTGTGGTCATGGATAAAGGGGTGAGCTTCAAGAACCTCCTTGGCTGCCTGACAGAGTTCTATCACAGGATGGGCTTTGACGAAGTTCGTTTCAGGCCTGGATATTTCCCATACACAGAACCAAGCGTTGAACCTGAAGTGTATATCGAAAACAGGGGAAAGTGGGTTGAACTCGGAGGCGCCGGAATATTCAGGAAAGAGGTCACACTGCCCCTGGGTATCAAACAACCGGTGCTTGCATGGGGGCTGGGAGTAAGCCGCGTTGCGATGCTGCGCCTGGGATTGAAGGACTTAAGGGAGTTGTATCAGAGCGATATCGACTGGCTAAGGAAGAGTACGGTTATTTGAAGAAGAATTTTGCCTGCTTCTGATATCATCTTCATTACATCCTAATTCGATTGCAAGTAATTTCTTTCATCTCATTAAATTTCCTCATGTTATTATTGCATGTGCACCTTTAAGAGATATGTTCAATTCGCTCATTTGAACTGTCTTTGAAGCATCCAGTATTTCAATTTCAAGTATCTTTTTATCCTTTGAATAATGGGCTATAATCCCTTCCGCAAGATCAACTGAATCTACAGGCTTCCCATCACGAAGGCGTATTATTAGAGCATCTGCCTCAGGCGAGTATTTTATCTGCATATTTTCCACCTCCTTCAAAATATCTATCTGCTGATGGATAATAAACTGTTACCAGAACTGGTAATTTTATATTATATTCATATACTGCTCAGACTACATGTCCATCATGCCTTTTATGGGCAATGAACCTATTAAAATGACCTGTAACAACCTCCTCAGGAAATATCAGAGCGTCAAGAACCTGTTCAACACTTAAGCTCCAAATATTAATGCGATCTAAAGAATGATGTATAAAAAGTAACTGAAGATTCAAACTATCAACCTCAATTTTATAAAGTCTTCCATTGATCTTTTTTTCGGTTCCTATGATTTGAAATTTCATCTAATTCCTTCTGACGTGGTGGATTTTAGAATTATTTTTTTGATTATATGCTCCTATACATCAAGCTTTGACTATTTCCTCGCTCTTTTCCTGGGTTCAGGTTCAGATGTAGAAATTACATATTTGTGGACAGTCTTCCTATCGAAACCGGTTTTCCTTGATATCTGACTCAGGTTCAAACCATATGAATGCAAATCCTTTATCATGAGCCATACTTTCACATCAACCATAGTATCACGAACCGCAATTCCCTGATTTGATGTTCATCTCTTGGCATGTTTCAAATTTCTCTAACCACTATTTTAAAATGATGCAATAGTATATATTTTCTTCATACTCTTAAGAGAGGATAAATATATAAATTGAATTGTTTATCAAATACGATGGAAGATGCAAATGGAAGAAATCACATTCATAACAGAAGACGGAGTGAAAATTTCAGGGAACTATTTCAAACCAAAAAAAGAACATGCACCGGTTTTTCTATTATTGCATATGATGCCATCCACAAAGGAAAGCTGGAACTCATTTGCAACCCATCTTCAGGAAAAAGGTTTCGCTGCACTGGCGATCGATCTGCGTGGACACGGCAATAGCACAGATAAGAATGGTTTGAAACTGGATTACAAGGATTTCAAAGATCACGAACACAGGGACTCTATGAAGGACATTGCTGCTGCTAAGGAATTCCTGGCAGGGCAGGCAAATGTGGACATATCCGGAATGGCAATTGCAGGAGCAAGCATTGGCGCTAACCTTGCTCTCTGGCAGGCATCCATCGATAAAGACGTTAAGATCTTAATCCTGTTATCAGCCGGCCTCAATTACAGGGGGATACAAGCGGCTCAACTTGCTCCCGGGTATTCCGGCCGGGTCTATATCCTGGCTAGTGTTGGAGATACAAATGCCGCAAAAAGCAGCAGGGACTTATTTGATATTTTTTCAGGCGATAAGGAATTGAAGATCATACAGGGAAATTCACATGGCACTAACATGTTCATTTCGGAACCTGAGCTTATCGATAAATTATTGGAATGGACATCAAGGAGAATAAACTATGGTTGATTGGAATCTGGATGTTAGAAAAGTGAATGAAGCTCACTGCGACATCCCCAAGAAATATGTCGAAATACTGCTAACGAGATAGCCTCCCTGTAATCCTCCCGGACGTCCCCCTGATATTGTGAATGTTGGCGACTCGGTGCTCCGTGCTGTAATATGCGAAGGTGAAGCAAATTAAAACCAGGAAAATTTTGATATTCTGTTCAAAGGTTCTTGCAGCAAAAGCATTAAAACAATGAAAATTCTATTGTGAATCTTATGAAAGCTTTTCAAACTCTATTTATACCATTAAATATAGGTGATCTTGTCTTAAAAAATCGAATAACTCTTGCTCCTATGTTCCTCTGTTATGGAAATTCAGATGGGACTGTTTCAGAAAAAACTATAGAATTTTATGCGAGAAGAGCAAAGGCAGGTGTATCCCTGCTCGTAGTTGAAGCATCTGCTGTTGATTCCAAAGGAGTTGGCTTATCCAGAATGATAAGGGCTGATTCTGACAATTATATTAAAGGGCTGAGCAAGTTGGCAAAAGCAATAAAAGATGCGGGAGGATATGCAGTTCTTCAATTATATCATGGTGGTCGATATTCACAACAACCAATTGCCCCATCACCAGTGGAAACTTATCTGGCACCCGAAAAGAAAATTATCCCTCAAGCAATGTCAATAGACGAAATAACCGAATTGATAAATAAGTTCGGTGAAGCAGCAGAAAGAGCAATATATGC
>CABEAN010000213.1_pt1 | contig 38681 bp, 37 predicted proteins | sample 3132371 | NCBI WGS metagenome assembly CABEAN01 (sample SAMEA5534343, study PRJEB31848) | metagenome | biome: tundra; feature: field; material: soil | place: USA | collected 2013-05 | depth 0.45 m | reverse complement strand
GGACCTTATGAGAGAAGGTATGGATATAAAGGAAGAAGATATCGTTTTCAATGGGTATAAAGGTGTAAAATGCCTTGAGATCGGAGGTCCTGAACCCGGCATCGGATGCGCGGGAAGGGGAATCATTGTTGCTATAAGCCTTCTTAAGAAAATTTCACGCGCTATCGAGGACACGGATCTTGTTATTTATGATGTGCCCGGAGATATCGTATGCGGTGGATTTGTTGCGCCTGTAAAGAAAGGGCTTGTGAATGAGGCTTACGTGCTCACTTCCGGCGAATATATGCCTCTTTATGCTGCGAACAATATCTGCAAAGGGCTTTCGCGCCTTGAGATGACGCTTAATGGTGTAATATGCAACTCGCGCGGCGCTTTGAATGAGGAAAAGATCGTCAGCGAATTTGCAAAAGAGGTTGGAAGCCAGCTTCTTGCTTTTATTCCAAAAGATGTCCTGGTGCAGACATGCGAAAGAGATGGTTATTCAGTTATTGAGAAAGCTCCCGATTCACAGATCGCGGCTGTGTATCGTAAGCTTGCTAAAAGCATTATGGGTAAAAGGGATGGCAAAATCCCGGTGCCGCTTGATGATAACAGGCTGAGGGAATTAACAAGGATTTGATTTAGGCACAAAGATGAAAATTATGACTGACAAATTGGATATCCCACGAATTCTCATCGCAGGTGACCGCTCATCAGCAGGAAAAACAACAATATCGATCGGCATAATGTCGGTTCTTAAGGATATGGGCTATAATGTCCAGCCTTATAAAGTGGGTCTTGACTTCATTGATCCAAGCTACCATACGGAAGTTACAGGCAGGTTTTCAAGGAACCTTGATGGTTATTTGATGTCAGAGGAGGCCGTATGTGAAGTATATTCGCATGCTTCCAGGGGAGCTGATATTGCCATCATAGAAGGTGTGCGTGGTCTTTTTGAAGGGCTTGAAGCAACAAGTGATATCGGAAGCACAGCACAGATCGCAAAAATATTAAAATGCCCTGTAATTCTTACGATCAATGCAAGAAGCATTACCAGAAGTACCGCAGCTCTTGTTTCAGGTTATAAGTCCTTTGACCCCGAAGTGAATATCGTTGGTGTGATCCTGAATAACATCGGAAGTTTGCGACATGCTGAGAAAGCAAAGACTGCAATTGAAACTTATACGAATACTCCTGTCATCGGAGTAATACCTCGCAATGACTCCATGAAGATCTCTATGAGGCATCTTGGTTTGATCCCTGCTATGGAAGGAAGGCGAAAAGTCGCGGATTTTGATGCAAACCTGGGAAGGATAAAAGAGATAATTAAAGAAGGTATCGATATCGACAGGTTTATTTCGATAGCTAATTCTGCCAGACCGCTTGAAAAACCCAACGAGAAAATATTCAGGGCACAATCCCGGGAAAACAAAATAAAGATCGGTGTTGCGCTTGATGAAGCATTTAATTTTTATTACCGTGATAACCTTGAATTGCTTGAACTTGCAGGAGCTGAACTTGTATATTTCAGTCCTGTGAATGACAGAACCCTTCCGGAAGTGGATGGATTGTATATAGGGGGCGGTTATCCGGAATTATTCACAAATGAACTTGAAGATAATACTTCCATGCGTGAAGCCATAAAACAGGCTTCAAAAGACGGTCTTCCCATTTATGCAGAATGCGGTGGACTGATGTACCTGACGCAGGAGATCACCACAAATGTTTCAGGAAGCGGAAATTATAATATGACGGATATGAAAGGCGGGACTTTCAAAATGGCGGGTGCGCTCCCTGGAAAGACGTTGATGGGGCATAAAAGGGTTGTAAGTTATAATATCGGAAGTTTCACAAAAGATAATGTGATCGGAAAAGCCGGAGCTTCGTTTATCGGTCATGAATTTCATCATTCGGAGATAATTGACCTGCCGGATGATACTGAATTTGCAATTAAGCTTGATCGCGGGGTTGGAATAAAAGGTGATCGTGATGGAATACTTGTCAACAACACGATGGCAGCCTATGCACACCTGCATGCGGCTTCTTATACGGATTTTGCAGGGGCGTTCGTGGAGTTTTGCAGAGTGCGAAGAAAATAACGGATAAGGTTCCAATGACAAAAGAACAGGTATTCATAACAGTGATCGGAAAAGACCAGAAAGGAATAATCGCAAGGATATCAAATGCTGTTTTTGCTCATAATATCAATATCGAAGACTTAAACCAGAAAATAATGGGCGGCTATTTTGTGATGACCATGCTTGCAGATACCACTGATTCTCCTATCACCATTACCCAATTGAAAAATGAGCTTTCAGTAATAGAAGAAGAGATGGGCTTAAAGATACAGGTCCAGCATGAGAACATCTTCAAGACCATGCACAGGGTGTAATACATGGAATATTCCCTTGATGAAGTGATGGAAACAGTCCGGATGACCCTTTATCATAATTTTGATATAAGGACAGTGACCCTGGGAATAAACCTTAAGGATTGCATTAATTCAGATCTTGATATTTTCAAGGAAAACGTATATGGCAGGGTATCTGGCTATGGAAGAAGACTTATCCTTGAAGCACAGAAACTTGAAGATAAATACGGCATCCCCATAATCAATAAAAGAATATCGGTAACGCCAGTCTCACTTATCATCGAAGCATGCGCCGAGCCTGGTGCGCCTATTGAGATCGCAAAAACACTCGATAAAGCATCAAAGGATGTGGGTATTGATTTCATCGGTGGCTATGGCGCCCTTGTCCAGAAAGGCATGACACGGGCGGATGAGAGGCTCATAAACTCGCTCCCTGAAGTCCTCTCAAGTACGGAAAGGGTCTGTGCTTTCCTGAACGTGGCTTCAACCGTATCAGGAATGAACATGGATGCTGTGATAAGGCTCGGAAATACCTTAAAAAAAATTGCAGACATGACCCATAACGGCATCGGATGCGCCAAATTCGTGGTTTTTGCAAACGCGCCAGAGGACAATCCTTTCATGGCAGGGGCTTTCCATGGCGTGGGTGAGCCTGATTTTTCGCTAAATATCGGGATAAGCGGCCCCGGCGTTGTCCGCAGTGTTGTCGAGAAGAACAGGGACTGCGACCTCACTCGGCTTTCTGAGGTCATCAAACGCACAACATTTAAAATAACAAGAGCAGGAGAGCTTATTGGAAGAGAGCTTGCGCAAAATCTTTCCGTGCCTTTCGGGATCGTGGATATCTCGCTTGCTTCAACCACAAAAGTCGGTGATTCGGTCGCAGGAATAGTGGAAATGATGGGTGTTGAGAAAATGGGGGCGCCGGGAAGCACTGCGGCGCTTGCCCTTCTTATCGATGCTGTGAAAAAAGGCGGCGCTATGGCATCAGGGAACGTTGGGGGCTTAAGCGGCACTTTCATCCCCGTCAGCGAGGATTCCTGTATGAACGAGGCAGTAAGGGTTGGGGCGCTTTCAATCGAGAAGCTTGAGGCGCTTACCGCTGTTTGCTCTGTCGGGCTTGATATGATAGCCATCCCGGGGGATACTGAGGCAACGACTATTTCAGCAATTATTGCTGATGAACTTGCCATAGGTGTGGTCAATAACAAGACGACAGGAGTAAGGCTCATTCCTGTACCGGGAAAGCGAGCAGGTGATTATGTTAATTTCGGGGGGCTTCTGGGTGAGACTTATGTAATGAATATTAGCGCTTTCAGTTCGCATGATTTTATTTTAAGGGGGGGAAGGATGCCAAGCCCGGTTACGAGCATGAGGAATTAGAGGGATTCAATTACACTGCAAAATTTTATAATGTCTGACCTATCATGGCAAATTCCCTTCCCCGCTCATCTCATGCTGGCGCTCGATATTCATCTTTATCAATATCTCAAAAATTCTCTTTACTTCCTCACCATCCAATCCCCTCTCAGTCGCCAGGTTCGCAACCCTTTCCAGCACAACTTTATTCTGTTCAGCATCATTGATCGGCATACCCTCTGTTTTTTTTGCATCAAGCACATCCTTTGCCAGGGCCGTTCGCTGATCAATTAGATTTAGTATATGTGCGTCGATTTTTTCTATCCTTGCCCTTATCTGTTTTAACTGCATGCTTTCCCACCGCTATTATTGACTTTTGTCCTTATCATATTTGTGCCCAGCCTGCCCCATACAGGTTCAAGCTTATCAAGCAACTCAGGACTTCCAAGCGCTGTATAAGCAGGTCCGGTCCCGGACAGGCTCACCCCATCTATACCCACTTCAAGCGCCATCATCATGGGCTCTGTGCTATAACCCAGGGCTGCACAGTAAAGGAAACCGTTCAGTGTCATTGCCTTATCATAATTTCCCGAAATTGCTTCCTTATATGCCATTTCCACCCACTTGCCAATAAGTCTTGAGCGCATTACATTTGTCCCGGAACTTAATACTCTTTTTTCGGGGGCCAGTATCAGCACCTGTGAATCCCGTTCTTCTCTTTTGATGAGTTCTTTCTTCTTGTTGTCAGTTATCACAAATCCCCCAAGCATAGAGGCGCAGGCATCGTCAAAAGCGCCTGTGATCGTGACTTTAGCATCAAGGGCTGCCTGGACGCCGATTTTTATCACTTCAAGAGGCTCAAGCTTCTCGCCAAGCGCATCAAGAGTGGCAAGCACAGTTGCATTTGCGGCGGCACTGGAACTCTTAAGCCCGCTTGCTATGGGTATCTGGGATTTTGTTGCCACTTTGGCGCCGGTTTTAGAACCAAAGCGCGAAAGTGTGAGTTCTACACTGCGCTCGATAAGGGTTGTGTCCCCGCCTTCTTCCATGTAGCCGATTATTTTCTTATTGTCTGTAAGTATGACCTCGGCTTCTGTCTTAAGGTCTATACTAAAAGCTGCTCCTTTCCATGTGGAGATAGCGTTAATTATTGTTCCTGCGCCGAAAGCATAGGCATATCCAGTTTGCTTCATTTATTCACCTGTTCGATTTTATCCCGTAATATTTTCATTTCCTTTAATACAGTTTCCCTGTTATTCAGAGTCTTTCTTGTCGTGACGTAACTCAAGCGTATAAGGTTGCACCATTAATTTCAAGATACGATCTCCATCTTGACTGTTGTAAATACAGGTCCCCTCGTATCTATTTTTTTCTGTAATCCTGTTATATACCTTTGTGCTATCGGATTTATCATAATATTTATCTCAGATGGCGCTTTGATGATCCTTGCTCTTGTTTCAGAGCCGCTGCCATTCTTTGCAGAATCCTCTATCTCCTTTGCGCAGCGCGCCGCAAATGCATCAATATATCTTATACCGGAACTGACCCCGTTCTTGAACGCCTCATCCCACCTTGAAGTCCTGGGCAGTCCGAGGATGTCGTTCTTGTAAGAAATGACCTCATTCATCGCAGCAGGTCCACAAAGCTTAGTATTTTCCTCAGGCTCAATAACCTTTACCAGGATATTCTTCCCGCACAACTCCCCTTCCCATGCTGTGAACTCGCAGGGGCTTATTGTATTCCCGTACTGCTCACAGGTTCTGACGATCGCAGCCTGTATCTCTTTTCCTGTTTCAGTCACAGGTGCATCTTCAACAAATATCATTGATGCTATTTCGCTATCTTGCATGACCCAATTGGTCTTATACTGGAACTGCGGATATGTCAATGCGCGGACATCCGTAGAATCGTGCAGTATCATTGCAAGACGCTCAACGCCCATCCCCAAGTTCATCACAGGATAAGGGATATTGTACTGTGAAAGGGCAGATGGCGAATAAATCCCGAAGGTTGCAACTTCAACCCAGCCGTCCTTGTATTTTGTCTTTGAACCCACAAGCTTCGGATGATAGGCAAATACTTCGGTCTGGGTATCAGGCACATAATATTTACTACGCTTTTCATCAGGCCTGAAAGTAAAATTAGAAAAACCAAATTGTGAAAGTAAACCCGCCGCCACAGCCTTTCCATCCTCTACACTGACATTCTCATCCATAATGACGCATGACGCTGAATAATAAGCCATAAGCCGTGTGGCATCTTCGGCCTGCTCGCGCCGGAATACCCTGTCCACGGAAAAAAGGCGAAGCGGCACTTTTCGGTACTCACACATCTGGCCAAGACTTATGAACCAGCCTGATGTCATGTGGCTTCGAAGTGTGTTCTGCGAGGATACGGGAACAAGTGACTTGAATTCAGGAAATACATGATCTATCATTACCGCCACTTTGGAATCCGCGACTTTTAATCCTGCGGCCATTTCGGGCACAAGGTCATCACCTTCAATTTCACCTTTTTTGTAGGAATGAAGGATCAGCCTTATCTTTTCCACACCCTCGTCGCCAATGTTTCCCAGGATATTTTTTATCTGGATTATTCTTTCATCGGATATTCCCACGTTTGGTCTTGGAAGGCCTCCTATGTAGAAGCAGCGGTCAAGTACGGCAAGCGCCTCATATCCGAACTGTTTGTGGATCTCCCTGTCTTCCACTATGATGGGATTCATAAATTCTTCAAACCCCATTCTCATATATGCTTCACGCAGCTTCTGTATGGTCTCAAAAACAGGATGTGGTTTACCGAATTTCAAGTATTTGCGCGGGTATTTTTCATTGATGCCAGGGTTTGAAACGTATTTTTTGCCTTCGTTCCATGCGGCGTCGAAATCTCTTTTTGTTGCGTCTTTTATCTCGTCGGGATTGAATTTCATGATTGCCCCATCGTAGATGTTCTTATAAATCCGCCTCTCATCATCATATCAACAAGCACAAGCGCCACCATCGCCTCCGCGACAGGCACAATGCGCGGCGGGATAGATGGGTCATGGCGGCCTGTTATCTTTATTCGAGTATCCCTCATTACGCTAAGGTCTACTGTGCGCTGTTCTCTTGAGATCGATGGTGTGGGCTTCACTGCGATCCTGCAAACGATTGGCTCACCATTGCTTATCCCGCCAAGGATCCCTCCTGCATTATTTGTAATAGGTTTTGGTTTTCCTTCAAACACTTTTATCGGATCGTTCATCTGGCTGCCTTTCATAAGCGCAGATTTAAATCCCGCGCCTATTTCTACGCCTTTCACAGCTCCTATGCTCATTAATCCTTTGGCAAGTTCAGCGCTGAGCTTATCGAAAACCGGCTCACCCACACCGGCTGGTACTCCAATTCCAATAATTTCAACGATCCCGCCTACGCTATCGCCTTCTCCTCTGGCGGCATGGATCATTGCTTCCATTTTCAAAGCCGCATCCTGATCCGCGCATCTTACCGGATTTTTTTCCGTATTTTCACGGATTTGTTCAACATCCGCATTCTTTGAGCGAATACCTCCCAATTCAACTACATGAGCCAGCACTTCAATGCCATTCATACCAAGGATTTTCTTGGCAATAGCGCCAGCTGCAACTCGTCCTATCGTTTCACGTGCGGATGATCTTCCTCCTCCTCTCCAATCGCGGGATCCATACTTAAATCCATAAGTCATATCCGCATGCCCAGGGCGGGGAGTGTCGCGAAGAGCCTCGTATTTGCTTGAATCAACATCATTATTCCGCACAAGTATCGATATCGGCGCACCGGTTGTCTTTCCCAGAAATAACCCGGATAATAACTCTGCTTTATCCTCTTCTTTACGCGGGGTTGTTATATCGCTTTGCCCCGGACGCCTGCGGTTTAATTCCTTCTGGATATCAGACTCATCAAGTAAAAGACCGGCCGGGCAGCCGTCAACGATAACGCCTACGGCAGGACCGTGGCTCTCACCCCATGTTGTTATCCGAAAAAGTGTTCCAAAAGTATTTCCAGACATGCGCTTTAATTTAGTATTATTGTTTATATAAGTGCTTGGAATGTTCCAACATGATAGATATATTCATTGATGAAGAAAAATGCACTGGATGTGGGGAATGTATATGGGTTTGTCCTAAAGGGCCAAGGATTTACAGGCTCGTTGAGAAAAATGGTAAGAAGGTAGCACAAGTTATAGATAAAAGCTTCTGTATCGGATGTACAACATGTGTGTCATACTGCAGGCCAAAAGCGATCCGACTTGAGCGAGGGTACTAACATGAAATCAGGAAACGCTTAGAAGCCGCGGTGATGGTCGCGACAGATGACGGATCAAATGAAAAACACGGACAGGAGAAATGAGTGTTGGGAGAGTGTGAGGGTTTAATCGGCCAAATTCTTCTTCCCCATCCTTACTGCTGCCAGATATACCTCATCGCTCATTCTGAATCCAGCTTTTACAAGCTCCTCAAGCGAATCCTGGTATTCCTCATGAGTGAGATACTTTTTCCGAAGAGCAGCGAGGAGAACAAAGATGGTTCCCCGTGGCTTTAACCCAAACGCTTTGGCTGCTATCCTTGCATGTGTCTGGTCAATCAATACCGCCAAACCGAGTGACTTTGCAAGAGATATGGCCTCTGCTTCGCCTTTATCAATCCCAAACTCCGTGAGGTCTTCATCAACCTTAATCTTCCTGACCTTTATCCAACCTTCCTCAATTGCCCATTCTATTACAAAAGCATCAAAATGCTGATGCTCTTTTCCATTGACAACTACTTCATTGAATACTTCCACAGGTATGAGAACATTAATAAATAATTTCTTAAGTAAATTAAGTTTTCCAATCTTTGCAAGGTAAATTAGCACTGTCGAATTGCTGACAATCATAGCTTCTCTGCTGTACGAAAATCTTCTTCCAGGTCATCGAGGCTGTACTGGAATGGTATTCCTTTCTTTGCAGCGATAGCTATCATTTCACGAAGAGGAACGCCAACCATGTCTGCGGCCTTACCTATCGTTATTTTCCCATCCCTGTATTGCTCCAGCGCATTTTCTATCAACCATTCCTGTACTGCTTTACTCAGGAGCCTGCGGACTACTGTTGATTTATCAAGATGTTCAATGCGGGAGATGTTTTCGATTTTCTTCTCGATGTCATCAGGGACACGAGTTGTAATTGTAGCGCCCATATGTATTTAAAAGATTGTGATTGAATACGCATATAGTTATGCCAGCAGATGTGACAGAATTGGTTATTAATAAAATGCTTCACAGCCTCCTACTCCCAGAACCTCTTCGTCTTCGCATAATTCCTCTCCGCGATCAAAATATCCCGATAAAACTCCTCCTCATCCTCCCTCAGCTTCCCTATAACCCTCGAAGCGGTCTCAGGCCCGATGCCCCTTGACGCAAGCGCGATCGCCGCGGTCTTTCCATGTGAGAGAACAAGGTTCGCGTTCTTATAAAGGCGCGCCGTTCTTTTTCTTTCCTCTTCGGATTTGTCCTTCTCCTGCTTTTTCGCGATCTTTATTTCCTCTTCCTCCCAGGGCTTAAGAGCCGCTATCATCCTGCTGCCGCACAATGGACATTCGGGGTGCACAGGGACACTTTTTACAACCCTGGTCGAGCGCCATTTCTTGCAGTTAATGCAGAAAAGTATGACTTTGTCTTCCATTATCCTGCTCTTTAAGGCCATGATTATGGAACTGTCAGCCCTCTCAGGCGCCATCAATTCACGCCCCCCCATGAAGCCCGCCTCGCCTATCGGGCTTACGGGCTGGATAACCAGCGCCACGCTGCCGCCCTGGATTCCTTTCAGGACATCTATGGAACGGGCAATATCAAGCTTATCATGGAATATTTCACGCACCGCTTCATCATACATCGGTGTTCGCTCAAAAACATCAAGAAGCTTTTTCATGCTTATTCTTTCGTAATCCACATCCCTGCTAAGAGCCCCGAATTTGCGGGCCACATGGACCATTTTCCATTTAAGGAGCATCGAATTCTTAAGCGTCATCTCTATGATGGGCGCAATGTGATCCGGATTTATTGTAAGGAGTAATTCCCTTATCTTTTCGGCATTGAACAATTTAGGAAGTTCAAGTTTGATCCTGTATGGGTCTATCTCCATTGCAACACTTGCCCCGAACCTTGCGGTAAGAAGCGAAGTGAGGACACGGCCCAGAGTTTCGTTCACTTTGTGCCCACCGCACATGTTTATGATTATCGATTTTCCATCCTGTTCTATGACTACGAGGTCATCAGAAGGCACCGCAAGACCTTTTTTGACCTGCTTCTTCACCAATACCAGGATCTCATTTGCAGCCTCATGATCGGTTGGATAATCTTTTCTGTAATCCCCGATTATTTCCTTGTCGGCTTCTTTACTCTTGATTTTTTCCATTATCCGTCTTCTTATTGCTCCCACCTCCTGTGAAACTGCATAAGGAACAGGTATCTCCTCACCGACCCAGTTGGGGACATCAGCGCCTGGATCGCTTACAGGTTCAACTTTGATCCTGCTCTTTTCACTGATCACCTCAATGATGCGCCACATTTCACCCCTGGTGATAAATACGGCTCCAGCTTCTGCAAAATCAACAACGAACGCCTCATCAAGCGCACCTACGGTACGGCCGCTCACGATATCAAATATCTCAAAGCGTCTTTCATCCGGGATCATGGAGAGATTTTCATAATAATACTGCCAGCTCTTCATTTTCTTGCCGACCATATCGTTCTCAAACCAGATCAGGCGGGTGTCATCTAACTGTTTTATTACCGCCCTTAGAAGTTCGATCTTAAGCGTTCGAAAAGGATATGCTCTTGTCACAATTGAAAAAATACGTTCAACCGAAATCTCCCCGAAATCAAGCACCAGCCCGCATATCTGGTTTGCGAGTGTGTCCGTGCTGTTCTCATGGATATCAATGATCTCTATCTCGCCAGATTTTGCCCTGCGCGTAATGGCAGATGATTCTGCGGCATCATCCGGGCCTGTTGTTATTATTGTCCCGCTTGATTTCTCCCCAACCCAGTGCCCCGCTCTTCCCACCCTCTGGATCAGCCTCGTAACCTCCCGGGGCGACATATATTGAATAACATTGTCAACATCGCCGATATCGATACCAAGTTCCATGGAGGATGTGCAGATAAGCCCCCTCAGACTGCCATTTTTGAAATTGGTCTCAGCCTCGATGCGCGTCTCTTTTGATAAAGAACCGTGATGCACACCGATAGAAAGCCCTAACATCTTGAATCTTGACCCCAGCATTTCTGCGGATTCCCTGGTATTAACAAATATGAGAGTGGATTTGTGTTTTTCCACAATTCCGGAAATGATCCGCAGATGCGTTGCCATTTCAGGTGTGCACATCAGTTTTCTGGAAGACTCGTGATCTTCCTTTGCGGGTTTAGGGCAGACGACATTGAACTCAAGCCGCTTTAAAAGTGAAACTTCAACAATCCTGGCGGTTCGATTTGTTCCTGCAAGAAAATGGGCGATCTGGTCAGGTTTTCCCACAGTTGCCGAAAGCCCAAGCCTCTGGAAATCACCTGCAACTTCCACAAGCCGCTCAAGAGCAATGGAAAGCTGAGCGCCTCTTTTTGAGGAGGCAAGCTCATGAACCTCATCAATTATCACATGCGTAACTGTTTTGAGGTTATTCCTGAGCCTCTTTCCGGTAAGCATTATCTGAAGTGTTTCAGGTGTAGTAACGAGAAAATCCGGGGGTTTTAAGGATTGTTTCTGTCTCTCATATGTGGTCGTATCCCCGTGCCTCACAGCAACCTTAAATCCCAGTTCCTTTCCCCACCATTCAAGACGAGTTAGCATGTCCCTGTTAAGAGCGCGTAGAGGCGTGATATATATTACAGAAATCCGGCGTTTTTCTTCCGTTCTTTCCCCAGGCTTATTTTGCATTATCCTGTGAAAAACAGGAAGGACAACTGATTCGGTTTTTCCTGAACCTGTGGGAGCTATAAGAAGGACATGTTCTCCTGCCATTACAGAAGGGATCGTTTGAACCTGAGGCTCGGTCGGGGCAGTAAATCCCTGCTTTGCCAGAGCTTCCTGGATCCGGGGATCAAGTAAACCGAACACGCTCATTACTGCTTAAAAAAGAGAATTCGATATATAAATCTATTCTACTAATGACGAACAAATATTGTTTTTATTTTCATCAAGGATCATTTCCAGATATGATTTGCGAATAGTTGATTCTCTATTGATCCCCAATTTTGCGATAAATTTAAAAATGCTTTCAACTTTTTCCTGGTAATTCCTTGGATCTTTTACAATGATCTCGACTTCTATAAAATTTCCAAGGTTTCGTACTTCATCCAGGGAAATATAAAAATCCCCGATCCTGAAATTTTTTCTTTTCTTTGATACGGTGGCAACAGGAAAAAAACCAAGAGAAGAAAGTATATTTCCCATGTTATCTAAATCCTGTATTTGCGTTTGAACCTCTTTTCTTGTTTTAGAAACCTTATCCATTTTAGGCCCCTTATAAGTTAAAGTTGATTTCCCATCCTGCACTCTTATCCTCAAAGCCTCATCCGTTTTCCCGAAATCACGGTACTGCGCATTATAATATGTATCTGCCTGCGCTTCTATCCCGATAGGGGTAGCTCCCAACTCAATTATTGATCTTTCCATTTGTTTTGGATCTTCAACAGGTGCTTTCACTTCTATCTCTATCATGAATGTTAATTTATCACTATGTTATATTAAATTGTTTATTTTCGCTTCGAAACATTGAAATACCCTTCGGGCTTAAGTAGTCAGAAATGGTTCAATCATCTATCCAGGTATGGGAAGACTTCTTTAAACGATATTACTGGGAGAACATCCTTGAATTAGCAAAGGATTTTCCGGAAAAACGAAGTCTTGTTGTGCAATTTCCCGACATTGAACGGTTCGATATGGAACTTGCCCGGGAATTGCTTGAGCATCCCGACCATGTAATTAAACATTCAAACGAGGCTCTCAGTAGTATTGATCTTCCTGCCGACGTTGTTCTTACAGAAACGCATGTAAGGATAATCAAAATACCGGAGCGTATCCAGATAAGGGAGCTTCGAAGTGAAAACATTAACAAATTCGTAGCAGTCTCTGGCCTGATCAGGAAAGCAACAGAAGTAAGGCCAAAGATCATTAATGCGGCTTTCAAATGCCAGAAATGCGGTGAAATAACATTCATGCCCCAGGGTGAAGGAAAGTTTGTTGAGCCTTTTGAGTGCGAGAATGATGTTTGCGGCCGAAAAGGCGCTTTTAAGCTTGTTCATGACCAATCCGAATTCATCGATGCCCAAAAACTCAGGATACAGGAATCCCCTGACGACCTTCGGGGGGGTGAGCAGCCCCAGACCCTTGATGTGGATGTTGATGACGACCTGGCTGGACTTGTGTCACCGGGCGATCGCGTTGTAATATCCGGGGTATTGCGCTCATTCCAGAGGAGTAACCGTGAGGGGAAAAGCACATTTTTTGACCTGTTGCTTGACGGGATATCGATAGATATTGAAGACAAGGAATTTGAAGATATCGAGATATCAAAAGAGGATATCGAGGAAATCATAAACCTTGGGGAGGACCCGGAGATTTATAAAAAGATAATCGGCTCCATTGCTCCTTCGATCTATGGGTATGAGGAAGTAAAAGAAGCTATGGCGCTCCAGCTTTTTTCCGGGATTGCAAAGTACCTGCCAGATGGGGCGCGCATTCGCGGGGATGTGCATATCCTCCTTGTGGGTGATCCTGGCGTGGCTAAATCCCAGCTTTTACGCTATGCTGTAAAACTTGCGCCGCGGGGTATTTACACAAGTGGAAAAAGTTCCACTTCTGCAGGTCTAACCGCCACTGCAGTCAAGGATGAGTTCGGAGACGGCCGCTGGACGCTTGAAGCAGGCGCCCTTGTGCTTGCGGATATGGGTCTTGCCTGCGTTGATGAACTTGACAAGATGGAACCCGATGACAGGAGTTCCATGCACGAAGCAATGGAACAGCAGACCATAAGCATAGCAAAAGCCGGGATCATGGCTACATTGAAATCACGCTGCGCCCTTCTCGGAGCTGCTAACCCGAAATTCGGAAGGTTTGACAGGTACGAACCAATCGCAAAACAAATTAACATGCCGCCAGCTCTGCTTTCCCGTTTTGACCTGATCTTCATACTTACAGATGAACCTTCGGTCAACAGGGATACCGCGATCGCAGAGCATATCCTGAAAGCCCATTATGCGGGTGAACTTTCAGCCAGGAGAAAAAATATAATAAATTCGGGTATCAGCACGGATGATATTACGAAAGCTATGGAGATCATCCAGCCGGTGTTAGAAGCAGAGAAGCTCAGGAAATATATTGCATATACAAAGAGGAATATCTTCCCTATTATCCAGGACGATGCAAGGAAACATTTGATCGACTTTTATCTTGGCCTCAGGAAACAGGGTGAAGCCCCGGATTCTCCAGTGCCTGTTACAGCCCGCCAGCTTGAAGCCCTTATACGCCTGGCTGAAGCAAGTGCCCGTGTGCGTTTGAGTAATGTCATAACAATAGATGACACAAACCGGATCATCCGAATTGTGATGGCAAGCTTAAAGCAGGTCATGACAGACCCTGAAACCGGAAGGCTTGATGCAGATATCGTTAATGTGGGGATGGGTAAAAGCCAGAGGGACAGGATCAAGGTACTCAGGGAAATAATCAGGGATCTCCAGAAAGAAATGGGCGCTGCACCTAGGGAAGAGATTATATCAAAGGCGCAAGAATCAGGTATCAAGAAAGATACTGTTGAGGATATGATACAAAAGTTAAAGAGCGCTGGAGAGATAATTGAGTCAAGTAATGATAAGTTCAGGGTTGTTTGAACATGTATATGAAAAAATATGATACGGATGGCAAATTGATAGTTGCGGTCTGTGATAGGGAAATTCTTGGGAAAAAATTCAAAGAAGGAAAACTTGTTCTCAGACTTGAAAAAAGCTTCTACAAAGGTGAAGAAGTTTGCGAAAATGAGGTTAAGGAATCACTTTCATGCGCAAATATCGCAAATATCTCAGGTAAGAGATCAATTGCATGCGCTGTTGAGTGCGGATGTATCGACCCTGATACCGTGATCTTTATTGATGGGATACCCCATGCACAGATGGTACAAATATGACTGAAATAATTGACAATAATATATTAATGGATCTTGTTATTGAAAAACATAATAAGTTCCTTGGAGCTTTTAAAGAAGAATTTTCCGGGCTTGAAAATAAGCTCATTTCTATTAAGAAGCAAACCGATGATCTTAAAAAGGAAATAGAGACGAACGAAACAAAAATAACTGTTCTAAATGAAAAATATTTCCTCTATTTCCATCAGGCGAAAAAACAAAGGGAAGGGCTTTTTAAAGACGTAATTGAGAGGATGCAACAGGCCAAATCATCCAATATACATGAAGTAACACGTCTTTTGGCCAGGATCGAAGAACACGAGAGAAAACTCCAGAATTCAAGAAATATTGATGATGAAGAAAAAGCCATAGTGGAAGTTAAAAAACTCCTTTATGATTTTGAAACCGAGGCAAGGAAAGCTGGAATATCAGTTATGTCAACAGTAATAATTGATAAATTAGAGCAAGCACATGAATCGCATAAAGAACTTTTATCGATCCAGGATAAACCCAAACAGGATATTGGTTCTGCAAAGGATTTTGATAAACAGGCAGGAGAAATAGAGGGAAGGCATAACTGGTTAAAAAGAAGGATTGAAAGCCATACCAATGCTTTAGGTTACTGGGAAAAACAAAAAGGGGGGATCAAAGTTGAGTGAACCTGAGGATATGCAAAATATACAAACGGAAAATACTCCGATAAATGTTCCGGAAAATAAACCGGAAAAAAATCAGATCGAAAATCCAGTAGAATCGCAGGTCGAAGCCCCTGTAGAAACCAGTGAAGTCCAACCCGAAAGTCATTCTAAAGTTAATGTTATTACTGAAAGTAATACTGAAGGCACCTCAAATTTACCTGATGAAAAAAAATCCGAAGAGATCAAAAAACAGGTTGAAACGCCTAAAGTTTACCCTAAATTATCTGAACGCGAATTGAAAGAGAAGATCAATCTCCTGCGGCAGCGGATCGAACAGGAGGAAAGGGAATTAAAAACAATATTCAGGGATATTTCCCTTCATAACCAGGGCGGCAATGACCTCAAAGCCAAACGTGACGGCTTAAATGCAAGAGTCAAGGAACTGTCGCCAAAAGCTGCTGACCTGCGAAAAAAGCGGGATGAGACAAACGCAAAGATCGCAGAATTGAAGGCACAGCGAGACCAGATGAGGGGCAAGGGGAAAGAATTCAGTGAGAGGATAGGAGAACTTAAGAAATCACGCGATGAATTGAACCTTACGGCCAGGGGAAGATTTGAAACACTTGAAAAGGCCTATCAAGAGGAATTAAACCTCTTTTTGACGGCAGACCTTCCGCTTGAGCATGAGATAAACATTTTCGACCGTTTAAATGAACTAAACGAGAGATTGAAAGCCACCCAGAAAGCCAATGAGATACATTCTGTGATCACTCTTGAATATACTAAGGGCAAAGAAATCTACACTGATATGGATACTTTGCATGCTAAGATCCAGACGCTTGCCCAGGAATCCCAGAAGTTCCATGAAGAAATGATAAAACTTTACAATGAAATAGATACGCTGCGTAAGGAAGCCGACTCATATCACGCCCAGTTAAATGAAAAATTCAAAGGCATCGCGCCTCTTCGAAAGAAAATAGGCGTACTGAAGACTGAAATCCCGAAGCTGCGTGATGAACTTGGGGTTTATCTTGAGCAGATGAAAGAATACCAGCTTGGCCGGGATCAGCAAAAAAATGTTGGAAAGCGTGAGCAAGCCAAAGAGAAGTTTAAGAAAGACGGACGATTGAGCCTTGATGAGTTCAGGCTGCTTGTTGAAAACGAGGATATCAAGCTTTAGACAGGATTCCGGGGCGCACGATAATGTTAGAGGGAAGAGGAAATTGAATCATTCCCTTATGCCTTTTCGTCTATTATTTTCTCCATATCCTTTAAATCAATACACAATGCCTGTTTTGTTCTTTTTGAAAAGCTTTTTGCAAAGATAGAATAGTGCTCCTGCCTGTTATCATTATGCCATTTGACGTACTTTGTTTTTTCTTTTAATTCTTCGAATATTTTTTGGGAATTTACATTATCCTGCCATTTACATTCCGAAAAAAGGATTTGATTCATATCTTCGTTTAATGCAACAATGTCAATTTCAAGTTCTATTCTCTCATCATTTTTCCTATAGAAACCCCACCATTTCCCCAACTTTGATATTGGAAACGGTGAGACTTTCCTTAATAATTCTTTTCTTACAAGATTTTCAAATTTTCTGCCAATGTAAGCATTGAACTTTTTATTCAGGTTTTCTTCGACATTTTGCATTTCTCCTAATTCGATGTCAGAACGGTAAGGTTCAAAAAATAAGGAATAAAAGTCAAAAAAATTATCATCTATTAAATATAATGTCTTTTTGCTTTTCGTCTCGGTTACTGGCATGTCTTTTTTGATTATTCCAAGTATCATAAGGACTTTCAAATACCTGTCCATGTCAGATGCCTTTATCCCGGTTTTGTTTGCTATATCCACAACTTTTGCATTACCCTGCGCTATCGCAGAAAGGATTGATTTATAAATATCAGGTTCCCTCATTTCTTCTTTTAGAAGAAAATCTACCTCTTCATAAAGCCGGCCTTTTTTTGAGAGTATCTCCACTAATGCATTTTCAAGCGCAGATTTATCTGCTTTGAACTTTTCAAGATAGAATGGTACGCCACCCAGGATAGCATATGTTTTTATATTTTCTTCTAAAGTATTTCCTGGAAAGAATTCCTTGAGATACCTGAATTTCAAGAAATCTATTTTCATATGACCTGTTTTTCGTCCATACAACGGATTCTTAATCCCTAGCAAACTCTCCATCATACTTATACTTGAACCGCAAAGAATCAACATAATATTTTTATTTTTTAAGACTTCATCAATCACTCCCTGGAACAGTGAAGGTATAGAATCGTCCTTTTCAACAAGAAATGAAAATTCATCTAATACCACTATTACCTTCTGATTCACTTTTTTCACAAGATAAGAAAATATTTCTTCAATATTTTCTGAAGCAATCTCAGGTTCTTGAACAAATTTTGCAATCTCTTTCTTGAATTTTAAAATATTCGAAGGAGTACCGGCTTTATTGCAAAGCATATAAATATGCGGCTTGTTGGATACGAAGTTCTTTATCAACTCGGTTTTCCCGATCCTTCTTCTTCCGTAAATCACGAAGAAATCAAAACCTGCTTGAATGTATCTATCCTCTAAGTATTGAATTTCTTCTTTTCGATCAATAAATAGGAACATAATCCTAATGTTTATGTTCCTAAAGATATAAGGGTTTCGCTTATTTTATAATTATCGTTTCCTTCGTCTTGACTTTCCAATATTCCCATTTTCTCCTTTTCCTCCCCGATGCGCTTCAGCAGCGTGCTTACAGGCTCCATCGGGAACTCATCCGCATTAAGCACCTTCTCCCGCTCCTCCTCCAGAAGCACAAAAACATATCTCCCCCGCGCCTCCACATCCAGATTCTTCCAGTTCTTGACGCCCTCCCTGAAGTCTGCGCTCAGGTCGCCCCTGAAGGCGCGCGCCAGTATGGGTTGGGTCATGATTTCCACGCGTTTTCTCGCCTCGGTGGCGTTTTTCTCTGTTTCTTCTGCGAATTTTCAATTCCCCCGATTTGCATTTTGCATCGTTTTGGCCAATTAAGACCACACACCCGTAGTTCTTCCTTTTAGCGCCAGGTCCCCCATTACCTTTTCCATCTCTTTTGATAACGGAGCAGGTGTTGAATTTTCAAACTCTGTGCCCGGAAGCGGCATGAAATAATGGGAATGGACATTTCCTCCTTTTCCTGTTAGCCATTTTATCACTTTTATAGTTTCAAGCTGGTCAGCTTCAGTTTCACCGGGAAGCCCGAATATGAAATCAACGATGGGGTTAAAACCATGTTCCAGGCATTTCTCGGCCCCGATGATAATATCTTCCACAGTATGTTTTCGCTTTATGCTTTCAAGTATCCTCTGGCTTCCCGATTGTCCTCCCATACTGATAGTGGTATTTTTGCAATATTTCGACACAAGCTCAAGGATACTGTCGTTTATGAATTCTGGCCTCACTTCTGAAGGAAATGTCCCGAAAAAAATCCTTCCGGGCTGCAATGCACGAAGAAGCGATTCAATTTTTTCAATGCGCGGATGTATTCCATCTGAACCGTAAGCAAAAGCATTTGGGGACGTGAATCTAATGTCTTTGAGGAACTTTGAATATTTTGAGATAACATCAATGCTCCTATGCCTCATATTGTGTCCGAATAATTCCGGGGTTGAGCAGTAAGCGCAATTAAATGGGCAGCCGCGAGTAATCTCTATAGTATTGAGCATGATCCCCGGGTCAAATGGCGGATATTTATCCAGATCAACCTGCCTTCTCTTTTCGATGAAAACGATATTTTCTGCCTCATTTTTATAAGCGATACCTTTAACGGATGAAATGTCCCCTTTATTTTGAATTACATCGATCAATTCAGGCAATGTTTCTTCTCCTTCACCTATTACTACATAGTCAAAAAATCGAAGCGTCTCTTCTGGCCGGGTAGACGGATGAGGTCCTCCGGCTACGAATAAGGATTTTGTTGTTGCCTGTGACACTTCCCGGAAAATTGTTGGTGCTTGCTGCGTTGTAAAGCTGTAGATCATTATGCCGTCACAGGGCTGTTCTGCGGCATATGATCCCGGGACAAGAGGCATCAGGACGGCTATGCTTTGCATGTTCTTCTTGAAGAACCTGAAATTAATTTGATTGGGTTTGTTAATACACATTTTTTTTTACTAACAATAAAACGAATTGACTTAAGATTATGCAATAATCTTTTAATGTCTAAAATAATAGATTGTGATAGGTGATAGAATGACTGGAAAAATTGATTGGTACAATGAATTCGTAGATTTGAATTACATTCCTTCAAAAGACGATTTGATCTGTTTATACTATTTTGAACCTGCAAAAGGAATTACTCAGGAAGAAGCGATAGGAAGGATTGCTTCAGAAAGTTCAGCCGGGACATGGACGACACTTCATGATTTACCTGCACGGGTAGAAAAGATAAAAGCGCGCGCATTTGAATTAAATGGTAAATATGTAAAGATAGCTTATCCGATAGACCTCTGGGAGCCAGGAAATGCCCCGCAGCTCCTGAGCGGGATAGCAGGTAATATCTTCGGGATGAGGGCTCTTCGGAATTTGAGGCTCATTGATGCATCCTTTCCACGACGATATATTAAATCTTTCAAAGGGCCAAACCACGGCATCGAAGGAATAAGGTCTTTATTGAATATCAAAGAACGCCCAATAACGGGTGCAGTGCCAAAACCCAAGATCGGCTTTAGCGCAGCAGAACATGCCGAGGTTGCATATGAAACATGGATGGGAGGATTTGATCTTGTTAAGGATGATGAGAACCTGACTTCCACATCTTTTAACCGTTTTGAAGACAGGCTTGCTCGAATGGCCAAACTTCGGGATAAAGCCGAAAATGAAACAGGAGAGCACAAAGATGCCCTTTTGAACATCACGGGTGAAACTAAAGAAATGATACGAAAGGCAAAATTACTTCATGATTCGGGCTGGAGGTTTGCCATGATCGATGTTGTTACTTGTGGAACAGCGTCTGTCCAGACAATGAGGGATGAATGCGGCGACATTGGATTAGCTATACACGCTCATCGTGCTATGCATGCGGCTTTTGACAGGAACCTGAGACATGGGTTAAGCATGTATTTCCTTGCAAAACTCATGCGGTTAATAGGGGTCGATGAAATTCATTCAGGTACTGCAATAGGAAAACTTGTGGGGAGCAAAAAAGAGGTGATCCAGATCGCCAGCGTGTTGCGGGACTCAAATATTCCAGCCGGGAATATGCTTTCACAGGAATGGGGCTCAATAAAGCCGGCCCTTCCGGTTTCTTCAGGTGGTCTTCATCCGGGATTGATACCATCGGTTATGGGTATCCTGGGAAATAACTGTACATTGCTTGTGAGCGGCGGTATTCATGGCCACCCAAAAGGAACGCGAGCAGGCGCAAAGGCAGTGATGCAGGCAATAGAAGCCGCTATGAATGGTATTGACCTTAATGAATTTGCGGCTAAAAACAAGGAATTGAAGCAGGCGCTTGGTAAATGGGAATATTTCAGGCCAAAATGAGGTTATCCAAGCGCCTGCTTTATTTTTTCGGATGCTTTTTTCATTTTGCGAAATTCCTGCTTTTTCACATGTTTTAATCGACACATTTAATGTCTTTTGAAAAGCATTTCGGGCATTTCAAATTAGTGCCAATGCCTTTGAACATCTTGCTGCAGTGATTGCATAAATATTTGTGCGATTCCATGCCGCCTTCGAGTTCTACGCCGAACGAATCACCTACGCTGCACATTTTACCTCCTTATTGTTTATCTTACAGGCAAGAAACGAGCCAACCCTCCTGCATATCTCAAGTTCCTCTTCCCCGGGCATCCTTTTTATACACAGATCCTTTATCATCTCAACACCGTATGATGTCAATTGTCTATTGATCGCCTGTATGGCTTCAAGCCCCCATCCATAAGATCCGAAAGCGAGGCCAGTTTTCCCGGACAGGTCAACATCAGCTAATTCATTCAGGAACTTTTGCACAGTTGGCATCATTAAATCCCGGTAATTTGGCGAACCAATGGCGATAGCATCTGCATCACAGAGGTCGTTCTTATCCGCATTAGAAACATTTTCCAGTATGGTTTCAATACCTTCTGCTCTTGCGCCTTCCTCTATAGCTTCTGCAATCTTCTCTGTGTTATGTGACCCGGTGCCATAGATAATTACGAGTTTTGCCATGTTCCCACAGATTTATAATTATCATTCGTGGTATTTGTACTTTGCCAATTACTATCAACCAAAACCGGTTTATAATTATTGAATGGAATCATTCAAATGTCATCGGTGAAAATCCGATTTTTTCATCATGTACTCTTTCCGCTACAATATCCATCTCAACAATAAATACCTCCAGCACCATGAATGCCTCTGCTGCTTTCCTGATGCAACCCATGGTCATTCCCTTGCTACTTCCGGCGGCCCCGTGGAGATGTATCTTCGGAGCCCCATTTTCCCAGAAAATATTGCCTGCGCCTAATATTTCTCGTGCATCGTCGAATTTTGACCACACTATTGTTGGTGGAACAACCTTGTCTTTTGGCCCTGTAACGAGGTCTGCTCTTCCCATTGCCCCCAGCATCATAAAAAAGGCAGACCTTATATCCTCTTTGACCGCGAGCCCCAAAAGCTCCCCAAGCACATCTTCCCCATGATCAATCCTTACAGCAAATATACGTCCGATCGAACCTTTGCGATAATCCATGCATGGAGTATATCTATCCTGATTTTAAAACTTGTGATTATGACCGTTATCTTTTTTTATCCAAAGGCGTATATGAAGCCCAGGAGAAAATATGTTTAAAAAAATTATATTATTAATTATGTTATTAGCCGTGGCTGCTTTTGTTTCCGGTTGTATTGATGATAAAACTGGTAATAATACAGTAAATAAAACTGATACGATCAAATATGAACAAATCCCCACTGTTAATTTGCCTTCAGGAATAACATTCATAGATGTTACTGAAACTTATGTTGAAATCGGTAACTCTTCGAGAAAAGCCATAGAAGGAATATATAAGACTGATACCGATGACGTTGATTTAAGTATAGATGTTTTCAATACAGAAACGCCGCAGGTACTTATTGACGAGTATAAATCACAGTACAAAGATGCTAACTATAATCCATTTACTGAGATTCCCATAAATGGTCATAAAGCAACACAAGTGATACGATATAGAACAAAAAATGGGACTCAAATACCTATATATAGTGTTATCTGGACAACCAAAGATTCAATGATCAAAGTCGGGCCATCAACCGATGCCCAAAAAGTGATTAACCTGGCTACAGCAACCAATAGTTAAAGAAGGTTCATCATCTTGTGCGTTTGCCCAATAGCACGCACATCTTTTAATTTTTCGCCGGCAAAATCCATCAGTTCAAACAATAATGATGAAGGGACTTTTTTATCTGAAGTTACAGGCTGAAGGATAAAAGGTATATTATCATCAATTGATTTGACACCTTCGATAGCAAATGATAATGACTGTTTTGTAGTCTCTGGCATGATTATTACTTTTACAAAGGTCTTTGCAGTCTCATTCAAGATAGAGATCGTCTCAAGCTCATTTTTCAAAAGCTGCGAATAATGGTCAGTACAATCATGTTCTGGCAATTTTACGTCGCATGATGCTATTGTGATAATATCCTTTAATTCCCGCGCTTTTTCAGGAAATCCGGAATTCGTTTCAAGGTATATGGGATATTCAAGGTCAAGCGTCTTTATGAAGTCAGCATGCAGCAATGGTTCCCCGCCTGTCAGGCTGACATGTTTTGTTGAAGGCGTCCACAATTTCCGGATATAATCTTCAACATCTTCCCGATGAAGCGGTGTTTGTGCCTGGTCAAATTTTCCGCTTCCTGCATGTGTCTCTATCCTGCATGAGCCTGAAATTTCACGTGTTTGTGGTGTGTCGCAATAAGAACAAAAGAGCTGGCATTTTTCAAACCTGACAAACACTTGGCGCATGCCTGCATAAGGACCTTCACCCTGTATGGAATTGAATATCTCGTTTATGTATGCAGGCATTAATACCAATAGCATTCCAGCTATCTTACAAAATCAATCCCATATTTAGCCGTAGCAATATTTCCTTTGGTATTCTTACCAAGGATCTGGGGCGATGTGACACCCGTTACTACAACCATTGTCCTTACGACATTTTCAAGGTCAGGATCAACCATTGCGCCCCATATTAATCTTGCCTTGGGATCAATGCGTGTGTATAGCTCATTTACAACGCTTTCAGCTTCAGCTATTGTCATATCCGGCCCTCCCACCACATTTACAAGTGCGCCTGAAGCGCCGGATACATCAACATCAAGGAGGGGGCTCCTGAGAGCTTTCTGAACAGATTCGATCGCCTTGTTCTCGCCTTCAGCCTCACCCAGACCTATCATGGCTACGCCACTCTTTTGCATAATAACCCTGACATCAGCAAAATCAAGATTTACAAGACCGGGTTTTGTGATCAATTCGGTTATTCCTTTAACTGAGCGCATCAAGACTTCATCGCATACCTTAAAAGCTGTCTGCAAAGGAAGATGAGGGACAACTTCAAGCAATTTGTCATTCGGGACTACGATGACCGTATCCACAGCATCACGGAGGCGCTCAAGTCCTGCTTCAGCATTGTCCATGCGGATTTGTCCTTCCACTGAAAATGGAAGTGTTACAACAGCTATTGTCAATGCCCCGGCATCACGCGCAAGTTCTGCCACAACAGGGGCTGAACCAGTACCTGTTCCCCCGCCAAGTCCGCAAGTTATAAAAACAAGATCTGCATTCCCCACGGCTTTCTCTATTGCAGGTTTTGATTCATTAGCTGCATCCTGTCCTATAGAAGGAAGACTTCCTGCGCCAAGCCCCCTGGTCCGGTTTCTCCCGATAAGGATCTTCTTTTTAACCTGGATACTTAAAAGATGCTGGGCATCCGTATTGATAGCGTAAAGCTCTGCCCCGATTATTCCCTCATCTGAAATCCTCTGGATGGTGTTCGAGCCTGAACCTCCGCATCCTATGACAACAATATTTGTCTTTAATTCCTTTAATATTTCCAAAAGTTCCCTGTCTGTATCCCCAATCACTGGCATTGGAGATTCACCCGCTCTTGATATTGCCTCTTTAATTATTGATTCCATGCTTCTTCTCCATCGTTTATTAATTTAATTTAATGGCTCTTTTATTTGTTTCATATACCATCTCTGGATTTATAGTTTTTCCGCCTATTATCACGGATTCACCTCTGGCCAGCCGCCCATAAAGCTGCATATCCGTAATTCCGAGTGATTTTGCAAGTTTCGGGCTAAATTTCCTGTCAGATATTTGCAGAATTCCTTTATCCAGATAGACATCATAATGTTTTTTTATAATTTCCACGCATTTATCCCTCAATTCTTCCGCAGCCAGCCTGGCACATGAATCATCAATCCCGATAAGGATATGAGCGAATCTGCCGTCCTCATATTCGATATAGGCTATATTATGTTCACAGAGGAATGCCTTAAGACCATTCTTATCAAGTTTTTCGGCTTCTGATAAAAGCGCGGGATTGATCCTTGCGATTTTAACCCTGGGGCATACGCATGTCTGGCAGGAGGAAAGGGCGCATTTAATCCCTTCTGTGATCACAGGTTTTCCGGATGGGCAGATATCCTTAACTCTTTTTCGCAGCTGCGCGCAAAATTCCCAGGGTACTCCATCCATTTCTCTGATGTCGCTTTCCTTTAGAACTTCAAACCCACCCGCTTCAATCATCCTGCCCAGCTTCTCACGCTGCTCACCCTTCATGGATTTTCGGTCAAAATATGCAAAATCAGCTCCACTTCTAACAAAGGCCTGGAGTACCATAGTTTCATCCAGTTCATCCAGGGCATGTGAGGGAAAAATGTGACCAAAAGTGATATCCGTAGAAAGGATCAGTGAAGTTTGTCTTGGGGCATAATGCGTACCTCCAAAACCCACAGCAACGGGTGAATCACTGTCATTTAAAAGAAGTATGGCTTCCGCAACTATTCGCCCTGCCACGTCATCAAGCCATTGTGCTTCGCTGCTTCCTACTTCTATAAAAACAGATGGAACATCAAGGTCGCTTGGACCATGATGCGTACATTCAAGTGTAACTTCATAATCTTCATTTCCGGAAAGCATTTTCAGTGAGCGAAGCAGCGACCTTACAGCCTGCGGCGCGGCCGCTGATAGTTTGCGAGGAGTTCCACCGAATTTTGCCTCATTAACATTGCCTGTAGAATGTACAGTAAGAATAGCGCGCATATCTTTGCTTCTGTGTTTGGAAGCAAAAATTATAAGGGATGCCGGATAGCCCAATCCGGCTACCTTTTTATCCAGACCATCCTGGAAAATTAGAGATTCACCTATTTCCACTATCCTGAAATCCTTATACTCAAAAACAAGGATACTTTCTTCAGAAGATATATAATTCCATTTTCGAAGTGAGAAAAGGCAATTCTTGATATTCTGGCTAGCCCTATCCTGGGTTGAACAGACGATCGTGACTTTCGGTTCACCTTTCAAAACACTGCCTTCTGCCACTCTGATATAAAAAAAAGATTAATCAAAGTCGCTGCCGGTGATCATCTTCTTGTCTACAATAGCATAATCCTTGGCGGCCCTTACCGCATCGAATGGTATCAATACATAATTATTTTGTTTCTTGTATTTTGATGTATCTATATTGTTCGATGGTTTTACGACAAGATATAACAAAGCTCCGCCCTGCATATCCATTACAACATCAGTAGCAAATCCAAGCTCTGACCCGTCAGTAAGCATCACTCTCTTGTTAGCTAAATTTTTTGCAAGTATTTTTGCCATAGTAATCCCTCAATGAACGTTTCTCCAATTAAAGTGTTCATCTAATATGCTTTTTTCACCTATAACCTATATAAGACTTCTGTTCCTGTTTTGTCCCGCCTTTAAATTGCTCCTGGAGTTTCTGGTAATATTCTACCATATCTTCGGCAAGCGCAGGCCTTACTTTCTTAAGTGCATCACGGAAATGCTTCATTTCCACTATATCTGTCTCGAAATTCTCCCTCAGGGCAAGCATTACCGCCTCCCTGCACAAGGATTCAATATCAGAACCAACATAATTTTCCGTAAGATCTGCAAGCTCTTCAATATCCACGTTATCGGAAAGATGACTGTCTTTCAAGTTCTTAAGATGGATATTAAATATATCGATCCTGCCAGACCTTCCCGGCGGCCCAATAAATACAAGCCGATCAAACCTGCCGGAACGTATCAGGGCAGGGTCTATTATTTCAGGTCTATTGGTCGCAGCAATTACTACCACATTTTTTAAGACTTCTATCCCGTCAAGTTCTGTGAGCAGCTGGTTTATCACTCTTTCTGATGTTTTTGAACCAAACTCAGTTCCACGGATGGGGGCGATAGCATCCAGTTCATCAAGGAAAATTATTGCAGGTGAAACCTGGCGCGCTTTCTTGAATACTTCGCGGATAGCTTTCTCTGATTCTCCTACCCATTTGGATAGAAGCTGCGGGCCCCTGACGCTTATGAAATTGGCAGAGCTCTCATTGGCCACTGCCTTGGCAAGTAGCGTTTTTCCAGTGCCCGGCGGACCGTATAGGAGTATTCCCCTTGGCGGACGGATGCTCATTTTCAGGAATTTCTCAGGGAATTTTAAAGGCCATTCTACTGCTTCTTTTATTTCCTGCTTGGCGTCATCAAGCCCGCCAACATCATCCCAGACAACATCAGGCACTTCTATCATTACTTCCCTCATTGCCGAGGGTTCAACTTCCTTTAATGCCTCTTCAAAGTCGTTAGCTGTTACCTTCATGCTTTCCAGGATTTTGCGGGGAACAACCTCTTTTAGTTTTATCTGGGGGAGGTATCTTCTAAGCGCTTTCATAGCTGCTTCCTTTGCAAGCGCCGAAATATCTGCGCCTACAAACCCATGCGTCCTGTTGGAGATGTATTCAATGTTAACTTCCTCAGAAAGCGGCATACCTCTTGTATGGATCTGGAATATCTCGATCCTGTCAAGCCTGTCCGGGACTCCGATCTCTATCTCGCGGTCAAACCTTCCGGGACGGCGAAGCGCAGGGTCAATAGCGTCAATGCGGTTAGTTGCGCCTATCACAACCACCTGGCCTCTTTCTTCCAGCCCGTCCATCATCGTAAGCAGCTGCGCGACCACACGCCGCTCCACTTCACCTGTCACTTCTTCCCTTTTCGGGGCAATGGAGTCCAGTTCGTCAATGAAAATAATGGAAGGCGCAGCTTTATTTGCCTGCTCAAATATCTCTCGAAGCCGCTGTTCACTCTCCCCATAATATTTACTCATGATCTCCGGGCCCGCGATAGAGAAGAAATTGGCCCCGGATTCATTTGCAACGGCTCTTGCAATGAGTGTTTTTCCTGTCCCGGGTGGGCCATGCATCAAAACACCCTTGGGTGGCTCGATACCCAATCTTTCAAATACTTCAGGGTGTTTCATAGGAAGTTCTATCATCTCACGCAGGCGCTGGATCTCATCGCCCAGTCCCCCGATGTCTTCATAAGTTATCCCTGTCCCTGTTACATCAAGAACAACAGGTTTCTCCCTGAGTTTTATTTCCGTTTTATCAGTAATTAATATGATACCTTCAGGTTCGGCTTCGATCGCGATAAGAGGTATGGCCTGCCCGGTAACGACACGGCCTAAAAATGGATGAGCCATGGTACTCATTACAGGGATAATATCCCCTTTTGTTATGGGACGTTTCATTATCTGGCGTTTTACCATTTCTTCAGCGTCCCCGCCAAATTGTATGGAAGTGCCTTCAGATGGTGCAAGCACTACCTTTTCCGCAGGCTGTACATTCGCCTTTCTTAGCTTGATAGTATCACCGATGCCAACACCGGCATTCTGCCGGATGAAACCGTCAATTCTGATTATATTTTCCTCCCAGTCATTCCGGTCAGCGCGCCAGACTTTTGCAGCCGTTGATTTTTTCCCTTCGATCTCAATTATGTCTCCGGGTATCAGCTGTAAAACCATCAGGGTATGCGGATCAAGCCGCGCTATTCCTCTTCCAGAATCGTTCGGATACGCTTTTGCAACCGTGAGTTGTTTCCCGTCTTTTTCATTCATTTTTATATCCCCTCAGATATATTCCTTCTCGATATTTTTTGTTGTTTTCTTCGACATCTTTATATTGTTTTGATACTATTTATCGTTATGCATCTCCCCGCTATGCTTTCTCGACAATTGTTTTTTCCTCATACCACCAATCTTATGTTGATGTAGATGATCAGAAAAAATAAATGAAATTTTGATCAAAACGCTTTTCAAAGAGAAGAAAAGCCTTTTTGGGACAATGCCAAAAACCGATCTATCAGACCTCAGAGACCATGAGGATCGATTAGAATGATGCTGGATTCTTTCGCATGGATGGAATATTTCATGGGGACTCCAAAAGGTGAAAAAGTCCAAAAATTAACTCGTGGGTTCAAAGGGTAGAGAAGTCCCCTTCCGACAGGTAGGGGATGAATCAGACCCTTTGCACTTGTGTCATTATTATGATAGAGGGTAAATATATATCCCCACAAACCAACATATAAATGACGAACATCACACCCTCGTGGTATCAAAGTTGATGTTGTCAAAATGAGGTCTTGATCAGGTTCAAGACCGATGCGGATAACAGGTTGCAGCACAGCGTAAAATCTGCTAAACAAATTGTGCATATATGTAATAATGAGATATATTACAAAATGCCATGTGGACTGGCTATCAGCAATTTGCTGGTAATCTACGACAAACAGCCAAAGTTTCCCGAAAGGGTTACGAGGACTCGTAGGAAGCCTCCAGCCCGAAAGAGTGGGGTAGTTCACTTGATGATGACCTGCAATTATACACTTCTCCGATAGTAACAGCAGAAATAGACTCTAAATCTCTAAGAACAGATGGAAAAGCTGAGGAGAGAAAGGATTTCATAATAAAAAGATGCGCTGTAGTGACATTGGATGTGAACATCGCAGTTGAATCTGCAAAAATACATGCGCAGAATAGAGTTAAAACCCCCGATTTCGGTCTTGCCGATGCAATAATTCTTGCATCAGCCCGGAGCAGAAAAAAAAAGGTATTGACCGGAGATCCTCATTTTAAAAATTTCAAAGATGCTGTTATGTTGTGATTATTCAAAGCGAGATACCTGCTGATTTCTAATCCAGGATCGTTGACATGAAAAAAAAGTAATCACATAACCGTAGTTATGCGATTTACCGCGCTGCTTTTGCGACCCTTTCAATATTGTCTTTCTTGCCCATGGCATATCCTTTTACGTCATGGTTGGCTGCAGCAATTATCTCTTCTGCAAGTGCATTTGAAAGGGGTTTCTTTGTGCCGAAAGATGCCTTCTGGGCACCTTCAGCGATCAGGCGTAGAGCAGTATCTACGCGGCGTTGTGGGGCAGTATCAACTGATTTAGGAACAGCTATGCCACCATATTGTAATCTGACGGTTTCCTCTCTTGGCCCGGCATTTGTAATAGCATTTATAAGAACCTGTATCGGATTCTGACCGGTTTTCTTATTGATCGTTTCAAATGCTTCCATCATTATCGTAGTAACAGTTATCTTGGCGCCCGTATTATGCTCTTCGCGCATGACTTTATTTATGAGCCTCTCCACAATGTTCAGGTTCGACTTGGCAAACTGCTTTTTTGAATTCTTTCCTCCCGAATGTGGAACAACGGCAGGTGTAAGATTAATATAACCCTTAACACTCGGGTCTTTGACCTCAACTTCTGTAAAATCCCATTTTCCGAATAGTTTCTGCATTTTATCTCACCGGTTTTGCCTTTTTGCCAAGTACCATTTGTCTTAGATCAACATTATTTACAGATATTACTTTCCAGCGAACACCCGGAATATCTCCCATTGCGCCGCCCATTTTTCCACCGATCCGTTCAACGACCACTTCATCGTGTTCATCTATGAAATTAATTGCTCCGTCCAGGGGACAGAAAGCTGTTACCTGTTTGCCATTCTTGATGAGCTGAAGCCTTATACATTTCCTGATACCTGAGTTTGGCTGTTTTGCCTCGATACCGACTTTCTCAAGAGCAATACCCCTTGCCTGTGGGGAACCTCCGAGTGGATCAGCCTTTACATCCAAATTAAGGGCTCGTCTTGCGAAATCTCCATCGTGCCATCTATTACTCTTGTCAACGCTCTCCAGTTTACGAGCCGCGTATAATCCTTTTCCCATGTAGTTTTTTCCTCCAATATGTATATATAATTTTGATCACTGAATTATTACGTCGTTTATATTATGATGCCTTAAGGAGAGCTTTTTTACTTTTTCAATGTTTTTGCCTTCTCTCCCGATGGCAAGCCCCTTCTCTTTAGTTGGAACTTCTACATAAGCTATACGCTTGCCATCATTAATTTTAATATTAATATTTTTTAAAGTAATTGGATGAAATGCATTTTTGATGAATAAAACAGGATCATCAGAATGTTCGATTATTTCTACCGATTTACCGATAGCTTTTTTCACATTGTTGATATGTTCCCCGCCTTTTCCTATAGCCAGTCCCATATCTCCGTTCCTGACTACGAAAAGAAGCCTGTTGTTCTCGGTATCCTCAAAGCAATCTTTTGCCTGCGCCCCGGTTATTTTTTCAAATAACGCGATATATCTCATTCCATCCATGCTTAACTTAACTTCACTCATTCATTCTCCTTTAAAGAGAGTATTCCGGAATCCCCCGGCTCCAGAACCGCAAAAGCTGTAATTGAGAACGGCTTTCCACATGCAATCCCAAGATCATACCCGTTTCCGGGATATTTTATCGCAGGTACTCCTTTTAATTCAGTTCTTGTTTTTTCAAGACAATTCGATGATAAAACAACAATCTGCACCTTTCCATTTTTTGCGGCATCAATGGCCTGCCTTGTGCCTATAACAACTTTTCCTGTTGACAAAACGCTTCTGAATACTTTATTTAGATCAGTTTCCATACTTATTCTCCATTATTTAGCTTTTTTTGCAATTAATATAACATTTCCTGTACCCAATCGTATTGGTTGTCCAACTATTACGTTTTCGGTGACGCCTCTTAGCTCATCAACATCACCCCTCATTCCGGAATCCAGCAGGTGAGTGACCGTTACTTCAAACGCAGCCCTTGCGAGCACACTGGCCTTTTCACCTGAAATACCATGCCTGCCTATGGGTTTTACATCCCCATCAACAGTCATGATATCAGATACAAGCATTATATGACGGACATCCACATTAAGACCCTGTTCTTTAAGGGTGTCTGTAGCCTCATTGATCAATGCCTGCCTTGCCGCCTCAATTCCCATTACTTCAAATATCTCATTTACATTATTTGTCCTTGTCCTCGTAGCATCAACCCCCTCTATTGCAAGGACTTCTTTGAGCACAGAACCTTCGGTATATAACACATATTCACCGCTATCTTCCTTCCTGATAACAACCCTTTTTATACCCTTAATACCTTTCAAAATTATCGAATGAACACTTTTTACAAGCTGCAAAAGTTCCCTGTATGAAGGTTTACTGGGTACTAATACAAGCGTATCTCCTTTGATTTCGCATGATACCCCAAGTTCCTCTTCGATTTTTTCTGCAATTGCCTTCGAAGTCATGTTCCTCTGGGTTAGAGCTTTTTTATTCAGTTCGATCAGGACCTTCATTTCTGTAATATCGGTTGATATGCTGCCCAGGACATTTATATAAGTAGCCTCTATCTTCCAGGCAAGATCACGTGCTTTATCCCTATCAAGAGAATAATCCTTTTCAAGAAATATGGTCATCATCGGAGTGCTTGGATTTTTCCTGGCATCCACTATTTCGATCAACCTGGGCAAACCAAGCGTAACGTTAATTTCTGCTACACCTGCGTAGTGGAATGTTCTCATTGTCATCTGAGTACCAGGTTCTCCGATTGATTGCGCAGAAACTACGCCAGCAGCTTCACCAGCTTCGATTTTGGCATTATCATATCCGATATAAAGGCGTTTTACGATTTCTTCCATCTGTTTCTTTGTGACTTTGCGATCTTTAAGTTCGCGGTTAAGGTTATCAATTACATTCTGGGGCAACTTGAGATCTGAGATCATCTCATCAAAATTTTTTTGAGTTGTGCTCATTCCTTCACCCCTGTTACTGAATCAATTATTCGCTTTACTGCATCAGGTTTGCTGAAATCACTGTTCATAGGATTGATACCATCTTCTCCGAATTTGAACTGGATGATCATGTTCCTTGTATCCCTCACCGTGCCATCATATTGTACTTCAAGATCCTGGAGAGCATTCACAAGCCTGCGCTGCAAGTACCCGGACTGTGATGTCCTTACAGCTGTATCCACAAGACCTTCTCTTCCTCCAATTGCATGGAAGAAATATTCAGTGGGCGATAATCCACCCTTGTAACTTGCTTTTACAAATCCGTGGGCTTGCGCTCCCAGGTCGCCTTTATCGAAATGGGATAATGTCCGTCCTGCGTATCCTCTCTGGATTCTTTCACCTCGAACAGCCTGCTGTCCAACGCATGCCGCCATCTGTGTAAGGTTAAGCATCGAACCCCTGGCGCCTGACTTTGCCATTATCACCGCAGAATTATCCATTCCCAGATGTCGTCCTGCAATTTCACCGGTAGCATCTCTTGCCTTACTTAGTTCCTTCATTATTTCCATTTCAAGCGTTTCCCGGATGGTTCGCCCAGGCAACTGTTCAAGCTCGCCGGCTTCGTAAGCAAGAATCAATTTTTCCACCTTATCAGTAGCCGAGTTCAAGACCTCATTTATCTGTTTTTGTGCTTCGGGAGGTACATATTCGTCGTTAATCCCAAAACTGAACCCGCTTCTCATAATGCCCCTGATAGAAAGACGGGTAGAATCATCAATAAATTTACAGGCTATAGCAGTATTGAATTCTTTTATCAATTTGTCAATGATCACACTTTTGAAGGCGCCCACTGCTTTTTCATCAATTGAACCTTTTTCCAGCACACCATCTTTTATTACCACATAAGCGTCATGTTCACAGTCAACACCTTTGCAGTTATCGCATTGTTCACATATTTCTGCCTTGAATTCCAGGTTAAGGCCTTTTGGAAGGATCTGGCTGAAAATCTGTTTTCCGTTCCAATACGGTTTCCCGTTTTCTTTTCCTGCGGGTTCGGGCAATTCCCATATCTCGGATTTCGCAAGGAGTTCCAGCGCATCATCTTTATTAATCTTATCTTTACTATTTGTAAGTAAGAAAAGACCTGAAATGTGGTCATGGATACCGCCAATGATAGGCCCTCCGAATCTCGGGGAGATGATATTCTCCCGTATATTCATCAGTATTTTTGCTTCCGCACGCGCATCTTCTGTTTGCGGTACATGCATGTTCATTTCATCACCGTCAAAGTCAGCGTTATATGGCGGGCATACGGCCGGATTGAGTCGGAAGGTCTTATGTGGCAACACTTTTACTTCATGCGCCATTATACTCATCCTGTGAAGTGAGGGCTGCCTGTTGAATAAAACTACATCCCCATCTTTCATCTGCCTGTCAACTTTCCATCCTAATTCAACGAGGTCTGCAAGTTCAGCGCCATTCTTATCAGTGATCCTTAACCTTCTTCCATCCGCCCTGACGATATAATTGGCGCCAGGATGGTTATCGGGACCGCGCCTGACATATTCCTTTACTTCATTAATATTCCTTGGTGTTACATATAATGTTATAGTGAGTTCCTTGGCAATTGCAAGGGGAACTCCTACTTCATGCATATCAAGATTAGGGTCAGGTGATATCACTGTTCTTGCAGAGAAATTAACACGCTTACCAGATAAGCTTCCCCTGAACCTTCCTTCTTTACCTTTTAATCTCTGGGACAGGGTTTTTAAGGGCCTCCCCGATCTGTGGCGGGCCGGGGGCACTCCTGAGACTGCATTATCAATAAATGTGGTTACATGATACTGCAATAATTCCCATAAATCCTCAATTATTAATTGTGGCGCTCCAGCTTCACGGTTTTCCTGGAATCTCTGGTTAATTCGGATTATATCTACAAGTTTGTGTGTAAGGTCATCTTCGCTTCTTTGTCCTGATTCAAGGGTAATTGACGGCCTCATCGTGACTGGAGGAACAGCAAGAACAGTAAGAATTATCCATTCCGGACGTGCATTCTTGGAATCCATACCGATCACTTCAATATCCTCATCAGTCATTTTTTCAAGACGTGAACGAATGTCCGTTGGCATCAGTTTATGACCGTCTTCCACAAATGTTGTGGGTTTTTCAAATTTGATCTCTTTTTGCTCTTCATTACAATACTGGCACTTTCCAGCTTTCCGTGCTTCCTTAAAAACGTCATTTACAACATCTTCAATGGATTGTCCCATTTTCTTAAGGACCCGTATCTTTTCAACGGTCTCTTTTTTCTGTGTAGGGTCAAGAAGCAACGCTCCGCAATTCCTGCATGTTGCTCTCAGGATCTTGCGTATAAGCTTGGCAAAACCCACATGCATTACTGGCGCCACAAGTTCTATATGCCCAAAATGGCCGGGGCATTCGCCCGCTCTTCCACCGCAGGTCTTACAGCGCAGACCCGGGTCTATCACGCCAAGTCTTGTATCCATCAATCCCATTTCAATGGGAAAACCGTCATCATCGTATGTATCAGCAGTTATGATTCTTGTGACACTCATTTTCCTGAATTCTTTAGGTGAAATAAGTCCGAATCTGATCTGTTTTATTCTTTTTGGGGTTGCAATTACCATAATCTTCACCTACACAGCATCTTCTAACTCAAGCCTTGGCGCTACGCCAAGAGAGATTATTTCATCAAGGAGCAATTTGAAAGCATAGCTCATCTCAACAGGGTGTATATCCGTTTCTGCGCCACAATCATGGCAAATAGTAGTATTCCTTCTTTTGTCCAGTGTGGCTATCATGCCGCAATTGGAACATACATATTCCATGACCCTGTCTGATTCATCAAGCAATCTTTCCTTAAGCGCCATTGCTGCGCCATGCCCGATAAGAACATCTCTTTCCATTTCTCCAAACCTCAAGCCCCCTTCTCTTGCCCTGCCTTCAGTTGGCTGTCTGGTCAATACCTGCACAGGTCCGCGCGACCTGGCATGCATTTTTGAAGATACCATATGGTACAGTTTCTGGTACAGGATAACTCCGACAAAGATATCCGCCTGGATCTTATTACCTGTTATACCATCATAAAAGACTTCTTTACCGGTGTTTGATAATCCAAATTTCGCAAGAGAGGATGTTAAATTCTCTTCGGATTCTCCGGAGAAAGCCGTTCCGTCGATTCTTCGTCCTTCAAGTCCCCCCACTTTACCACCTATCATCTCAAGAACGTGACCTACAGTCATTCTTGAAGGGATAGCATGCGGGTTAAGTATAAGGTCAGGAACCAGACCATTTTCTGTAAATGGCATATCCTCATAAGGTACTATCAGGCCAATTACCCCTTTCTGGCCATGCCGTGAGGCGAATTTATCCCCAATCTCGGGTATCCTGTAATCCCGTGTCCTCACTTTTGCAAGCCTTGACCCGTTTTCAGATTCGGTAAGTATCACGGTATCCACAATGCCTTTCTCATTTGAACGCATTGTGACAGAACTCTCTCTGCGCTGAACAGGGCTCAAGCCTAATTCCGTTGGCTCTTCCAGGAACCTCGGTGGGCTTGTTTTTCCGATCAGGACATCATTTGGACCGACTGGTATTTCGGGATTGACAAGACCATCGGCATCAAGGTGATTGTAAACTTCTGCAGTTCTGGCACCCCTTACTTCCGTATCAGGGATCTCGAATTTATCTTCCTGGCCGCCAGGGTATTTTCTTTCTTCTCCTTCGTTCGTTCTGAAGAAATGACTTCTTCCAAGACCGCGTTCGATCGCACCTTTATTTATGACAAGGGCATCTTCAATATTATAACCTTCGTAAGATAATACTGCAACAACGAAATTTTGTCCTGCCGGGCGAGTATCAAAACCGATCGCTTCTGCGGTCTGGGTCGAAGTAAGCGCTTTCTGCGGATAATGCAACACATGGGCTCTTGTATCCGGTCTTAATTTCATATTTGGTGTTGACATGCCAAGACACTGTTTAACCATGCCTGCACCCATTGTGTTTCTTGGCGATGCATTGTGTTCCGGGAAAGGAACCATGCCTGTGCAGATTCCAAGGATCAAAGATGGGTCCATCTCAAGATGAGTATGCTTGGGGGTCAAATTCTCTTCATCGATCGCTATGAACGCATTTTCTTCTTCTTCAGCATCCAGGTACTCGATCAAACCAGCTTCAGAAAGACTATCAAAAGTTATCTCCTTCTTTTTCAGGCGTTCAATATGTTCAGGTGTTACAAGAGGTTTGCCGTTTTCAACAATTATTGCCGGTCGTCTTGCTCTTCCCTGGTCCGAATTGATGATGATCTCATTTGTATCCTCATAGAATATGATATTCACCTGTTTCTTGATCTCACCCATTCTTCGTTTTTTTCTCAAATTATGGACGAGTTCTTTTGGATTAGCAATAGTACCAATAAGTTCACCGTTTAAAAAAACTCTAGCTTTATTCAAATGATTCAGCCTCCTCTTCCGGCATGTTTGTTTTTATGTCTTCAGCTTCTTCGAGAGCTTCTAATTCCGTGGCATATGTTGTGGGAACTTCTTCTGCAAGAAGCTGGGGTATGATCGGCGCGGTACCCATATCCAGTAGCATTTTCTTAAGCTGTGCTTCATTACCGGCAGCTGTTGATATCTCCACTAACTGGGCAAAGTTTTTCACAAGTCCGCAGTTAGGACCCTCAGGCGTTTCTGACGGGCATATTCTTCCCCACTGGGTGGGATGCAAATCCCTTGCTTCAAAATGCGGTTGCGCTCTTGATAAAGGTGAAATGACTCTTCTCAGGTGGGACAGGGTTGCAATATAATCCGTGCGGTCAAGCAATTGCGACACTCCTGTTCTGCCCCCGACCCAGTTACCGGTAGCCAGTGCATGTACAAGTCGTTCGGTTAAAACATCTGACCTGACAATTGTAGTTACATTCAAATCCCTGTTCCTCATGCTTGCCCTTTCAAGCTGGTATTTAATATCACGTGTGAGCCTGTTGAAAGATACCCTGAAAAGGTCTTCGATCAATTCTCCAGACAGTTTGAGCCTCTTATTCGCATAATGGTCTTTATCATCACTGCCTCTTTTGCCAAGCGCCAGTTCAAAACATGCTTGAGCCATTCGTCCGATAAACTGTGCTTTTACGATCCTGTGAATTTCATCGTTACCCAGATGGGGCAATAAATACCTGTCAATAACATAATTAGCCCTTTTGACCTGGTAATCCCTGGATTGGCCTGAAGCCACCCTTAACCCGATCTTTTCCATTGCTTCGACCTTATTGGCCGCCTCGGCTTCTTCAAGGTTCTCAAGCATGAATTTGATTATCTCAGGATCATCAGAGACGGCATTGACAATATCCTGGTCAGTCTCGATGCCCAGAGCCCTCATTAGTGTGATAAAATTTATCCTTCCTGATATGGATGGGAATGAAACTTCAAGAATCGACTTTTTGTTTCTCTCAACAACTACAAGGGCGCGATAACCCCTGCGCTGGGAGAATACTTTGGCAACTTCAATATTTTCACCATATCGTTCTTCCATTTCCACAAGGATCTTATTCGGGGCAAGATCTTCCAGGGTGGTTATAACGCGTTCCGTCCCGTTCACTATGAAAAATCCACCGGGATCTTGCGGGTCTTCTCCCAGTTCGATCATTTCTTTCTGGGACAATCCTACAAGGTTACATGCCTTTGACCAGATCATTATGGGGAGTAAGCCGATCTCCGCTTCTTTTTCTTCCTTTTCACCCTCCGGCGTTACGATTGCCATACTCAGGAAAAGCGGCGCTGCATAAGTAATATTTCGAAGCCTTGCTTCGGTGGGATGAAGTTTATCAACAGCCCCATCGGCCTCTCTCACAACAGGGAAACCGACTCTTATCTTTTTGAGTTTTACATATGTTCCCTCAATTTCAGTTTCAATTATCCTCTGCTCCTCAATGACTTTCTGGAGACCATGGTCCAGGAAATCATTAAAAGAATCTACATGATGTCTAACAATTTTGTCACT
>CABEAN010000126.1_pt1 | contig 46842 bp, 45 predicted proteins | sample 3132371 | NCBI WGS metagenome assembly CABEAN01 (sample SAMEA5534343, study PRJEB31848) | metagenome | biome: tundra; feature: field; material: soil | place: USA | collected 2013-05 | depth 0.45 m | reverse complement strand
CTTCATATATTTAAAAATTTATATGGTTATTAAGGAGGGAACATGAAACTTGAAATGAATAAGTTGATGACATCCGGAACAGGCATTTTCATATTGGGCACTGCCTGGTTCTTATTCTGGCTTGGTCCTGCATTTTTTCTCTTTGAAAAAGATCCCAGGTGGGGACATAATTTTGTCATTCCCATCGTTTTCATGACAGTGGGATTAGCTTCTCATATCAGGACAACAGCCTGTGATCTTATGGCAGTAATTTCAGCTTTTGTGGTCACTATCCCCACGCTTCTTGCTTTGTGGTCATGGGAAACTGCTTTGATCCTTGCATGTATATTCTTCGGGATCGAAATATTTCTTTATTTGGTAGAAAGAAAGGTCGGGGAAATTATTAATCCGGGACCAAGGCTGAAAGTATGGCTCAAGATACACCTTTTGAACTTTTCATACATCGGGATGCTTCATATGCCATTGATCTTTTTTATCAGCAGGTGGTCAAATCCTGGCCCTTTTTCAACTTATCTGCCTGTGGAACATGATATTCCAACGACCATTTTCAATGCCATGCTTTTTGTACTTGTCCCATTGGCGGTTATGGAGAGATATGTTAAGACCATGGGCGGATATGCGGTCTCGAAAATAGGTTTTGCCTGGTCGGTTTTGATGATAATAATACCACTTGTTGTTATTAATCTGGTGGGGTAATAGGTTATGAAAAATGATTCTATAATAAGCTGCGGTTGCCTGCACCCGGATCACGAAGAAGCGATCAAATATTTTGATGATGGAAAAGTTTATTCTGTCCAGATAGAGTCCAATCTTGCCTGTTCCCAGGGCTGCCTCTACTGTTATGCATCATCTTCTGATGCCTTTCTTAAAGAACTTCCGAACATAATTGAAGTGCTGGATTCAGCAGCCAATATGGGTGTCCGGGCTATTGACTGGCTTGGGGGCGATCCTCTCATGCGAAGGGACTGGTATGAGTTAATGAAATATGCCTCAGATATCGGATTAACAAATAATATCTGGACAAGTGGGATGCCATTAGAGAACTATGATGTAGCCAGAAAAGCAGTTGAAGTATCACAGGGGGGTTTTATCTCTGTGCACCTTGACAGCCTGGATGAGGAAATATACGGAAAGCTGCATACAGGCGACCCGGAACGAAAGATAAATTCTATCCTTAAAGGTCTTGACAATATCCGGGCTCTCGGAAAGGATGACATTATCAATTGTATTACATTCACTAAACTTGTGGCAGGGGAAGACGTCAATAAAACCATCAAATATTTTTTTGAAGATATGGGGATAAGAACATGCCTTACCCAGATGTGCAAAGCCGGACTTGCACAGGGACATCCTGAATGGATACCTGGGATCGAGGAGATAAAAGGAGCATGCAATACAAGGGATAAAGTTAATTATCAGGGGTCTGCACTTTCTATGAGTTCAATGGATACCAATAAATTTTATTGCGGGGGAATGATATGCGTGACCGTGGATGGCGATGTAACTCCATGTTCTGTGATAAGGAAAGGTTTTGGGAATATTCATACATCATCATTGGAAAAAATTGTCGAACGATACAGAGATGACCTGCTCTTTATCCATATCAGGGATCCGGGGAAAATGCAGGGACATTGCGGAAGCTGTGAACATAATTCAGTGTGCTGGGGATGCAGGGCCACGGCATATTATGAATGCGGGGATATGCTTGCGCCTGACCCGAAATGCTGGATGAACTATAATAAAAAAACTTGGATTTAATGGGGCTGGTATATACGAATAAAATCGTAAAAGGAAAAAAACTAGATTTTAACATAGCAGACGTAAATGAAGTTTACGAAGGCCCTGTCGGCGTATTATGGGAGATACTGATGGGAGAACAGATCCATGTTGGCGCATATGTGCAAACAGATATCATGGCTCAAAAGGCTGGCGTGAACAAAAATACCAGCGTGCTTGATGTATGCAGCGCACTCGGCGGCCCGGCGCGGCACCTGGCGAGAAAATATGGGTGTAAGGTAACTGGTCTTGATGCCACAATGAAAATGGTGGATGAGGCGGTAAATAGAACTGAAAAGGAAGGGCTAATGCATCTTGTCACCAATAAACTGGGGAATGCGCTGGATATGCCTTTTAAAGCTGCCGCCTTTGATATCATCTGGGGACAGGATGCATGGTGCTATGTAACTGATAAGGAGAAGCTCATAAAGGAAGCCCGCAGGGTTTTAAAAACAGGAGGGATCATTGCTTTTACTGACTGGATACAGGCGGGTAATATGACTGATAAGGAGTGGAAAGACCTCAATTGTTTTATGGCTTTCCCTTATATGGAGACATTCGCCGGATATGAACAATTATTAAAGCAGGCAGGATTTGTTATCATCGAAAAAGAGGATATGACCCCTGATTTTGCAAAATATTGCCATATTTACCAGGACAAGCTCAGGAATGAACTTAAAAGTGCGATAATTTCACAGTATGGCGCGCAAATGTGGAAGGCGGCTGATAATGGACTTGCATTATGGGTCAAAGCAGCAGATGAAGGAAAAGTTGGGTGGGGAAGAATTATAGGGAGAAAGGTTTGACTTGATCCATGAGAATGCTATTGTCATAATGGCCAAAGCGCCTGTACCTGATCAGGTGAAAACCAGAATGATCCCATCGCTTGACCCAGGGACAGTATCCAACCTCTACTATAACTTTTTACTCGATAAGATAGAGCAGGTGAAAAATATTGAAGCGCAAGCTTTCATTGCCTATACGCCTGAGACTGAGTTTGCTTTCTTTCAGATGATCTTACCTTCCGGATTCAATTTGATCAAACAGGTCGGTGCAGACCTGGGGGAGAGACTGGCTAATATTTCCGGAAGTCTCTTTGGAAAGGGTTTTAAAAAAGTTTTGATACTTGACAGCGATACCCCAAACTTGCCTGTAGATTACATAATAAAAGGCTTCGAGAGACTCGATAATAGCGATGTTGTTATTGGCCCTTGTGAGGATGGAGGATATTACCTGATCGGTCTAAGGGAAAGCCAACCTCATCTTTTTAGAGACATTCCCTGGAGTACATCAAGAGTAACAGAATTGACTATGAATAAAGCGAAAATGGAAGGTTTAAAAGTCTCTCTTATTGAAAAATGGTATGATATTGATACGATTGATGACCTTTTGCTTTTAAAAAGTGACCTTGACTCATACAATATAGATCAAAAAGGGATTTTCTTCTGTGAGAATACTTATCGTGAAATAAAAAGGATGAATATTTAGCAAACACATGTTTACCTCATCTTAAGGAGAAATATATGACTATCAATGTAAAGACCATTGCAATGGCAAACCTCGCCTTGCAGATATTATTGTTTATCCTTGCATCCTGCGCTGTATACTTTGCAAAGAAAAGCGAATTCGGCAGGCACTGCAATTTTATGAGAGTACTGGTACCCGTTCAGATCATAGCGATTGCTGTTGTTATGCTTCCCTCGATGCTTGGTTATCTTAAAAATGAGAATCAGATCCCATTTTTCAATATCGAGATGCTCTTGCACCACACGCTCGGGCTGGCAGTCCTCGCACTGTGGATATACATAAATCTGGTTTTTGGCAAACCATGGATGCCGCGAAACCTCCGCGCATTTATGAGGTCAGCATTAGTCTTATGGATAATATCATTGCTCTTCGGATTGCATATGTATATCAGGATATGGACATGACTCTGGTATGAACCGTATGCAGGGAACGGAAAAGATCGAAATTAATGGAAATATATCTCTTCATATCAGAGATAATCGTATAAAGCAGAATGAGTATGCCTCATGCCGGATACAAAAAGGGCTTTTGCTTGCCATTGATGAAAATGATCTCTCTGAGGAAGGTGTTGGCTTTGGAGTTCCTATAATCAAGTTCAAGGACAAAGAAATCTTCCCGGGCAGTGCGCGAATAACCACCAGCAGAGATGGAGATAAAACAACTGTTACAATAGATTATGACCTTAATCTCGTGGAAAGGATGACGATGAAAAGTAATAAGATAGATAACGGGGCTTTTTACAGGATGAAGGAATATATGTCTCGCTTGCACAGGGAATGTCCCTGCATTCGGCAAATGCTAACGCAGGCATCCAATACCTTAAGGTTTTACTTTGGTATGGAAACACGATTTGAAGAAGTAACCTCTTTTGGAATTGTGAGTGTGCTCTATGTAATATATGCAGGGAATATCCATATCAATGTGGATACAAGCAGGGTGAAGAAATATGATTGGTTAATGCTCATGAACGAGCAGGGTGCAAACTATTTTGATGAGTACCGGGACTCAAGCGGAGTAGCTCTCAAAGGAAATGCGATAGGGACATGGGAAGAGACGTTTGCGGACGGGGCATCGTTTGTGGATGCCAGCCATAAACTTGAGTTTACCATGCAGAAGATTGCAGGAGCAAAGTTATTCCGGGGGAGGGAACTTGTACCTGGCAGGCTTGCATGGGCCGGGCTTGCCTATTCGATACCGCAGGGTACATCTAATTTTTATTATAATATCCGGACAGGGGGCAAGTGATATGGCATCTGTTCTTCTGATTTACCCCTATTTTAACCCCCCGAATAACAGGTCTATCTTCCGTTTTCCTCCTCTGGGAGTAGGTTATGCGGCATCCGGTCTCAGGAATGCAGGGTATGATGTCGGTATACTTGACTGCACCTTCATGAACAGGGAGGATGCGATGGCGGATGCTGTTGCTTATGGCGCAGATGTTGTTGGGATATATTGCATGGTGACTATGCGTGAGGAGTGCATAAGGTTTGCAAGAGCATTACGGGGACAATGTGACCTTCTTGTTGCAGGCGGCCCATTACCATCGTGCGATCCCCATTCCTTTATGGAGGATTTCGATGTTGTGGTAAGAGGAGAAGGGGAAAAGGCAATGTTGGAGGTAGTCCGCGCTTATGAAAATGGTAGCGATTTTGAGTCCGTACCGGGAATCGTGTGCAGGAGAAAGATGAGTGGAGAAACAAGTAAGGACGGAATTGTTTTCACTGCCTCGCGCAAATTGGAGGCGTATCTTGATGAAATAGCGTTTCCGGCGAGGGATTTACTCCAGAATGACAGATACATCGAGTATTCAAAAAGAAGGTTCGGCCATAGTACCACCACAATTATCACGACAAGGGGATGCCCGTTCAGATGCGAATTCTGCAGCAACGCGGTCTTTGGTATTTCTTATCGGGAGAGGTCGCCGAAGAATGTCCTTCTTGAAGTTGAACAGGCGCTTTCATATGGATATGATCGCATCCACTTTGCAGATGACGTATTTACGCTTAACAGGGAGAGGATCCTTAAGTTTTGCGAAGAGATCGGGAAAAGAGAGCTTTTTTTCAAATGGGAGTGTTTGGGTAGAGTTGATTCAATCGATAGGGATACAGCAATCGCGATGAAGAACGCGGGATGTGACAGGATATTCTTCGGGATTGAATCGGGTAACGACCAGGTACTTAAGACTATGAACAAGAAAATAACAGTCGAAGAAGCACGAAAAGCAGTTAATTCGGCCCATGAAGCCGGAATCCGAACAGGTGCATTCTTTATCCTCTGCTATCCAGGGGAGACTAATGAAACCGTCCTTGATACAATTCGATTTGCCACCTCTCTTCCCCTGGATTACCTTTCATTCACAGTGCCCTATCCACTTCCGGGAACTGCATTATTTGAGAGAGTAAAACACAAAATCAAGAAAGACTGGACAGTACCTGGCGGATTTTTTTCAGATCATGTCCTTATCTTTGACGCCGAGTTCTCTGAGACAAAGATGAAATTAGCAATATTGAAAGGACAGATACAATTCGGTTTGAGGAAGAGATTGGGTAAGCATGCCTTTGTTGTTGAAATTCCTTTTGAAACATTGACTGATGGGATATTTCGGCTGATAAAATAAGAAACGTTGATTTAAGTACCTTTAAGAAAAAACACAAATTATATTAGTTTATCCCCTAATTTGAGTAATCCATGGGAACAGAGAAATCAAGAAAATTATTCGATGAGGCGAAGAAAATACTCCCCGGGGGCGTAAGCAGCCCTGTCAGGGCAATAAAACCATATCCATTTTATACAAAAAGAGCGAACGGCTCAAAGTTAACCGATATTGATGGAAATGAATATATCGATTACGTAATGGGTTACGGGCCGTTGCTTCTGGGCCATAACCATACTGCAATTAAGGAAGCTGTGATCAAACAGCTTGATGACGGCTGGCTTTACGGAACCCCGACAGAACTTGAAGTATCTCTTGCGAATGAAATTATCAAACTATACAAGAGCATCGACATGGTGCGATTTGTTTCCACAGGAACAGAAGCGACAATGGGGGCTCTGCGCGCGGCAAGAGGTTTCACCGGGAAGAATAAATTCATCAAGATCGAAGGAGGCTTTCATGGCGCTCATGATGCGGTGCTAGTAAAAGCGGGTTCAGGCGCAACCACCCTTGGAACGCCCGACTCTGCAGGCGTACCGAAGGATTTCACAAAGAATACGCTCCAGGTGCCATATAACGATATCGAGGCCATGACAGAAGCTATCGAAGCCTATAAAGATGATGTTGCGGCAGTGATCATAGAGCCTGTACTTGGAAATATCGGGCCGATATTACCAAGAAAAGGATATCTAAAAGAAGTTCGCGCAGTAACAAAAGAAAATGATGTTGTATTGATCTTCGATGAAGTGATTACAGGCTTTCGGCTTGCCATAGGTGGCGCGCAGGAGTATTACGGTATAACGCCAGATATGACCACTCTGGGAAAGATACTTGGCGGCGGTTTCCACATTGGAGTGATCGGGGGTAAGCGTGAGATAATGGAGAAAATTTCACCCGCCGGACCTGTTTACCAGGCAGGGACATTCAATGGCAGCCCGGTTTCGATGACAGCCGGACTTGCCATGATAAAAACACTCAAAAAAGAGAAAGTCCATGAAAAAGTAAATGATGCCGGGGATTCATTACGGTCAGAGCTCTCTGATATCATAGCCGATCTTGGGCTTGATTACAACGTGAGCGGTGTGGGGAGCATGTTCAAGGTCTTCTTCGGGGATATGCCTTCAAATTATCAGGAAGCCCTGAAATGTGATACTGCTAAATTCAATATATTTTTCAAGAAAATGCTAAACGATGGCATCTTTTTGCCGCCGTCGCAGTTTGAGACGAATTTCCTGTCCCTTGCACATTCGAAAGATGACATAGAAACAACCTTAAAAGCGTACCAAAGGAACCTGATATGAAAAAGTCCCAAAAACCATTGCGTATAGGAACAAGGGGCAGCAAACTGGCTCTTGCCCAGGCAAACCTTGTGAAAGATCTCCTTGCAAAAAAAGGTATAGAAACAGAAATTAAAATAATCAAAACATCAGGTGACGCGATCATTGACAGGCCGCTGCATGAAGTGCAGGGTTTCGGGGTATTTGTGCGTGAGATCGACGACTCGATGCTTGCTGGTGAGATAGATATCGCTGTGCATAGCATGAAGGATGTTCCCACTGAAAGGCCGCCGGAACTTACGATAGCCGCTGTAATGAAACGGGACTCTCCTTATGATTTCCTGCTTACACGCAACGATATTAAATTGAAAGACCTCCCTGAAGGTTCGATCATTGGAACTACAAGCTTGAGACGGCGATCCCAGCTATCCAGATACAGATCAGGTTTTATCATAAAGGAGTTACGCGGTAATATTGATACGCGTCTTCGCAAACTTAAGGAAGGGCAATATGACGGTATTTTCCTTGCCGAAGCAGGACTTGAGAGATTGAAATGGGATATGCCCGGAGAACGCCTTGATCCCGACGATTTTGTCCCATCCGCTAACCAGGGAACAGTGGTTATAGTTACCAGGAAAGGAACAGATGCGCAAAATGCAGTCCTTGTTTTAAATGACGAACAGACGCGGCTTGAAACATGTATTGAACGCATAATAATCGGGATCCTTGGCGGTGGCTGCCTGGTTCCTATAGGGGCTTTCGCACGAACTGAAGGTAATGAAATACATGTCCGCACTGAAGTTCTCTCAGTGGATGGGAAACGTTGTGTAAAAATAGATGAATTTATAAACCCCGCTGATTATGAAAAAGAAGCTCGGCGAATCGGTAATGAGTTGAAGAAAAAAGGCGGCGGTAAGCTTGTTGATGAGGCGGTAAAAATGTTTGCAGAAAAAAGAGGCTAAAATGAAAGGGAAAGTTTATCTTGTAGGCTCAGGTCCCGGTGACCCGGAGCTTCTGACGATCAAAGCAAAAAGACTAATAGAGAGCGCTCAGGTCATTCTTTATGACCAGCTTCCGGGTAAAGCGATACTTGACATGCTGCCGGAATCGGCAGAGAAAATCGATGTTGGCAAATATGCCGGAAATCACAAGCTTTCCCAGTGGCAGATAAATGAGCTCCTTGTTAAAAGGGCAAAGGAAGGAAAGATAGTCCTGCGCTTAAAAGGCGGAGACCCATATCTTTTCGGCCGTGGTGGCGAAGAAGCCCAGACTCTTGCAGCAGAAGGTATTAAGGTCGAGGTAGTACCGGGGATCACTTCAGCAATTGCAGTCCCGGCTTATGCGGGAATTCCTATTACGCATCGTGATTATGCATCTATGGTCACTTTCATCACAGGACATGAAGACCCTGAAAAGGAAGAAACTGCTCTTGACTGGCAACTTCTTGCAAAATTTGAAGGAACACTTGTTATCCTGATGGGGGTCAGTATGCTTGAGCGTAATGTAAAAGAATTAATGAAACACGGTAAATCTGCAGATACTCCGGTAGCTGTTATCGAAAGAGGCACACGGCCTGACCAGCGGGTCACCATTGGAACGCTTGCTGATATTGTGGGTCTCTGCAAACAGCGAAAAGTGAAGGCTCCTGCAATAACTGTAATAGGTGATGTTGTAAAATTACATCATGAGCTTGCTCCCTGAAAGATGGAAATGAAAGTAATAGCCATAATGAGACCTGCCGGTTACCTGGCAGAATCGGTCAAGCTTGCGACTTCAATGGGTTTTTCCGCTATAACAGCGCCAATGATCGATGTAATGGATAAGACCGATTCAAATTTCAAAGGATTTCTGGATCGCATAATGGGGGGAGAGGCGGATTATGTTATTTTCACAAGCGCTAACGGGGTTGAGTTCACTTTATTGAAGATGAAATACCCTGATGAATTTATTGAACGGCTCAATGAAACCAATGTTATAGCGATCGGCCCGAAGACAAAAGAAGCGCTTTTGAAAAACGGAATTCATGTCACTATGATGCCCCGTTCTTACAGTTCTTCAGGTCTTGTTAAAGAGCTTTCCGGAATTGAAGGGGCAAGTATAGAGATCGCAAGGAGCAGCCATGGAGCGCCTGAACTTGTAAGAGGTCTTCTTGAAAAAGGTGCTGTAGTTAATGAAACGCAAGTGTATCAGATCATTAGCCCTAAAGATGAGCGACATGTTGCGCTTTTAAAACGGGCTCTTGCTGGTGAAGTGGATATTTTTGCATTTACAAGCACAATGATGGTCAGGAATTTCATCGCGTTTGCAGATGAGAAGGAAGTAAAAGATGAGATTATCCGGATAATGAATAAAAAGATGGTAGCAGCTATTGGTAAACCTACTTGTGATACATTGCTTGGGTTTGGGATAAAAGTGGGTATTATGCCGGAATATTATACTTTTGAGGAAATGCTGCGAGAGTGCAAGAAGAATGATTGTTGAATTGAAATAATCTATATATATTAGAAACATATATGTATATTACTAAATCGTTTTGATGCTGGGCATAGGTTCGGGGGAAAACCAACCGTGACAGAATACGGTTTATGATACAATATTTAAAAGAAGGATATAATTATGGTCAATAAAACCCAAGGCAAAAAAAACGTTAAAGAAGAGAAAATTTTCAACAGCTGGGCTGATAGTTATGCAGCCGTTTCAAAAATGTGGGAAGATTCATATGTTAAGCTTTACAGGCCCTGGATCGAATCGACAGAAGAAATGTTTGAGAAGACGACTATTCTTTCAAAAGAAGCCACGCCTCAGAAATACAGGGAATTTTATGATGAATGGATCAAAACATATCAGAATACTTTTGGCAAATTTTATCCGATCCCAACACCGGAATCAAATAAAGAGACACTTGAAAAATTCATTGCAAATGCAGATGAATATAATAAACTCTACAAATCATGGATCGAAGAGCTAGAAAGTAATACACAGAAGACAAAAGAGATCCTTTCGGGTAAACCAGATCCCGCAAAATATAAAGAATGTAATGATATGTGGATGAAATCATATGAAAAAATATTCGATGAAATATTAGAGCTACCCACACAAGAAAACACAAAAGAGATCTTTGGGAATTATATTGAAATTCCAGACATCTACTCAGGGAACTTTTTGCAGATGTCAAAACTCTGGAAGAAATCATATGCACAATTTTGTAAACCATTAAATGAATCCATGATGAAACTTTCCGAGAAAATGGCAGAACTCGCCATGGCAGACGCAGGTCCTGAAGCATATAAGGAATTTTATGATCTGTGGATGGATACACATAAAGAGATGTATGGCAAATATGCAACATCCATGGAGCCTTCCAGTGAAACATTCAAAAATTTTGTCCAGAGCACTGAGGTTTATCTGAGCATGTACAAGTCCTGGATAGCAGCGCTTGAGAAAATGTCTGAAAAAGCTCTTGAGCTGTCCAAACAAAATTCAGATCCCGGGAAGTATAAAGAATTTTATGATCTCTGGGTAAAGATATATCAAAAAGCTTTTGATGACTTTTTCGAAGACATGCCAACTGTCGGGGGACCTATGAAAGAGGTCATGGAGCCAGTAAAGATCATGGCAAAAATGTATACTGACACATTTCTAAAAATCTCAAAGGTCTGGATGGGATCAAATGTCAGATCAGCTTCTGCATATCCGGGAAAGAATAAAAAATGATATGTCATTTCTTCATGCGGAGATATCGATCATCGGCTGTGTAACAAGCGGCACGACCTCATCGATCATATGCGGCATCAGGTTCTCCATGACTTTTGGCAAGAGTTCAGGCATTTGCTCTGCCATATATGCAGGCATTGGGATTGCCTGGCCAACCTTTTCTAGCATCACAGGCATTACCTCTGGCATCATCTTCGGAAGAAGCAGCGGAAATAGCACGGGGAACGCTGGCTTAATAAGCGTAAGAGCCCCTGGGACTTTGCCCATAATCCGCATCATATGCCCCATTCCATAAGGCATTGCATCGATAAGCTCAGGCCACATGGTCCCTAAAAGATCTGCAAATCCCCTGGGTGTCATAAGAGCTATCATCTTCTCAAAGACAGCCCATTGGGCCCGTACTTCAGGATTCGGATCCGGGAAATCATATCCCAGGGTTGATGAAGCAAAAGCCGCAAGATCAACCACTTCAATAGGGATCTTTCTTGCATCCGCGCTTACCCTTAACTGGAACTGGCAGCATGGGCAAAGGGCAATAACCTTTTGTGCGCCTGCTTCAACGGCTTCATCAAGCCTGATCTTTCCAATATCTGCTGCCACCCCTGGCTCTTTAAGGAGCGTCAGCACAGAGCCGCAGCAATGAGCTTTTTCCCTGTTTGAGTTCATCTCAACGAACTTGACCCCTGGAATGGCCTTAATAACATCACGCGGCGGGTCATAAACACCTGATGCGCGTCCAATATGGCAGGAGTCATGTAATGTAACTGTGATGGGTTTTTCCACGCCAGTTTTGAATTTGAACTCACCTGATTTAATTTTCTCAGATACGACCTCACTATAATGCTTTGTCTTTATCTTGTAATCGATACCAAGTTTATCTGCCCATTCTGGATATACATGCCGCCACATCATATCACATGCCGGGCATGAGGTAATTACAGTATCAGCCCCAGTTGCTTTTACTGCGCTGATATTCGTTTTCATGGTTTTTGCAAAGGCATCCCATTTGCCTGCCACAAGCATTGGTGTAGCGCAGCAGTTCTCCTTCTCGCCAAGATACGTAAAATCAACATTTGCCGCATCAAGGAGGCGCACACTTGCCATGCCTATATCTTTTTCAACAAAGCTTGCCGTACAGCCAGCAAAATAAACATTCTTTGATTTATGCATAGGCCCGTGCTTTTCCTTAAGGTCCTCAGGGAACCATTTTGAGCGGTCTTTCCTGTAGCCTGCCCAGATATTTCCCTCTGAGTTAAGCGCTTCTGTCATCATCTCAAATGGCGGGAAAGTCATCTTTTTGTCTTCATTTATCAGTTTGCCGCGAAGCTTCATCCACGAAGGTTCGATTGGCAATGCTGCCGAGCAGCGCAAGTTGCAAAGCTCACAAGTAGTGCATGAAATAACACAAAATTATAGCTGAATTTTCGCTGGTCGCTCGGGATAAAACCGAGAATGACAACTTCAGGTTCCCCGTTGATCCCGTCACGGATAATCACACCTTCCTTAACTATTGGCTGGGAAACCTTGCTCTCGATCTCACCCATTACATCGCCAAGTCTTGAGAGCGGAACTATTACCTCAGCAGGAACAAGCGAAGGGCCAAGACGCTTTACGACCATAAGTTTGAAGCGGTTTTCCCATTCATGCTCTGCAATTTTGTCACTCAGGATGTCTGCCCCGGATGATCTGGCAAGACCGGGAAGTTCTGCCCTGACAGTTGTACTGTCTTTTTTACGAAAAGCAAGTGTAAGGATATATTTAGCAGGAAGCATTACACGATCCTGTATTGCATGTCCGCCATGTTCCATAACAGGAGCCCGGTTTTTCATTTCAGCCATCTGCGGGTTGATAAATACCATTGACCAGATCGGAAGCTTTGATACAATGATAGAATTCACAAGTTCCTGCAAGCGATTTGCATCCGGGGAGGCAAGCCCTGCAACTTCAATATCTTCATAAGGCTGTATGCGCAGCGTCACTTCTGAAATTAATCCTGTTATGCCTTCCGCATCAGCTATTAACTCAAGTTCATCACCGGTAAAATTTCTGACATCACCTGTTGGTAAAACTGCTTTTGCTATAACCACATTTTCACGGAAATAGCCGTACTCGAAGCTTCCTATACCTGCGCCGCCCTGCGCCAGCCATCCCCCGACAGTTGAGGAAGGATAGCTTGTGGGATATAACCTGATCGCCAGATTTTGTTTATTTAATTCTGCATCAAGCTTCTCCCAGCTGATCCCGGGCTGGACTGTGACAGTCAGGTTCTTTGCATCGATCGCAAGGACTTTTTTCATCCTGTAGAAATCTACAACTACGCCTTGATTGACCGGTATCGCTCCCCCATAGCCTGAGGTAGCCTTTCCTCTTGGTGTAAGCGGCATATTGTTTGATACTGCCCATCTTACAAGTTCAATTAGTTCTTTCTCATCCTGAGGCTGCACTACTGCGTCAGGCGTCGTATTTCCAATTAAAGGCCTGACAAGTGCAGGAATGGCAGAAATATCATGGCCATATAGCATTCGTTCGACAGGGTCAAAGGTCACACGGGTTTTGAATTTTTCTTCAAGGTATGCAAGGTTATTGGAGTTCATAATTACCTATGGTTTTGTCAATACAATACATAACCATGATCAAATATAAAGATATGCCTGAAATAACTAAGTGGTGAATAAAAAATGATAATAGCAAAAAATCTTGTTAAAAAATACGACACTACGTGTGCATTGAAAGATGCCAGTTTCACTATTGAAAAAGGGGAATGGGCTAATATAATGGGACCTTCAGGGAGCGGAAAGACCACGCTTTTGAACCTGATAGGATGCCTTGATTCACCGACATGCGGCTCTTTGCTTGTGAATGGAATTGAGACAACGAAGCTTGGCCAGAAGGAAAGAACGCGTTTTCGGCGCGAGAACATTGGTCTCGTTTTCCAGCAGTTCCACCTGATTCCTCATCTCAGCGCCCTTGAGAATGTGATGATAGCGCAGTACTTCCACAGCATTGAGGACGAGGAAGAAGCAAAAGAGGCACTTGTGCATGTTGGCCTGGAGCACAGGCTGTATCACATGCCGTCTCAGCTTTCTGGTGGAGAACAGCAGCGCGTATGTATAGCGAGGGCGCTGATAAACCAGCCTCAAATAATATTAGCGGATGAGCCCACAGGAAACCTCGATAAAAAGAATGAGGAAACAGTTCTTGATATATTCAGGGAACTCCACAGCGAAGAGAGAACAATAGTGATAGTGACATACAATCCTGAGATAGGCGAAATAGGGGATAGATAATACAAATATCCCATGGTGAAGTTAAGTATAGTCATGAGCAGTAATTGTATATTCTGTAGTATTATAAAGGGTGAAATGCCTGCAAATTTTATTTATAAAGATGAAAACTTTGTGGTTTTCCATAATATTAAACCCTCGGCGCCTGTACATGTCCTGATGGTGCCGGTTAAGCACATCGAAAGCGTCAATGAACTAAAAGAGAACAACGTCGAAATTATTTCGAGGATGATTCTTAAGTCAAATGAAATAGCTGAGGAACTTGGTATCAAAGACAGCGGTTACAAACTTGTAATAAACGTGGGCAGCGGCGCTGGACAGGTTATATTTCATCTGCATATCCATCTCATGGGGGGATGGACCAAAAGTTAAGTGTATCTCATTTTCCTAATAATTTCAATACTTCCTGCTCGGTAAGGTCGTGCCACTCCTGATATGCATCAGCCACAGCGAATATCCTTGTTTCCCGGATGTTCAGACAGAAAATTTCATCAACATAAGGGGTCACAAGATCGATTGCATTTTTCGAAGCAGTTGGAACTGCGACTATGATCCTTGCCGGAGATTGTCTTTTTACGGAACTTATGGCTGCCAGAAGGGTGTAACCTGAAGCCAGCCCGTCATCTACGATTATCGCTGTCTTGCCTTTTAATTCCGGAAAAGGTCTTTTTCCTCTGAATATTTCCATCCTTTTATCAAGCTCACGTTTGACCTGTGCGATAATTGTATCAATATCAGATTCGCTCAATTGAAGCTGATGCACTAATTTCTCATTGAGCTTTACCTCTCCATTCCAGCTTATAGAGCCAAACCCTGCTTCAGTGTTGTAAGGAATTGGAAGCTTCCTGACAATTATTAAATCCATCTGAAGTCCAAGTTCTTTTGCGATAGTATTGCCTACCGGGACACCTCCTGAGGGTATGGCCAGAACTATGGCAGCTCTTCCGATGTAAGGTCTCAGTCTACTGGCAAGGAGTTCCCCTGCATGTACCCTGTCCCTGAAGACATAATTTTTATTTCTCAATTCTCTTACTTCGATTATTTTTGCCATTGGATTCCCACCTGGATTCATTTTTAATCTCAATGTAATTGATACAATTATTTAAAGTTCATGCTGGAAATAGCTACTTGCCAGGAAAAGCTCACCAGAAGACTGCAAGAATAGCGATGACAATTATAGTTAATCCTTCTTGCATCACAGTGGCGAGAAGCATTATTTGCGTTCCCAATTTAGGAGAGAAAATTCCTGTATAATAAGGAATGGTGAATCGCAGGCGTACGATGCTCGAAAGCACCCTTCCCAAGAGCAACGTTATCACGATTTCTTTTGACGTCATTATGCCGTCGGTTAAGAGCTTACCTGCTATCGTATATGCCCCGACGTTACTTGCAAACCATGCGGCAATGATGGGAAGAGCTTGCACGGGAAGAGATTTCAGAATGGGCAGGTCTTTTAGATATGCCGATAGCATATCGAAAAAACCGATATCGATAAGCTGAAATACGATTATTGCAGCGATTATCATCGTTGGGATAATGCTCCTGAGGGGAACCCGTGAAGATAAGATGGCACTTTTAAGTGCACCCCTGAATTTCTTCGTCTTTTTATCTTGTTGTATAATTACTTTCTTTTTAGGGGGCAATAAAAAGCGGCCAAAAGCAAGGGATATTGCTGTTCGAAGAAGTCCAACTCCTACAACTATGCCAAGATAAATGATTCCTGTGGTCCCGAGCAATACTACAAGTACAGGAGTGAGATCCCTTACAAAGATGAATGTCGCAGGAAAAGAGGTTACAAGAGATGCAATCAGGGTTTCTTTATCGTCTATCAATTCATTTTTGTTAAGCTCTGCCACCATTGAATTCCCGGCTGTTGGAGACCCAAAGGACACAAAGAAGCTCACGCCGACTTCTTCCCGAAGGTGCCCGAAACGCATGAAGGGCGCCGTTATGAAACCAAGTCTCTGGACCCATCCCATTTCTATCAACAGTTCCATCAGGATAATACCTGCGATCGTTGCAGGTATCACTGATAAAAGATATTGTAAAGCCAGGAGCAGTGCGGCGAACCACATTATGGATTAATTGGATCTGGGGTTTTAATAAAGATGATATTCGCTAAATTTTATTTTTTACAGATTCTATTTTTTCGTCCATACCCTTTGGAGAGTCCCTTCTGTCATCGATTGTAAGGTGCATGACAACCCTCTTTGCGCCTTTTTTTATAACCGCTTCGTGCGCTGCTCTGGCTGCATTGAAAGCTTCATCGATGGAAGATACCTCTATTACGGTTCCCATCGGAGTTAACCGATATTTAATACCCGACATGCCGATAGCTTTTACAGCCTCGGAAATATAACCGCTCATACTTGTGCTTCCTGTCCCCAGAGCGACAATCTCAAGTTCCGCTGTGATAATCGATTTCATATCTAACCTCCTGAAAAAACTAATCGCAAAAGTATTATGGATTTTGAGACCTAAATATGTTATGGATAAGAGTTCCCAGAGCTTCTTAAACTCCCCTCGTTGTGGACTCATTCTTATCTCGTATCAACAGCAGGAAACGTTAGCAGTGAAACAATTCAAAAATATATTGAGGCTCAGAACAAACAATGAAATCAAAACTCCATCGTTCATAATACTCCTACAACTCTATCAAAACAAGTTCGAATTTGATACCCATGCAGGATTGACAAAACCCAAGGAAATCTTTCGCATTAACCGACATTTCTTCATACAGGGATTTTGATATGTAGAACACAATATTGACTTTTCCTTCTTTGATCCTGTTTTTAATCTCACCATGTAATTCTTCAAAAAGGGAAGCAAGGGTTTTGAAGTTGATCCTTTTCAGGATACGGATGCGCCCGATCCCAGCCTCATCTATCCAGGCCCTGTAGTTAGCGGTTTTTCGAATGAACACATCCTCAGTCATTGTATTTCCTTGCTTTTTTCATTTGACTCAATTTCCCATTTGATTTCTTCAGCTAAATTACGTACTGATTTTTCATCTGTGCCTTCATCTATTCCTTGCGAACCATCCAGGTCATGCAATTCATTATTAAGGTTTTTACCAGTAAAGGCAAAAACGATTCCTTCTTTGATTTAACATATTATATCGCACCTTATTTTATTTGTATGTTATATATTCATGTATATGCAGGCAGTTTTTGTTATAAACAAAGCATAATTGCATAATTGCAATTATCACGACAATAATTGTCTAAAGGAATAAACTTCTGAGTATTACCAGGATGCCAGGCAATGCCTGTATAAGATCAAGTGTTGATTATCAGGTGGATCTTGCCTGATTCCTTCTGAAACCGATATGGATCAACCAAATATGGCCTGTTTGCGATATTTAAATATATATGATAATAATAAAACACAATGTGATCAAAATGGCACAACAAGAAAGAAGGGATTTACTTTGTCCCCGATAAAGAAAAAAGAAACGTGATAGAACCGAGAATAATTAAAACAAGGCATGAACATGTGAATCAGGATCTTGTCTGGTGGCTAATATGACTTCCGAAAAACAGTATAAATGCCCTAATTGCAAACATTCAATACCGCTAAGAAGCGCTGATTTCATCCGCGGAATTGCGATGGTTTCATGCGTAGACTGCGGTATGGGTTCATTTACGATCGAGGATACTCTATTGAGATGACGAAATTGAAAAAGGGGCGAAATATCCTATCCATTTTGCTCCTTTTTGATAAATTTTGAAGGGAATAACATGAAAACTAATGAAGAGATAACAAACAAAGAGCAGGAGAACGAGGAGGAAGAGGAATATAAAGGATTTGTGTCCATTTTTGCATTTATCCTTCCGGAGTCAGCAGATTTCGGGATAATATAGCCCATTCAAGAGGCTTGATTATCATTTAAAGATCATTAGCATATTGCCCGTTAAGAGTGATGTGTCCGGGGGGTCACATCCTACTTTATAAAAAAATAGTATGATAGGGACAATACTTGCTTGAATAAATAGACTTATAACATATTAATTAGAATTTAAGGTCGGTGATGAACCAATGAGGAATCGTCTTTGCCAACAATGGCCAACAATTTGAAAAATATGAACAATCGAAGATAGAACATTTGCCACCTTCAGCAAAACTTGTTTTTAAAGTGCTTGAATCCAGCGGATTTATAACACAGAAAGATATTGCGAAGCAAACCTATCTTCCGGCAAGAACAGTAAGATACGCCCTTAACAGACTTAAAGAAGAAAAAGTACTTCAAGAGCGCTTCTATTTCCAGGATGCGAGACAGAGCCTGTATGGGTTGAATGTTATGATGCCGGAGGTGGTGAACAAATAATATTTTTAATATAATTAAAAATGTCAGTCCATATAAGCGTATTAACGCTTTTTATTTACTTTCGCTTTACGGCGCCGGGGGTTGCGACCTCCAGACCCCAATTGAAGCGCCGCCGATGGCGGGGTTTACCATACTTATCGGTTGTAAATCAATACCCAATCGGATTTATTTTTAAAAGATTCAAATATTCATTCAATGGCATATATCGGATATCTTGTTTTATTAACGATACCGATATATACATTGATAAACATATCGGTATAGTTTAATTATGTCCGATACCGATAGTCCATTGATCCATAAGAAACTCCTCACTCGTATAGAAGAGAAAATGGGCCGCCTCAACTCGCTGCGCCCTCTTCCGGCAGATGCCGTAATAAGATTGCATGATGAAATGCGTCTCCTTCATACCTATCATTCTAATGCAATAGAAGGGAATACCCTGACACTTTCTGAGACAAGACTTGTTCTTGAAGAAGGTACTACTATAGGAGGGAAGTCCCTGCGGGAGCATCTTGAAGCAACAAATAATGCAAAGGCATTTGATCTGATCGAAGATATTGCAAAGAAGAAAAAACCGATAGACTATGTTACAATCCAGCAAATTCATGAGGTTGTAACCGCTGGCATACTCGAAGAAGCAGGCAAATACAGAAGAATTAATGTCAGGATTACTGGCGCGGTAAAAACTCCGCCTGACTGGTCAAATATAGTAAAACTGATGGATGAACTGGTTAAGAAAATATCAGAAAGCAAAACACATCCGGTTGAAACTGCTGCATACCTCCAGCATCGATTTGTCGAGATCCATCCATTTATTGATGGTAATGGCAGGGTAGCACGTTTACTTACAAACCTGTACTTGTTCTCACGTGGATATCCGGTTATTATCCTGAAAAGTGAAGAAAGAGAGAAATATTACAAATTTTTAAGGGCTGCTGATGCTGGAAATCTTGGCACTTTTGCCAATTTCATTGCAAAAGCCGTGGATGAGAGCCTGACAATGTATCTATCAATCTATGGAGGGATCGATGAATTGCTGCCATTGAAAGAGCTTGCAAAAGGAGCTCCTTATTCACAGGAGTATCTGAGCCTGAGAGCAAGACAGGGAATTCTGGATGCTATGAAAACCGGGAAATCATGGTATTCATCAAAACGGGCTGTGGAAGAGTATCTTTCTGAACATGGGATGAAATGAATGGAAAAAAGAACAAGAATCAGGAATTGTATCCCCTTCTTCGCAGTCGATCCTGGCTTCAATATAAATCTTCACAGTAATTGGCATCGTCATCAGCATAAATTGGTTCGTATTTTTCTTTTGCCTTTCCATTCAGAAAAGTAAAGGTTTTTTCATCAGACGGCACTCTCCATTTCATGAAGTAAAGCAAGTAATGCCTCAGTTTGTCATTGAAAATGTTAAAGAAATTGAAAACAAGGAAATAAGTGATGACGAATATATTAAATTACGTGAAGAATTTCTAAATAAAGGAACTTCCCCTATACAATAGGCTCCTTCGATCGAAATTTCATAAACTCAACTCTGGAAGTGTCCTTCGAAACGTCGCAATCGCACTTGGTCTCGCCCATTCGTCAAAGTTATCCTTTTCCGCAATCCTTTGCTCCAGGGCAGATAAATCCTGTTGATAAAAACTACTCCAGATCCTCCCTTAACTGCGCCGCCTTCGTAAAAAAACTATCTGTAGAGTAATGCAGCACAAGGCTTGACGCGATCATCCCTGCCACAAAGATCGAAGTGAAAATCGCTATCTGTATAGATGCAGCCTCCATCGGGTCAGCGCCACCCAGCAGCATGCCAGTCATGACGCCTGGTATCCACACAATGCCAAGGTTTTTCATATTATCTATGGAAGGTATCAAAGCCGAAAGAATGCCCTGTTTGAGGCATGCTGCTGCTGCAAGCTCAGGTTTGGCGCCAAGGGCAAGATACGCTTCAACTTCAGACCGCCTGTTCTGCATCTCTCCTTTATACCGGTCTATAGCAAGCGAACTCACGTTCATGGCATTGCCAATAAGGATGCTGCCGGTAGGGACAATATATCGTGCTTCCAGGGGGAAGATGCCCATCAGGAAAAAAGGTATAAGTAACAATAAAGACGCAGAAGCTATCGAAACGATAGCGACTGGCAAACCCTTCTCAAGCTTTCCCGATCTTGAATAAGTGGTATATCCTGCGATTGCAGCCATCGCAACAAGCACGAGAAAACTCCAGAAAAGAGGCTTCTCGAATAATATCAGGATGATGGAGGCAAGTATCAGTATCTGTACCAGGGCTCTTGTACCTGCCAGTAATATTTCCCTTCCTATGCCAAATCTGTGCGCATAAGCTGCTGACAGTATCACCAGAAAAACCGTAAGAGCAAGTGCAAGAGCTTCAAGCATTATAATCCCCCAGCCTTCCATCCCTGAGGATCAATCTCCTTCCTCCTATCCTTTCAACCTGTTCTTTCTCATGAGTGACCCAGAGTATGGTCATATCCCGTTCTTTTTGCAAACCCAATAGCAATTTCTCGATCCTCTCAGCCGACAGTGCATCAAGAGACGATGTTGGTTCATCCAGAAGAAGAATCTCTGGCTGGTTTGCAAGTGCTCTTGCTATGCACACCCGTTGTTTTTCTCCAATTGAAAGTTGTCCGGCATCGGCATCCAGCAAATCTTCATGTATGCCGGCATCCCTGGAAAGAGTCTCAATTCCAGTATTTCCTCCCCATAAATTGATACCAAAGGCCAGGTTATCCCGTACACTTCCTTTGAAAACGACAGGTACCTGGAAAACCATGCCGATCTTTCGCCTCAGCTCCATGGGAACATGGCTTCTGATATCATTGCCGTTTAGCAGGATGATACCGGAATCGATCTCAGAAAGTCTGTTGATCAACCGAAGAAGAGTTGATTTTCCGGAACCTGAAGCTCCCATGATACTGACAAGTTCACCTTTATTGACCTTAAGGTCAAGACTGTTTAAAATCTGTGTCCTGACCCTGGTATTATTTACCTTGCGAAAGACAGCTTTTGATACATTTTTCAACTCAAGGTGAACATGATTCATCTGTCCTGAAATGTCCTACAATTCTATAAACAATTGGTTCAGAAACCAGCAACTTTTGATCATTTTGTTCTTTATTTGTAACAATTGCGGCAATTAGATCTGGAGAAACTCTGACAGTAAATTATATATTACTTTACACCGTATGTAAATAAATCTCAGTTGAAATAAAAGGATAAATAAAATGGAACCTTCTGCACCCTCATTGATTCTTGTTTTCATTGCAGGTCTTGTTACAATACTCAAACCCTGCTGTCTGCCCCTTGTCCCGGTTGTAATGTCAGGTTCCGGAGGACACAGTCTGCGTCCGTTGGCTATCGTTTCAGGCCTGACAGTTAGCTTCACAACAATGGGTGTGCTGGTTTCAGCATTCGGAGCGAGTTTTGGCGCGTACACGGACTATTTGCGAAACATTGCGATCCTTTTTATAATAGGAATGGGAACAGTGCTTTTTGATGATGATATAAACATGGAATTCTTGAAGATCTCAAGCTCGATCATGCAGTATATAAGGCAAAATTTCAATTTTCTAAATAGATTTTCATCCACCGGATCAGAAAGCACTCTTGCAGGAGGATTTTTCCTTGGTCTTTCACTTGGCATCCTATGGATCCCATGTGTCGGGCCTATTCTTGGCGCAGTTCTTGCATATGTCGCATCAGTCGGGAATATTCCTTTTGGCGCGTGGATGCTTTTTGTTTATTCTGTGGGTATGAGCATTCCGATGTTGGCCATAGCACATTACGGGAAAAAAGTGACAAAAAGGTACCCGTGGTTTTCAAGGAATGGAGAGCTTCTTAAGAAATTGTCAGGGCTTGTCCTCATAGTGATTGGGATTATGCTGCTGTTCGGGATCGATAAACTCATGATCAGGTTGCTTTCGCCATATTTCCCGACCACTTTTTATGGGATATGATTTTCATTATGGAATGTTAATTATACAATAATCAACCATATGAATTAGCATGAAACAAAATGAGAAAAATCCCTATATAGCGCTTATTTGCAGCCACTGCGAGTTCTTCAAGGAAGATGATATCGAACTCGAATGTGCAGCATTCAAGATCTTAAAAAGCATGCTCAGGAAAGGCATTATCACACAGGAAGAAATAAAAGATGCATTCAAATGAGTTTTATCCGGTACTTGCGCCGGATCATACGCTGCGAAATCTTGAGGCGCCCTTTGTCTATAATATCCCTGATGACCAGTTATATGAACTGGATGATGAGGCATTTGAATTCTTAAAAAAATGCGATGGAAAAACTACTTTTCCATTGTCTTTCCCGGGTGCTGGGAGCGATAAAGAAACTATTGATTTCATGTTGGATGAAGGAATAATCCTGATGCAGGATTCTGCACATCCGAGAAAAATAAAAGTTGAGCGATCACCAATTCCTTCCTTGCGCTATCTTCTACTGAACATAACGAATAAATGCAATCTTGCCTGCAAACACTGTTATCTTGGGAAATCAGGAAATATTGACATTGAAGTCAGCCGATTCGAGAAGACGGTTTCACAGTTTGAAAGCATGGGCGGCTTGAAGCTCATGATCTCAGGAGGGGAGCCACTTATGCATTCCGGATTCTGGGAGCTTATGGAGATTCTGCCTTCCTATGAACTTAGAAAAGTAATTCTTTCGAACGGGACTTTGATCGGTAAAAAAGAGGCAAAGAAACTCTCAGAATATATAGATGAGGTACAGGTCAGTATCGATGGCATCAGTTCTCATGATATTTTGCGCGGGAAGGGCTCTTATGAAAAAGCCATGCGTGGGGTTGCTAATCTCCAGAGTTTCAATATTCCTGTTTCTATCGCTACAATGGCGCACAAACGCAATGCGGAAGAATTCGATGAAATGCAAAAGCTTTTTTCTGACATGAATATCATGTCATGGAGCGTTGATGTGCCCTGCATGGTGGGTAACCTTAAAAATAATCAGGATCTTATGCTTGATCTGAAAGAAGCAGCATCGCATTTAAGTTATGGCTTCGGAGCGGGTGCGCATGAGAGTACGGGTAATTATACTTGCGGCTCTCATCTATGTGCTGTATCGCCTGATGGCACGGTCAGTAAATGCGGTTTTTTTGAAGATGAACCTGCGGGGAATGTTGATGACCTGAGGGCGGCATATGTAAAACTATGCAAAGATTATCTATGGACGCTTGATAAGCTTGATTGCCATGATTGCAAGGTGATTCATGATTGCAGGGGAGGGTGTCGTTTCAGGGCAAGGCAATATGGAGGGATTTTAGCCCCTGACCCGCTGTTATGTCATGCCCATGGTGTTGTGACGTACCTGTGAATATCTTTTTCCCAATATTCATTTAAGCATCTTTAGGGACTGGTTCCATTAAGTGGTTTGTGGTTTAAGATAGAAAAAATATTCATATGATTTTTACAAACTTAAACCAAAAGCCAATTATTTTCCTATATTTCAACCAAAACAAACTTAAAAGATAAAGATAAATTAATTACTTAATTATTGTATATATTTAAAAAAATCTGGAGAATTAAATTGGAAGACGTTTTGATAAAAATCAAAGGCATGATGTGCGAGCACTGCGAAAAAACTGTCAGTGAAGCAGCAAAGAGTGTTAAAGGCGTCACAAAAGCCTCATCGGATCATAAAAAGGGACAGGTTACGGTTTCGTTTGATACTTCTATTACTGATCTTGATGCTATAAAAAAAGCGATCATAGCATCCGGGTATGAAGTCATCGACGAAGAAGAAGCCTGCCCTATTCCTCTTAAACAGGCTTTGCCATTAGTGAAAGAAGAAGCCAAATCCGGTGGAATACAAAAAACCACTTTGAAACTTACAGGAATGACCTGCGCATCATGTGCCCAGAATATCGAGAAGGTACTTAATAAGATAGAGGGGGTAAAAAAAGCAACGGTCAATTTCTCGGTTGAAAAAGCAACGATCGAGTATGATTCAGGAAAGGTGAACCTGGCAGCTTTTGAAAACGCTATTACAGGCATCGGATATGGGGTTGCTAAGCGGGAGATCACGCTAAAAATTATGGGGATGCACTGCGCAACATGTGCTCTTAACATAGAAACCGCTCTTAAGAAAACAAGCGGCATAACCTTTGCAAATGTGAGTTTTCCTCTTGAGCAGGCAAAGATCAATTATGATCCCGAAATAGTCTCAGTCCCGGAAATAAAAAAAGTCATTGAAAATGTTGGTTATACGGCATCTGAAAAAATTGATAAGACAGAAGCTGACAGGGAGCAAAGAGCAAGAGAGTCAGAGATAAAAAAACAGAAGATCAATTTCATAATCGCGCTGGTTCTTGCGGTTCCTATTTCACTTGGGGATATGGGACGAAACCTTGGCTGGGGATTTGTTCCCGAAATACTGAAAAACGATTATTTGCTATTTATTCTTGCCACCATCGTAATGCTCTTCCCGGGGCGTCAGTTCTTCGAGGGCACATACAAAGGTTTAAAACACGGCGTCACGGACATGAACCTCTTGATCGCTACAGGGACAGGAGCCGCGTATATTATCAGCGTATCAGCAACTTTCCTTGATCTTGGTGAAGCATACAAACATACCTATTACGATACAGCAGCACTTCTTATTATGTTCATAGTGCTGGGGCGGTATCTTGAGGCGCTTACCAAAGGAAAAACTTCCGAGGCAATAAGGAAGCTGATGGGTTTACGTGCAAAGACAGCCCGAATCATTGTGAACGGTGAAGAAAAAGAGATCCCTGTAGAAAATGTCACTGTCAATGATGTGGTGATTGTAAGACCCGGCGAAAAAATACCTGTGGATGGGAAAGTCATAGATGGTCTTACTGCAATTGATGAATCAATGCTGACAGGCGAGAGCATACCTGTGGAAAAAACGGTAGGCTCAGAAGTTATAGGCGCCACCATGAATAAGACAGGGATGATAAAATTCACAGCCACAAAAGTTGGAGCAGATACAGCGCTTGCCCAGATAATCAAATTAGTGGAAGACGCCCAGACCCAGAAAGCACCGATCCAGAAACTTGCTGATATTGTTGCCGGGCATTTCATTCTTGCAGTCCATGTGCTCGCGCTTCTAACATTCTTTTTCTGGTTCTTTATCGGTTTTGAATATTTCAATGTTCCCGCAACTTTCGGGATGGGAATGACATCACCCTTCCTCTTCTCGCTATTGATATCCATAACAGTCCTGATCATCTCATGCCCATGTGCGGTGGGGCTTGCCACACCTACTGCGATAATGGTGGGCACAGGAAAAGGAGCCGAGAATGGTATTCTAATAAAGGGCGGTGAAGCGCTTGAGCGTGCTCAGAAACTTGATACTATTGTATTTGATAAGACAGGAACGCTTACAAAAGGTGAGCCTTCACTAACCGATGTAATAGCAATAAAAGGAGCAGAGAATGAAATCCTGAAACTTGCTGCTATTGCTGAAAAAGGGTCGGAACATCCGCTTGGAGAGGCTATATTGAAAGGCGCAAAAGAACGGGGTATTGAAATCCCTGATTCAGAGAGCTTCAAAGCAATTCCAGGAAGAGGAATAGAAGTAAAATTCGACGGAAAGCGAGTCCTTGTGGGCACGCGAAAACTGATGACTGAAAACAATATGGACATCACGCTCCAGAATACCAGGATGGAAGAACTCGAAACCCAGGGGAAAACTGCCATGCTTGTGTCATCCGATAATGAAATTGTAGGAATTATCGCTGTTGCCGATACATTGAAAGAGCATTCAAAGGAAGCAGTGAGTGAACTTCATACCATGGGATTTACGGTCGCCATGATCACCGGAGATAATAGGCGGACAGCTGATGCGATCGCAAAACAGGTAGGTATCGACATTGTATTATCAGAAGTGCTGCCTGAGGAAAAAGCATCCCGGATAAAGAAACTCCAGGATCAAGGGAAAAAAGTGGCGATGGTAGGCGATGGCATAAATGATGCGCCAGCGCTCATGCAGTCTGATGTTGGTATCGCTATTGGAAGCGGTACAGATGTTGCGATCGAGTCAGCGCAAATTGTCCTTATAAAAAGCGATGTGCGCGATGTGGCAAAGGCCATACGCCTCAGCAGGCTTACATTGAACAAGATAAAGCAGAACCTGTTCTGGGCTTTCTTCTATAACAGTGTGGGAATACCCATAGCTGCAGGAATTCTCTATCCGTTCACGAATCCGCCGTTTTTGCTCAATCCCGCACTTGCAGCAGCAGCAATGGCTACAAGCTCTGTTTCTGTGACATTGAACACACTTTTGATGAAGAGGATAAAGCTTTAGAGGTGAGTTATGGAAAATAAAACTGGATTTTACAGTGTTGCAGCAAGTACGGTAACATCGATATTGATCGTCGTATTATTTTATATATTTGCTATCCAAAAAGTTGCCCCATCCACTCAATATAGTTATACCGATGTGTATGCGGGGATGGTTTATGTATTCATTCTTTCGATGATAGTATCGGCTTCGATATGGCCTGGAGTAATTGAAAAAAGGCTAAAGAAATAGATATGAATTACGATAGATACATTCCAGCGCTCAGGTTTGAATGGCTCAGCACTCTGTACGACCCTGTGATGCTGTTGATGCGCGAATCCACCTTCAAGCGAACTCTGGTTGAACAGGCTAATATCAAAAATGGTTACCGTTTACTCGACCTGGGCTGTGGTACTGCAACCCTGACTATTCTTATAAAGAAAGCTTATCCCGGCACCGAAGTGACCGGGCTTGACGGAGACCCAAAAATTCTTGGGATAGCAAGGGCAAAAGTCGCAAAGGAAGGTCTTGGCATTTTTCTTGATACAGGGATGTCATTTGAATTGCCGTATCCTGACAGCTCTTTTGACCGTGTAGTTTCAAGCCTTGTTTTTCATCATCTGACAACAGAGAACAAAGCCCGCACATTTAAAGATATATTCAGAGTTCTAAAACCAGGGGGAGAATTGCATGTCGCTGACTTTGGGAAGCCTCATAATGCACTTATGTATTTGATCTCCCTGGTATTCCGGCATCTTGAGGAAACAAGGGATAACATAGATGGGTTGCTGCCAGAGATGTTCCAGAAGGCTGGTTTTGACCGGGCCGAAGAGACCGCAAGATTCATGACGATGTTCGGTACTCTTTCACTGTACAGGGCAATAAAAGCCTGATAAATGTAAGTAAATCTTTGATTCTGTAAAAAACACTATAATTAAATTTCAATTGATATTCCTTTATATACAGGGAATGACCAATAAGATTTGTTTACAATGGACGTAAACCTTACACAAGGGATGTAAACTACATGGTGAAAAAGATGAAACTAAAAAAGTTGTTTTTCTTATATACGATTTTGCTGCTGGCTGTGTTCATTTTGCCAGTGATCGCAAATGAACAGAATACCGACATGGGAAATATGGATATGGGCAACATGCCTGCATCAGATCATGACGCTGCAACAAGTGGAGCCGGCCATTCCATGGGAGGACAGGTCAACTGGTTAGTAATAGCTTTGTTCCTTCTTGCCATTGTGGCTTTAGGATTTGTTGCATCCAACACTGGAAAGCTCAGTAAAATAAATTTCCTTAACAACCCACAGCTTAAAGCTCTTTTGAAAAGCAAATGGTATCCATTAATATTTGTTCTGCCAACAATGATAATATTTGGCATCCTTGTCATCCAGCTATTTCTTGGCCCTGAAGAAACATCTCTTAATTTCGGCTCAGTAATGGTATGGATACTGTTGTGGCCGATCTTGCCGGTCTTATTCCTTGTATTTGGCAGGTTCTGGTGTTCAGTTTGCCCCCTATCACGAGTGAGCGATGAAGTGCAAAAAAATGTGGGAATGCATAAGAAAGTGCCAAAATTCCTTCAGACTTATGGCGTCTGGATCATAATAATCGCTTTCCTGATTATAACATGGGTTGATTCAGTGCTCGGGCTTGTGGAAAATCCAAGAAACACCGGTTATCTCCTGCTTTTCGTATTCACAGGAGCAGTCCTTATGGGCGCAGTTTATGAAAGGAGAGCCTGGTGCCGCTATCTCTGTTTCCTCGGCGGCCTGTCAAGTAATTATTCCATGAGTTCAGCGCTTGAACTCCGGGCTGACAACGAAAAATGCAAGACCTGCAAGACTCCGACATGCTTTAAAGGAGATGGAAAGGTTGACGGATGCTCAATGTTCGAGTACCCAAGAACAATGGACTCAAACAGGTCATGCAATTTCTGCTCAAACTGCATAAAGACATGCCAGCATGATGCTATAAGGATAACACCGCGCCCCCCGACAAGTGAATTATGGTTCATAAAAAAACCGCGGTTTGAGGAATCTTTCCTTGCAACAGCTCTTATCGGGATAGTAGTAGTCCAGACTGTGGTTATGCTCGAAGTATGGGGGCCATTCATGGAATGGTTTGAAAATACAACTGGCATCGCCAATTTCACAATCGCGTGGACTATAATATTTGCAGCCGCAATGATTATACCTGTCTTGCTGATGCTGGGTGCAAGTTTTGTCTCGAGTATCTTGCCAAAAAAAACACAGAATACAAATGTAATATCTGACTCGTCTGCGCAATTGAATATTGATATGGATGTTCCTGCGGAAACAACACTTTCCAGCTTCATTCGCTATGGATATGCTCTTATCCCCCTTGGACTTGGAATACATCTTGCTCACAATGCAAAACATTTCCTGGGTGAAGGGTTGTCTGTGATATATACCTCAGCTTCTCTTGTTGGATGGAATATTACAGGTGATCCATCGATCCTGAATATGCCAACGGTTCAGATAATCCAGTATATTCTTTCAGTACTGGGCGTTCTGGGAGCTATTTACACAGCATATAAGATATCGCAGAATAATCCCAATTCGAAATCATCGGTTTTGCCGTATATCGTATTGATGCTGATGTTCGGATTGATTGCCCTGTGGATGTACAGCGTGCCTATGGCAGCACGTGGTCATTAAACTATGCTCAAAATGGAAGAACGGTTAAGATAAGAGGTGCACGCACAGGATCCGAGTCCTTGCTGAAATCAACACTATGGATTGGGGCACATTGCACTTGCCCTTAACAATGGTGTTGAGAACTTTTTCTCCACCTGCGCCCTGTGGATAGTATTATAAGTACAGAAAGGAATGATCCTCCCGTCTGGCGTTGCATAATGAACTCCGCATCTTTTGATCCTCTCAAGGTCCATGTTATAGAGATCCATAAAATGCATAGAACCGATAAAGAGAGTATGGCGGTGGAATTCCTTTGTAGCTTCCCCGGATCCTTCCTTAAGGACATCAATAAAGAGTTTTTTCACATCTACTGACTTGGGAGCTTTTGCAAGATCGATATACTTAGGCAATATGGAAATAAGGCTGCCAATCCTTTTTATCTTGCCGAGTGATTTGCCAAGCCATTTCTCTCCATTCAAGGCCAGGTCATCAATATTTTCAAGAAGTCCTTCCACATCGATAAAGCGGGTTATAGGTATCATTTTTCCATTTTCGATATAAACATAGGTACCAGCTCCGCAATGCGGATGTACTGTAAATTCAATATTGGGGATACCTTCCTCAGCGGTAACAAAATGAGAGATGGGCACAACAAATGGCACAGGATAGAAATCCTGGGCAGTAATAGCCCCATCTGTTTGTTCATCTATCAATCTAAATAAGTCTGAAATAGTAATTCTTTTTTCCATCCTCTCTTCTTTATTTATCCTTCCTGCAAAGGAAATTGGCTGGAAATTGATACCTTTTACAGTATCCATGTTCTTTACAGCAAAGCGGATAATATCGCCTACCTGCATATCATTTACACCTTTTGCAAGCGTGGGCACAAGAGAAACACTGTTAAGCCCCCCTTTTCTGCAATTCTCGATCGCTTTAAGTTTGATAGGGAGCGCATTGAAACCCCTGTTCTTGATATAAGGCTCTTCAGTCACCCCGTCAAACTGCAAATAAACGGTGTGAAGACCTGCATCATTTAATCTTTGGCATAACTCCAGGCTCCTTGAAAGTTTGATCCCGTTGGTTGCCATCTGGACCTGTGTGAAATTAAATTCGCTGGCCATCTTCACGATCTCTACGATATCCTCGCGCATCGTGGGTTCACCTCCCGAAAACTGAACAGCAGGACATGGGACTGGCTTTTCATTTCGAAGCATCTGCATCATTGCCCTGATCTGGGATAGTGTTGGTTCGTAAAGATAACCCGAGGCTGATGCATTGGCAAAACATACAGGGCATGCCTGGTTGCAGCGGTTTGTGACATCAATGTTCGCAAGAATTGTAGTAGTTTTATGGGACCTACAGATCCCGCATGACTGGGGACAATTCCCATCCGGACCGCTTGGATTTAATAGACCGCCACCATCATGCCAATAGCGTTCAAAACGCTTGAACTGCACTGGATCAGACCAGTAGATATCCCTGTAAAGCCCGTGTTTTTTGCACGTTTTTTCAAGGATCATTTTTCCATTCTCTTCAAGTATTGAGGCATCGATAACAGCAAGACATTCAGGGCACAACGATTTTGTTAAACGCATGGACCACACACCCTTGATCATTTTATATGAACACTGTATTTATTATATCTGATTTCCACCAAATTTACCTATTGCTGTTCTTGTTGCAGATACAATAATTACTTTTCAATTCTATTCCCCCACTTTATACTTAGATTGTCAGCCCCCCATCCACCGAAAGCACCCCTCCGTTGACATACCTTGCCTCATCTGAAGCGAGATATAGGTATGCGTATGCAATGTCTCTTGGTTCTCCAAGCATGCGAAGGGGAGTTTTTTCTCTCATTATATTAATAATTTTTTCAGGTACCTTAGAAGTCATGGGTGTAATTGTAAATCCCGGCGCCACGGCATTGACTCTTATCCCCTTCTTCCCAAGTTCCTTGGCAAGGGTCTTAGTCAAGCCGATTAAACCTGCCTTTGCAGAAGCATAATTTACCTGACCTATATTTCCGTATATTCCAGAAATGGAAGATGCATTAATAATCACGCCGCTCCCTTGATTAATCATAATTTCAACCACTGCTTGAATGCTATTGAAAGCTCCGGTAAGATCTACGTTGATAACTCCATTCCACTGTTCTCTGGTCATTTTTGTTACAAGGGCATCCTGATTGACGCCAGCATTATTTATTAAAATATCAATCCGTCCAAATTCATCAATAGTCTTGCTTACAACTTCATCCATGTCTTCTCTTTTTGAAACATCCCCACAGACAAAAATTGATTTCCCGCCCTTTTCGCGTATCTCTTTGCAGACCTCTTCTATTTTCTCTACCGTTCTACCAGTTATAGTAACATTTGCCCCTTCTTCTGCAAAGAGCAGTGCAGTCTCTCTGCCGATACCGCTTCCTGCTCCTGTAATAATTGCGACTTTGTTTTGAAGTCTCATTTGTTCCCCCTTGCTTTAGGATTTCTTCTCTTTCGCTCGATTTTTTTCTCGCTTCCAGTCCATGCTTCTTCTGACCTCGGTTTTAACCACTCGACGATTTTCGGACAGACCTCTTTCTGCGATTTTGATCCCACAAAGATACCGATATGCCCAGTCGGAAAAATCAGCGTCTCTTTATCCTTACTGGATACAGCGTCGTTTAATGGAAGACTTGCAGCATTGGGAACCAGATGATCAGTTTCTGCCATGACGTTTAGGAGAGGCATGGTTATATTTCTCAAATCAATTTTTTTTCCATTGAGCTTCATCTCATTTTTGATGAGCAGATTTTTCTGGTAGCAGTCCTTCATGAACTGCCGGTATGCCTCGCCAGCCTGGTCCGGGCTGTCGAATATCCATTTCTCCATCCTGAGGAAGTTCTTGACGGTTTCTTCATTCCTGATCCTGTATTCCTTATTGCCAGGTTCGAATTCGATTCGATCAAACAGGCCCACATACTTATCCATCATAAGCCTGAACGGGTCTGTAAGCAAGAATCCCACGTTTAACATGTCTCCAGGCACTATACCATAGTAATCCACGATCTCGTCCACATTCAGGCTTTTTGCCCAGATGTGAAGGAGTCCTTTGTCGGTATCAAAATTTATCGGCGTCACGAGGGTAACAAGGTTTTTAATCTTTTCAGGATGCAATGTTGCATACATTACAGAAAGCGTTCCTCCCTGGCAGACGCCGAACAGAGTGATCTTATCGGCTCCTGACTGTTTTATTATCCAGTCCATAGCATTGTTTAGATATCCGTTCACGTAATCATCGAGTGTGAGATACCTGTCAGCACCGGAAGGATACCCCCAATCGATTATATACACATCAAGACCTTCATCTATCAGCTTCTTTATGACACTCTTATCAGGCTGGAGATCCAGAATGTAGTATCTGTTGACAAATGCATAGACTATGAGCACAGGAACGGGTGACAGTTTTTCCACAGTAGGTATATAGTGGATAAGTCTCATGTCATCTTCGCTGTAGACGACCTCTGAAGGCGTTGTTCCAACTGAAATATCTGGATGATCAAGCAATATTTTCGTTCCGGTTATGAATTTTTTGTAAGTTTCTATTAAATCAAGATTGTCCATGACCTTTGCTCCCTGATTCCTTCATCTGATTCCTCAATTCCTTGACCGTTTTCCTGAGGGAATACACCTCTCTATTTATTTCATCTATCTCTGTCCTTGTGGGTAGACCTGTGGGCTTTAGATAATTTTCTTCTAGCATTTCCCGGTTAACTTTCTGATACTCTATGTATTGCGACATGAGAGCTCCCATGTCATGTGAAAAGTGCCCTGATTTAAGGAATTCTTTAAAAGTCTCGCTGTAAGTCTCAATCCAGATATTATAAAAATCTTTAGTACCGGCCTTTTCCTCCATTTCCGCGGTCTTTTCGTGCATTCTGCGCATGGCTTCAATGAATACGCTCTGGAAGTTGACAAGAGATTCCATCCATGCCGCATAGAGGTTGACCGAGACCGAGAAATTCTTCATCAATTTCTCAGATTTCTCACGCAAAGGACCCATGGCAGGCATTTCAATGAGCCTGCCGTAGGTGGCTTCATAGGTCTTTAACCACAGGGCAAAAAACTCATGAGTGGATTCAAATCTGCTTTTTTCCATATTTAATCCTGGCTTGTGGAACCAGCACCCGATCTTATCCACATGTTTGCCATGTTGGCAAATGTGGCTGTATAGATTTTGGCCGCACTCTTTATCGGTTCCATCATCTTTTTCATAGAATCGATCATGGGCATATTCTCAAAGAAATCTTCAAAAGCCTTTTCATACGTTTTTATCCAGAGACTGTAAAATTCTTTGTATGCCTCAGGATCAGGGGTGCGTCCTGATAGATCTTTCATCTTTTCTGACATTTTTTCCAACACGGACAACCACGATTTGTACATATTCAAGTAAATATTGGTGCTTTGCAGTAAGTTTTCAAACATTTCCTTTGAAGGCCCAAGCGGTTGGATATTGAGAATCTTGCCATAGGTCTCCTGATACGTATTCATCCATAGATTATAGAATTCCTTGTAGGCTTCCGGACCGGCATCTCCCCTTGAAATGTCTGCCATTTTTTCAGATAACTTCACCATGGGATCAACCCATGGCAGAGATAGGTCTACAAATGAACTCTTCCAGAGTTTTGACATCTGTATAAAATTCCTAAAATAGATGTTTGGTATGCCGATGTAATTCTCAAATATATCCTTCATACTTTCTTGAGAGGACATTGAAAGAAACTCATCGAATATTTTCTCATAGGATTTCATCCACATGTTATAATATTCCTTATATTTTTCAGGTGTAGCTTCCTTTGAGAGTTCTACCGCCTTCTCAAACATTTCCCCTGTTGATTCGAACCAGGGCTTGTACGGGTTTATGTAGGAATCCTCCCACATTTTTGAGACTGCTGCGTAGCTATCAGCCCATGCGCGAAAAATATCCTTATTTACTTCACTTTTCTTGATCATATAGACTCCCTCCACTAATGTAGACATCGTTTTAAAATAAACTTACAATCTAATGTGAATTATAAATTTATATGGCTGATCTGCAAGATTATTTTCCCACAATGACTGTAATATTTGCAAACCTGCTCGTTCCATATATGTCATTTACTTGCTTAAAGGTTTTTCTCTTCCATTTATGAAAATCCAATCTGTAATTCTCAGGGCTTCTCAGTGAATACTCTCAAGCGCCTGTTCCAGATCATCGATAATATCCCTGACATCCTCAAGACCAACCGAAAGACGAATAAGTTCATCCGAAATACCGTATCTTATCCTGTCCTGCCGCGGAACAACGGCATGGGTCATAGTGGCAGGATGCTGGATGAGCGTTGCGGTCTCACCAAGGCTTACCGCAAGCATGCAAAGCTTCAGGGAATCAAGAAAAACAGGTACATCTTTTGCGTCGTTCAGGAGAAATGCTATCATGCCGCCAGCGCCGCTTGTTTGTTTTCTCCCGATATCGAATTGCAGATGCTCAGGAAGTCCAGGATAAATTACGCTTTCAACCTTATCATGTCCCTTCAGGAATTTTGCCACTGCCATTGCATTCTGGTTATGCCTGTCCATGCGGATGGGAAGGGTCTTTATGCCCCGGATAATGAGCCATGACGAGAACGGGGTGATGGAGCCGCCAAAGTTCTTTGCCGTGTGCTTTGCTGATTTTATATAATCCGCAGAACCTGCAATTATCCCGCCAAGAGTATCCCCGTGACCATTCAGGTATTTTGTGGCGCTATGCACAACTACATCGGCCCCAAGTGTAAGCGGCTTCTGGAGATAAGGTGTCATGAATGTATTATCAACCATTACAGTCGCGCCTTTTTCATGCGCGATATCGCTTACGGCTTTGATATCCGTCAGCTTCATCGTGGGATTGGCCGGGGATTCAAAGAATACAAGTCTGGTGTTCATGCGAAAAGCTTCTTCTACATTCTGCGGGTCTGATGTATCGATAAAAGTAACATCAACGCCGTAATCTTTAAGTTCAACGAACAGGTCGTATGTGCTTCCGTAAATCACTTCATCGGCTATCACATGGTCCCCTCCTTTGACAGATGTGAAAACCGCTGCACAAATCGCTGCCATGCCTGTTGTTTGCGCAAGGGCTGCCTCTGCGCCCTCAAGGTCAGCCATTTTTTCCTCAAGCACTTCAGTCGTTGGATTCAGCCCGCGTGAATAAATATATCCTTTTTCACGCCCGCTCATCAGGTCGGCTGCATGGGCTGCGCTCTTAAATTTAAATGGCGCTGTCTGGTATATCGGGGTCGTGACTGACCCCGTTTCTTCATGTTTTTCTCCTGAATGGATGGCGCGTGTGGAAAATCCTGGTTTTTTTGAGTTCATTCTAATCGTCCTTATCTTAAATTTCTCTTTTGCCATAGCTATACAACTATCGCTATCCCTTCCCCGCATTCCGGGCATTTCCCATCCTTGATCTTAACAGCGCCCACCCTGAATCCCAGGCGGTCAATAAGCAAAGTATTGCACTTCGGACAATACGTATTCTCGTACTTGTGCCCTCCGACATTTCCAAGATATACGAACCTCATCCCCTCTTTTTTTGCAATATCGTATGCCATCTCAATAGTATCAAGAGGCGTGGGGTAAAGGTCATCCATTTTATACATGGGATGGAACCTTGTGAAATGCATAGGCGTGTCTATACCCAGGTTATCATGCACCCATCGCGCTATCTGTGTTATCTCTTCAGGCGAATCGTTCTTTGTTGGTATAATAAGCGTTACCGTTTCCACATGCATACCCAGTTCCTTTGCCAGTTTTGTTGATTCAAGCACTGGCGCAAGCCTTGCGCCGCAGGTTTTCCTGTAGAAATCCTCGGAAAATGATTTGATATCAACACGGAAGGCATCAAGATACGGCGCGATCCTTAAAAGCGCCTCCGGGGTGATATAGCCATTCGTCACATATATCGTCTTTAGTCCCGCTCTTTTCGCAAGAACCGCGCTGTCAAACGTGTATTCATGCCAGATGGCAGGTTCATTATATGTCCAGGATATCGATTTTGACCCGGATTCCAGCGCCCGCTTTATCGCAGTTTCCGGTGTAATTTCAATCGTATGTGACTCCTCAACTGTGGTCTGGGAAATATTCCAGTTCTGGCAATGCTGGCACCTGAAATTACACCCGATTGAACCGAGTGAATACGAAAGCGTACCCGGCAGGAAATGATACAAGGGTTTTTTCTCGATCGGGTCAACAGCTTCACTTGAAACAGTATTGTATATCAAGGTGTAGACTTTGCCGTCCTTATTCTGTCTTGTCCTGCATAATCCCAATTTACCCTCTGCAATAGTGCACCTGTGGGAACAGACATTACATTTTACTTTTTTATCCGCAAGCTTATCAAACAATACCCCTTCCTTGATCATGCATATATTCCTGAATTTGACTCTATCTGCTTTGAGCGTCTCTTTCGCAGATTATCCTTGATCTTTTCATAATAGCTCATTATATCCGGCGTGACAGATGGTCCTGTCTCTTTTATTGCAGAAAGGAAATGCTTATGGCTTACTTTTTCCACATTCATATTCTCACGCATCGCAAAGCGTCCTGCTTTCTTGCACACAGCGGCAATATCCGCACCGGTAAAGTCTTCAGTTATCCTCACAAATTCCCCCAAATTTACATCCTCTGCAAGCGACATTTTCTTTGTATGGACTTTAAAAATCTCTAATCTCGTCTTGGGGTCAGGGACAGGCACAAGTATCATTTCATCAAACCTTCCGGGTCTTAAAAGCGCCGGATCGATTATATCAGGCCGGTTTGTCGCCCCGATGATCACAACCCCCCGAAGTTCCTCAAGACCATCAAGTTCCGAGAGCAATTGATTCACAATTCGCTCTGTAGCAAGGGGCTCACCTTCAATCGTCCCTCTTACGGGCGCAAGAGCATCAAGCTCGTCAAGGAATATGATGGCGGGCGCGACCTGGCGCGCTTTTTTGAATATCTCAGCTATATGCTTTTCGGATTCTCCATACCATTTTGATAATATATCGCTCCCCTTTACAGTCATAAAATTTGCCTCGCTCTCATTGGCAATAGCTTTAGCCAAAAGGGTTTTTCCAGTACCTGGCGGCCCATAGAGAAGTACGCCTTTGGGAGCTTCCACTCCTATTCGCTTGAATGATTCAGCATACCGCAGCGGCCATTCCACAGCCTCAGAAAGGAGATCTTTAACTTTTTCAAGCCCTCCGATGTCATCCCATGAAACATTTGGCACTTCAAACAGTATCTCACGAAGGGCCGATGGCTGGACTTCCTTCATTACGTCTTCAAAATCCGAAGCTTTAATAATGAGTTTATCGAGCGTCTCTTTAGGTATGACCTTCAGTTCAAGGTCAATTTCAGGAAGCACTCTTCGAAGAGAGGTCATTGCAGCCTCGCGGCATAATGCTGCGATATCTGCGCCCACAAAGCCATATGTTCGATCCGCAAGTTTATCAAGACTAACCTCTTCCTCAAGAGGCATTCCACGTGTGTGTATCTGGAATATCTCATGTCGCCCTTCCCGGTCAGGCGCGCGAAGCTCGATCTCCCGGTCAAACCTGCCTGGACGGCGAAGCGCCATATCAAGGGCTTCAGGACGGTTCGTCGCACCAATCACGATCACATTCTTCCTTGATTTCAGGCCGTCCATGAGAGAAAGAAGCTGCGCTACAACACGGCGCTCTACTTCGCCCGTTACTTCGGCTCGTTTTGGGGCGATGCTGTCGATCTCATCAATGAAAATTATAGCCGGGGCATTTTTCTCGGCCACATCAAAAGCTTCACGAAGCTTGTGTTCACTTTCACCGTAATATTTTGACATTATCTCAGGGCCATTGATCGTGATAAAATACGCCTCACTCTCATTCGCCACGGCTTTTGCCAGCATGGTTTTTCCTGTTCCTGGCGGCCCATGGAGAAGTACTCCTTTTGGCGCATCAATACCAAGCCTGTTGAAAAGCTCAGGATGCTTAAGAGGCAGTTCAATGATCTCCCTGATCTTACTCAGGGCGGGTTTTATTCCGCCCAGATCTTCATACATTACCTCAGGTAGTTCCGCAGGAAGCTCAACAGCTTCAGGCAGCAGTTCCACCTCTGTAACATCGGTTATCTTTACAATTCCGGCGGGTGATGTTGAAAAAACATGCAATTTAATCTCGCCAAGACCAAATGAACCTCCGAAGAATTCGGGGAATACCTGCTCAAACATTACATCCGAACCGAATGATTCCCTCGGCCGCCTGACGCTTGTTGTTGATATGATATCTCCTTTTGAAACGGTCCTGTTATGAAAAATTGCACGCAGGCTTTCACTTGGCGCATAGATATGGATATTTTTTGTCACAGGGGCAAGTGTGACTTTTTTTGCTTCTTTCCACTCTGCTTTTGAGATATCAACGTATTCCCCGAGGCTTGTCCTGGCATTTGTGCGTATAAGGCCGTCCATTTTTATGACATCAAGCCCTTCATCCTGCGGATATGCCCTTCCGACAACCGCAGATGTAGAATGCTGCTCTCCTTTTACCTCAACTACATCAAAAATATTGATGCCTATCAAGTTCCTGAACTTTTCATCAATCCGGACGATTCCTTTGCCTACGTCCCTCTGGTCTGCTTCTGCTACTTTCAATCTAATTGATTTTTCCATGATGCCCCATATTATATCGACTGTTGTGCCCTGCAATAATAGATAGGTATCTAAAAGATGAAATAATTAACGGATTGAAACGAGAGACCATTGTGGCAGAGAATTTATGAGGGTGTGTGCGGATGATATAATATAAGGAATAGTATGAGGTGTGGTATGACATGGAAAATGTTGGTAGTATCCTGTTTACTGACCCTTATCCTATTTTCATATATCGGCATGGCTTCAGAAATCACAATAAACCCCGACAAAACAATTAGCATCAATGGCAAAAAGACGTTCCCAATATATACCTATGAAGCAGCAACTACATTCGCCGTAGCAAAGAATGATGGCATACCTGAAATAGCCCAGAGATACGACTTCACCTTAAAGGGATGGGGCACTTATTGGTGCGGAAATCCTGATTGGAGAACATATCAAGAACAGTATGAGAAATCAAAATTGCCTTATGTGGTACAGGCAATGGTTTGTTCACCCTGTCCCTCATCAACAAATACCTGTTGGCCTGTTCCGGATCAATCTGTAGAGCCGTTTACTACAGCAGACCGAGATGCGCCCCAGTTTTTTGGGTATGTCCACATAGACGAACCCCTCAAGCAGAGATATGCAAATTACAGCAATCTGAAAGCTACATATAATGCGTTAAAAAAATTCGATCCGGATCATCCGGTCATTGTTAACCACAATCCATACGACAATACTGCAGCAAACGACTATATTTTCAAATCACAGGATTATGCTGATATTATAAGTGAAGACCATTACACGATAAGAAACACGTATCCGACAAAAAAGGATTACCTGTATTATTTTGAAGTTATATCTCTTCGGACCTTCGCCGGAGGCAAAAGTGTAGACAATTACACGAAACCTTTCTGGGCAGTCATACAGGCAAACGGCAAGGACGCAAAGGATGCTCAGGGAAGCATAATATTGAAGACAAACCCGGAGGAAGTAAGGTTAGAAACGTTTAATGCCATGACAATTGGTTATAACGGAATTGGGCACTGGGCATATAATAGTCAGGCTGAGAAATATCCAGGGCGTTGGGAGAACGTTGGAACCTGGACGGATCCCGTTCTCTGGCAAGGTGTAAAAGATTTATACAACGAGATTAAAGAGCTCAATGACATTCTCGTCCTGCCAGATGTCGGAAGGTCGTGGTATCAGCACGAAAATGATGCTACAGTTCTCATCACCCATCCAAACATGAATAAAACCATATCCGGATATGGAACATTTAAAAAAATAAATTATGTTTTGAAACGGGATGCTTCCATAAATATCTGGTATTTGATAGTTGTGAACAAAGACAAAACCTCACTTTCCAATGTTAAGATAAATGTTAGCGGGCTAACCGGAAATATGACTGCGAAGACGCTCGGAACATTAGGCACCGGAAGCGGAGCTCCCGGCAGGAGCATTAATGTAAATAACGGACTATTTACCGATTCCTTCGACGGCTATGCGGTGCATATATACGAAATATCATCGAGCGCTGTATCTAAATATAATGCCAATCGCCCTGGCCTAACCCCGCTATGGTATTATAAACCTGTGGTTAAAGTTGTAATTTCAATGATCCTGGTGGTTATGGTATTGTATCTAATCGGAAAAAAGATGCGAAAACGGTAACAAAATTCACTATTTCTTATTTTATAAAAGTTTGCTTTCTGCCCGGTCCAACAGAAATATATCCTATTCCTGCGCCCATCAATTCTTCAAGCAATTCAACATAAAGCCTGGCATTTTCCGGAAGATCTACGAAACTTTCGGTATCCGTGATATCTTCACGCCATCCAGGGACATCGATATAGATGGGCTTGCATCGAGCGACATCATCGGAAAGTTCAGGCATATAATCGATATTTTTTCCTTCCAGTTCATATCCAAGACACAACTTTATCGATTTAAGCCCTGAAAGTACATCGAGTTTTGTGAGAGCCATGGATGTATATCCATTGAGGTTGATGGCTTTTCTTGCGAGGGGCAGGTCAAACCAGCCACATCTCCTCGGGCGTCCCGTTGTTGTCCCGAATTCGCCGCCCTTTTCACGCAGGTGATCACCTACCTGGTTTTTCTGCTCGGTGGGAAGCGGCCCTTCTCCCACGCGTGTGATATATGCCTTTATTACTCCTATCACTTCATTCACTTTTGTCGGACCTACACCCAGCCCGGCGCACGCAGATCCTGCGACTGTACTTGAAGAAGTGACGAATTTTTGTGTCCCGTGAATAATATCAAGATGCGTCCCCTGTGCACCTTCGGCAAGGACTTTTTTTCCTTCTTTTAATGCCAGGTTTATTTCTTTTGAAACATCGGTAATGTATGGTTTTAATTTCTTGCCGATCTCAAGATAAACATCAATTTCTGATCGCGCGATCTTCGGGTCACCACCCATTTCTTTTAACGCTGCTTCTTTCTGGGAAGCTATTTCTTCGAGTTTACGCATCAAACGGTTCTTATCCGCAATATCTGCCATCTGTATCTCTTCTCTCCCCACTTTATCAACATAAGCAAAACCTATACCCCTGTTCGTGGTTCCGATTTTCACGGCGCGCTTTGATTCGCGAAGACTGTCAAGTGCCACATGATACGGCATTATAATGCTTGTCTTTGCATCAATTCCAAGCTTTGATGGCGGCACTTCTACATTATTTTCAGAGAGCATGGCAATTTCATCCATTAATATCCCGGGATTCATAACAGTTCCCGGTCCAATAAGGAGACGGGCATCGAAAAGCACCCCCGAAGGGATAAGATGCAGTTTGTATGTTTTTCCTTCTGCCACGACGGTATGCCCTGCATTATCCCCCCCCTGGAAACGAGCGACAATATCGAATTCTTTTGCCATCATATCCACGATCTTGCCTTTTCCTTCGTCTCCGAATTGCGCGCCTGTGATTATTGTGAACATATCTTTTCTCGATTTTAATTGACGGGAAATATTATAAGGTTTGCCTGATTTTGTTGTAGATAAGGTATTATGAGATTTGAAATGGAATGTCAGGCAAGCTTACTCCTGACTTTCTCATAAAACCCATCCTCTCTCGTTCTCACGAACCTTGCGGGTATATCTGCCTTTGTAATAATGATCGTATCATCCTCTTTTATTTTCCTCGAGTACTGCCCATCGATCACAAGCACAGCTTCCTTTTTCGGAACGGTAAGCTCCACCTTTATTTGACTCAGGGCAGGAACTACCCAGGGACGGGATGATAATTTAAAAGGAGCAAGCGGCACAATTACAGTCCCATCCACTCGCGGATCAACAATTGGCCCTCCTGCGCTCATCGCATACGCAGTTGAGCCCGTTGGAGTTGCAAAAACCGCGCCGTCTGCCCGCAATTCTTCAAGAGGGATCTTATCCACAAAAATCCGATATGAGAGCATCTTGGCGGGATTAGCGGTAATGATGACAACTTCATTCGTTGCGCATGGAAGTATCTCATCATTCACAAGAATTGACAGGCGAGAGCGTTCCTCAACCTCAAAACCTGACAACACTTTATCAATGATAGAGAGAGAATCTTCCGGAGGCACATCCACAAGAAAACCAATAGTTCCCATATTAATGCCAAGGAATGGAAGCGGATCATCCATTTTCTGAATCCCGCGCAAAACCGTACCATCGCCCCCTATGGATATAATAAATTCAGCGCCATTTTTTCTCATTTCCGCTATTTGTGTGCCTTTCAAATGGAGCCTTTCGGCGGTTTTAGGGTCGATCATTACATCGACCCGGGATTTTACGTGATCAATTATCTTTTCAACATGAGAAAGTATTTCATCCCTATCACATCTTGAAATTATACCGATCTTTCGTATCATTTTTTGCCTCCACTATACAAGTTCAAGCAATTTGTCATGTGCTATTCCATTACTTGCAATAATATTTACCCGTTTTCTAACATCCAGCGGAGTATTTAGCGGATTTCCTTTTTCGTCAGTAATTTTTCCCCCGGCTTCTTCTATAATGAGCTTTGAAGCAGCTATATCTGTTACACGAAGCATTCCGCGCATATCGAAAAAAGCATCAAATATCCCTGAAGCGATATAACAAAGTTCAAGACCGGCGCACCCGAATACTCTTACCCTCCTGACATTATGGTTATTTATCAAAACTGCATGAGGGCGGTGGCTGTATGATAATACACTGAGTTTGGATAACTCTCGGACCTCAGATACAATTATTTTCTTCTCGTTTAAAAAAGCTCCTTTTCCCTTCTCTGCCGAATAAATATCCCCATTAATAAGATTCTTGACAAAACCATATCTTATGTCCGATAAATTTGATTTTCCAATTGCTATCGGCACACAGAAAAAAGGGATATTGTTCACAGCATTGAATGTACCGTCCACAGGGTCAAGGACAAACGTAAACTCAGGTTTTCCCCCGATATTTTTCTCACCCAGTTCCTCACTCACGAATAACATCGACCTGCCATCGGCTTCAAGTACCGATAGGGCGGCATTTTCTGCAACCTCATCGATCTTCTCAGTAGGCGTGCCGTCTGCCCCGATTCTCAATGTTATGCCTGCTTCAGGTTTTCCTATCAGTCCCGAAACCGCTTTTTTTATTTCGGTTACTACATTATTACAGAGAGTAAAATACTGGGATTCTGTCATTTTGCTTTTTCCTCTTAGGTTTAAGCGTTTCAAATGTTTAAAAAGCTTTATATAATTTTTCTGAGACTTTTTATTATCTTCTGGTACGAAAATAACCAATAATGCCCGCTGTCCCATCTGAATTTTTGCGATAGTTCCTCAAGACATCGATATCTCTATCGTTGACGGGAGCGATAGTATTGCAGATAGGAAAAGAGTAGGTTTATGCGAGGTCAAAAAATTCATAAAAATTGCGATAATACTGGTAGCAACAGTCATCCTGCTGCTTGCCTGGGCGCCGTGGCTGACTGAAGATTATGCAAAAGAAAAAGTTCTCGATTACTTCAGTCAAAAATATAATTTCAATAAAAAAGATATAATAATAACTTACTTTGAAAAAAAGCCTTTTGAGGCACATTTAGGAATAATGCACAATCCTTCAAATAAGAGTTTGCCCGAATCTTCTGTTCATGCCTGGGTTGCTTTTTATGGTGAAGTTAAACATGGTCAATTTACTAAATCACATTAAGAAATATTTGCAGGATCGACAGGATAAACGCTTCCAATCCTGTAAAAACCTGTTCATATTGTCCAAACGTCATCTTCTCAAAGTGCAGCGCCATACATCCTTGATTAGCGGTACACAGGTAGTTAATAAAGTTACTTTTCTGGTTTGATTTTTTTTTTCCGAATTATGTTATCATGCTGTCACCATCTACTCTTTCCAAACAAGAGGCCGTTTGCTGAGTCAAGTTTTATCCACGTATAGTCGCCCCCCCTGCATCCTGCGATACAGGTTCTATATTTCACCGGTCTCATTTTTTTTATGAATCTACACGACATCGCAACCAGCAACCAGCCTCTGTTTTGGATTATTGAGCTGGACAATAAGAAGGCGGTCATTTTTGCTATATGCAATGTTATTTTGCGTTGTTAACACAACATTGCAATCAGAACCAGGAGGCGCCTGCGTTGCGTCTTTTCCACCGATCGTCATGCCTGTGATTGTTGCAGGAATATCCTGGAGTCCGGCAAAAAGGTGGACTGCATCGCCCACACCCAATCCTGGTGTGAATTTTGTAAGGTGGCATTTTAAATTGAATTTCGAAGAGATTTCCTCTTTCTGGGATATCATATACCCGCGGTCAAATTCCTTGGATTGCACTCCTTTTAGCGCAAGTCCCACTCTTGTTCCGGCAGGAGCTGATTTCATATCAACGTCGTTACTCTGTATTGAGCGAATTTCTGTTTGTCTCTCAGTCGGATAGAGTGTCAACTTGTCATGTTCCTTGATAGTACCCTGCGTGACGATTCCCAGCACAACGCATCCCATACCTGTGACGTTAAAGAAGTGGTCAACTATGATCCTTGGCGGCTGGTCTTTCTTTGCAGCATATGTATTTCGCACCTCTTCACCAAGTGCGAAAATTTTTTCCTTGAGACTCTCAAGACCCTCGAAGGTCGTATTCGAAACTGCAATAGTCTCCCATTTTTCAAGGTTTGTACCTTTTGCGATTGTCTTAATTTTTTCAGATAATTCCGAAATAGCGGTAGGATTGGATTTATCCGACATTGTTATTACGAATAATCCGCGTTTATTGCCCAGCAGGTCAAGAGCAATGATGCACTCTCCCACCTGCGCATTAAGGCCGCTTGAAGGAACGCAGACAAGTGCGATATCCGAAAGATTGATCGCCTGTATAAGCGTTTTAAAGGAGGATGGATAACCGATTGCATCCACGAACGAATATATCCTGTCCCCTTTAACAAAATTGTAGAGTGTTATATCGGACTCAGTGCCTTTTTTCCCTAGCTTTCCTACAAGGCTTGTCCTGCCTGATTTTTCACTTCCTATGATTGCGACATTGGCCATAATATCTATGCTGTAATAGGCAGGAAGCTATATGAAATTGGCGTTCAGGCAGTGTTTATTTTTCAATGAACTCATTATTCATCACAAAATCCGCATTTTCTGCATTTTTCCAGATTTTTTATAGCAATATACGGCATCATGATCAATCCACTTTAGAATTTCCAGGCAAGAGTTACACCATCCCGAATCGGGAGCATTACTACTTCTACACGTTTATCGTTATATACATGTTTGTTGAATTTATCAATAGCTCTTTCTGTTTCATCTTCCGGGTTAAGAACGGATCCACTCCAGAGCACATTATCAATCACCAATAAACCGCCACGTCGGATCTTAGGTAAGCACACTTCCCAATAATTAATATAGTTCAATTTGTCAGCGTCGATAAAAACTAAATCGAAGAGGCCTTCAATGGTCTTAAGTGTTTCAAGTGCCGGACCCAGCTTGAGTTCAATCTTCTTCCCGTGTGGATTCCGGCCCCAGTATTTTTTTGCGATTTCCGTAGTCTTCGGGTCAATATCGCATGTAATCAGCTTCCCATCATCTGGTAATCCTTCTGCCATAATAAGCGAACTGTACCCCGTAAATGTTCCTAATTCAAGGATTCGTTTTGCTCGAAGTAATCTTACCAGCATCCGCAGAAATGCCCCCTCAAGATGTCCAACTTCCATTTCTGGAAAAGCTGTATGTGCAAAAGTCTCAGCGACAAGTTCATGAAGAAGCTGTGACTCCGGATTTGTATGTTCCTGGCAATATTGTTCGATTTTTTTTGGCACAATTCTCTTCATACTTAATAATATGATCAAAGGTGACTAAATATTAGCTCCTGAATAATCTTTTTTAATTTTTAATTAAACAAAACGATAGCAAAGGCACAGGGTTTGATTTTTAAGGCGCTATTAGTATTAGACGACCTTGAAAAAGATGATGGAAAAATAACTAGTAGTCTCCTTTTTTGTTAATAGTTGTCTCTTGTCTTCTCTTTTGATAATATATTTGAGCAAACCGAAATTGTTATTATGGATGAGGAAGAAAAGCATTCCTGAAAGTTTCTCTATATGGAAAAAACAGACAGGATAGAGGGTATAGGGCTATACCCAATAAGGATAATAATGCCTTATGAATGGAGATGTTAATACTGTT
>CABEAN010000105.1_pt1 | contig 47374 bp, 46 predicted proteins | sample 3132371 | NCBI WGS metagenome assembly CABEAN01 (sample SAMEA5534343, study PRJEB31848) | metagenome | biome: tundra; feature: field; material: soil | place: USA | collected 2013-05 | depth 0.45 m | reverse complement strand
AAGGTGGTTTGGATGGAAAGTGGGACAAAAAAGGGATGATCGTATTGGCACTGCGTTAATATGTACGGGTGTCTGGCATAATTTGATGAACCTGTACCCCGGTTAATTTTGTCCCACAGCCCGTGCTGAAGCAAGAATGATTCCAGCAAGATGATGTGGCAAAATTCATGAAAATGTAAAAGAAAAAAGGTTGGATAAAAAATTACAAAAATCTCAAAAAATGGAAGATAATAAATTATCTTCTATTTCTTACAGCTATCAATAACAGTCCAACTATTCCTGTTCCCATCAAGACTATAGTACTCATTTCCGGTACTGGAGATGGCGGTGTTGGAGATGGTGTTGTTGGAGTTGGAGTTGGTGTTGGTGATGTTGGAGTTGGTGATGTTGGAGTTGGACCGGTGCACCCGATCGTTTCGATGTTGTCGTTAATCAAGGTCACCGCACCATTTCGCGCCAGAGCTCTCCCTTTTAGAGTGACGCCATTATTAATTGTGATGCTTTCGAGTGCGATAATAGTTCCTATAAACGCAGTGGTTGTACCGAGAGTTGCGGAGCTGCCGACCTGCCAAAATACGTTGCATGGTGAGCCGCTGTTGTTTACGATCACAGACGAGCCGCTTGCTGTCGTGAGGGTGCTCCCCATCTGGAATACCCAGGCCGCATTGGAGTCGCCCTGGGCGTCGAGAGTGAGTGTCCCGGTCAACTGAGCCGACGACGAAAAACGATAGACACCTGGAGTTAACGTGAGTCCGCCCAGGTCCTGGCCAGTCAAATCGACATCGTAAGCCTGGCCTGCCAGTGTATTGTACGCGGTGGTGGCATCATTCTGAGCCCCAAGCGCTACCGCATCCGCTGCGTGCAGCGCGGTGTAGCTCCCCGGCGGAAAGCCAGTGATCGAATCCGCATTGTTTGGCCAGATACCAAGATCTCCGATGATGACGGTCGGACCGGTATTGGTTACCGCCGAGGCCCCCAGGACCCCGAAACTTGTTGCCTGGCCCAGTGGCGGTGCGGTCACTGCCAGCGCTGAATTGGTTTGCGTCAATAAAAGAATCGCAGCGAATCCCACACTTATAAGTGATAATTTTATTTTATTATTCATTTTGTTTTCTCCTTATTTTACATTTCCGGTTCTTTCAGAGAACTATCGGCAAAAAAAAATTAGCCAACACCCCGGTTTATTCTTCAATTCAGGTGTATAACATTAATGGCATTTATATGTTTTGATAATCATAACCATAATGCGTTTCTTATTATCCTGGCAATAGTCTTTTTAAGCGGCCTTCAACATTACGAGCAGCATTTTGAACTTCTGCTCGGCTTTTACGGCATGCTGCACCTTTGCTGGCATTATTATCAACTGTCCTTCTTTCAAATCGTGATGTTTTCCCCCGATAATGAAATGTCCTTCTCCTTCAATAACCTGGACCACGGCATCAAACGGCGCAGAATGCTCGCTTAACCCCTGTCCTGCATCAAAAGCGAATAATGTTATTGTTCCTGCTGGATTCTGTTTCAGGGTATTGCTGACGACTGAATCCGGGCTATATTCAATATGTTCTTTTAGAATTATGGGTAGAGACATAAGGATTCACACATTAAAATTGTTCTCAATCCTAGAAATAATCTTTTATCAGGAAATCTGCCACAAATTCTATCACGGTATGTTATACATTATATGTTAATTTAACTTATTTCTTATATCTTATAATCATTAAATTTATACATTATAGGGTATTGTTAGGATACTGCCCTTAAACAATACGGAAAGAGGTAATACGAATGGTTGAAAAATATAATAAAAATAGAACTGAGAATATCCAAAAATCGGAAAAAGGATATGTACAGGACAGAACATTAAAGACATAGGAGGAGAATTATGGAACCGATTAGTGCACATGAATCAATAATAAAAATGCATGCTATATTGCATAAAGATAATGTAACGAACTCTTTTGATAGGGCCCAGGCTCAAGGAAAACGCTGTTCATTCTGTGAACAGGGGATAAGCTGCCAGCTTTGCAGCAACGGCCCATGCAGGATAAAGCCAGGAGCACAACGCGGTGTTTGTGGCATAGATGCCGATGCAATGGCAATGAGGAACATGCTGTTCCTGAATACCATGGGTACAACGGCATATACTTACCATGCAAAGAGTGTTGCCAAAACACTCAAAGCGACAGCATCGGGTAAAACGCCTTTCCAGATAAAGGATGAAGCAAAGCTTAAAAGTTTTGCCGGGAAGATGGGCTTAAAAACTGACGGTAGCGCAAAAGATATCGCAATTGCATTGGCAGATGCGATGACTGCTGAAATAAACTCTGATTCTGACATCGAGCTTTCAAATGTTCTTCGATTTGCCCCGAAGTCGAGGATAGAACTCTGGAGAAAACTTGGAGTACTTCCAGGAGGACCACTTCATGAGGTCATGGATGCTACCACAAGCGCGATGACAAATATTGATGGCGATTATGTTTCGCTTGCAAAAAAGGCATTGCGTCTTGGTATTTCCTGCATTTACGGCTCACAGATACCGCTTGAGATGGGACAGGACATACTTTTCGGAACGCCTCAGCCACATGCAGTCAATGTGGATCTTGGAATTATCGACCCGACTTATGTAAATATTGCGGCAAATGGTCATGAACCTTTTATCGGCGCGGCTCTTATCAAAGCTGCCCATGAGGTAAAAAACCAGGATGCTGCAAAGAAAGCAGGAGCAAAAGGACTACATATCATCGGCTCAATCGAAACAGGACAGGAACTCATCCAGAGATTCCCTATAGACGATGTATTCGTTGGCATGACCGGGAACTGGCTGTCTATCGAACCAGCGCTTGCAACAGGCGGCATCGATGTTTTTGCCATGGATATGAATTGCTCGCCTCCGGGAATGGGCGAATACCAGGATAAATACAACACTAACCTTATTTCAGTCTCAAAACTCGTCAACATTCCGGGCATGAAAGACCAGATCGTTTATAAACCGGAAGATGCAGCAGCTCAGGCACAGAAACTCATAGATATCGCGATTGGGAACTTCAATAAAAGAAAAGGAAAGGTCACAAATCCATCAAGCAAGAAGCAGAATGCGCTGATCGGTTTCTCGACCGAGGCATGCCTTGGGGCGCTTGGCGGTACTCTTGACCCGCTTCTTGATGTTATCAAGAAAGGAACGTTGAAAGGAGTGGTGGCACTTGTCAGCTGTACCACGCTGCGTGACAGCGGCCAGGATGTAAATACATTGAAAATGGCCCGCGAACTAATAAAACGGGATATACTTGTGATCAGCGCAGGATGCGGAAATGCCGCACTTCAGGTCGGAGGACTTACCACTCTTGAAGCAAAACAGGAAGCAGGTCCAGGTCTCAGGGCGGTATGCGAGCTTCTCAAGATACCTCCGGTCCTGAGCTTTGGAACATGCACGGATACAGGAAGAATCACGCTTCTTGTGACAGCGGTTGCTGATGCACTCGGCGTTGACCCGTCCCAGCTTCCGGTTGCAGTGACAGCGCCGGAGTATATGGAACAGAAAGCCACGATCGATGCATTATTTGCCCTGGCTTTTGGACTTTATACCCATGTGGCGCCTCTGCCTCCGGTTGCAGGCGCTCCACGCCTCGTGAAACTCCTTACCGTAGACCTTGAAGGAATCACTGGCGGAAAGATTGCTGTAGAGACAGATATGGTTGAAGCTGCAAATGGGATAGAAGCACATATAATGAAGAAAAGGTCAGCCCTGGGATTGCCAGCGTAACAGGTACATCCCACAGTAATAATGGTGTGCCGGCCTCCAGGCGCACCATATATTTATGGTATATTAATGATAAATTAACATGAGGAGGGTTAAAAGATGATCAAGGGGTTCATAGGAATAGCTATTATACTATTCTTGACAGGATTGTCTGCTGCTGCTGAAAACGCATGTGTGGGCTGTCATACATCGGTCGGAGCAACATATGGGATAATTAATGACTGGAAAGAGAGTAGACATGCTTTGAATAATGTAACATGTGATAAATGTCATGGGGCAGTGGATGGAGATAAAGACGCAATAAGTCATAACGGTTTCCTGATCACACAGACGCCATCACCATCGGACTGCGCAAATTGCCATCCGGGCCAGGTAAGTCAATTCACTGCAGGAAAGCATAATCTTGGCTGGACAAAGATGATAGTTGCAGCCCGTTATAAGGCAATCCCGGATGACAAAATGCGGGCAAGTATGTGTGAGGGGTGCCATAGCATTGGAAAAGTTTATGCTGACGGCTCAGTAGGGAAATGCGACTCATGCCATACAAGGCATGTATTCAGTAAAGTTGAAGCACGCCAGCCAGAAGCATGTGAGACCTGCCACATGGGACTTGACCATGAACAGATAGAATACTATAAAAAATCAAAGCATGGCATGATCCAGGAGACGAACAGGACAAGCGCACGCGCACCGGCTTGTATTACCTGCCATATGGATGGTGGGACGCATGATGTGAGCCAGGGGATAACCATAGGAACAGGATCTCAGGGGGCTTTCATAAGCGATAATAGCAGCCAGGATAATTATGTAAAAGACAGGAATGGCATTGTCATGAGGGCAATAACACAGGAACAATTCGATACGAACCGGGAAAAGATGCTTTCAATCTGCACACGCTGCCATTCCAGGAATTTTGCAGAAAGTACACTTGAGAATGCTGATGACATAAAAGTACAGGCCGATAAAAAAGTAGGAGAAGGTATAACAATAATCGAAGGACTTTATAAAGATGGTTTGCTTGACCCCATGCCTGAAAACAGGCCGCCAAATCCCGTTACTGGAAATAATCTTACCCTCACGGGACAGCAGACATATTCAAATACCTCAGGCATTGAGGCTGATTTCTTTGAGATGTATAAATATGCACTTGTCCACTCATGGAAAGGGGCGTATCACATGAACCCTGACTATGCACACTGGTATGGCTGGGCGCAGGTGAATCTGGATCTTAATAAGATCAAATCCCAGAACAGGACATTGCGCAGGATAGCAGAGCTTGAGAAGACCAAAAGTGCTAAAGCAGTTCCGGGATTCGAAGCAACACTTGTGTTCGGATTAATAGTTTCTTTGATCCTGGTCCGGAAGAGAAAATAAGAAGAGATTATAAACTTATGGGCGAAAAGGTGTCATTGAAACGTGAGCTAGGGGCTTCTTGAAGTCACTCTTTCCGGGGTAGGTATCATCCTTGGCGCGGGAATCTACGCGCTTTTAGGGAGAGCATCCGGTCTTGCAGGCAATTCCTTTTGGAAAAAGGCTGGCTTTTATTGTCGGCTGGCTGATAATCTTAAGCGGAGCGATCGGGGCTTCAACTGTGGCTCTCGGATTCGGGGGCTATTTCAAAGTATTATTCAATATGCCTATAATTACCTCGGCGTTTGTCCTGATAATTGCTCTTTCTTTTCTCCTTTTCTGGGGAATGCCACAAAATTATTTTTGAAATATTTGAGGAAATCAATATAAAATAAATCCGGAAGGATAATCAACCACAGAGAGCGCAGAGATCACAGAGTTAATGTTTCCCTGTGTCCTCTGCACCTCTGTGGTTTCTTCGTAGAAGAAGATTTAATAAATTCCCTAACTGGCGATGTCAAGTCTTTATATAATCTCTAATGTTTGCGCTTTTCAAATATTTCGATAAAACAGGTAAAAAAAAGGTGTAAATTTACACCAATTTCTTTATCGGGTGGGCTTCAGCCAGAACACTGAGGCCGAGGTCTTTTGCGGTTTCACCGAGCATGATATCTACCATTGCTACTGCCGGGAAAACCTTCTTTACATTCTCAATTGGACCATACAGAAGGAAATTAGCGCCCATTATTTGTGCGACAAGGTTTGTGCCTATATCTACTGGCGGCCATGACTCTGTCTTTGCATCCGGATCTGTCTTCTTGTATTTCTTCATCCAGTCCCATGCAGAAGCCATGTTATGGAAGCCTCCGCCTACGGGCAAGCCCAATTTGGCTTTGATAGCAAGAATCGACCTGATCGTGGCTCCGGAGCCTGCTCCGAGAGGCGTTGCTGCTACATCCACCAGGGGTCTTGTGATCCCGACATCTTTTGCTACATCAAGCATACCTTTTGCCTGTCCTGTTCCTCCTTTCTCAAGGATCTCAAGTTTTCCTTCAACGCTTGGGTTAGTAGCATTGAATGCGAGTATGATCGCCGAGGTCAGCTTACTCTCTTTTAGAGCTTTGATCTCTTCAGCTCCGATACTTGCATTGATGGAATTGTGTATGGCACGTTTCTCAACACCGATCTCCTTTGCATACTTTGCGGCAACAGCCCTGACATGTCCGTCAGAGGAGTCAACAAGGAATGGTACATCATCGCATATGTTTACGAACCAGTCAATATATTTCTTGATAGCTTCAGGTGTTTCACCAACAAGCTGATTGAAATATGGATTTCCTGTCGTATCTCCCATTACTTCCTGTGTATTCCACAGTTTCTCGGCTGCAGCTTTGTCAAATACGCCATGGTCTTCATCAGTCACGATCTTATGTTTTAAATAAAACATCGTACTGACAAGTACTGTTGGGTATTCTCCCGGCTGTCCGCCCACTTTAATTTTACCGAACTCAAATACTTCTTGTTTCTTATCAAATCTGAACATCTTGGCACCTCACTTAAATTAATCCTAAAGCTTTCTTTATGACATTGATTAAACGCGGATCTGAAAGCGCTGGTGAAAGAAGCAGTAACAAATATACCACAACGATCATGAGCGATGCGCAAATCCCGTACAGTATTCCTATGTCTCTTCCTATTTTTTTCCCATATCTCTGGTGTATCTCAGAATTCGTGAACTCGATCTTTTCATCTATGTCATCCAATTTCTGGAGGATATTCTTGTAGTCTTCCGGATCTACGATAACTATTGGGACTTTTTCTGCCATTTTTTCACCCCATCACTAAAGGAGGAGCAAGCACTGCTATCATAACGATCACGAAACCGATCGAAATACCGATCACACCTGTTGCGCCAACACCGGATTCAAGTTTTTGGTTCCTTGCAATAAGCTGGCCCCTGAACCTGATATCCGCTACCAGCGATTCTATGGCAACCATTGAAGGAGTTAATACCATTGGTACGCCTTTTCCATATTCATATTCTTTCTCTGCCATTTTAAATACCTCCGCCGAATATCAGTATTCCAAGAATGGTAAATCCAACAACAAGACCTATCATTATACCTTCGATCTTCCCGGCATAGATACCTGACATCAATTTATTCATATTCCCGATATCGATAGTCTGCTGTTGAACGCCTTTTATCCTTGCCTGGACTGTTGCGATCTCAGCTGACATGGGCTTGACCCCGCCTAATTCTTCTGCCTCCTTTTTCTCGCCGACCTGTATTATCATCGGCTCACCCGCAAAGGCGCCCGGGTCTTTTGCTGCCAGTTCTTTGATCTTTGCGATGATGTCTCCCTCATTCTCGGTGCCGATCATTTCAACTACCTGTATCTGGGCCTGGAATCTCTTGATGGCATCATCAGGCAGGTTTTCAATATAGGGGATAGCTCCTGTTGAACCCACGATCCTGTTGTCTTTGATCCCGTTCTTGTGGAGCATTATTATTGCTTCACCTGAGATATGACCTTTCACTTCAGAGCCTGTAACGAGGAGGAAGCGTATGTTGGGATTGGAAATGACGTTGGCGACAATTTTCTCAATACCCAGGTTTTCAGTCTTATGCGGTCCCGTGATACATGCGCCAGCTGCTAATTGCGGTGCGCCCTTAAGATGTGAGCCGCAAGTGGTTACAGCTACGCAATTTTCCGGATTTCCCGCGTCATATTCACCTTTAACAACAGGCCATCCTGCTGCCGGTTTAACTTTATTCGCCATTTATATCCCTCCAAGCTTCTTCATTATGAGCAATAAGAAAGATACCATAAATCCTATTACTGCGCCATAGAATGCATTTGTTACTATTCCTGCATTATAGGAAGCTTTCTCTCTTCCCGGGAACATGTTCAATAATTTTGCATTGGGGTCAAGCTGGTTCATCATATCACTGACGATTAAATCCAGTTCGTCCAGTTGTGTTTTCACTGCATCGAGTGAATATTCCACGACATCATCTTTTTCTTCTGCGATCACACCTGTCGTTGGATTCAAGATCAGGTGCAGTTCCGGGGCAACTCTTATATGGCTCATTTTTATGCCTCCGTCTTGGGGATCAATCCGGTTCCGACTACTGATGAAGCATCATTATACACTTCATCCCAGAATTTTTTGTAGAAGATGATCCACAGGACTATTCCGAGAAGCATGGTAATTACTCCCGATGCTCCGAGAGTCATGATGGCTGCCAGACCTGCTATTGCCATCGTGCTTGCTCCTGTGGAACCTGCAAGATATAACATCCTCTTTTGTTTCTCATCAGGACCAAGACATGCATTGAATGGATGCAGCATTGCCATTGCTCCAACCCAGAAAATAAAGAGAATAACTCCATTATCGAAAACCCTGGGGATAAGATTATTCACGAAGTCATAATTCCCTGCCACTGCAGCGCTATAACCGATAATAATTATTGAACCTGCTGCCGCAATTTCTGTCATGCAGCGGATCATAACAGGGATCTTCATTTTTATGACATTCTGGGCAAACCAGCCTATTATAAATCCTATTATTGAGGCTGTTACTACTGCAAGCACAGGACCTGCAATAGGCATTGTTTTTGCTATCGCAAGGCCGAACATTGCTGCTATGATGCCCATTCCCAGCGCTATCTGGCCGATAGAAGGTACACCTGTTCCCAGACCATATTTGGCAACGCGTCTAACCGCATCTGCGCCCCATATAACAGCGCAGATTGCCCCAAGGGCTCCGGCGACAGGAGCGATAGTAGTAAGAACTTCCTCTATTTTTCCTCCTGTTGTCTCTCCAGCTAATGGGAGTAAATATGTGAGATATATGCCAAGAAGCCCTCCGATTATCCCGAAAAGCACCAGTTGATTGGGTGACCTTTCTTTTATTTCGCTCATGTCATTCCTCCTGCGATCAATATTGCAACAATACCGCACAGCATACTTACAATAGCGCTTGTGAATACGTCTTTGGGAACGACTCTCCTGAACTTGGGATCATGTACACCTTCGATCGTTCCGCCCACACCATAAGATGGGATGACCGAATTCACATAGAAAACTCCCATGGTGAAAACACCTGCTACACCCGCAGCATGGGTTGAGATCAATGGAGTGTAATATTGCATCAATATATAATATATCAATCCACCTCCAGCTCCACCAAGCGCTGAGCCCACGACTCCGCTCACGAAACAGATTGTGGGGATGCCCTGGCCCTGAGTGCCTTTTGATACATAATTATCCTGGCGTTGACCTGTTATCGGGTCATGTTTAACCTGAGCGGACGCGAAAGGCACTGCCACGCCGTATGCATATATAAATCCGCCCGCAAGCATTGTACTTGCAAGCATTATTGCTGCGCCCAAAGCTCCGGCAGCCATTACCAGAGCCATGGAAGCCGTAGGTTCATAAGCATACATGTAGCTTGATGTTATCAAGCCGACAAGACCCGACCCTGCCGCAAGTTCTACTGTTCCTGTGCCGATGCCTGTAGCCTGAGCCATTGCTGCCGGAGCTCCGCCCACAGGAATGAAGTGAACTGCAAGACATATCAGCGTCCCGCTCAAGCCGATCAGAAGAATATCTACTAATGTTGTTGGGTCAATTAATACCATTATAATACATCCTCCTTAACGATCCTGTTAATGTGCAACTGAACCCGCCTCCTTTTCTTCCTTATCTTCTTTATAGGGGCCATATGCGTTCTTAACATTGATTTCTGTCAACCTGTTCATAATAATCATTATTACAAGGATTATTACACCTACACCCATTGCTTTCCAGGTATAGCCCCATATAGTAGTTGGCCAGCTTGAAAAGAACACGGTAAGACCAAGACCGATACCAGTTGCGGGTCCACCGAATTTGGCGCAGAACCAGACATTATCAATGCTGTTCCTGAGTCCTGATTCAGCCTTCCTGACAATGCGTCCGGAAAGCGCTGTATTAAGACCGCATCCGAATTCGCGGTTCTGGAATTCCCGCTCACCACCGTAGTGGACATCGCCCACTGATGAGCCGATAGCGCCCACGGAAATACCCCATATCAATGCCAGGAATGGGATTGAAAAAGGATATCCAAGCACTGCGAACTGGATATATGCTATTGTCACAAGGCAGAAATTCACGATAAAATTATGCGCTATGATCGATGGGGTGGTATACCTCATAATATCCATATACAGCGGCTGCTTGAACCTTGTCTGGCTCGCGACCCTTCCGGCATAAGAAGTTGTCGCATAAATACCATACAGAATGGCTGCAACAAAAGCGCCGATTACGATCGCGGTCAATGGATAGAACTTTGCGCTCAAGAGTACGGATGTGACCGTACCGCCGGTTACAGCCGACATGCCATTGCTGATAGGTTCACCTGAAATCGCTTTGTTAAATATTCTGTGCAATAACCCCATCTGGGGTGCTAATTGTACCTGGGAGTTCGGGTTGCTCTGGGAGCCTACATCGGATTCAAGATCCTCAAGGCATCCCGCAATAGTAGCAAGAGCTCCTAAAAGTGCCAATATAGCCATACTCATGGTTAAATCTAATACCATTTTATTATGTCCTCCTATATTGAATTCAAATCACCATAAAAAACTATCATAAATTAGTTTTTATCGAAGTACCTTATTATACATTATAAATCTTTCCTTTTCGATTTGTGATTTTTCCCGATCGGGATAAAGGCAAAGTGCAATTTATCCCAATCTTGATTTTTGTAAAGATTTTTGCATGCGCCATTAACTTCTTCAGATGTATCCCGGGACGAAGAGTACTATGAAATATATCCATCGTTATAAATGCGTTAATTTGCAGCTGTGAAAATGTTGGTCCTTATCTTTGCAGGTGTACTTGGACTTTGAGTACGACTTTTTAAGACTTTGTGGACAAAAGTATTCCAATATAGTCTTGTTATCCGGTTCAGGAAAAGATTATTTCTTTTCAGGAAAAAATTATATCTTTATAGAAAAGACTTAAATACTGACTTAATTTTTACTATTAATTATGACAGAAAATGAACTGGCATATAGCGGGTGTACCTCTCGATTCCATCCGACTATTTTTTTGGAAAGGGGTGCAGCCACACCCCCATCTCCTATTTTTTAAAGGTGTGATAAGGAATGACCACGGACGATCTAATAAAAGCAGCAATAGAATCGAATGAGGCCTTTATCAAGGAATTCCAGAGGATAATAAAAGATGAACTTCACATGACAGCAGCAGAATTCATTGAAAAGTCCGGTATCCCGGCGAGCACTATATACAAGTTATTGTCGGCCCACCGGGAATTGAATATCAATACACTGAGGCGTATCATATCGGTTTTGCGAAAAATGGAACGGAAACCGGAAGATAATCAAAAATCCGGTTTCATCGCTGTCATAGCAGCCCGCCCGGTGCTTGATCTTATCACCGAGAAGAAACTCAAGGTAGGAGATCACCTTCTTACGATAAGGGAATATTCTGCAACCTCAATGGAAGAAGCAATCGTAGCTGCAATAAAAGCCGAGAGGGACGGTGCAAAAGCAGTGGTATGCGCACCAATAGTCAGCACTACAATTGAAAAAGTGCTCCGAATACCTGTAACCATCATCATGCCAAGGGATAGCCTGTTTCAGGCTATTGAAACTGCCGCCAGAAAATTGAGATGATCTGACTCTCAAATTTTGAGAACGGGATAATTAATGCGCTTTAGCAGGTTACAGAATATTTTCTACTAAATTGATTCCTGTAGTCAATGCTGTTTTAAATATCTCCAGCGGATTGGAAATACCAAGATAATGAACGATCACAGGTATCGCCACAAGAGTCCCAAGCATACTGCCAAAGTTGGCAAGGCCAGCAACAAGTAGAATACGAAAGAGCTTATTCTGCATTAATTCATTTAATGTTTCAGTTTTCATTATGTTTTTGAAATCTTCGGTCATTGGTGGCCGATAATGCGCTTCCACAATCCCGGCAAGCCACCCGACCGGCAGCCAGGGATGCAGGAATCCGGACCATGCGAGGCTAAAAGCAGTCAGAATTGAAAAAGAATGCCCCCTGGCGAGTATAACACCAGCAGCAGAGAGTATTCCTTTAGTAATAAATAAAATCAACAGCATTGTCAAGAGAGTCATTAAAGAGATAGTCCCGGAGTAGACAAGAAGAGCCAGAAATCCTATTATCATTAAGGATAATCCAATGGCTGCCGCTTTAAACCAGCTAAAGCGCTTTTTCTGGAGCACCAATAATTCCTCAATAGGAGGAATAGACTCCGGAGCATCGAGATAATTCCGGATGCCTTCACGATGGCCTGCTCCTACAACCGCTACAACCTTTCCTTCCCTGGATAAATCAATCAGATTTTTGGCCATAATGGCATTTCTCTCATCAAGTAGAACAGATGCAGCAGTCGGAGCAAACTTTCTTAATTCAGAGACCAACTGGCTGACAACATCCTCATCTGTCACCTCATTCATATCGATCTCTTCCTTCCCAAAAGTTGCACCAATAAGAGAAACAAATATTTTTAGCTTCTCAAAAAGAGACATTTTATTCCAGAAGCGTGCAATTGTGATCTGGATATCCCTATCGATAAGTGCCAAATGTGCGTTGATTTTTTCAGTTTTTTCAATCGCAGACAACATTTCGGCACCTGGCTTAATCCCCTGCTCTTTACCGAATTTCTTCTGGACATAAGCGAGAAGCCAGTGCATTAAAAAGTGATAAAACTTGTTTCCGCTGAGTAAGTTTTTAATATTTACTTCTTTTACTTCTTCTTTCCCTTTTAATGCATTATACCTTGCTTTACAGAGTTCTACAGCCACAATATCCGGTTTTTCTCGTTCAATTACTTCATTGACCTCATTTACGCTCTTTTCAGAAACATGGGCAGTTCCGACTAAGATAATCTTACCTTTATCGATGGACGTATCCGAAGTTCTATCAGTAGAATCGTAAATTATTGTAGATGTTTCAGTTTTCATTAGTTTACGTTTTTAAAACTTCATTTGATCTTATTTTTGAACGAATCTCTTCAATAAGCTGCTCATTAGATTTATTCCGGACATTCAGACCCATTTCTACTGCAAGGTTATGGATTTTATCATCTTTATCTTCTAATGGTTTAACCATTTGCTTCAATTCGGTTTCAGTTTGCATCTGTGCTTTCTTGAATTCCCCTGTTGCTTTGCCTAATGATCGTGCTATTTCAGGAAGTTTATTTGGCCCGAATAACAATAACGCTACGATCAGAATTAATATAATATCTTGAATTCCAAACATTTCTTCCTCCGGTCAACCAAAAATACAGGTTGCTAAGCTAAATGTTAAGGCCTGCAATTATTTTTAGGTGTTGCCATAGACAGTCGCATTTGAATCTGGATTCTTTTTCGCTCTGATGTGATATAAATACTATAATCCATTCTCAAATTATGATAATACCTTATGTCATACAATAATCCTCCTCGCATACTCAACAACCCTATTGAAATCCTCCACATTCGGTTCATATTTTGCGAATTTCACAAGATCGCAGAGCATAAAACACTCCCTGACATCTCGTACATACCCCTCATCTTTTGACCCTCGAATGCTTCTTATGACCTCATCGCTTGTAAGTTCATGCATCCCTGAGATTCCCTTAAAGTAGAACCTCACGGCGTGTGAAGCCTCCACATATGCTTCTCTTTGCATACCATTATTGAACATATCTACAGCTTTTTCAAGCATTGAAAGAGCGTTCTCTTCAGGATCAATATAAATGGTCTCTTTTACTGGTTCAACAGGTTTTGCATTATTCCTGAATTTTGAATAAAGATAGATCCCAAGCAAAGGTAAAAGGAGAAAAGCCAGAATCCAGTATGGGAATGGCATTTCAGGTTCTTTTAGCGATATATCTTTTATCTCACCCGTATTTGTCACATTTCCAGTGATCGAAGCATTCCTTCCCTGCTTATCGCCATATAAATATTCAAACCTGCTGATGTTTGATTCCATGTCGATATTCTTACCAGCCAGGTCATATCCTTTATCTGAAAGCGTTTTATTCATTTGCCTGAATGTTTCATTGTTTTCGATATACTGCTCCAGCTTCTTTATATCTTCAGTGCTCTGTTCCCGGATATTTTCCATCTTCCCGGCATTCATCCTGCCGCTTATGTTCGCAGACTCTGTGCCCTTTTTGAATCCGTAATCAAAATTTCCGGTATCATTGGATTCCGGTTTTATTTCCTGATCCGCAGGCGCGTACCCCTGTTTTTGAAGTTCTTCATTTAGTTTCCGGAAATCGCTGTTATTCTCGATCCTTCCTTTTAACTCGTTTTCCATCTTTTGCTGTTCCTGCTGCTGGCGCTCCATTTCCTGTTTGATATTCTGCATGTCCTGGGCGCCTTGCTGGATATTTTCAGGAGAATCAACAGGCTGCGGATTGTTGTTCTGAATTGTCTGCTGGCTGCCGCTGCTTATCGAAATTGAAGATGAGCCGCTTGAGGATATAGAAGTACTGCGCATATTCACGCCGCCGCAATTGTATATCTGGGTAATCCCCTGCACCTGCCCTGTTGCCTGCCCCTGTTTTATGGAAACCTTGACAGGCCCGGATTTTACAGATTCCTGGGTACCTGTTTCAGGGTTTGTATATGTTACATTTGCCGGGTCAAGCGTGAATTCCCCGGCTGAGTATGCCTGTATCGGAAAATCGTATGAAACTCCTGCAAGCGGTTTATCGGGAAGAACATATTCATAACACTGGATCTCAAGCCCGTTATTTCCCAGGATATTATTATCCTGGATTTTTATTGGTATGGATTTATTGAATGGATTTTCAAACTCAAGCGATATTGTGACGCTGTCTCCTGTTTTTATATCAGTATTCGTAACTTTTTTGACAGATAATTGTTTTGCAGATGCTGTACCTGAAAATAATATTAAGAGACATAATAAAATAATTAATATCTTTGATCTCCTCATCTTCTTACCTCATGGCAAAATCCTGTACCTTCCGAACCTCAGATATAATTGTGCAAGCAAAACCCCTATTGAAGCCATAATAACCCAGTCCTTAATGCTTGAATCCTCTGGCTCGCGTTCTATTTTTTGTGGAAGCTCGCTATATATTTTCGTAAGCGTTGAACTATCCACGGATTTAAAATACTGGCCATTCGTTTCTTTTGCTATCTTTTGCAGCGTTGCCTCATCAAGTTCAGCATATTGGGGACGTCCGGCCCAGTCATAACCGAGGATGACTTTTTCGTTCGATCCTATTCCCACGGTATAAACCTGGATATTATTCGTCTTTGCATATGAAATGGCATCATCCGGGCTTATAACACCTGCATTGTTAACTCCATCGCTCATGAGAATTATGACTTTTTTCTTATTGGGTATCGATGTTGCCATGTCCACCGCAAGTGCAAGACCATCCCCAAGTGATGTTTCACCTTCGGTCTGTTTTATCCCTGAGAGTTTCCCAAGCACCTTATCTTTATAAGGCGAAAGATACGCAGATGTGGTCGCGCCGCTTGAAAATATTACAATCCCGGAATTGTCTTTATTGTTCAATCCATCGATAAGTATCTTTGCGCTTTCCTTTGCGGCTTCAAGCCGTGTGGGCTTATAATCATTTGCCGCCATGCTTCCGGATACATCCATCACCATGACCACGTTTACACCTTCTTTAGTCTGTTTTAACGGTATATGAGGGTCTGCAAGCGCTGTGACAAGCAAGGCGATCAAAAGTATATTCATATAAAAAAGAACTTCCTTTGCTCTTGATTTTCCCATACCTGCTTCTTTGATAAGCGAGATATTACTGAACTTTATAGCAAGAGCTTTTTTCTTTTTAATGGATTCCCTGTAAAAATACCAGACAACAGGGAGCAGCAACAGAGCCACAAACCATAACGGGTTATCAAAATTCATCGTCGCACCCTCATTTTAAAGAATTTCAATATTGGTTTTATCCAATCCTGTGCAGTTGAAATTTCTATCAGATCAATTTCAAGGCGTTTTGTGACATCATTTAATTCCTTATTCCTGGATCCAACCATTTCCGCAAAGCGCGTCCTGAATCCAGCATCTGTGGTATCAACGAGTATTTGTTCACCTGTCTCCTCATCTTCAAGCTCGATAAGCCCGATATCGGGAAGTTCCTGTTCCCTGACATCCCAGAGCCTCACTGCTATTATATCATGCCTGTTCTTTAACGCCTGAAGCGGCTTTTTTAAATTCGCCGGATCATCCTGGAAATCAGAAATTACAAAGATCACACTCTTTTTCTTAAGAATCCTTGATAGCTTCACAAGAGGCACGCAAAGGTCGGTTCTATCATGTTTTGGCTCATGAAAAATAGTCTCTCTTATTATCCTGAATACATGCCTTTTCCCCTTCATCGGCGGAATATATTTCTCAACTATATCAGAGGTGAGCATAAGACCCACTTTATCATTGTTCCTGATAGCAGACATGGCCAGAGAAGCGCATAGCTCAATACCGATATCCTTTTTCAGCGAACCGACACTTCCGAATTCGCTGGATCTTGAAATATCAAAAATTATGACTATTGTCAGGTCTCGTTCCTCGATGAATTCTTTCACGAACGGATGGTTCATCCGCGCAGTAACATTCCAGTCAATGGTTCTTGGATCATCGCCGGGCTGGTATTCGCGCACCTGGGAGAATTCAATGCCAGTTCCTTTAAACGCCGAAAGATAAGCCCCGCTGATAATTCCTTCCACAGGCCGGTTTGTCTTTATTTCGATCTGTCTTACTTTTGAGATTATTTCCGAAGTGGTAGGACGAGCCAAAATATCACACACCTTTTCAATTGATCTTTCAGGGAACAGGCACTTTTTCAAGGATCGAACCGATTATTTTATCCTGTGTCATCTCTTCAGCCAGCGCTTCATAGGTCAGGATGATCCGGTGCCTCAGGACGTCTTTTGCTATTCTTTTTATGTCCTCAGGTATCACATATCCTCTTCCGGCAAGGAGAGCGCTTGCTTTTGCGCCAAGTGCAAGATATATGGAAGCGCGGGGGGATGCCCCATATTCGATGAAATTCATCATATCAAGCCCATATTGCTGCGGCATTCTTGTTGCCTGGACGATATCAGTGATATATTTTGTGATCTTTTCATCCATATAGATGCGGTGATTGAAATTCTGTATCTCGATTATCCTTAAAGGCGCAATGATCCTCCCGATTTTTGATAAACCAGAACCCGCAACCATTTTCATGATTTCTTGCTCCTGTTTCCGGGTAGGATAATCAAGTATTATTTTGAACATGAAACGGTCAACCTGGGCTTCAGGCAATTCGTATGTCCCCTGTGTCTCGATAGGGTTCTGGGTAGCCATCACAAGGAAGGGTTTTTCCAGCGGATGGCTCTCATCAGAAATGGTGACCTGCTTCTCCTGCATGGCCTCAAGAAGCGCGCTCTGGACTTTAGGCGGGGCTCTATTTATCTCATCTGCAAGGATAAAATGGGCAAATATCGGCCCTTTTCTTGTTGAAAACAGGCCTGTATTCTGGTTATATATCCGTGTCCCGATAATATCAGCAGGCAGAAGGTCAGGTGTGAACTGTATTCTTTTGAAGGAAGCCTCGATAGTATCTGATAGTGTTTTTATCATCAATGTCTTTGCAAGTCCGGGCATGCCTTCAAGGAGCACATGACCATCCGCGACGAGTGCAAGTATGAGTTTCTCAAGAACGTTTTCCTGGCCGATAATAACTCTATGCATTTCCTCAATTATCGCTTCCAGGTCTTTTGAATACAGGAGCGCCTGCTTGTTGAGTAACTGGATATCTTCGTTCGTTTTCATCACCTCAATAGTCTCTTCAGTGTACAGTTATACCAGATATTTATTTTTTACTGTGTTTTTTAAAGATAAATGATGTGCCCATTGTCATAAATTGAGAATAACAGAAGGTATTATATTTGGATAAACAATTAATGATTATAATATTATGGCTCAACATTTGATAGATAACCTGATAGAGGCGGTTCGTTTCTTCGTTGGCCTGATTTTAGTTATCATTGCAGTGCGGGCTTTTTTGAAAACAAGAACATCTGATATGCTTTATCTTACACTGGGATTTACTCTCATAACAATTGGAAATCTATTCTCAACCATTTATTATGTGGATGATGCTCGCATGGACAAATTGCTGGCAAATGTTTTTGATATCCTGGGATTAATTGCATTGATAATAGCTGTGAGAAAAAGTTAATTAAAATGAATTCGGATCCCGAGGATGGAGAAGAGGTCTTTGATCTTCTGGCAAATAAGTACTCTCGAACGATATTGTCCCTGACATCAATAAAAGAATGTTCGGCAAGTCAATTGAGCCAGGAGCTTGACATACCTCTTGCAACTGTGTATAGAAAACTCAAGCCCATGGAAAGTACGGGCCTGATACAACATGTTAAAACTATTATCAATTTATCAGGTAATGAAGAGAAATATTACAGGTGCGCAATCCGTGAGGCTACAGTACATATTCATAATGGAAAACTCACTGTGGACTTTAAGAAGGAAGACCATAGTGATAAGATAGTCAGATTATGGAAAAGGCTTGCTCACGGGAATGACGAAATTAAATGAAGACTTCTTTTGTTCTCAAATTTTGAGAATGGACTATTCTATTTATCCTCTACAAAAGTAATCTGAAGAATGGAGGAAGCAGTATGGCAAAAATTTTTTTACCACCACCAAACCTATCGTCATGCTGCTTTCCTATTCCTCCCTTTATTAGAAAAGTTTAATGAAAGTCCTTTGATTGGATGATAAAAATGCATAAGTTAAGACGTCGGTCTGGGCTGCTTATGCTCCGGCAGCACAGGCAATTGTGCTGTACTGGTAAGAATTGGTGAATCAATTTCCTTTGCTCTCTCAATGATCATCTCTTTACCCTTCTGTGTCAATGCGAACATGGGAACGGAAGTTCCAGCCTGGAGGACAGGACGTACCAGGCGGCGGACCATAAAAGAAGCGCAGCCCGTGATTATATCCATCTTCGCAATAAGCTCCCGGGCTTCCTTGCTCCGGATACCTGTGAGATGAGCTCCGATAAGTATAAGTTCAATATTTTTTTCTTTCTCTATCAAACGAAGTTTCAGAGCCTCTGCCGGGGAGACAACACTTACCGCAATATTCCTGTAACCCAGTTCATACGCCCTTAGAAGCCCCCCTGCCTGGTCTATCCTTGCATTTTCTTTATCAAGAACAAACCCTCCACGCGCCTGGATCCCGGCAATGATTTGCGCTATCGGCTCGGTTTCAATAAGTCCTGACATCAAAGCTCCCATGCCCTGTACCAGTGCCGGATTATCAGTAATCACGGTTCCTGCACCATCGCATACAGTGACCGTGGAGTCGATAAGGCCGCGGGAAAGAGCGGTCATCATTATCTCACTTGCTCCGAAATTGACAAAAACACCCTGATCTAACTTTCTTTCCGGTGTGAACATTCCAAGCTCCCGTATCCTGTATTCCATGTTCTTTTTTGCTTCCTGGGAAGTGAGTCTTGAAACATTTGAAACCTTGCTGAATACAGGACACCAATCCGCAACAGGTTCGCTTACTTCCACAACCTCCCCGTCTTTTACTACAACGCGTGTTTTCCCGAACAATTCCATAATATGCGGCATTTCAATCACCTGCGAACTTGTGAAGTTCAAGCAATTCAGCGGCTTTAACTTTTGAGATCTTTTCGCCTACTACCTCAATAAGTACATCGATATGTTCCTTTTTTACGCAATGAAGGCTCTCCATTCCCTCAAAGATCAAATTGATGAGGTAATTCAATTCTTCATCAGAAAGCTTCAGCAAGCGTTCCCTGAAATCATTGTTCGAGGTAGAAATATGCTGGCTCACAGGAGGAAGCACAGACCTGAATTCCCAATCCGCATGTCCGCATATGTTATCAACAAGCTCAGGCGCAATTTTCTTAAGAATTTGCAGATCCGAGGAATTCAACTTTCGTGCCATTGTCTAATCATAATTTAAGGAAGTATATAAGCGCAGCGTTTGATACAATTGTGAGCAATACAGGTTAAATTTTCTAGATGATGTTGCACACCCAAACATTTATCAGGTTTGTTATCAAATCTAATTCAGTCATGTCGGAATATTACAATATCCTTACAAAAGTGATGGCAAATAAACAGATGTCCATTAGTAGCATAGCAAGGGAATTGAAAAAGAATGGATATGACCAGCACAGGCTGATACTTACAGGATATCTTCGGGCTTTGCATGAAACAGGTTACATGGAAGAGATCGACATACCGCCTTCAAAAGTATATGTTTTTAAACCTGGTATGAAACGTGATGTTTATAGTATTGTGAAAGACCATTTGAAAGATATTGACATTTCAGAAAGGTTGGGAATTGCAGTATTTATCCTTTCCTCGCTTTTCCATCGCCCATGTTTCAAATACGAACTTGAATTGTTGGGTATCGAAGCGCGTAAGACCGAAACCGTAAAGGAGTCAAAGGATGCGCGCCTCAAGGAACACCGCATAGCTGTAACACGTATAAAAATTCCAATAGATGATCCGGCATTTGAGATTAATGGGGAAACAAGTGAGATCCAGCTTAATGGAAACAGGGTTCTGATAGATATTATTAGAGATTTTATCGACCTTGAGGGCTTAAAAGCAAAGTCCCAGCAGACAAAATTTGCATAAGTCTGGATTTTATAGCTCTTGAAAGGGTAAAAAAATTATATATGGAAATCTATTTAACCATAACAACCATTATTATTAGCATTATGATAATAAATAAGTCCTTTTAGAAGGCGATAACTGTAATGAATAAACAACTTCGCGTATTAATTATTGAAGACTCCAAATTTGATGCAAGAGTATTGCGTGGAGAACTTGAACATGGGGGTTACGAACTTGAATATGAACTTGCGGACTCTCCTGAAGGCATGCGAACAGCACTTGCAGCTAAATCGTGGGATATCATTATATCAGATTATGTCATGCCTGATTTTTCAGGATTGGATGCGATCAGGATATTACAGGAAAGCGGTCTTGGGATACCGATAATCATTGTTTCGGGAAAAATCGGTGAAGATACTGCTGTTCAAGCCATGAAAGCCGGAGCTCATGACTATCTCATAAAAGGCAATCTTGCAAGGCTTATACCTGCTATAGAGAGAGAACTTAGCGAGGCAAAAGAGCGGCGAAAACGAAAGCGCGCAGAAGCAGAATTAATAAGTATAAAAGAAAAACTGGAATCATTCATTAACAATACTTCTGATGCCATCATAATTATCGATCTGGAAAAAAAAATTCTCCAGGTAAACAATGGTTTTGAAAAGCTATACGGCTGGACTGCCCTGGAAGCCGTGGGAATGATTTTGCCTACAATACCTGATAGCATAATCCCGGAATTCGAGAAACTTCTAAGTGAAGTAAAATCAGGCAATATCATTACACCTTATGAAACTATAAGACAGCAAAAAGATGGGAGCATTTTCGATGTCAGCGTGACAATTTCTCCAATAAAGGATGAGGGTGGGAGAGTCGTCGCTTTTGCAGGTATTTCAAGGGATATAACAGAACGAAAGAGAGCTGAAGAACAGACAAGGTCTTCTCTTCTTGAAAAGGAAACCCTTCTCAGGGAAATCCATCACAGGGTCAAAAATAATATGCAGGTTATTTCCAGTTTACTTAGACTTCAATCAAAATATATCAAAGACAAGGATGATATTGAGATTTTTAAAGATAGCCAGAACAGGATATCTTCTATGGCTCTTGTTCATGAGAAACTTTACCAGTCCCGTGATTTTTCAAAAATCGATTTTGATGTTTATACCAGAGACCTTGTAAAGAGTATATTCCACTCTTATGGGACTATTTCAAACCGCATAGTAACAACTATTAAAGTCGAGAATGTTTCACTAGGAATTGATTCAGCCATTCCCTGCGGTTTGATCATCAATGAGCTTGTTGCCAATTCATTGAAACATGCATTCCCGGATGATCGAAAAGGTGAAATCAAGATTCTTATGCGGCGAACAGATGAAAATGATATTAATTTAGTAGTGTGGGATAATGGGATAGGTATAGCCCAAGGAATAGATTTTGATAATAGTAACAGCCTGGGATTGCATCTGGTTAAAATATTGGCTAAAAACCAGCTAAATGGAGAAATAAACCTGGATCGTGACCATGGGACTGAATTTAACATTCATTTTAAAGGAGTTAAATAATGTCTAAAAAGCAGATACTTGTAGTTGAAGATGAAAGTATCATTGCTGAAGACCTGAGGGAAAGCTTGATCAGTTTAGGATATGCTGTTCCATCGGTTGAATCTTCGGGGGAAAAAGCTATAAAAAAAATTGAGGAAAGGCGCCCGGACCTTGTGCTTATGGATATTGTGTTGCAAGGCCAAAAGGACGGCATTGAGACAGCAAAAGAGGTACATGACCGATTCGATATTCCGGTTCTCTATATTACTTCATATTCCGATGAGCAGATCCTTGAAAGAGCAAAAATAACAGAGCCTTACTGTTATATAATTAAACCCTTCAGGGAGAGAGAGCTTCGTATCAACATCGAGATAGCCATCTATAAACACCAGATGGAAAAGAAATTGAAGGAAAGCGAATATTGGCTGGCATCGACGATCAAAAATCTTGGGGAAGCCGTTATTTCAACAGATAAAGGCGGTTTAATAAAGACCATGAATCCTTCGGCAGAGGCGATGACTGCCTGGAAATTCGATGATGCATTCGGAAAACCCATTTCGACTGTTTTTAATATAATCAGTGAAAAACCCGGTATAAAAGTGGAAAACCCAGTAACCAAGGCGATCCGGGAAGGAATGTTCTATGGGCTTGCAGAGCACACGGAATTGGTGTCAAAAGAGGGAATGAGAATACCTGTTGATATTATTGGTTCCCTGATAAAAGATGATTTAGGAAATATTTTGGGTACTGTAATGATCTTTGAAGACATTATTGAGCGTAAACGGATGGGGGAGAGACTGAATTGTAAAAATAATGAATAATTATGACTGAGTTAAAAGAAAAATACAAAATCCTGTTAATTATTATCCTATTAGCTATCGCTTCTTTTCTCACTTATTATTTTCATGCGATACTGAAGACAGGTATTATTTTTACCCATTTTTTTTATGTTCCTATCATTCTGGCATCCCTCTGGTGGAAAAGAAAAGGCCTGGCCGTTGCCATATTTTTAGTGGCATTGCTGTTTTCAGGCGATCTTCTTATTAAAAAAGTGGCACCCAGTTACGATAATATAATTCGTTCTATTATGTTTATGGTAATATCCATTGTTGTTGTCATATTGAGTGAAAAAATTGCGAAGAGCGAGAAATTGCTCCGATATAACGAAGAAAAATATCGCACGCTGTTTAAAGGTTCATCGGATGCGGTCATGATGCTTGATGAAAAAGGATTTTATGACTGTAACAATGCGACACTTCAGATATTCGGTTTTTCAAATATAGAAGATTTCATCAAAACTCATCCAAAAGATGTATCCCCGCAAAACCAGCCTGATGGCCTGGATTCTGAGACATCTGCTAATAATAAAATTATAGAGACATTCAGTAAAGGCTCGAACCATTTTGATTGGGTACATCGAAGAAAAAATGGGGAAGATTTCTATGCTGATGTACTGCTGACTGCATTCCGGTTAGGGAATAAACAGGTCATCCAGGCGACTGTCAGGGATATCACGCAGAGTAAGGAAATTATTGATACCCTTATGCTTTCAAATGAGTTCTCAAAGACAATTTTCAACAGTATGAAAGATGCTTTCTCCATCATAGATGTACATAATTTCAAGATTATCGAAGCAAATGATGTTTTTATAAAGGAATATGGGCTTAAGAAAGAAGATGTTATCGGAAGGACATGTTTTGAGATTACCCATAATGCAAAAATACCCTGCGATTCCCTGGAAGGCAAATGCTCTCTTAGGGAGACGAGAAGTACTGGAATGGTTTCATCTGTTGAGCATATTCATTATGGAAAAAACGGAGAAAAAATATATCTTGAGATATCCACGTCCCCAATAAAAGATGCAAATGGGACTGTCATTCAAGTAATCCATATATCCAGAGATATCACCCAGAACAAACATGCCGAGGAAAAACTTCGAGAAAGCGAAGAAAAATTTCGTTTGACAGTTCAGTCCGCAAACGATGCAATTATTTTGACAGATAGTGAGAATAACATAATGTCCTTGAATAAAAGTGCAACAATTATGTTCGGTTATAATGAGAAGGAACTGGTCGGGAAATCATTTCTTAATCTGCTGCCCGAACGATATAAAGAGACTTACAGATATGGGCTGGAATGGATGTCATCAGGGGTAAGTATTTCCGGAAAATCCATAGAATTGTATGGCCTCAGGAAGAATGCAACTGAGTTCGCGCTGGATATATCGGTGGCGTCGTGGAAAACGACATCAGGAACATATAAAGCAAGTATAATACGCGAGATTACGGAGAGGAAGCTTTTAGAGGACGAAATAATCCGGATCAATATGGAACTCAAGATCGCAGATAAAATCAAAACACAGTTCTTAAGTGTTGTTTCCCATGAGCTACGAACTCCTATTACTCCTATGAAAGCCCAACTTCAGATGAACCTTGCAGGATATTTCGGGGTAGTGACCGAAAAGCAAAAAACAAGCCTTGAAATGATACTTCGAAACACCCAGAGACTTGATCGTTTGATCGGTGACGTTCTTGATATTTCCAAGCTTGAGGCAGGAGTAATGAAATTTGATAAGGACAGAGCTAACTTTAATGAAGTGGTCAAGAATGCGATAGAAACAATGAGGCAAAAAGCTGAGGATAAGAACATCGAACTTAATCTGAAAGAAGAAAAGATCGAGGATATAATAATAGATACGGACAGGATCACCCAGGTAGTAATTAACCTTGTAAATAATGCAATTAAGTTTACGAATCCAGGGGGCATAATAAATGTCGATGTATCGAAAAGCGACGGAAATGCAATTGTTAAAATAAAGGATACCGGGATCGGGATCAAAAAAGAAGAACAGGAAAAGTTATTCAGGCCATTTGTCCAGGTAGATTCTACATATACAAGGAAGTTTGAAGGGAGTGGTCTTGGTCTTTCTATATGTAAGGGGATAATAAATTCTCATGGCGGGAAGATCTGGATCGAAAGTGAGTCAGGAAAAGGATCAACATTCCAGTTCACAATTCCCCTGAAATATGAAAAGAACGAGAAGAGATCTGTTGTGAACTTATTTGAAAAAGTATAAGAAAGATTTGAGAAAGAAGTGATAAGATGGCAAAAATAATGATAGTGGATGACAACCCGGATATATCAGAAACTTTAAAAACAATAATGGAGCTTGAAAAACATGAGACCCAGACAGCATCCAATGGAGAAGAGTTCCTGAATAAGGTAGAAAAGGCAAAACCGGACCTTGTTCTCCTTGATGTAATGATGCCGGGCCTCAAAACAAAAGAGATACTGGTAAAGCTTAAGGAAAAAGGGCTTGGGAACCTGAAAATAATACTTGTCACAGTGGTCAGGTTCTCGGATGAAGAAAGAAAAATCCTGTTGAATGAATATAATATTAAGGATTATGTCACAAAACCGTTTGACCTTCCGGATATCGTGAACAGGGTAAGGAAACATCTGGGTTAAATTGAAATGGATTCAGAAGTACTTGCGGTAAATTATTGGAAGGAAACCAGGAAAGACCTGAAGAAAGTACTTTCTGAGCCCTGGAAGACTTTATTGCTTTTCCATAATTCAAAGGAAGTTAAAGAGATTGTGGATTTTATAAAGAAACTATCCGGGGCAAAAAGAATATTATATATTTCACTGACAAAAACGGACAATGCGATCAGGCCTTATTTTGATGATATGGCGACTTCATTATTCATAGTTGATTGCGTTTCCGGGGGAGTGTTTGAAAAGAAGAATACAAGAACAAGTTTCTATGAGAATCCGCCTTCGACGATAGATGAAATGTCAAGATTAAATGATAAATATATCTCAGAACTTTATCCTGACTATATAATCCTGGATTCATTGTCGCAATTTATTGATTTTTCCACCACAACCCCAAAAAACACAGAAAATTTATATGATTTTTTAAATACTTTAAAAAATTCAAGGAATTCATGTAAGTCCATTTTATTATATATGGATACAAGTTCAAAAAGTGTCGCTTTCGTTCCTTCTTATGACGTGGATATTATCTTGAAAATGGAAGTGATTAGCGATAAGGTCTACTGGAAAGGGTGAATTATGGCTTTTTTAGGTTATTTTATATTGTTTGATATTCATTTTAATTATGAGGTCATATAATGGATTGCATTGAAGTTATCAAAGGGAGAAGGTCTATCAGGAAATTCAAAGACCTTGCTATTGGAAAAGAGATAATCGAAGATTTGTTGAACGCAGCCCAGATGGCGCCATCAGCGGGAAACCTGCAAGCGCGGGATTTCATAATAATTACCAACAAAATTACAAAACAAAAATTAATAAAAGCGGCTCTTGGCCAGTCTTTCATTGAGCAAGCGCCTGTTGTTATAGTTGTTGTTGCAAATATTGAGCGCTCATCCCGGATATATAGATCAAGGGGAGAGCTTTATGCCACACAGGATGCTACTGCGGGCATCGAGAATATTCTTCTTGCGGCTCACTCTATGGGCCTTGGTACATGCTGGATCGGCGCTTTTGATGAGAACGCGGTCAGCGAGCTTCTCGGAATCCCGGATAAAACATTACCTGTTGCGATAATACCTGTTGGATATCCGGATGAACAGCCAGCTACGCCGCCAAGAATCGCTATGGAACGGCTTGTTCACTGGGAAACCTGGTAATATATTTAAAATGTCCCAAGTCTAACTTGACAGCAGGGATTCTACAATCGAATTTCCAGTAATATTTAATTATCCTGACGTCTTATAATATAATTGGATAGTTAATAGAGGAAGTGGATCATGTTAGTAAAACCGAATTGCTGGGAGGTAATAAAATGCGGAAGGGAAGCCGGGGGAGAAAAGGCGGCTATATCAGGTATTTGTCCGGCGTCGATCGACACCTCCGTGGATGGATTGAATGGAGGAAAAAACGGCGGCAGGATATGCTGGGCTGTTTCAGGCACTTTTTGTTCCAAAAAAAAAATACAGGGACTTTTTGCTAAAACGCAATTATCTTGCAGATCATGTATTTTTTTTAAAAAGGTCAAAGAAGAAGAGGGATCGAATATTATCATCTGGACATACCGGACGGCACACCCAGAGTAGCGGGTAAATATCTTATATCAAATTTCATCTAAAACGCCTCAAAACAAAAGCGATCAGTAATATTGCCAGCGTATCTGCCAATGTGAGCATACTTGTCTTTTTCTTTTCCCCGGATTTCAAATCAAGACCCTCTATTGTGAATTCCAGTGAAGATGGCAAACCCCAGTTGTTATTTCTCTCCATGGCTTCAACAAATACAACATGTTTACCCTGTGATAATCCTGATATATCTATTTGGGCAAATACATCCTCTGCCTGTGAATCAAAAACCCCATCTACCGGGAACATCCCGGATTTGTTAAGCGGCGTATCAATGTAATACCTGGCATCTCTTACTCTCATTTTATATCCGGCAGATACCGATGCTCTCAACACGTTCGTGTTATTTTCTTTTGAAATTGATATTTTTTTAACTGAAGGCGTCATATGCAGCGCGGTAATTTCATGGATATTTGATACATGGCAGGCTTCACACTTTTCATTCTTATGCTCCTCGTCTCCTATGTACACTGCGCCATAATTATCATTGGTAGCTGCATGACAACTTAAACAGTTCCTCGGCGTCCTGTAACCGGCAGGATGTGCCTGTATATCCTTCGTCCCGCCGTGGCATGCGCGGCAGGCATTGTTCCCCCCGCCGTTCAGTGAATCATGCTTTCCGAGCGAGAATACTTTTTTCTGTGAAAAGCCCTCCGCCCCATGGCAGGAAAGACAATTGCCTCCACCGTTCCCGCCATCAAAGACCTGTGGGGAATGGAAATTATCAGGGATCTTGCCAACGTTAATGGTTGAATTTTCCCATAGCCAGCTCGTATTATAACCAAAAAGCGTCTGGTTAGCCAATATTTTCTTGATTTCAGGCGACAGTGCAACCACATCCTCAATAATTACCATATTCTTTGGCTTTGCCTGGATTATTCCCGACACTTTCGCCCTGAAAATCGTGATATTTTTTGGTCGGTTCCCGATATAATTAATTTCCGGGGTGAATTCAAATATATCTCCCCTTTTTACTATATCCTCATAAAAATAATCGCCACTGTGCAGCTGGAGGAAAACCACTTCGTCTTTGGTATCCACTCCTTTAACCAGAAGGCTTGTTCCTTCCGAGATATTCCAGGATTCTCCTTCATAAAGCGACCTGCGTTTTTCCGGCTGGATGGGCACATGCAGGTCTTTGTCTGTGAGTAAGCCTAATAATTGAAGAACAACATTTTCATCGAAAATTTTATTATCGGTAAAATTGACAGTTTCTTTCGTATAATAGATTTCATCTTTCTCACCGCTGGCCCTTTCAATCACTTTATATATTGCTTTTGGCATTGCTTTCACATGACATGAATAGCATGATGTGACTTTTTTCTCAGGATGGACTCTTTTTAACCTGAAACCTTCAAACTGGATAAAGCCAGTATCATTTCCTTTAAAAATGCCTGTGATATTAATTACAATTACAGGAACTTTCACACTTCCGTTGTCGATAATCAAGTACTCCTCGTATGTATAATTTCCAATTCCAATAAGGCTCTTATCTACAATTATATTTTCTTTTATAAGTTCTATCAGCACGCTGCTCCTGACCGATGAGACTTCGAGTACTTTGAGACTGAAACCAAAACCAAGGTCCACAGACGCCCCCTCCATAGCGCTGAATTTGTTATTTTCCCTGTTGAGTTCTATAAGCGCTGTCCTGTTCTTGTATATCAACGTAGCATTCCCCCACGTCTTGGAATTGTCCTCATTAAGATGGCAGTAAATACAATTGATACTGTCAAAGAGATCGCTTGAAGCAAAATGGGATACGGTTGAATTTATGTTCTTGCCCTGGGAATTTACGCTGTTTACATGGCAATCCTGGCAGTCATTACTGGTTGTGACATTGGAATTGAAAGCGTTCGTGGGATTGTCATTCAGGCTTGCATTCCTGAAATGTGAATAGATCATGGGGGCGCGGAATTTCTGGTCAAGGGAATGGCACTCATCATTGCTGCACTTCTTGGGCGACTTATAACTCGCAGGATGTCCCGAAGGCCGGGTTCCATCGCCATGACATGCCCAGCATGCGCCGTTCCCGCCATTATTCAGGCCATAATGCACGCTCATATTAAATGAAACGATATCTATTCTCTTATCGGCAGGCGCGCCTCCACCTCTGCTATCATGGCAGGAGATGCAATTTGGCCCTCCTCCGCCTGTGCCAACATTGTGAATGAATAAAGCGCTTGTCGCTGGAGAATTTACTGCATGGCATATCTTGCATGTTTCATCCGAATATTCACTGAGTGAGTGGTTATAGAAAGTAGTCCCATCAGATGCCTGCGCGGGAACAAGCCCGGAATTATTCCGGATTTCAGGCGGCAGGGGAGCATAGGAGGTCGCATTATAAAAATAATTTGGTGGCACATTATCGCTCTGGTAATGGCAGTTGGCGCACCAGAAACTTGTATTTGTAATGCTCTGGTTCAGGGAGTTACCCGCCTTGATATTCGAGACGTTTCCAAGGGGATTTGTATCATGAAGCTTTTGACCGTGGCAATAATAGCAGGCGCTAACCTGGCTGTCCCAGTAAGCAGCCTGTGTGCCGTTCCACAATCCTCCTGAAACAGGATTAGAACTGTGATTCAATGGCGAAACAAAGCGCGGCGCGTCTGCAAATTTTATTAAGCCGTTCCCCAGATGGCAGGTAGTGCAGTTAGCGACTGAGGCGGAGAATGGCAGTTTGAAGGTAACATTCGGAAAAATTGTTGGGTGGCATTCACACCCTATAGCATTTTCGCTTCTATATGTTCCGTCCTGAAGTAAATATTTTATATTATGGATATCTGAAGCATTATCTGCATGGCACATAATGCATTCTACTTTTCCCGCATGCATGTCCTTTTTCAGTAGTATGTCTTTTTTATGACAATCTTTGCAGAAGCTTGAATTTGGCACAGGTCTTGTCAGGTTCGTGCCGTGGATCCTGTCAGTCCAGTGGCAGCTTGTGCAATCCGGGATCCCCGCAAGATGTAATAAAGTTCTGCCGGATGTATGGTTACCTAACATAGCATTATTCTGGTTTTGCATTACATCCCTGTAAATGGATGAGGAATTCGAATGGCAGTAAGCGCAGTAGGATGCTCCGGGGGATATGCCGAAGCTTGCATTCCTTCCATAGTGGGCAGCGCTTGCATTGGCGCTGTATCTGAAAAGATTTGAGGTCTTGCTGTGGCAATCAGCGCATGATGCGGTCACTGACACATTGCCTGTCCTGTTATGATTAGAAACCCTGGGAGCTGTTCCATTGATATGGCAGTCCTCGCAGGTATATGTGGATACAGGGGAAGTGTGGGGAAGATCAAATTTACTGGCCGAATAATGGCATGCCATACAATCCCAGCTTGTAAGATTTCCCAGCCCATCCGTTTCATTCACATTTGTATGGTTCCCAAAAAGAGATGGGTTGATTGCCGGGTATAAACCCAGGTTCTGTTCAGATATGTGGCATCCCATGCAATCAAGCTCAAACGCACCACTTCCAGTGTATGCTAAACTAAGATAAACCAATAATACCAGTATGACGATTTCTTTTTTCATAAAATATACTTCATATAATTTTCAGGATGAAAGGGTTTATTTGTTATCATAATGATGATATTAATGTGATAGTATATTAACCTTAGTATTTCCGGATCTTTCCATTGAATCAATGAACGGCGATTATCCTTATATGTATTGAATGTTTTTGAGTTTTTTAATCATCTTAAATCAGAAAATAAAGTGCAATAACTATCCAGAATCCTGGCGCCTCTTTTGTGTATCTGTGAAACCATTGATGTTATCCAGGAATTCTTAAGTTTTAAGCAATTTTTCAATTGCTTTACTGATTTTCCAAACTTCAATTATCTTCATCTCTCTTATCTTATCGAAATGCTTGTCATTGCTGATTAAAACTGCATTAGACTGTAAACATGTGGCGGCATGAACAGCATCTGCCATTTCATTTTTTGGAAAGTATTGTTTGCAATCCGAAATGTATTTTTCAGATGGATTAACAATTAATACCAGGTTTTGGATCAATTCAAAGAAATCAGAGGCGCCAAATTCTGATGAAAATTTGCTGTATTCACCAAGTAAAACATCGTTAGCAATAAGCTCAATTTCAGGGTCAGTAAGTAAATAAATAAGCAAATCTGTACTTTTCGCCCACTTTTTGATTGCTGAAATGAACAGATTTGTGTCAACTAAAAATCTTTGGATATTTCTTCTTTGCAATCTTATTTCCTTCCTCTTCTATTTTTATTTCAAGATCCTCAAAATCGATCCCCTTTACTTTTTCAATGATATCTCCCATTATTTTTTTGACATCCACTTTCTTAAGCACGATTATTTCTTTCCCGGCACTCATAACAAACATTTCTTCACTCGGTTTGAGATTCAATTCTTTTCTGATCTCTTTTGGAAGTAAAATTCTTCCTCTATCATCTATCTTTGTTAGTTGCATACTCCCATATATCCCACTTATGGGCTTAAATATTTTTATATAACTTGAAAAAAAAGTAAAAAAAGAGATAGCTGTTAGCTTCTCTTTCTTAAAACTGCCGCAATTAATCCCGCAATGGCTAGAACGAACACGAACCCTGGCGCTTTTTTAGTGGCTGCAGGTGCAGGAGCTTCCGTTTGTTCAGTTGTTACTTCCGTTACCTCAGCAGACTCTGTGGCCAGCGCTATCCCTTTAACGCCTGATATAGCAAAAGGTGAGAATGCATTGGTCTTTGCCTCATAGGATGTGAACTTATCGTCACTGCTCTTTTTCTCAGTAGCAAGTGAGATCCATTGTGTCCCGTCCCATTTCAGCATTGCGATATCAGATTCCTTGAAGCCTCTAGATGTTATCCAGGAATTCTCAAGTTTGAATTTGATAACAGCTTCTTTGATGTTCTTTGGAACTGCAAAACCTGAAGTGCCAACCCAGATATTGAGGTATTTATAAACATCTCCGGGCGCATCATCTTTCACCGTTGTTGACCTGTTCTTAAGAAGCTCGACCTGGACATTTATAAGACCAGCATTTGTATTGCTGGTTATCGCTACCTCGGATACGGGCAGTTCAGGGGTCGTGAAACCAAATGACCTTGGAACATCCCTGGATAAGGCTGCCTCCCTCGTTTCTTTTTTCAAGATGTTTTCAAAGGCTTCTGCAGAAGGGCTGGCTCCGCCTCCACCGCCTGAAGATGAAGGATTCGAAGTTGGACTTTGTGTTGAGGATGTTACCTCAAGATTTATTCCTGTATTCTGCGTGTCGGCTTCCGATACTGTCCATTGTCTTGCTGTAATCCCATTTACTTTGAAAGTAATGGTCTGGCCTGAAGAAATCCCTTCTATCTCTGGAGTTGCAGGATCATCCCATACTACACGTAATTGATAGCTGCCGTTGTCGAATAGAAGTTCCTGCGGAGGCATTTTGCCAGTGCTATTATAAACTGACACTGTGGCACTTGTGGCAAGCATTCCGTCAATGGTCACAAAACCTTTGTACGACGCGGGAAGATGTTCTCCTACAGCCATAACGTTCGAAGCCGATATCAATACAATAAAGCAAATCAGAACTGTTTTATTATTCAAATTCTCTCACTCCAAAAAAAAATAAAAAATATGTGGACCTTATACGGTCCACACACAATCTACTTTTGCATATATCCAGTACCCCTGACCCCGGACTATGTTCTTCAGGCTGTTAAGCCCTGAGGGCATTAGCGGGTCGTAAAGTTCCCATTTTGTCACACTGCCGGCATTGTAGCCCCAGACAACGGTTATGTTGTCTTCAACTGAGGACATTACTGAGCTTGATGTTGTTACTGCCGGCGTGGTGTTGAGAGCTACCAGGTTCCATCCTGCCTTCAGACTGACGGAGGAACTTAATCCCTGCCCGAGAGAGGCATCGGCGGCATTTGCCAGCACAATCGCATCGTCCAACAGCTTATTCGTCCCGGTCGGGTCATGCACGCCCCAGCTTCCGTCTGATGACACCATCCTGAGATTCCAGTATGCTCCAGCGATCTTATCGGCGCTCATGGTCTTCAAACCTTGATAGCTTGTATAATTTCCAAGTGCAGCCATAACCGTTGTATTAGTGGAATTCCACTTCGTATGGGTATCTGCCTTTATCTTGGCTACCAGGTTTTCGATCGTATCAACACTTGTTTGATTCACATGGCATCCAGAGCATTCGGATTTATTCTGGAGACCCGTTGAGTTCACAGCGAAACTATGTCCGGTTATCTTCTCGGAATCGTTCGCGATGCCTCCTGTGGCATTGGTCTTGTTGATATACATATGGCAATCAATGCACTCAAATTTTAGTATGCCTGACTGCTTCCATGAGCCAACAAATATATCCTTTGCCGGGAACCCATGTGGTGATATAGGTGTAGAATCAGTAGTTTTATTCCAGCCAGGCCCTAACTTATATCTTCTGGGGTTATCATTCGAATGGCAGTTGCCGCACAGCTCTATTGTGTCTGTCATCCGTGAATAGTTGGCTTTGTATCTCGTTATAACACCTTTGCTGTATGACGGGGTAGCGTCGCGATTGTACCAGGCATATTTCCTGCCTTCGGATTTGTTGATCGAGTCACCCATATCGTGAATGTCATGACAAACGTCGCATGTAATACCCTTGAAGGTAGAAGACAGATTTACTGCGGTGGCGTCTGCAGCTTTTTGGGGGCTCCAGTCGAACGGTGAGTGACATTTGAGACAATCGTTATCTCGTTTATTTACAGTATTGGTAGTGTAGTTGAAATAGAAACTTCTGTCGGCAGGGTCATCGATACCAACTACTCTGTCATTGTGTACGCTTTCATTCCATTCTCTTTCAACCGGTACTATTGAAAGGTTGCTTAATAGCCTGCTCTGGTTGCTCGTTACATGGCAATTTGTACCCTTTGAGCACGTATTTTCCGGATAGTTCGTTTCATTCTTTACATCGAATGAATGATCCGCTTCACTTCCTGACATGTGGCAGTCGGTGCATGTTGCCCATTCAGAACTATTAGTTAAATTATTCCTTCCGTGGGTAAGGTTCACATTTCCTATGTGAGCTAACCCGTGATTGTAGTGGCACATGGAGCACAATTTTTCTGATATGGGACGACCGGTAAGGTTTATTGATCCATTATAACTTGCATCTATTCCCGTGAGCAATATATTGATCAAAGAAAGGTTATCGTATACATCGTTGCCTGCCGTCAGTGAAGCATTTGAACCCGCTTGCTTGCTTGCGTTGCTTGCAGTCCCGTTGAAGAAGCTCAATTTCACATCTTCAACAACAGAATAGGTGGTAGTGGAAAAGCCGTTTACCGAGAGAAGACCTGCATATTTATTATCCGTTGTGCTGTGTGGATTGTGACATACAGAACATGTGATATTTACTGCATCAGAAGCATTCAGAACAGTTTTGTTCTGGTATTTATCATATGGAGAATGACACGATGCACAGGCTCCGTTTTCGAATGCAGGAGGTTGGAAATGTCCGCTTGTCTTTGCTTGTCCCTGTCTGCTATTACCATCATGGCACTGTAGACAATCCTGTCCTGTCGGATCAACAGTCACATTATGGCCGTTGCCTCCGGGTCCATGACATTCCTCGCATGCGATTCCTTCCTCTGCCCATGTTCCTACTATGCCAGGTAGGCCGCTCTGGTTACCGCCTGTTGCATTGTAACCTGTGGTGTGGCAGCCTCCACATGAGTATTGGGGTCTATTGGTGGGATCAGTTATGTTATAATCAGAAAATATCTGGTTTACAACATCATATTTCTTGAATAAATATCCTGTCGCATTAAGGTATCTAAACGAGGTTTTACCTACTACCATATATGAAACGTTCGTAGTAGTCCAGTTCTTTCCATCTGGAACTGTGAGATTCATCACCGCACCTGAAGTGTTCTTGGTCAACATGACGCGGTGCATCGTGTTTGTCCAGTTATCGTACTTCGCCTTGTGGCAGTCTTCGCATATTGTGGAGCCCAGGTAAGTCGCTGCGCCTGAAATTAGGTCAAAGTAACCTCCAACAGTATTATTATGGCAATTGTTGCATCCATTAGTAGTACCTATCAATTTCACAGATGCCAGCGTTGTAACGTTGTACCTGTGGGTACTGTTGTAAAATGAACCGTTCGATATCAGATTATAATTTGCGTTTGTTGGATCAACGTGACATTTTGTGCAGCTAGCAATTGTTGTTGGTACCGAAATACCATTAAATTTGTGAGTGTCGTTAAAGAAACTGCCCGTTACGTTTAAAGCCGGTATACTTGTATGGCAGTTACAACTAGCGCTAAAAACGGTTCTCGCGCTTCCTGTCCCTGCCAGCGCCAGCAGTATTACAAAAATTCCAATTCCTATTAATATTCCTTTTCTCATAATTTTATCTCCTTCGTTTCCTTTAGTCTCCTTTTTCATTAACATAATTTCTTGACAATAAAATATGGGGCGTAAAGCCCCTGGATTCTCACTGTTTCTTTTTCACCACCAGGAAGTAGTATGCTGCTGCCCCGATGATCACAAGGATTATCAATCCGATGACCCATGTCGAGATACCCCCCGCCCCAGTGCCCGGTGTTCCTGTTGGTACGGGCGTCGGTGTTCCTGCTGGAGGCGATGTTGCTGTGACCGTGGGTGTTGCGCCTGCCACCTTCGCAACTATTGCAAATGGTGAGAAGGAATCGGTCTTACCCTCAAAGATTGTATTTGTGTCATCTTTTGACACTAAGTTTGTCTCAAGCTGTATCCATTTGCTCCCATCCCATTTCACAAGCACTATATCGCTTGTTGAAACACTGTTGCTGCTCAACCATGCATTGTCGATCCTGAATTTGACAGATGCTTCCTTAATGTTCTTTGGTGTTGCAAATCCGGATGTTCCCACCCAGATGTTGGCATTCTTATATACAAGCCCTTCCGGTGGTGTATTTACAAGGGTCGAGGTACCTTTCAATACTTCCACCGATGTTGTAATTATTCCAAAGCTGGTCCTGCCTGTAATATTTACGAACATTATGGGGTTCTTCGGATGCGTGAACCTGTAGGATGTAAGAGCATCCTTTGAGATCTCCAGATCATATTTCTCGATCAACTCGATATTGGATGCATTCTCATTTGATTTTCCGCCGCCGCCTCCACTGCCGCTACCGCCGCTGCTTCCACCGCCTGGGGGTGTAGTGGTGGATGCGGTTGTTCCAAGCAATGCGTAGGTGCTGAAGTGGTTGGGCGCTGCTTCTATATACCATCTGCCGCTTACTTTACCGCTTGCAGTTGTTGCCAGAGCTTCCCATGCAGGTGATGCTGCTGTCGTATTGTAATAATATATCTTGACGCCTCCAGTATAAGTTGCCGGATCGGTGTCGAAATATAATCTGAGCGTATGGTTTCTCACCTTCGACGCATCTGTGTCATTGCTCCGGATGACAATGAAATTACTGAGCTTTGTTCCTCCAAGTAATGCTACACCGTCAGGACTTATGCTAGTTTCCCATATGTTAACCTTCATATCCTTTCTGAGATGAACTGACATCGCAAAGCCCATACTGCTGTCATTTAATAGAGTGGTCACATTTCCAGGAACCTCGTCATCGATCTGATCAATTACCAGCTGCGATATGCGAACGCTTTCATAAATTTTTGTAAAGTTTATGTTCTGGTATATCGCCCATCCGGTAGTGGTTGCAGAAATTGTGCCTTCATAGTTATAAGTCGGGCCTCCGGTTATAACAAGGCCGGAAACAATGATATTACTCAGGTCAACTGTATTGGTTATCGTAGCAGATCCGACAACGGTCACATTGTCGAGTGTGGAATTAGCAACTGTTGCCCCGTCCAGTGTGGAATTCATGATACTTGCATCGTCGCTCAAGGTTGAATCAGTCACATTCGAGCTATCTACAGTTGCATTTCCGATTGTGGAATTGTCAATGTAGGATCGATCGTAAGTGCCTTTGATAACTGAGCTATCAGTGATCGTTGTGCCTGAGCCTGTTATTGTAGCGTTTATTATCAACGTCGAGTTGCCTGAAATGTCTGCACCGTCCTGTACACTTGCATTTATCAGTGTTGCATTTGCGATTGTTGAATTATCAACATCCGTATTTTCCAGGTATGCGCCGCCGGTGACATCTGAATTATTAACCGTACTATTGTAGGTGGTGTTAACTGCGCTTGAATTCCTCATGATCGCATTCAGTATGATGCTTGCGCTCTTGGAGCCGTTGGAGATGGTTATTGTCACAGGCCAGCCTCCTAAGTAGCTGTTGTTCACCCGTACAATTACATATCCTCTGGAGATGCTGTTATTGAGGAGAAGCGGAGATGGGATTGTAGTGTTTATCACGTTTGTGCTTGCATTTGTGACTGGCGCCGTTACAACACTGAACGTTGCATTGTCACCTGTATTAACCACTGTAAGGTTGAAGCTGACATCCTTTCCTGCTTCTGCCCATCCCACGGTTCTGTTGGCTGTTACTGTAACTGTATTGGGGTAAAGTCCAATAGTAGGCGCTGTTGTGCTGGTGTTTGCAGTAACAATCTGGCCGGTTGTACTATTGCTCAAGTATCCTGTCTTTGATACATTTATTGTGTATGTTGCAGGATAAACCGAAGCTGAATATAACCCTAATGAGTTGGTTGTCGCGTTTACCGAGTAGCCGGGTGTGGCGTTTGTTAAGGTAACTGTAGCGCCGCCTATTCTAATGACTGTACCTGCTTTAACAACGGTGCCACCTAAGGTTCCATATATGTTCACTGACAGGTTCAGCGCGTTATTCGTTCCACTGTCGTCCACAGTTCTTGGTAGACCTGATATAATACCATTCACTTTGAAAGTTATTTCTTGTCCTGAAATCCATGGTACTGATATCCGGTACGATCCATTCGAAAAGCTGGTCGTATTCGCAACTTCGGCGCCATTTGGGCCATGGACACTTATATTAGCTGATCCTAAAACGCCATTAATGGTAACATTACCCCAGTAAGAGGTTGGCGCATCAGGCGGCCCATTTTGAGTCACAAACACATTTGCACTTGCGATCTTGCTTCCATTAGTTGCATTTACAAAAGTAGTGCCTGCAGCGGATGTAGTGAACGTTACTGTTACGTTCCCATTCGCGTCTGTTATTCCAGACGATACCGGGATGCTTCCTACAGTCGCATTGCTGACAGTCCATGATACATTAATCCCTGACATTGGATCGGAGCCATTGAACGCAGTTGCAGTAAATGCCTGGGTTCCGGCAATACTCAGAGTAGCCGCTGACGGTGAAACTACGAGCGAGGTCAGGACAGGGGACACTGAACTTACAGTTACGCTTGCACTTGCGTTTATGCTTCCATTGGTTGCATTTACGAAAGTAGTGCCTGCAGAGAATGCAGTGAACGTTACTGTTGCGTTCCCATTCACGTCTGTTGTTCCAGACGATACCGGGATGCTTCCTACAGTCGCATTGCTGACAGTCCATGATACATTAATCCCTGACATTGGATTGGAGCCGTTGAACGCGGTTGCAATGAATGCCCGGGTTCCGGCAATACTCAGGGTAGCCGCTGACGGTGAGACGACGATCGATGTTAAAACCTGAGTAACTGATGAAGTTATAGTTAATGTCCTTGTCTCGGTCTGAGTCAGATTCCCGGCCTCATTCTGGGCATATGCCGTATAAGTATAGCTCCCATACCCAAGCACGGTGAAATTATTATGTAACCGATTAAGAGTTGCATTGTAAGAGGCACCTATTTCTTCAGGGCTTAATGCTCTTCTATGAATGCGGACTTCATCGATGGTTCCGTTGAAATAATTGCCTGACTCGACATCACCCAGGCGTCCTATCGAAATTGGCTGCACATTACCTGCTCCTACGACGGTGTTGGCGCTAATTTTGATCAATGTCCCATCAGCATAAAAGGATACATTTGATCCATTGTATGTAATAGCTAAATGTTTCCACACATCTGTTTGGAAATCTGTGTATGGTTGACCGGAACAATAAGTTTCTGCAGATGTTCCATTCCCAATTACTGTGCCCCAGTCCTTTGCCGGACAAGCTAAGTTATTGACAAATATGGCGTATGTTACGTTTGAATTAGCTCCATTAGAGTTGACTCCACCCATCACATAAGAGTTTGTGCTGGGGGTTATGTTGGCGGGTTTTATCCATGCTTCCATAGTGCCAGATGCACCTGATGATATATTAGTGACAGTCCCTACATATTTATCCTTTCCGTCAAAGCTCGTTGCATTCCCGAACCTCCCGGATATTGAAACGGGACAAAATCCTCCACAGATTGCGTTATTTCCCCAGCTGCTCCAGTCCCTGAAAAAGGTTGAATTCTCACCGCTCTCATTGTTGAGTCTCCACCATCCGATTATAGAACGATCCCAGTCTATAAAGGCTGTTGAATTACTGGTAGCATTAGTAATTAATGTGTCGATATCCGCATAGGTCTGATTAAGTGATGCATTGTCAGCCGGAGTGTTATTAATAAAAGTTATGTTAAATGCTCCTGCCGCAGTTCCTGCTATTGACCCGAAAAATAGCAGGGTGATCACAACTGTTCTCATAAAATTCAATAAATTACCCTCAGTTCGTTTCATTAGTACCATTCCTCCATGTATTTAAATAATACAATAATTATAAATTTTATGGCCCTACCCATAAAACCTACATTTGTATAATGATTGTCATCATGATATAAATAGGTTTGTTCACCAATATAAAAATTTTAGATTGTAGCCAAATTTGAATTCCAGCATATACATATATTAATGCGCCAATTTCAACCACCATGCGAATAACCCTCAAAGTTGGATACATCGGTACAAATTATCATGGATTCCAGATACAGCCCTGTGTGAATACTATTGAAGGTGAACTTTTTGCATCCCTCAAGAAATTAGATCTCATCAAAAATCCCCGTGAGGCTAATTATATCGCATCAGGAAGAACTGATAAAGGAGTTCATGCACTCGGTCAGGTGATAGCATTTGATACCCCGGTACCGGAAATAGCGATTCCCAGGGCTATCAACAGCAATCTTCCAGGGACAATATGGACATGGGCAAGGGCGCAGGTACCGGATGATTTTGATCCGCGACGCAATGCAAAATCCAGGGAATACATGTATATCATGCCGGGGAAATTGGATAATTCATTTCTTAATAGCGCATCTAAATTAATAATGGGTGAACATGATTTTTTAAATTTTATCACCCCTGAGAAAGACCGTATCAGTTCAACTTTTGTTTATAAATTAAATACCAGCACAGTCGGTGAGTTCACGATAGTGGATATCAGCGCGGATCATTTTTTATGGCACATGGTCAGGAAAATTGCCACAGCATTGAAAATGGTCGGCAGTGGAAAAAGAGATATTCCATGGCTTGAAAAGATGCTGCTGCCTTCGCAATTCCATGAAGCGCTTCCGCCTGCGCCAGCTCATGGCCTGATCCTTAAGAACGTGGAATACGGGAATATCGGCTGGAAAGAAGATCCTTATGCAAAAAAGAAGACATCGGAAATTCTCACTGAAGAATTCTTATGGCATGGTGTAATGGCGCAAATGCTAAATGAACTTAAAAAAGACATGACACCGGATAATTGATATGTTGATCGCATTTGAACTTTCAGGAGAACACAACACCATCCCCATATCAGAAGTATTTGCCTGCCTCAGGCTGCTGAATGCTGATTTCCATGTTTGTCATTCTCTTGATGGATGCCTTGTTATCGATCTGGGAACAGGGGCAGGGAAAATAGTTGAAAATATCTCAAAAAGGCTTGCAATGACCCATCACATCACTAAAGTCCTGGGTATAGGCGGATCGAGTGAACAGGAAATACTGGATCTTGTTGGAAAAAATATGCCGGATTTTGAAGGAACATATAGCGTTCGGGTCAAACGGGTAAGAGCGCATTCTACAATTAACACTGAATCGATGGAAAGACAAATCGGGAGTATTTTTTACAGAAAAGGAAAACGAGCAAACCTTAAAAACCCGCAAATGCAGTTCAGGGTGGTGCTTACGGAAGATAAGAGTATTTTTGCCAGTCTATTATATTCAATTGACCGGAGTATTTTCGAAGCGCGAAAACCACATTTCAAGCCTTTTTTTTATCCGGGTGTCCTGATGCCAAGGGTAGCAAGGGCGCTTGTTAATATTTCAATGCCGCAGGAATCTCTCTTAGACCCGTTCTGCGGAACAGGAGGAATTCTTGTAGAAGCCGGGCTTATTGGTATAAAAGTGATCGGCGCTGATATGCAAAGAAAGATCCTGCTTGGCGCAAAAATGAACCTTGAGCATTATAATGCAAACTATACCCTGATGTATGAAGATGCATGCCGCCTTGCGCTCACGAATGAAAGTGTGGATGCTGTGGTTACAGACCCGCCATATGGAAGATCTGCGGCAATTAAAGCAGATTCTCTTGAACATATGCTTGCAATGTCCATGAAAGAGATACACCGCGTCTTAAAAAAAGGAAAGCGTGCAGTATTTGTTTCCGAGCGTCCCATCGAAGCGATAGCAAAAGAGGCAGGTTTTAAGGTGCTAGAGACGCATTTGCAAAGAGTGCATAAGAGCCTGACCCGACGGATTTTGGTACTTGAAAAATCGATCTAGATATTTCACCTGAAAATCAGGCTTTGTAGTATATAGTCTCGAAACATTCATGTTCTATATTGACCTTTGAGAACCGAAAAAATAAATATTGAAATCCTTTAAGGAAGCTCGCCAATGGTAGAAATTCGACCTTTTAAAGCCACGATAATTAATCCGGGGATGCAGATTGATAAACTCATTTGTCCGGTTTATGATACCATAGATGCCGCAAATTACCAGAGATTCACCCATGAGAAAAACAACATTATCCATGTGACAACCAGAAGAAAAGACATGGACAGGGATGAATTTATTGGATATGCAACAAAAGAACTCGATCGGTTCATCAGCTCAAAGATACTTGTAGAACGAGAAAAACCTGCTTTTTATATTTACGGTATCATGTATTCCCTTACGCCTGAAATACTGGCCCTTCTTCCTGAAAAAGACAGGATGAGCCTGTATTTTGTTTTTGGCTTGGTATCGCTTGTTAAAGTTGAAGAACTCGGGAAAGGAAATATCGTGGGGCATGAGAAAATTTTTGAAGTAAATTCAAACGAACGCTACAGGTTGATGAGAGCAAGTATGATGAACTTTTCACCCATTGCTGCTGAATACAATATGCCAGGCCATGATTTGAACAATCTTTTCGAGGAATACCTGGGTTTTAAGCGCCCTGATTTTGTGCCATATCCGGATAAAACGCCTGTAGTCGACGTCACCCTGAATGGCAGCCGTCATTTTTTATGGGAGATAACTGATGAAACATTAATTCGAAAGATCAAGAAGTTGACAAAAGGACTTAAGCTTCTCATACTTGACGGGCACCACAGGTACACAGCATCAAATATCCTGAGGGAAAGTGATGGCATTGAATATACAATGATGATGCTGATGGAAGGAGGGGACAGGGCTCTTTTACTTTTACCCTGGCACAGGGCAGTGCGCAATTTCAGCGAACAGGAACTTACACAAAAAATACGGGAGAATTTTTCAATTGACTGGGAAAGCGATACCAACGACGAGGAATTCTATTCCAGGCTCAGGAAGCGCAGAAGTGAATTTGATATAAAGCTTGGGATGTACGACGGGAAAAAATTCAGTATCCTCAGGGCCGATGAGAAAGCTGTGCATGATCTTTCAAGAGAGAAAAAAGAAATTGTGGGTCTTGACCTTATTGTACTTCATGAATGGCTGATAGATCCTGTCATACAGGGGAAACCTGTAGATGATGTGTCTTTTAACGCAAGTCCTGATGAAGCCATTTCAAGGGTTGATTCAAAGGAATATAAAGTTGCTTTTCTTTTAAATCCGTTCTCAATAAAAGACGTTGAAAGAAAAGCATTTATTGAAAGGAAAAATTTTCCCCAGAAATCAACGCTTTTCCTTCCCAAGGTGGCAGAAGGGATCGTTATGAGAAAAATAAAAGATTAATTATTTGATTTCACTTTTTTTTTGATGATAGAGGAAGAAAACAATTACTTTATATGGAAATATATACCTCTAATAATTGAGGTTTGGAAATATGGTTGAATTGAGTAAAAGTGAAATCAGGAAGACTATGGCAACGTCTTTAGGTACTGCATTTGGAATAGTTATTGGTATGGTCTGGACTCAGGTTGTACTCTCAGCGTTCGTTACAGGCGGAATCCCTTTAACTACTACAGGCGGAACCTGGGGTCAATGGGGGTTTTTTGTAGGCACGGCCGTGGTTGTAACAATTATATGTGTTATCGCAATAATAATGGTGAGCAGATGGGGAGGAAAGGAATAACATACCCATCTTATCCAGTATAAATCTATAGCAGTAGAGCTTTTTATTTTTTAAAATTTTTTAGGCATCCTTCAATATCCAAAGATAATTCAACTCCTCAGATAACAAAAAGATAAAGATGTTGTAAAAAAGTTATTTTGACTTTAATATTATGAAATTTTTTTGGTTCGAAAAAATTTTCTTAAATCCAAATTGCATTGATATCCATTCAAAAGTTTTCGTGCTGAAAAAACAAATATGCGTTGGATCGCTGTGGTACCACCAATTTTCAAAATCCTCTACAGGATTATGAAGTGATGTCATAATGGCAAGAAATCCCCCTGGTTTCAGAAGTGAATGTATTTTGATCAATTCATTCCTGATATCCCTGAAATGCTCGAAAACTTCTGTAGAGATGACGAGATCATATGAAAGTACAGGAAACTCAGGATGGAAATAAAGGTCATAGAGGTCACAATCATATCCCTCTCGTTGCAGTAACTCAGCTAAGACTGGTTCATGGCCGCATCCGTAATCAAGTACCGCACTGATGTTCGAACAATATTGCTGTATGAGTTTTATTTTTTCCATGAACATGTTTACATATCCCCCGTTTGAAAGCGTATTATTATGAAGTAAATATCGGGCTTCTTCATCAATGGACGAAAGATGGAATTCTTCAGGCACAAAGATCAGATCACATTCAGGGCAGCGGAAATAATCCCGTTTTCCCATCTTTTTGTAAGTTTTTGTAAATTTGAGATCAAATACGGAGGAATTGCGACAGAGAATACATTTTTTTGTTGAGGCCATAGGTGTTTATCTTTTTTGATCAAAATTTAATTGTTCCATACTTGCATATAAAAAGAATATGGGCCCGCGGAGATTCGAACTCCGGATCCCCGCCATGTAAAGGCGATATCATAGCCGACTAGACCACGAGCCCTGCAGAAAGCTTAGATGTTGGTTGGAGTATATAGTTTTTTAGTTCAAGTTCATAAAAAAACTTTAATAGGGGATAAAACAATATAAAATGGGTAAATATGTCTATGGTAAATAATATAATTAAGATGTTGATAGGTATAGTAGTTTTGATTATTGGCGTCGTATGGTATACGGGAATAGGTGGATATCTCGGCTTTTGGGAGGAACTTCTTGATCTATTAAAAGCCACCATCGGTCTCTTCCTTCTCTTTGTCGGGTTGATCGTAGCATGGATGGGCTATGACGATTACAAGATGGATAAGGAAATGGAAAAGGAAGAAAAGAAAGAAGAGACGAAATAATATCTAAATTCCCGGCATTTACCGGGAGCGTCATTTTATTTCGATTGCATTCAATTTTACTAATAAAACGGTCTGCTTATGAAACGAATAATCGTTATTTCTATGATTGTTTTGATCTCACTGACATTCGGATGTGTAAGTGACAAAAATGGGATCATTGAAAAAAACCAATCTGTAATATCTGAAAAAAACAGGATAGCGACTATCGTTACAGAGAAGGGTACGATCAAGTTCGAGCTATATGAAAAAGAAGCGCCTATCACTACAAAGAATTTTATTGAATTGGCACAAAAAGGATTCTATGACGGGCTTACATTCCACAGGGTTGAGCCGGGATTCGTCATCCAGGGGGGAGATCCTAAAGGAGATGGAACAGGAGGTTCGGGGAAAACAATACCGCTTGAAATAAATGCATCATTGACCCATAAGAAGGGCGCGGTAGCTATGGCTCGATCAAATGACCCCAACAGCGCATCCTCACAATTCTATATCGTTCTTGAAGATGCAAAATTCCTTGATAAGAATTATGCGATATTCGGGCAGGTCACGCAAGGACAGGATGTCGCGGGTAAAATCACAAAAGGCGATAAAATGCTAAAAGTTACGATCGGGGAAAAGTAACTATTTTTTTGAATAATGATAATACAGGCTGATGGCTACTGCAAGAATTAAAAAACTGATAATATTAGCCATAATTATAATAGCGTCCCCAAGATGTATCCCGTACAATGTCCACAACAAAACACCTGCGCTGAACTGGTATAAAGTGACAAGGCTCAAATCCTTTGTGGATCTGGTTTTGTGCATTTTGATTATCTGGGGCACAAAACCAAACGTTGTAAGCAATGCGGCAGCAATTCCTATTAAATACCAGTAGATTTCCGGATCCAAAATCGCCTCATTTTTCACTTCCCTTGATCAATAAATTCATCAAATTGTATCCCTCCACAAGCCCGAAAATCCCTTCTTTTGTCGCGAATTCATCATACCTGTCCACATAATCAGACTTTTCTGTAGAAGAATAAATTGCAAAGGGGACTGGTTCTCTTGTATGCGTTTTTATGGAAATTGGGGTTGGGTGGTCAGGTAAAACAAGTATCCTATAATCCCCGAACCCGCCAAGTTCATTAAGCATGCCGCCTACTACTTTTTCATCGAAATCAGAAATCGCTTTTATTTTCGCTTCAATATTTCCCATATGTCCTGCCTCATCAGGCGCTTCGACATGAACAAGTACAAAATCCCGTTCTTTTAGTGAACCAAGCGCATATTGTGCTTTTCCGGAGAAATTAGTATCAAGATATCCTGTGGCTCCGGGAACATCGATGATATTAAGGCCTACATACTTCCCGATCCCTTTTAATAGATCAACCGCTGAAATAATCGAACCCGAAACCCCGAAAATATCCTTAAAAAGAGGCATTTCAGGCGCCTTTCCCTGCCCCCATGGCCAGATAAGGTTAGCTGTATTCTTCCCCGCTTTTTTTCTCTTATTATTGACTTCGTGTTTTTCAAGAATAGGTTGGGATGCTTTTATGAGTGAAATCAGAAACTGCGAATCATCACCTTGCGGCAATACATCATCGATAGGTTGGCCCACTACATCATGAGGAGGAGTACACTGCGCAAACTCTGCGCGTTTCATTACAAGCAGATGCCTGTAACTTATACCTGGATGGAAATGGCACGATTTGCCAAGTTCCTGATCTATATTTTTGATCAGGATACCGGCTTCTTCACTTGAAATATGGCCTGAACTGTAATCAGCAAGTAAACCATTTTTCTCCGTAATAAGATTGCACCGAAAAGCGATATCATCTTTTTCAAGATTTATTCCCATGCTTGCAGCTTCAAGCGGACCGCGGCCTGAATAATATTTATCAGGGTCATATCCCATTATAGAAAGATTTGCAACATCGCTGCCGGGGGGCTTATCATCGGGTACGGTTTTTGCCACCCCGCACTTCCCGTGTTTTGCAATAAAATCCATATTAGGAGTATCTGCTGCCTGAAGTGGAGTCAAACCACCAAGTTCAGGAATAGGATAATCGGCCATCCCATCGCCAACAAGGACAATATATTTCATGTCCTCAAAGAAGGATTGCTTATACAATAAAATATCGGTTGGTTTAAGAGTTGGGTGCAGGGCGCAGTAACTCCCCGGCTTTCAAGCCTTTCAAGCCGGGGATACACAAGCCCGCCGCCATAATTACTTTCACCCCACTCTATCATAAGAACTATATGTATTCAGAATCATGTCTATGCTGCATGAAAAAAACGTATCGGTTCAGGAT